>JACCEA010727910.1_pt1 | contig 65068 bp, 56 predicted proteins | sample 7449851 | NCBI WGS metagenome assembly JACCEA01 (sample SAMN15323453, study PRJNA562643) | freshwater metagenome | isolation source: river surface water | place: USA:Blue River Watershed | collected 2017-08-18 | reverse complement strand
CGCCGGTCAGTCTCAAGGGGCGGGCCTTGCGCCTGCTCAGCCAGCGGGATCACACCCGGGCTGAGCTCGAACGCAAGCTCGGTCCGCTGGAGACGCAACCCGGCGAGCTGGCCGGAGTGCTCGATGAGCTCGAGCGCAAGGGCTTCATCCATGAACAACGGGTGGTCGAGTCCCACCTCAATCGGCGCGCCACCAAACTGGGAGCCAGCCGGTTGCGCCAGGAGCTGCTGGCCAAAGGGGTGAGCCCACAAGCCGTGCAAGAGGCCCTGAGCACGCTCGGGGGCAGCGAGACCCAGCGTGCGCAAGACGTGTGGGCGCGCAAATTCGGCCAGCCGCCCGCCACCCCCCAAGACCGGGCCAAGCACGCCCGCTTCCTCATGAGCCGGGGGTTTTCTGCCGAGGTCGTCAAACGCGTGCTGCAGGCCGCTCAACATCGCGACGAATGACGCTGGGCGTGGGCTTGGCCAGCGTCCAAGCCCTTGCCATGGGCGGTTTGTCACGGAATCGTCACAAATGCTGGATAGGGTAGAGGCTGTCGCAACCTGATTGCGAAGTCATCCTGTTCATCACAAAGGACTGTTCATGCGTGCTTCCACCCTCCAACGTCTTTTTTGCGCCGCTGCCCTGGCGCTGGGCTTGAACGCCTCGGCTGCCGAAATCACCGGCGCAGGCGCGACCTTCCCCTACCCCATCTACGCCAAGTGGGCTGAGGCCTACAAGAAAGAAACCGGCGTAGGCCTCAATTACCAGTCGATTGGTTCCTCCGGTGGGGTCAAGCAGATCCGCGCCAAAACCGTGGCCTTTGGCGCTTCGGATGCCCCGCTCAGTGCAGATGACCTCAACAAGGACGGCATGGTGCAGTTCCCCGCCATCATTGGCGGCACGGTCCCGGTCTACAACCTCGAGGGCATTGCCCCCGGCGCCATCAAGATCACGGGCGAGGTGCTGGCCGAGGTGTTCATGGGCACCATCACCAAGTGGAACGACCCCAAAATCGTGGCCCTCAATGCCGGCGTGAAGCTGCCTGACCTGGCCATCACGGTGGTGCACCGCGCCGATGGCTCTGGCACCACCTTCAACTTCACCGACTACCTCTCATCGGTGAGCAAGGCCTGGGCTGACAGCGTTGGCAAAGGCGCCGCGGTCAAATGGCCTGCCGCATCATCGATGGGCGGCAAAGGCAACGAAGGTGTGGCGGCCAATGTCATGCGCATCAAGGGCGCAGTGGGTTATGTGGAATACGCCTACACCAAGAAAAACAACATGCCCTACATGATGATCATGAACAAGGACGGCAAGTACGTTGGCCCTGACGACAAAACCTTTGAAGCCGCCGCAGCGGGTGCAGACTGGTTCTCGGTGCCGGGCATGGGCTTGTCCATCGTCAATCAAAAGGGCGCCCAAAGCTGGCCCATCACCACGGCCTCGTTCATCCTGATGTACAAAAACCCAGCCGACAAGGCAACCTCCGACGAGGTGCTCAAGTTTTTTGACTGGTCCTTCAAGAACGGCAAGAAAATGGCCATCGATCTGGATTACGTGCCCCTGCCCGATGCATTGACCAAACAAATCCGGGAAAAGGTCTGGTCCCAGATCAAATGAGCAAAGCCAGAGAGAATCCAGGTTTTGATGATGTCGACCAGCCTTGACATGCCAACCCCATTGATCGAGTCCCCCCAAGCCGCCAGCGTGGACAAGTCCAGGCAGGCGGTGTCGCGTCGCCAGCGCATCCAGGATTTCTTCTTTCACAAGATCACCTGGTTTTTCTCGATGCTGGTGTTGGTGGCGCTCATTGGGATCTTGGTGTCGCTGCTGGCCAATGCCTGGCCAACGTTCAGCCGCTTTGGCTGGGAATTCATCTGGCGGGTGGAATGGGACGTGGCCAACGAAGAGTTTGGCGCGGCCATTGCCATCGTGGGCACGCTCATCAGCGCTGCCATCGCCCTGGTGATAGCCGTGCCCCTGTCCTTTGGCATTGCGGTCTTCCTCACCGAGACCTGTCCGGTGTGGCTGCGCCGCCCCATGGGCACGGCGGTGGAGTTGCTCGCGGCAGTGCCCTCCATCATTTATGGCATGTTTGGCTTGTTCATTTTTGCGCCGCTCTTTGCCGACTATGGCCAGCCGGCCTTGCAGTCCACGCTGGGTCAAATGCCCTTGATTGGCCCCTTGTTTGGTGGCGCGATGAACGGCATTGGCATGCTGGCGGCGGGGCTGATCCTGTCGTTCATGGTCTTGCCCTTCATCACCGCTGTGATGCGCGATGTGTTTGCCATCGTCCCGCCGGTGCTGCGCGAATCGGCCTATGGCCTGGGCTGCACCACCTGGGAGGTGGTGCGCAACATCGTGTTGCCCTACACCCAAAAAGGGGTGATCGGCGGCATCATGCTGGGCTTGGGTCGCGCGCTGGGTGAAACCATGGCCGTGACCTTTGTGATTGGCATCTCCAACCGCTTGTCGGCCTCGCTGTTTGCACCGGGCACGTCCATCGCCTCGACCTTGGCCAATGAATTTGGCGAAGCCCAGGACTTTCACATCTCCACCCTGTTTGCGCTGGGCTTGCTGCTCTTTGTGATCACCTTTGTGGTGCTGTCCGCCGCCAAGATCATGATCGTGCGCGCCGAGCGCGCCAAGGGGCTCAAGACATGAACCTTGCCCTGTATCGCAAGCGTCAACTCATCAATCGACTGGGGCTGACCCTCTCCATGCTGGCCATGGCCTTGGGCTTGTTTGTGCTGCTGTGGATTTTGTTCGTGCTCTTTAAAAACGGGCTCTCTGCGCTGGACTGGAACCTCTTCACGCAAAGCACACCCGCACCGGGCACAGATGGCGGGGGCTTGCTCAACGCCATCGTGGGCAGCGCCCTGATGGTGGGCTTTACTGCCCTCATCAGCACGCCCATTGGCATCCTCGCCGGGATCTACCTTGCCGAATATGGCGATCAAAGCCGCATGGCCAGCATCACGCGATTCGTGACCGACATCATGTTGTCAGCCCCATCCATCGTGCTGGGTCTGTTTGTGTATGCGCTGGTGGTCGCACGCCTGGGCCATTTCTCAGGCTGGGCGGGCACGCTGGCCTTGTCCCTGATTGCGGTACCGGTGGTGGTGCGCACCACCGAGAACATGCTCAGGTTGGTGCCGGGCAGTTTGCGGGAAGCGGCGTTTGCACTGGGTGCGCCCCGCTGGAAGGTGGCGACCATGGTCACCTTGCGTGCGGCCAGAGCCGGTGTGATCACGGGGCTGCTGCTGGCCCTGGCGCGCATCAGCGGAGAAACAGCGCCGTTGCTGTTCACGGCACTCAACAATCAGTTTTTCTCGGTCAACATGTCGGGTCCCATGGCCAACCTGCCCGTGGTGATTTTCCAGTTCGCCATGTCACCCTATGACAATTGGGTGCGACTGGCCTGGGGCGGTGCTTTGCTCATCACCCTCACGGTGTTGACCCTCAACATCATTGCGCGCGTGCTGTTTCGCGACAAGGCCAAGGCTTAAAGGATTTCCATGTCGATTTCGCAACCCCTTTCCGCATCTGAAGCAACCCGCCACCCGGCTGTGCCCAATGCCATCGAGGTGCGCGGGCTGAATTTCTTTTATGGGCAATTCCAGGGGCTCAAGAACATCCACCTCGACATTGCCGAGCACAAAGTCACGGCCTTCATTGGTCCCTCGGGTTGCGGCAAATCGACCTTGTTGCGCACTTTCAACCGCATGTACAGCCTCTACCCCGGCCAGCGGGCAGAGGGACAGATCAGCCTCTATGGCAAAGACATTTTGTCGCCCCGCCAGGACTTGAATTTGCTGCGCGCGCAAGTGGGCATGGTGTTTCAAAAGCCCACGCCTTTTCCCATGTCCATCTACGACAACATCGCCTTTGGCGTGCGCCTGTATGAAAACCTCAGCCGCTCGGACATGGATGACCGCGTGGAATGGGCCTTGACCAAGGCCGCCATCTGGGAAGAGGTCAAGGACAAGCTGGGCCAAAGCGGTTTGTCGCTCTCCGGTGGGCAGCAGCAGCGTTTGTGCATTGCGCGCACCGTGGCGGTCAAGCCCAAGGTCATCTTGCTCGATGAGCCCACCTCGGCGCTGGATCCCATCTCCACCGCCAAAGTCGAAGAGCTGATGCATGAACTCAAAAGCGACTACACCGTCGCCATCGTGACGCACAACATGCAGCAAGCAGCGCGCGTCTCCGATTTCACCGCCTACATGTATTTGGGGGAGCTGGTGGAATTTGGTCGCACCGACGAGCTGTTCCTCAAGCCTCAGCGCAAGGAAACCGAGGACTACATCACCGGCCGATTTGGCTGAGCATCAGGTTGAGGTTTTGTACGGCTGCGCCGCTAGCGCCTTTGCCCAGGTTGTCCAGGCGCGCAATCACCACCGCATGGCGCTGGGCCTCGTTGGCAAAAACGCGCAACTCCATGGTGTCTGAACCTGCCAGGGCGGTGGCATCGAGCTTGAAGTCCTCGGTGGGGGGCAGCACTTTGACCCAGGGCGTGGCGGCCTCATTGGTCCTGGCGTAGTGGGCCACCAGGGCATCGTGCAGATCGCTCGCGCGCGGCTTGCCGGGGAGCCGATCCAGGTGCAGGGGCAGGTGAACCAGCATGCCTTGAGCGAACTGACCAACCGCTGGGATGAACAAGGGCCTGGCCTTGAGGCCGCTGTGGGCCATGATTTCTGGCACATGCTTGTGGGTCAGCGCCAGCGCATAGTCCTCATGGGGTGCGCCCTGGCCCGACTCGTAGGCTTCAATCATGCTGCGCCCGCCGCCGCTGTAGCCGCTCACGCTGGGCAGGCTCACGCCAAAGTCGGCCGGGATCAATCCGGCATCGACCAAGGGGCGCAACATGGCCACGGCCCCAGTGGCATAGCAACCGGGGTTGGACACGCGCGCTGCGCGGGCAATGGCTTCGCGCTGGCCAGCCGAGAGTTCGGCAAAGCCATACACCCAATCGGCGTGGATTCTGTGGGCGGTGGAGGCATCAATGAGGCGCGGACGCTGCCCCTGGGGGAGGGCGGCCACCATGGCGGCCGATTCACGGGCGGCATCGTCGTGCAAACACAAGATCACCACATCGGCCTGGGCCATGAGGTCGCGCTTGGCCTCGGGGTCTTTGCGCCGGGCAGGATCGATGCGCAGCAACTCGATGCCGCTTTGCCCGGCCAGCCGTTCACGGATTTGCAAACCCGTGGTGCCAGCCTCGCCGTCGATGAATACATTGGCCATGGGAAATTTGTCAGTTTGAGTGCAGGTTCGTGTTTACCCTCATGATACATTTCTCGCCGGAATTGCCAATGGCAAGCCTGAGGGCGCGGCAGCGCATGCGATCCAACATCGACTCATCGCTTCAGAAGAGAAACAACCCATGAAGATTCACGAGTACCAAGGCAAGGAAATCTTGCGTCATTTTGGCGTGCCAGTTCCCCGTGGCATTGCAGCGTTCACAGTTCAAGAAGCCGTTGAGGCGGCGCAAAAGCTGGGCGGGCCGGTTTGGGTGGTCAAGGCCCAAATTCACGCAGGCGGACGTGGCAAGGGCGGCGGTGTGAAGGTGGCCAAGTCGGTGGACGAGGTCAAGCAGCTGTCCGGGCAAATTCTGGGCATGCAGCTCAAGACCCATCAGACGGGGCCTGCTGGCCAAAAGGTGCGTCGCCTCTACATCGAAGAAGGCGCGGACATCAAGAAAGAGTATTACGCCTCCATCGTGACCGACCGCGCCAGCCAGAAAGTGGCCCTCATCGCCTCAAGTGAAGGCGGTATGGACATTGAAGAAGTGGCGCACAAGACGCCCGAAAAAATCATCACCGAGCTGATCGACCCCCTCACCGGGCTGAGCCAAGCGCAAGCCCTCAAGGTTGCTCAAGGCGTTGGCCTTGCCGGCCATTCGGCTGAGCAGGCGGCCGATGTCTTCCAAAAGCTCTACACCTGCTACATGCAAACCGATGCCTCGCTGGTGGAGATCAACCCCCTCAACTGCGACAGCAAGGGCAACATCGTTGCCCTGGATGCGAAATTCAATTTCGATTCCAACGCCCTCTTCCGTCACCCCGACATCGTGGCTTTGCGCGATCTGGATGAAGAAGATCCTGCCGAGATCGAGGCCTCCAAGTTTGACCTGGCCTACATCAGCCTGGACGGCAACATCGGCTGCCTGGTCAACGGCGCAGGCCTGGCCATGGCCACCATGGACACCATCAAACTCTTTGGTGCCGAGCCGGCCAACTTCCTTGACGTGGGCGGCGGCGCCACCCCCGAGAAGGTCACCGAAGCTTTCAAGATCATGCTCAAGAACCCTAAGGTCAAGGCCATTTTGGTCAACATCTTTGGCGGCATCATGCGTTGCGACACCATCGCAACGGGCGTGATCACCGCTTGCAAAGCGGTCAACCTCAGTGTGCCCCTGGTGGTGCGCATGAAGGGCACCAACGAAGAGTTGGGCAAAAAGATGCTGGCCGAGTCTGGCCTGCCCATCATCAGCGCCGACACCATGGCCGAAGCGGCCCAGAAAGTCGTTGCCGCCGTCAAGGCCTGAGCCCCACCTGATCAGGAAACCATCATGTCCATCTTCATCAACAAAGACACCAAAGTCATCACCCAGGGCATCACCGGCAAAACCGGTCAGTTCCACACTGAAAAGTGCCAGGAATATGCCAATGGCAAACACTGCTTCGTCGCTGGCGTGAACCCCAAAAAAGCGGGCGAAAAAATCTTTGACATTCCCATTTATGCCAGCGTCAAGGAAGCCGCCAGCCAGACGGGCGCCACGGTGTCGGTCATTTACGTGCCGCCTGCCGGTGCGGCTGCAGCCATCTGGGAAGCCGTCGAGGCCGATCTGGATCTGGCCATTTGCATCACCGAAGGCATTCCTGTTCGCGACATGCTCGAAGTGCGCAACAAGATGAAAGCCAAGGAAGCCGCTGGCGGCAAGAAAACCCTGCTGCTCGGACCCAACTGCCCAGGCCTCATCACCCCCGATGAAATCAAGATCGGCATCATGCCCGGTCACATCCATAAAAAGGGCCGCATTGGCGTGGTCTCGCGCTCTGGCACCCTGACCTATGAAGCCGTGGCTCAGCTCACCGAGCTCGGGCTGGGTCAGTCCAGTGCCGTGGGCATTGGTGGCGACCCCATCAACGGCCTCAAGCACATCGATGTGATGAAGGCCTTCAACGATGATCCCAACACCGACGCTGTCATCATGATTGGCGAAATCGGTGGCCCCGACGAAGCCGAGGCCGCCCGTTGGTGCAAAGCCAACATGAAAAAGCCCATCGTGGGCTTCATCGCTGGCGTGACGGCCCCTCCGGGCAAGCGCATGGGTCACGCAGGTGCGCTGATCTCTGGCGGCGCCGATACGGCCGACGCCAAATTGGCCATCATGGAAGAGTGCGGCTTCAAGGTCACCCGCAACCCCTCCGAAATGGGGCGTTTGCTGAAAACTTTGATCTAAAGCCCGGCTAAACCCCATTAACATCGGGGTTTTCCTCCAAGCCCGAGGGAACTCGGGCTTTGTGCTTTCTGGGAGACGCACACATGGATTTTTCCAATACAGACTTTTGGGTGGGCTTGCTCAAGATCATCTGGATCAACATCATCCTGTCCGGCGACAACGCCGTGGTGATTGCTTTGGCCGCCCGTTCATTGCCAGCTCACCAGCAGCGAATGGCTGTCCTTTTGGGCTCAGGGGCGGCTGTGGTGCTTCGCATCATCTTGACCTTGGTGGCCGTATGGCTCATGTCCATCCCCTATTTGCAGGTTGTGGGCGGCCTTTTGTTGCTTTGGATTGGCATTCAGTTGTTGCAAGGTGACGGAGATGAGGAGGGTGAGGATGTGACCCAATCCACCCTGATCCAGGCCGTCAAAACCATTTTGATCGCAGACTTGGTGATGAGCCTGGACAACGTGATTGCAGTGGCCGCCGCAGCCAAAGGCTCCATGCTCTTGCTCATCATTGGATTGGCCATCAGCATTCCCCTCGTGGTCTTTGGTTCAACCCTGATGATCCGCCTCATGGAGCGATTCCCCGTGGTCGTGACGCTGGGAGCCGCCCTCATTGGTTGGGTCGCCGGCGAGACCATTTCGTCGGACGCCGTCTTCAAAGGGGTGTTGGCGGAGTGGCCCTGGATGCACTTTGCGGCAGCCGGCTTGGGCGCGGTGATTGTGCTGGGGTGGGGCCGCTTGTCCCGCAAGCACCCCCCCGAAGAGCCTGGGGCAGCCTGAGGCGGTCAATCGCCGAGTGTCACTGACCCCGCTAGGATCAGCTTTTGTTGAACATCACCCTCCTTTGAACTGGAGGGTGACATGGATCTCAATCGTTTCCAATCGCAAAGCCCGCGTTCTGCGGGCTTTTCTCTCATCGAGTTGATGGTGGTGGTGGCCATCTTGGGTGTGCTGGCCTCGTTTGCACTGCCGGCTTATCAAGACTACACCGTGCGCGCGCGTGTGAGCGAAGGCCTGGCGCTGGCCAGTGCGGCCAAGGCCCAGGTGATCGATGTGCTGGGCAGTGCAGCCAGTGCGCCAGCAGGCTATGCGGCGGGGTATTTGCCGCCATCGCCCACCAAGAATGTGGCGAGCATTGCAGTTGAAGCCAATACCGGGGTGATCACCATCACCACCACGGCACTCGCAGGCAACGGCACCCTCAAGCTGGTGCCTTACGTGGGTAGCCCAGACGCTGCCACTGCATTGCCCGATGCCACCACAGCTTTCACGCCACCGGCGGGAGCCAATGTGGGCTGGCGTTGCCTGGCTCAGGGTGCCACAGCGCCAGGCGGCATCAACCTGAGCGCGCCTGCCAGCTTGCAGGCCAAATGGGCGCCAGCCGAGTGCCGATGAGGCTCATTGCTGAACGCAGACCAGGAACTGACCATGGCTGACGCCATTTATAAGACTTAATTCATAGATCAAGGCTCAAAATGCTGAAATGGATCGCAAATGTCATGCTTATTTTGAGAAGTTTGATGATCAAATGAGGGCATCAATCAACTCAAGGACCTTTGATGAAAAACCGTTTGAAGATCAGCTTTGTCATGCTCGCATTGGCGCTCACAGCTTGTGGCTCTTCCGGCCCCGGCTCGACCTTGCTCGAAATGCGCAAGAAGATGTGCGAAGCCAAAAACATCACCCCCATGGTCGAGTACACCGCACCCGAATCACAGGCCGTGATTGGCATGGCTGCAGCCATGTTCAATGACCCGAACAAAGGTCCCAAACTCAAGGCCGACCTGGAAGAGTCTTGCAAGTCCAAGCTGGAAGTGGTGTCTGAAAAGGTCGACGGCGACACGGCATTGGTTCAGCTCAATGATGGCAAAGAACCCACCACGATGAAGAAGATCGATGGGAAATGGAAGATGGTCATCACCAAAAAATGAGTCTGAGGATCGGGCTCATCAGCCTGTTGTCCGTGGTGGCTTTGGCCATTGCCGGACACAGGCTTTTTTATTTCCACCAGCCGTTGGGGATGCAGGTCCAAGGGATAGAAGCCCACCATGGCGACCTCATCTTCAGACAAGGCAAAGGCGTTTGGTCGCCCTATTTTGCGGGCTTGAATTCAAGCACGGGGTTTAGCCATGTGGGCGTGTTGATCCAATCCGGTGAAGGCTTTGACGTTTTACATGCCGATGCAGACGACATCAGCCAGGTCGGAGGGGTGCAAAAAACACCTTTGTCGCAATTTGTGCAGGAGTCACTCACCGTCAAGGTCAAGTCCAATCACATGCCGCAGCAACTCAAAGACACGTTCATCCGTCATCTCGTGCTCATGCATGAACAGCACTTGGCGTTTGACTCGAACTTTGAAATCAACGACAACGGCTCAAGGGTGTATTGCACTGAATATGTATGGCTCGCGGCCATGCGGGCAGGCATCAAAGACCTGGGCGAAGTCATCACCCTGATGGGCAAGGACCTGATCCTGGTTGACTCAATTTACCAGTCGCGCTGGATCAACTGAACGGCTGCGATCGGGTGGACTTTTCGATGGGCCACAGCATGAACGCGCCAGCACACCTTCAACCTGAGATCACGATGTTCGCGGATAGCACCTTGCTGGTCAGCGCAGAGTCGTATTGAGATTGCGTCAGGAACAGGTCATTGCCATCGGTCAGCTCAATGGCAGAGATGGAGTCGACCACAGCCAGCATGTCATCAAAGTAATGCGCGATGTTGTCAGCGGTGTCGGCTACGCGGATGGAGTCCACCGAATTTGCAGCCGAGGACGACACGGCATCCATTGCCAATACATCCGTCAAAGACAGGTGGTAAGACCCATTGGTGATCTTGGAGAGCACATCAGTGCTGGCAGCGAATTGATCTGCTGTGAGAACAATTGGCGCGGTGCTGTCATCGAGGGTCACGCTGGTGAGCTTGTCACTCAATGCCAACACGTCATCAAATGAACCCGAGATGTTGTCGCTGGTATCGCTGATGGCGATGGAGCTCACTTTGGACAAACTGATGGTAAATGGCTCGGTGGCACCCGGATTCAAGGTGATGGCGTCGTAGGTCGCGCTGGGCAAGAGCAGGCTCAGGTTGTCTGTGCTCACCCCTGTGATGCTCAGGCGATAGTCACCCGTGAACTTGGCCAGGGTATCGATCAGATCGTTTGCGCCTGCAAAGTCATTCAAGTCCGATTGAGACATCTCAAGCGGCGCATCGTCGACCGTCACCGCAAGCGAGGTGAATTTGCCTGACAACGCGGCCAGGGTCGACAAAGAAGCATTGATGTTGGAGGTCGTGTCGCTCAACGCAAACCCGACCACATGACTGTCTTGATCAAGGTCGCTTGCATGGGTGATCGATGCATCGCTGACATTGACGCTGTAGGTGTCGATTTTGGTGAAGACATCCGTGCTGCTACTGTACTGGGTGTAATCCAGCGACATCGCTTCGTCTGGCGTGGCATTGGTGATGCTGGCCAGCTTGGTGAATTGCCCCAGATCCGAGAGATGGTTTGCGATGTTGTCGCTGTCATCGGCAACGGTGAAGCTCACCACCTTGTCATCGATATCCAAGTCAGACGCTTGAGTGACATCAGCGCCAGACACATTCACGGAGTAATTGCCGTCCACAATCTTTGCCAGTGCCGCTTCGTTGCTGCGGTATTGATCCACTGTCATGTCCATGGGTGAGGTAGCCCCGGAGTCGTTCACTTCAATTGAATCAATTTTTGACAGCACGGTGGAAATGGCCCCCAGGCTTGCACGAATGTTGTCCGTGGTGTCTTTCACGGCAATCTGGCTCACCCGGGAATTGGACGCCGTGACAAATGCGCCCGCTGCGCTCACATTGGTCAGTGACACATCAAAGGCATTGGTGATCTTGTTGAGCACGACTTGATTGGCGATCCAATCGCTGTAGCCCAGGGTCAAGGTTTCTGGTGAATCACTGAGTTCGATGGCATTCAACTTTGCCCCAGCCGAAGTCAGATCGCCAAGATGAGCTTGAACGTTGGCTGCCGAATCTGAAATCGTCATGCTGGTGACGCGGCTGTTGCTCACCAGGTCTGCGACATCGCTCACTTGTGCGCCATTGACCTTCAAGCTGTAAGGCCCAACCATCTTGCTCAGTGCGGGATCGAAGTCGACGATTTGCGCAACCGTGAGTTCCAGGGGTTTGGCCACACCCATTTGCGCGATGGATGTCAATTTGCTGTTTGCGCTCAGTTGCGCAAGAGACGATGAGATGTTGTCGCTTCGATCGTAGACGGCAATGGATTGAACATGGGCTTCATTCAACAAACTGGCTGCGTCAGCTGCGGTGGCGTTGCTGACAGACAGCGTGTAGTTGCCGTCGATCTTGTCCAGTGTGGTGCCCACGGTGCTGAATTGGGCCATCGACAACTGAATTGCGTTGGATGCAGCATCTGTGACCGAGATGGCAGTGAGGCCCGATCCGAGTCCATGCAGCGCACTGAGCTTGGCTGAAATTTGATCGGCGGAGTCACTCACCGACACATGTTCAACACGGCCATCGGCAAGCAAATTTTTGGCTTGTGCGGCTTTGACTTCGGTGAGATTGACATGAATGGCATTTTGGAATTTCTTCAACAAAATGGCATTGGAGGCCCACTGGTCCTGAGTCATCTCCATACTGTTAGCGGGGTCGCTTTGCTCTAGGCTCGTGACCTTGGTGCCCAGGCTCGTCAAGGCGCTCAGTTTGTCCAAAATCGCCTCGCCCGTATCCTTGATCGTGATGCTGGCCACGCGAGGATTGGTCAAGGTCGTTGCAGCGTCATCCGCACTCACGCCGGTGACGCTCATGCTGTATGAGCCTGAAATGCAAGCCAGTGCGGCCGCATCCGATGCCAATTGACCTGCAGTGATCTGCACCGTCTTGGGCGGACCAATGAGTCGAATGGCAATGGGCACCGTGCGACCTTGGCTGCCCAAGTCGGTGATGGCTGCCTGAATGTCGTCCAACTTCAACGCCACATTGGAGATGGTGTCGCTGATGGAAATGGAGGTCACCCTGGAGTCAGCGGCGAGATCTGTGATTTGCCTTGAATCTGCTAATTTGATGGCAAATGATGAATTGAGGAACTTGTCTATCGTTCCCGGCTGATTGGCCCATTGTGAAGCTGTGATGCTGATGCTGGTCCCAGGGTCTGATTGCTCAACCGCTTTGAGTTTGGGTCCGAGTCGATTGAGCCCGTCCATCACGGCGGACAAGCTGCTGCCAGTGTCTTTGACCGACATGGACTTGATCCGGGCGTCATTGGCCAGCGACAGCGCACTGGAGGACTTGACTTGGCTTAGCTCCACCGAATAACCACCCTGCACTTTATTTAGGGAGGGCTGAAGGTTGCGCCACTCGGTTTCGGACATTGAAAAACTACCGCTGTCAGTGTTGACAATGGTGCCCAATTTACTGGCCAGCTTGGCAATGTCACTGAGTTTGCTGTTGAGGTTGGCAGCGGTGTCCGCGACATTCACCGACACGATTCGTGAATTCCCAGTGGCAAGCGAAAGGGCAGAGGCGGCGGGTGCGCCATTGATTTTGATGGCGTAGTTGCTCTTGATCTTTGCAATCACAGCGGCGTTGTCATTGAACTGAGAGAAATTCAGATTGAGCAAACTTGATTTGCCAGAAAGTTCAATGCCTGTGATTTTGGTGTTGGTCTGCAAGCCGTCAATGGCCGCTGAAACGGCATCTGCGCTGTCCACGACCGACACACTGGATACCCGTGCATCATCGAGCAGCATCTGAGCCTGTGAGGCCGTTGCTTGCGAAATCCCAACTTTGAAATTCTGCGTGGTGATTTTGTCAATCACATCAGAGAAGTTGTTCATTTGGAGGCTGGTGATCTTCAGCGGATTGATGGCATCTTTCACTTTGACTGCGCTCAGGCTTGAACCCAGTTTCTTGAGCAAGGCCATATTGGTTGAAAGATTCGCCGCCGTATCTTCGACAGTGACACTCACCACTTTTTTATTGGTGGCCAGCAGTGCAACCTGATCTGTGCTGGCGCCCACAACCGACAGCTGGTAGCCCTTGTAGAGACGACCGATGACCAACCCATCGGTTTGCATTTGCGATGCATTGATGGTGAACACATTGCTGTCACTGCCCTTGACCTCTTTGAGTCTCAGACCCAGGTCCACCAAATCATCCAGACCACTTGAGATGGAGGCTGCGGTGTCCTGGACTGCCACTGACTTGATGCGGTCATTGTTGATGTAGCTCACGGCCTGACTGACGGTAGCCCCCGAGACCGAGAGGCTGTAGTTGCCCGATATCTTTCCAATCAGGCCGGCGCTCGATTGAAGCTGGGTTGCAGTGAGCGTGACCGCGTTGGCAGGGGTAGTCAGCACAACTTGTGAAATCTTTCCTGCATCGTTCAAGCCTTTGAGCACATTGAGCTGGCTACTGACCTTGGCACTCGTATCGACGATATTGAGTGTTTTCACCTGGGCTTTAGAGGCCAATGTGCTGGCATTGCTGGCTTGCACATTGGTCACATTCAGCTGATAGTTGGAAGTGAACTTGCTCAGCAATTTGCTGTACTGCGTGAATTCGGCTTCTGTCACATTCAAGGACGTTGCAGCATTGGTCTGAACAACAGCCGTCACACTATTGGCATAGGCATTGAGCAATCCCAGGTTGCGATTGATGTTCTCTGTGCTGTCATTGATTCTGACGGTCAGACTGGGATTGGCTTTCAATGCCGCAAGCGCCACGCTCACGCTCACTGGTGAAGTCAGTGCCGTTTGCGAGAAGTAATTGGATGACGCAACTTTGCTTACAGCCATAGTCATCATGACTCGGCAGTAGTTCTTCTATCTTGAATATTTCGCGCTCAATCAGCACCAAAGGACTTTATTTTGGGCTGATGAGCGACGCTAAAGGATTCAAGGCGGCTTTGAGTGTCCTTTGACGCGATCAGATGCGGGTTGCCCCAGCTCGGCTGTGAAGATCAGTCAACTCGAGATCCAGTCCCCGCTCTTGCCCCCGTGCTTTTCGAGCAGCTTCACCTCGCTGATGGTCATGCCCCGGTCCACGGCCTTGCACATGTCGTAAATGGTGAGCAAGGCGGCGGTGCAGGCGGTGAGGGCTTCCATTTCCACGCCGGTCTGGCCGTGGGTTTCGGCTTGCGACACACACACCACATGGGGCGGGCTGTCGTGGACCTGGAAGTCCACGGTGACGCGGGTGAGGGCAATGGGGTGACACAAGGGGATCAAGTCGCTCGTGCGTTTGGAGGCCTGAATACCGGCGATGCGCGCCACACCCAGGACATCACCCTTTTTGGCGGTGCCGCTTTGAATGAGGCTCAGGGTATGGGGGCTCATTGCAATGCGCCCTTGGGCGCGAGCCATGCGGTGGGTGTGGGCTTTGTCACCCACGTCCACCATGTGCGCTTGTCCTTGAGAGTCAAAATGCGTCAACGACATGAAGGCCTCGCCCGAGTCAACTGAGGGGCAGATCATACGTTCGACAGGGATCACTTACATTCATGCCTATGTCCACCCCCTTCAAGCGACTGATCTCTACCCTGTTGGCGGCAGGATTGCTGCTGCACCCTTCGCTGGGCGTGGCGCAAACCTCCAAGCCACTGCCTCGCCTGGGGGATGACACCAGCTTGAGCTATGCCCAGGAGCAACTCATCGGGCAGGGCGTGGTGATGCAGTTGATGCGCTCGCCCCAGCTGGAGACGGATGCCTTTTTGCAAGACCATGTGATGGGCATGTGGAAGCGCTTGCGCGAGGGCGCAGTCAAGCAAGGGTTGCTCAGCATCGACCAAGAGAAATTTTTCACCTGGGATGTGTTCCTTCTCAGAGACCAGGAGCTCAACGCATTTGCCCTGCCGGGCGGCTACATGGGTTTGAATCTGGGTTTGATGGCCACCGTGGACAACGAGTCTGAACTGGCCGCCGTCATGGCGCACGAACTCAGCCACGTCACGCAACGCCACATTGCGCGCATGTTCACCAAAAATGAACGCGACATGCCGCTGGTGTTGGGCGCCATCTTGTTGGGGGTCTTGATCGCTGGGCAAAGCAGCCAGGGTGCCCAGGCCTTGATCACCGGCGGTCAGGCCGCAGGTGTTGCATCCCAGTTGAGTTTTTCCAGGGACATGGAACGCGAGGCTGATCGCTTGGGGCTCATGGTGCATTCGGCTGCTGGCTACGAGGCCAAGGGTTTTGTGGGCATGTTCAGGCAGTTGTCCTTGGCCTCACGCCTCTATGACTCGCAGTCGTACCCCTACCTCAGATCCCACCCGCTCACCACCGCGCGCGAGGCCGACATCATGGCCAGGGTGCAGCAAATGGACAGTGCGCCCGAGCCTCTACAGAGTTTGAACTTTGCCATGGTCAGGGCGAGGTCTCAGGTCTTGCTGCTGCCTGCAGGCGAGCTCGACCGCATCATCCAGCTCAACGAAGCCATCAAGGCGGGCATGCCCGCCGCGCAGTTGGCCGCCTCGGCCTATGCCAAGGCCTTTGCCTTGCTGCGCAAAGGTCAGCCTGACGCGGCCCTGGGGGCTTGGCAGGCGCTCGATGCGCTCGTGCCCCTGCCTGACCAGGCTCGCACGTGGGTTCAATCGCTCAAGGCAGAAATCCTTCTGGATCAACGCAAGTCCTCCCTAGCACTGGAGGCCTTGGGCAAAGGTCCTCTGACTCGGGCGCAGCGCTTGCTCAAGGCGCGCGCACAACTGGTCTCAGCCGATGCGGGTTTGCTGCGCAATGCCATTGAGGACCTCGAGTTCTTGTCGGCGCTCGACCCCAGGGATGCCGCAGTCTGGGACTTGGTCGCTCAAGCCTGGCAAAGTGAAGGCCACCCCTTGCGCGCCTTGCGCGCTCAGGCCGAAGCCCACCACGCACGCTACGACGACCGTGGGGCTTTGGACCGGTTGCGGGCAGCCCTGGACCTGGGCGACCGTTTGCGCAAGCAAGGGCAGCTCAAGACAGAGGACTGGCAAGACCTGGAGATCATTCAGGCGCGTTGGCGCAGCATCAGCGAGCGGCTGCAAGCCCTTCTGAAATCCCGTTCTTGAGTCGTCCCGTAAACTCGCGGCCCTTGACCATGGCCGCCATCCGCATCACCGACATAGAAGCCGCCATCAACCACTGGCGACAACTCAAGCCCTCACCCGACGGTGTGACGCTGTGTGCAGAGGTGCGCGCGTTAGCCGAGGTGTACGCGCTCATGGTGTTTGGCCATCACGACCAGGTGAGCGAGAAGGGCTTTCCCGAAAAGGCCTATGCAGCCTGGTTGGGCTGGTATGACACCACACAAGACACGCCCTGCATTGCCATTTGTTCCACCAGCCAGGGCGATGAATGGTGCAAGGGTTGTGGTCGAAGTTTTGATGAGGTGCAGCGTTGGACCGAAATGAGTCCCGCCCAAAAGCGCGAGACCTGGCACCGCATTCAGTTTGAAGGCACGGCGTGGCGCTTTAACCGCTATGCCGAGCGCGCGTCCAAAGACCCGGTGGATCAGACCCGCTTGGCCAGCACCGAGGCCAACCCCACATAAGTGGCCGGGCTCAGGCCCAGCAAGCGGTCCTTATCGGCTTGCGGGATGTCGAGGCTGCGGATGAGCCCCTGCAAGTCAGCGGCGCTCACCGTCTTGCCCCGGGTCACCGCCTTGAGTTGCTCATAAGCCCCTTGCACACCATGGCGGCGCATGACGGTTTGAATGGGCTCGGCCAGCACCTCCCAGGCCGAATCCAGATCGTCAGACAGGGCTTGGGGGTTGAGCTCGAGTTTGTTCAAGCCCGTGAGCAAAGACTGGTGCGCCAACACCGAGTGACCCAGAGCGACGCCCATGTTGCGCAGCACCGTGCTGTCTGAGAGGTCGCGTTGCCAGCGACTGATGGGCAGTTTGTCGGCCAGGTGACGCAGCAAGGCAGTGGACAAACCCAAATTGCCCTCGGCATTTTCAAAATCAATCGGGTTGACCTTGTGCGGCATGGTGGACGAACCGATTTCACCGTCTTTGAGCTTTTGCTTGAAATAGCCCAGCGAGATGTAGCCCCACACATCGCGGGACAAGTCGATCAGGATGGTGTTGCTTCTGGCCAAAGCATCAAAGAGTTCGGCCATGTAGTCGTGCGACTCGATTTGAGTCGAGTAGTCCTGGAACACCAGCCCCAAACCCATGGGCTGCCCCGGGGTTGGTGTAGGGCTGGACTCCACGACCTTTTGACTGAAGGCTTCCCAATCCACTTCAGGGACCGAGGCCATGTGGGCGTTGTAGTTGCCCACCGCACCGTTCATCTTGGCGCGAATGGCCACTTGCGCGATGCGTGTGCGCGCCGTGCGCAAGCGCATCACCACGTTGGCGAACTCCTTGCCCACCGTGGTGGGGGTGGCCGTTTGACCGTGTGTGCGACTGAGCATGGGCACATCAGCCCACAAGTGAGCCATGTGCACGAGGCGCTCGACAATGGCATCAAGGCCAGGCAACAGGACCTGCTCACGGGCGGCTTGCAATTGCAGCGCATGGCTGGTGTTGTTGATGTCTTCGCTGGTGCAGGCAAAGTGGATGAATTCAAGACAAGCGCTCAACTCCTGCTGAATCGATGCGGACAAGTGGCTGGATTGGCAGCGCGACTTGATCCAGTACTCCACGGCCTTGACATCGTGATTGGTGGTGGCTTCGATGGCCTTGATCTCGTTGGCGGCATGGGTGTCAAACCCCGAACCCAGGCCTTGCAGGTGTTGGCGCGCTGCGGCCGACAGGGGCGGGAACTGGTCAAGGCCCAAATCACTCAAGGCCACCAGCCAGGTCACTTCGACTTGAACGCGGCGTTGCAAGTAACCTTGCTCGCTCATGATAGGCCGCAGTTGTGACAATTTGCCTACGTATCGGCCATCCAATGGCGACAAGGCGGTGACGGACAGATTTTCCATGTCGTGAATTTTAGGCGTTAAGGCGGTAGCGGGTTTTCGATGGCCTCTGACACTATCGATAGAATGAAATTCAGAACAACTTGAAGTCTCAGCATGAAACTCATTGGCGCTATCACCAGCCCTTACGTGCGCAAAGTCCGCATCGTCATGGCCGAGAAAAAATTGGATTACGTGTTTGTCACCGAAGATGTGTGGGCGGCAGACACCACCATTCAAGACGCCAACCCCCTGGGCAAGGTCCCATGCCTGGTCATGGAGGGCGGCGAAGCCTTGTTCGATTCGCGAGTGATCGTTGAGTACCTCGATGCCCTGTCTCCTGTGGGCAAACTCATTCCGGCCAGTGGCCGAGAGCGCGCCGAAGTCAAAACCTGGGAGGCCCTGGCAGACGGCATCCTGGACGCCAGCATCCTGGCCAGGCTAGAAGCCAACTGGGGGCAACGTAAAGACAGCGAGCGCAGCCAAGCCTGGATTGACCGGCAAATGGGCAAGGTCACCGCTGCACTCGATGCCATGGAACGGGGCCTGGGCGACAAGCCCTTTTGCTATGGCAATCACATTTCACTGGCCGACATCTCGGTGGTCTGCGCAACGGGCTATCTGGACTTCCGTTTCCCGGGTCTGCGCTGGGCAGACAGCAGGCCTGCACTCAAGCGACTGCACGACAAGCTGCTCACGCGCCAAAGCTTCGTCGATACCTTGCCCAATCCCTGAGCCCCCGGCTCACCGGCGCATCCTGAATTGGGCGCCAATCCTCATTGACTAGGGAAAGCACTAGGATGTGCACCATCCCTGCGGGGTGGGGCTTCGCCATGGCGTGTGCTGCTTAAGTTGTTGAAATCGTTCCTTTTTTATGTCTGACCATGCTTGGAAGGCCGATGTTGATCGAGCACTTCACTCTGCATTGATAGAAATATAAAGTAAACAATTTCATCCTTTCGACGTTAATAATTCATTCGATTGAATTAATTAATGCTACTAAAGGATCTAAATTGAATTCAAACCAGTTTCGAGGGTGGATTAAAGGGGTCCTCATGACCGTGTTGAGCGCATCGATGGGGTGTGCTGTTGCCCAAGCCCAGACCACTGGCTTTGGCAAGCAAAAGGTCATTGGTTATTACCTTCCCAATTCAGAGTTTCCTGTGTCCGCCCTAGACGCAAGCAAAGTCAAAAAGCTGACCCACATTCACTATGCATTTGTGACGGTGGTGAATGGGCAACTGCGTTTTTTGGCCGACGACACCAACGCACCGCAAAACGTGAGGCAGTTGGTGGAGCTCAAGAAAGACAACCCTAACCTGAAAATTTGTGCGTCCATGGGGGGGTGGACTGAAACGAACACCGATGAGCGCGCCAAAAATAATCGCAGGCATTACGAAGCGGCCATGGCCACCGACAGCAGCCGCGCTGCGTTTGCAGCCAATGTCAGGGCCTTCATGGCCTCAACGGGTTTTGATTGCTTTGACATCGACATGGAGTATCCGGGCTGGGACAACCAGACCGGTCCCTCAGGCAGTGGATTCCAGGAGGCCTACAACTTTGGCAAATTACTCGAAGCCCTCAAAAAAGAATTTGCTGGCCGCTATGAGTTGAGCATTGCCTCGGCAGGCAGTTTTTGGTTCCTGCAATTCCACTACCCCTTCATCGAATGGTGGGCGCAAAATCTGGACTCGCTCAACACCATGACGTACGACTTGTCCGGGAGTTGGGACAGGTTCACGGGGCACAACGCCAACCTGTATGGATCCAGAACGCCAACGCCTGCAGCAGCGGGGGGGTATTACAACTTCATGCGGGATGCCAGTTACATCAACGTGGGTTGGGGCAATCTCGTGCGTCAAGCACCGGGCTCAGGCAACGGCCGTTTCCCCAACTACCCCTTGTCGGTTGACACCCTGGTCAAGGAATTGGTGGCATTGGGCGTTCCTCGCAGCAAAATCGTTTTGGGCGTGCCTTTTTATGGCCGAGCCTTCAAGGGCGTGCCCGCCATGAACAATGGACTTTTCCAATCCCACACCACCGAGGGGGGTGACCCTTACACCGGGGACCCCTCATGGATAGTGGGCTGCGATCGTTGCCTGAAAGACAACGAGCCTCGGTTTGTGACCTATGCGGATGTGAAAAACATGTTGGCCAACAGCAGCCTTGGCTATCAGGTGTTTCGCGATCCTGATGCGATGGTGCCTTACCTTTACAACGCATCGCGTGGGGTGTATGTCACTTATGACGATGTGACCTCGATCAAGCAAAAAGGGGCATACATTCTCGAAAACGGTTTGGGCGGCGGCATGTTCTGGCACCTTGGCCAAGACACCATGGATGGAGAATTGTTGGGCGCATTCCACAGTGTGCTCAACGGCACACCGGGCGAAGCCGATCAGTTTGCTACGCGCAACTCTCAGGGAGTACGGTACACACCCTGGTTACCCACACCTGAAACTTTTTCAGCGGGCAAGACCTATTCGTACAACGCCGTGGTCGTGGACGCGGCCAACAATGTATGGCGTGCTGAAAGCCCTCAGGCCGGTGCTCAACCCAATGCCAGTACGGGTTGGGTCTTGTTGGGGGTGAGTAAAAACGAAGGGATTGCCTTTCATTCCCTTCAGGTCGCAAAACTCGGCACAGGTGACATGAATGGCATGAAGGTGGAGTTGCCCACATCCTCAGCGCCACCAGCGGTCAATCCTTCACCGGTCACACCTTCACCGGTCACACCTTCACCGGTTGCACCTTCACCCGTTGCACCTTCACCAGTTGCACCTTCACCCGTTGCACCTTCACCCGTTGCACCTTCACCGGTTGCACCTTCACCGGTTGCACCTTCACCGATGAACCCAGCCGCTTCCAACTGGATCAGCGGAACGCCCTACAAAGCGGGTCAGCTGGCGAGGGGATCGAATGGCACGGTGTATCAATGCAAACCTTGGCCTTACGAGGGTTGGTGCACAAGCCATGATCCCGCTGGAATCTATGGATCGCAGGCTTGGGATGTGGCTTCATCAGTGCCTGCTCAACCAGGCTCAGCTGCTGCGCCCCTATGGGTGAATGGGACGCAGTACAGGGCAGGACAACAGGTGACGGGTTTCAATGGATCAATCTACCAATGCAAACCCTGGCCTTATGAAGGATGGTGTGCAGGCTTGGATCCGGTTGGCATCTATGGTTCGCAAGCCTGGGAATTGGCAAAAGCAAGTGTTGCCCAGCCCCCAGCAAACTCAAATCCAGCCCCTTCTCCGGTCACACCTTCGCCGGTCACACCTTCTCCGGTCACACCTTCTCCGGTCACACCTTCTCCGCTCGTGCCGTCGCCCAGCCCGATACCTGGTCCGACGCCTGCGCCTGTTGCAGCGATGCCCACCAAGCCCACGATTGCATGGACCTCACCAACTGCGTCACCCAATGAGTCGCGCAAACTGACCTGGAACATGTACTGGGGACAGCGCGCTGAAAAATGGCGCATCCACGTGAATGGCCAGCCCGGAGCAGACATCACCAGTTTTGATAGCACGGGACCCCTGACTCAGGCGGGTGCCCAGGCTGGCAGTTTCACCCATGTCTTTCAAGCCAACACGCAACTCGAGGTCGAACTGTGCAATGGCAACAACTGTGTCAAAAGCGATGCCGTGAACATCGCCCTGCAACGCTCAGCGGGTGCACCACCATCACCGTCCACCCCCGTGCCGTTGCCCTCGCCATCCCAGCCGGCTGCTAACCCTGCCTATCCCTGCGCTGGAACGGTGCCAGGGAAGGTGGAAACGGTGACGGCGGCTTGTCTGGCCAAGCTGGAAGAGATCCAGTTTGGGGGCGAAAAACTGGTGCCTGGCAAGTTGGGACACATTCCACTGGCTGCCAATGGCAAGCCAGCCAAGGAGGCCTATGGATACTTTGTGGAGTGGTCCCAATACGGCCGCAAGTTCAATGTGAGTCACATCAATGCAGCGCAATACTCCAAAGTCTTGTTCTCGTTCCTGAGGCTCATGCCAGATGGCAGTTTGAAGATCACCGACGAATGGGCCACACTCCAAGCCTCCAATGGCATGTCGGCATCAGCAGATGGCAAGGCCAACCTGTTTGACTACACCCAGCCCGAAAAAGATCGCGGCATCATGCTGGCGTTGACCTACCTCAAGGCCCGCCACCCCCACCTGAAGACGTCTTTCTCGGTGGGTGGCTGGACGCTCTCTGGCCAGTTCTCCAGCGTGATGGCCAATCCCCAAACTCGGGCCGCCTTTGTGCGCAACGTCCTCAACTTTGCAAATCAGTATGGCTTTGATGGCGTTGACATCGATTGGGAATACCCTGTTGTGGGTGGCAACACCGACGCGGCCATGGCTGGGGTGAACTATGTGGAGGTCAATCGTGGGTCTCCATCTGACGCGATCAACTTTGTGCTCATGCTCAAAGAGTTGCGTGAAGCCGTGAATGCTGAGGCCATGGTCAATCCCAGAACCAAAACGGGCAAGAAGGAAATATCAACGGCGGTGGGCCTCAACCCCAAGACCATTGATGCACTGGATTTTTCGCAGTTCATTCCGTTCATCGACACCGTCAACCTGATGTCGTATGACTTCAATGGTGGATGGTCCTCTGTGGCATCGCACAACGCACCGCTCTACAACAACCAAGGGAGTGCGGCAGTGGCAAAAGGCGGCGATCAGTTGCACTCCGAATTCAACAATTACGATGCCGTGCTCAACATCCTTTGGAATGCGTCAGGTCGCAAAGGCATGCGCAAGTCGGCATCGGTGACTCAGGCGCAGCGTGAAGCCGTCCTGTCTTCTCCAGTCGCGCAACAAGTCCTGCCCAAGTTGATTCTGGGTCTGGCTTACTATGGCCGCTCCTGGTCCACCAGCGAAGCCATGCCGCAGTCCACGGCTTACACACCCTGGTTCAAGGGGGGCGCAACAACGGGTGGTTCGTTTGAAAACGGCGTATGGGACACCGCGGACGTGATCTATGTCCGCGACAACAAACAAGGCTTGATGACAGCACGAGGACGTCAGGTTTCTGCGGCAGTGACTTCTGCCCGGTTCATGGGTGAAGCATGGGACCAATTCGCCTGCGCCAATCTTGCCTGGATCAATGTGGGCGGCTCAACCCAATTGGTGTCTTACAACGACGAAGACTCCTTGCAGCACATGGCCCGTTTTGTCACCGATCAAGGCATGGCAGGGACCATGGTTTGGGAAATGGACGGTGACACACACGGTGAGGGCAGTTATCGCCTCTCCAGAGCGGTGATGCATGGATTTGCCAAACAGCCCAACAACATCGATGGCAAACCGCTCAAGACTTGTGTCAAAGGCGGTCGAGAGTAAAACCACGCGCAACATACTTTGAACCACACACCCATCAGAACCGCTGGTGGGTGTTTTTTTGGGCGCTGCCTTGCAACCTGACCTTGAAAGCCCAAAGGGCCAGGGTGTCAGCTGGCCGATATGCGCCTGCGCAACCAGCGCACCAGGTTGCCCACTACGGGCAATTGCGCATACACCTGGGTCGCCGAATCCCAATGGTCCCAATGGGTGTGAATCAGCCACTGCATGCGGCCGTCGGGCAAGCGGTCACAGCGCCAGCGACATTCGCTCAGGCCTTCGATGTGCTGCGACCGGTTTTGTCCCATCACCCGGATGCTGAAATCAAAATCCCAGGCCAGGTATAGGGTGCTGCCTTGGGCTGCGACATGGCGGATTGCAAAGCGCGGCGCCATCAACTGCTCATACATGTCTTCAAAAATGTGACGCATGGCCGCAAGGCCTTTGACATCGTTGAAGGGGTCACGGAAATGGACATCCGGCGCATACAGTTGGCCCAGTTGGTCCAGTCGATCGGGCGAGAGGTGTTCAAACGCATGAACCAGTGCGTCAATGCGTTCTGTGGGGATGTCCACTTGAGGGGAAAAGGGCGACATCATGATGGCGTCAGGCGCGAGGCCAGTCTAAGGTAAAGCCCATAGGGCAACAGCCGTAGTGCTTTCATCACATGGGTGAATCGTTTGGGGAAGTGGACCTCAAACACACCTTTGCCCCATTGATCAATCATGGCTTGGGCGGCTGCCTCGGGCTCGATGAGGGCGGGCATCTCGAAATCATTCTGTGCAGTGAGCGGCGTGCGAACAAAGCCCGGATGAACCACGCTCACCCCCACGCCATGGTCTTTGAGGTCGAGGTGAAGCACTTCGGCAAAATGGGTCAAGGCCGCTTTGCTGGGTCCATAGGCCAGGCTCTTGGGCAAGCCTCTGAATCCGGCCACACTGGAAACCAGGCTCAGATGCCCTCGACCCTGTTTGAGCAAATGGGGCAAGACGGCATCCACGCAATGGACGGCGCCGTCGTAGTTGATGCGCATGTGTTTGTGCATCTCCTCAGCATTGAAGGCCGTGGCGCGCTGCGGCAAGTAGTGCCCCACGCAGTAGACCACCAAATGCAAGCCGTGATGGGTGTGCACCTGGGTGCTGGCGCGTGCAACGGCCTGGGCATCGGTGACATCCAGGGGCACAGCCAGGGCACCTGGATGGGTGCTGGCAAAGGCCTCAAGAGCCCAAGCCTGGCGGGCTGACACCGTCACACGTGCGCCCAACGCGTGCAAGCGACTGGCCAGGGCAAGACCAATCCCACTGGACGCGCCCACCACCCACACCGGCAGGCCTGACCAATTCTTAAGGGGTGGATTCAGCGACATGGTGTGGACATCAATCGCGAGCCAGGGTGAACTGGATCACATCGGTGCTGGCCTCTTCAAACCCCGCCTCACAGTAGCTCAGATAAAACTGCCAGGTGCGGATGAACGTTTCATCAAAGCCCATGCCCAATACTTGTCCCTGCTTGGCCATGAAAGTGGATTGCCATCGGCGCAAGGTCTCGGCGTAGTCCAGACGCAGGCTGAATTCGTCCACCACGCGCAAGCCTGCCGCCTGTGCATGCTTGCGAAATTCGCTGGGGCTGGGCAAGCAGCCGCCCGGGAAGATGAATTGCTGGATGAAGTCGGTGCCCCGGATGTAGCGGTCAAACAAGGCGTCATCGATGGTGATGGTCTGGATGCAGGCCCGTCCACCCGGGCGAAGTGCTTCATGCACCGCCTTGAAGTAAGCCGGCCAATAGGCTTGGCCCACGGCCTCAAACATTTCGATGGAGCACACGGCATCAAAGGGCGCATCGTGGGTGTCGCGATAGTCCTGCAATCGCAAATCGGCACTGAGCCCTTTGGATTGCAGCCGCTCGTTGGCGTACGCCAATTGGGCCGGGCTCAAGGTGAGGCCAGTGACTTGCGCGCCATGGTCGCGCACGGCCACCTCGGCCAAGCCGCCCCAGCCACATCCAATCTCCAGCACGCGCGAGCCGGGGGTGACGCCGGCCTGGGCAAGCACGCGCTCGATCTTGAGCTGCTGAGCTTGGGCCAAAGGCCGGTCTAACTTGCCCTCAAAGCTGGCTGCCGAATACATCATGGTTTCGTCCAGCCACAGTTGATAGAAGGCATTGCCCAGGTCGTAGTGCGCCTGAATGTTGCGTTTGCTGTTGGCCTTGGTGTTGCGACGCATCCAGTGGTGGACACGATTGAGCAAATTGCCCAGCCAATGGCCGTGGATGAGATCTTCCAGATGGCGGCGATTGATGAGCACCAGGCGCAACAAGGCGGTGAGGTCTGGCGTTTCCCACAAACCCTTGCGATAGGCCTGGGCAAAACCAATGTCGCCACTGGCCATGGTCATGTCAAACACTTCCCAATCGTGGATGCGCAGCGACGCACAAGGCCCCTGGTTTTGGCCCATGTGGACCGTTTGACCTGTGGGCAGCACCAGTCTCAACTGACCATGTGGCAGGCGTGAGATGAGTTGCAGGGCTTTGCGAGACGAGCGAGGCGCGGCGTGCGCGACAAAAGGTGCATGGGTGGATGTGCTCATGCAGATCTCCTCATCGAAGGCGTGGTGGACAGGGTGGGTTTGTCTTCTGGGACAGCCACAGTGATGGTGTTCGCAGGGGGCTCGGGCTTGCTGAAAAAAGGCACATGCTTGAGCCACAGCTTGAGGGCTTGCCAGTGAATGCGTGCGATGACCCCAAGGCTGAGCAAGGGGAAGCGCCACATCATGCGGCGCACACTGGCCGGGGTCATGGGTTCAAGGGCTCCGCTGACGCTGGTGATCAACAAAGGGCCTTGCTCATCGCCATGCTCGATGCGCACGACCAGCCTCTCGGGCAATTTGTCGTGACTTCTCATGAAACGAAAGCGGTAGTGACCCTTGACCTCGCAAAAGGGCGACACATGAAAGTGCTTGTCTGCCATCAGCGTCTGTCCCATGCGGGGGCGATCAAGCAAATAGCAATGCCGCTCGCCAAAGGTGTTGTTCACCTCGACCACAATGGCGCGCAGTTGGCCGTCTGCGGCATGGCAATGCCAAAAACTCACCGGCTTGAAGGCGTAGCCCAGCACGCGGGGATAGCAATGCAGCCAGATGTCGCCCGTGGCGTCATCAATGCCATGCTCATGCAGCAAAGACGTCAGCCAGGCCAGGGCGCCACCTTGGCTGGCGTCTCGCCCATCGCCATGGTCCTGGTCATGAAAAGACAGCCAGCCCAGGCGATTGACGCTCAAGCCCCACTGCGACGCCTGGCTCAATGCCCGCATGGGCAGCCAAAGGAAAAAGGTTGGATAGGCAAAGGCATGAACATGCGGGCGCGTGCGGGCGTGACGCACTTCGCCTTCTGCGATGAATGCCTGGGCGGGTTTCATGCCGCTGCGATGGCCCAGTTGCGACGCAAGGCCTGCAACACCGCATCGGCCGCTTGCAAGCCCGACTGCAGACCATCTTCATGAAAGCCGTAGCCCATCCAGGCGCCCGCGAAATGCGTGCGCGGCTGGCTCTTGAGCCAATGCAGCTGCGATTGCGCTTGGATGGCGTGCACATCAAAAATGGGGTGCACGTAGTCGATTTCTGCCAGCACCAGGTTGGGCGCGGGCTGACGAATCGGGTTGAGGCTCACAAACACATCCGAGGTGAAGGGCAAGGGCTGCAAGCGATTGAGCCAGTAATGCAAACACACCGAGCTGGCATCGCGATCAACACCTGCGCGTTCATAGTTCCAGGCTGCCCATGCTTTTTTGGCGCGGGGCATCAAGGTCACATCGGTGTGCAAGACCGCGCGATTGCGCTCAAAGCGGATGGCGCCCAGCAAGCGCGATTCGGTTTCGCTGGGGTCGCCCAGCATGGCCAAGGCCTGGTCGGCATGGGCTGCAATCACCACCTGGTCAAAACGCTCTTTGCCATGGGCTGTGTGCAAGGTCACGCCAGTGGCGTCACGCTCGATGCGCAGCACCGGGCACGAGAGGCGCACATCGTCGAGCTCCTGGGCGATGGCGTTGACGTAGTTGCGCGATCCACCCACCACGGTGAACCACTGTGGGCGGTTCTCAACTTGGAGCAAGCCGTGGTTGTGGCAAAAGCGGATCAGGGTCGCCACAGGAAACTCCAGCATCTGGTGCGTCGGGCAACTCCAGATGCAGCCCAGCATGGGCAAGAGGTAATGATCGATGAAGGCATCACCAAAACGGTGTTGCTCCAAGAAGCGCGACAGCGGGACCAGCCATTCATGGTCCTGATGCGTTTTGGCCATGTCGGTGGTCAAGGCATTGAAGCGCAGGATGTCTCTGAGCATGCCCCAAAAGCGGGGGCTGATGAGGTTGCGTCGTTGTGCAAACACCGCGTCGAGGTTGGCGCCGTTCCACTCCAGCCGACGACCACTGGCCAAGGGCACTTGTGCCGAGAACGACATGTCCGACGCGGCGGTCTCGATGTTCAAGGATTCGAACAAGGCGATCAGGCCAGGGTAGGTGCGTTCGTTGAACACCAAAAAACCCGTGTCCACACCATGGGTCACCAGACCCTGAGGTCCAGGCAAAGTCACATCCACGGTATGAGAATGGCCGCCCAGGCGGTGGGCTGCCTCGAACAAAGTGATCTGAGCCTGACCCTGTAGGGCATGGGCTGCACTCAGGCCGGCAATGCCAGACCCGACAACGGCAACGCGGGGCATTTGCATGTCAACGTCCTTGAGTAGGGGCTTGGGAGAGATATTGCTCGATGGTCTTGACCATGCGCGCATCCGAGGGTTCGGTCATGCTGCTGTAGGCCGTCACCTGAGTCCCATCGCGATTGATGAGGTATTTATAAAAATTCCACTTGGGCGTGGTGCCCGAGCGTTCGGCAAGTTGCTTGAACAAGGGGGAGGCATTGGCACCCCGAACAGCGGTTTTGGAGAACATGGGGAACTTCACCCCATAGGTGTTCTCACAAAAATCAGCAATCTTGTCATTGGCGCCCGGCTCCTGGGCGAAGTCGTTGGACGGAAAGCCCAGCACCACCAGGCCTCGGGCTTTGTGGGTGGCATAGAGTTTTTCTAGGCCAGCATATTGGGGTGTGAAGCCACAGTAGCTGGCCGTGTTCACCACCAGCACCACCTGGCCCGCGTACTGACAGAGGTTTTGCGGCTTCTCATCTTGCAAGCGCAAGACCGTGTGCTGCAACACCGCAGGGCACGCTGTGCTTGTTGTGGACACTTGCGCGTGTGCTGGGCCATTGATGAACATCAATGTGAAGAGACTCAACGCCAGGGGAAAGAAACGCATGGGGTAATTCCTCGGGAAAACATGGTCTTTTTGTCTAGGTTCACAATCCGCACATGTTTTGGTTTTGCCCGATGATGAACGTCTGGCGATTTTTTGTCCATGACAACTTTCATGACCTTGTTGTTGAGGGTGTATTGATTCCATGAATGTCCGCTCGGGAGACCGTCCCATCCTGTTATCGATTGCTGCTGTCGAGCGGGATACCGGCATTGGCAAGGACACCCTGCGTGCCTGGGAGCGTCGCTACGGTTTCCCCACGCCCTCAAGGGATCAAAACGATGAGCGCACCTATCCTCTGGAGCAGGTTGAAAAGCTCAGGGCCATCAAACGGTTGTTGGACCTGGGTCATCGTCCAGGGCGCGTTGTGGGCTTGCCCATTGAAGAACTTCATCGCCTGTGCATGGGTCAAACTCCACCGCCTGCGTCCATCGATGAGATCGATCAGGACCCCAATGCGGCCGTCATGCCCCTTTACGACGCGATTCGTCAGCACGACGACCAGGGCTTGCGCAGGCTCTTGGGTCAAGCCTATTCCGCGCACGGTCTGGCGCACTTCGTCATGAATGTCATTGCACCGCTCAACACCATGGTGGGCGATGGATGGATGCGCGGCGAACTCCAGGTGTTTGAAGAGCATCTCTACAGCGAGACCGTTCAGACCTTGTTGCGTCAAGCCATCAACCAATTGCCGCAACCTTCGGTTCGCAATCGCCCACGGGTGTTGCTCACCACCTTCCCGCAGGAACAGCATGGCTTGGGCTTGTTGATGGTGGAGGCTTTGCTGTGCCTCAAAGGCTGCACCTGTGTTTCGCTGGGGGTGCAAACGCCCATCCGGGACATCGTCATGGCCGCCAAGGCCCATCAGGCGCAGGTGATTGCCCTGAGCTTCAGCTTGGCCTTCAACCCCAACCAAGTGCTGGACGGCTTATCTGAGTTGCGCGCCCAACTCAGCGACAGCGTGGAAGTCTGGGCTGGTGGGCGAAGTGGCATCTTGCAGCGCCGAGATGTGCCTGGCGTCATGATCCTGGGCGACCTCAAAGACCTGGCTTTGCATGTCGATCGCTGGCGCAACGCCAACGCCGCGAGCATCTGATCTGACCCCGTCATTCAGTGAAACCGGCCTTGCTTGACGGCAAGGTTTGCCGATGGCTTTTTGCGTCAATCTCAGGAATGAGCCTTAAAGATTGATGTGATTACCAATAAATTACAAAATTAGAATTATTATTGCCCGAGCCTGTTTGAAATCAGGTGATTGGGTGTTCTAGCTCAACGATCCCATGAAACCGCACCACGCGGTCATGGGGCTTGGCAATCCCTCACTCGCGCCAGTTGGATCGTAAAGGTGGTGTGTAGAGGGGCGTCCATTGTTGTTCAAAGGCGTTTCAACATGTCAGTGCTTCGTTCTTCATCGTCATTCATGGGCCACTACAAACGCGTGGTGGTGGCCGTTTTCATCTTGGGCTTGATCACGGGGTGTTCAACGCCGGTCAGCAACCGCTGGGAAAAGCGCGAAACCCAGCTCGCCATTGCGGTGGAGGAGTTGAACAAAGACAACCCCAACCCCAAAAGTTTGGTCAAGCTGGTTCGCAGTTTTGAGAAGAATAAAAACGATTACGACGATGGGGGTTATGTGGATTACATCTACATCCGCCAGATGGTGTTGCAACAGTTGACAGCCAAATTACGAGAGGCCGTTGACACCCAAAAATCTGATCTGGTCAACGAATGCGTGACCACCATCCTCGAACTCGACCCAACCAATGAAATGGTTCAGTCGCTCATGGAGACCGGTGCGATCAACGGAATCGAGACGGGTGCGTTAGCCAAGGATCAATCGCATCAATTCTCCAGGCTTGCGCCTTACTCATCGATGGGTGCCAACTACAACGTGCTGGTTCACCAGTCCATCCTGGTGGCGCGGCGTGACGGCCGCAAATACAGGGTGTTGTTTGACATCCTTAAAAAACCCCTGCCGTTCTCAATCGGGATGATCCAGATGAATGCGCCTCAGCAACTGGCGCATTTGTCTAAAGAAATGGGTCTTTCGCTCAGCTGTTCGCCCAAGGCGTTTTCCCAGCTGACACCCAAAAACCCAAACAAAAATATGGCCTTCAACATGTCGTCTACTTTGCTGGACTACTTGGGCGACATGGCAGAGCAGTTCAAGATCAACTTCGTCGTTTTGCCGGATCAGGTTTATTGCTACGCGGGTGAATTGCCCGACGAAGACATTGACGGGGGTGAATTCCTGAGTGTATTCAGGGCCGAATTTGTGAACCTCGAATTGCTCGTGGGCATGATCCGGCTCATGGTCGGCGATGAAAACATTGTCATGACCGATGACGCCACCAAATCTGTCTGGGTCAGAAGCAATCGAACCAAGTTCATAAAGGTGTTTGATCTGGTCAGGAACGTGGACGTGCCTGAGGCCGAAATCGAGGTCCAGTTGGAACTGTACGAAGTGTCGGCCAGCCTGCTGCATCGCATTGGCGCACGCTTGCCGCAGTTGATTCGTGCGGGGATTGGAGACGCGATCAACGGCGGCTCCATCAACTGGAGCAACTGGCTCAACAATGCCAAAACCCAGTCGCTTCGAGTCATGATCAGCGATGGCTCCTTTCAGATCAACGCCCAATCTCAGCAATTGCGGGCGACGACGCTGTCTCAGCCCCGCATCCGCTTGCAAGATGGCCAGCGGGCAAAACTGTTTGTGGGTGACAAAACCCCCGTGTTTTCATCCACCATTGGCCAAGGCGGTTTCGTATCGGAAAACGTGAACTATGTCTCCACCGGTGTGACGCTGGAGGTGGAAGCCAAAATCGTTGGGCCTGAGATGGTTCAGGTGGCCGTGAACATCGACTCAACCGAATTGGGCACACTGGTGACCACCACCAACGGGTCCTCTGCCAATGCAGTGACCTCCAGAACCACCGTGACGCGCCTCACCATCCAGGATGGTGCGACCGAGGCTCTTGGCGGTTATGTTCGGCGCATCCGGAGCAAGGACTTGGACGGCATGCCCATTCTGGGTGCGACCGATTTAGCGCCGATGGGGGGGACTCGCAACACCAGGGACAGCGATGTCGAGCTGCTCATCTTCATCACGCCCAAGATCATCAAATCCAAGACCAATGCGTCCAATCGCCTGGTGATGGCCAGCGATGGCAATGTGCCCCGCTTCATGAGCCCCATGGTCATCACCAGCAACATGAACAGCCCGATTCGTTCACTGTTCCAGGTGCCACAAGTCCGTGCCGGCAGCAATCCGAACATGATCAACGCCAACCCCTACAACAACCCCTACGGTGGATACAACCCCAATGTGATGAACCAGGGCGGCGCGGTGTATCCGAATCAAGGTGTCATGACCTATCCCAATCAGGGCGTTGTGACTTATCCCAACCAAGGCATGGTTCAGCCGACACAGCCCTATAACCCGGGCGTGGTGGTCCAGCCCAATGTCGTTGGAGGGGGAGTCAACGACAGCACCAGCGGTCGGGGTGGTGGCAGAAGGTAAGGGTAAGGCGCATGAAACAAATCATCAGGTGGTTGTTCATTGGGTTGGGGTTGGCGCTGGCCTCAAGTCTGTCTGTGCATGCGCAATTGCCAGACTATCCCAGCATCACCCTCCCAGCCAATTACGCCAAACTGCCAGTCGGTCAAGCGGTGACGGTGGAATGGACCACGAACGGTGGAGCAGGCGGCACCAGTTGGGCATTACTTTATAAGGGTCAATCGGTCGCTTCAGCCAGCTCCAGTGCAAATGAGGTTGTCAAAAGCGGCGTGATCACATGGACGCCAAGTAAGGACCAAATGGGTGACAGCCAATCCCTGATCATCCAATTGTGCAATGGCGTGGACTTCTGTAGGACTGGTCGGGTCATTGAGGTCTCTGTTGTGGACGGCAAGCCGGGCACGCCAGTGATCACCAGCGGCGCAACAGGGGTCGATGGTAAATATCAAGTGGTCTGGTCCATGCAGGGCGGTGTGACTGGCAGCAGTTGGCAGGCCGTTGTGGACGACACCGTGGCCTATACAGGGACATTGACAGGCGGCACAGACTTGAACCCAGGGACACAGGCCGGATCGGCATGGCTTGATTTGTCTGCTGGAACGCACACCATCAAGGTCATTTTGAAGAATGACTACGGTGAAAGCGTGTCCAGCACACAAAGCGTGACCATGCCGCAGATCACACCCGGCCAGGCGAGCCTGGCGTCTGAATGGTCCAACCGCGTGGTCACCAAAGGGACGAGTTATTCGGTGAGCTGGAGCACCTTGGGCAATGCGGCCAAGAGCGGATCGTTGATCTTTGATGGCACGGAAGTGGCGAAATTCACTTTAGACACGGCAGGCAAGTCTGGGAGCCTGACCTGGACACCCAGCGCCAGCACGGGTGGCAGTTACAAGTTGCTGTCGCTCAAGCTGTGCAATGGCACCACTTGTACGGAAGGTCAACCTTATCTGGTCATGGTGACGGATTGGACCCCGGGTAAGCCCACGTTGAGCGGGCTTTCAACGGTGATACTTGGGAGCAGTTACCAGTTGAGTTGGAACCGCACACAAGGGTTTTGTGGGACGTCGTGGCAACTCTACAAACGCATAGGGCAGACGGACAACGCTCTGGGCAGTGAGACCAATCTTGCCACCTGTGTGAGATCGGACGTTGCTCAGTCGGACAGTGTGATCCTGAACCCAAGTGCATTGACCAAGGGCAGCAATGCATTCGTGGTGAGGCTCTATCGCAAAGAGGGCGATGTCAAGGAGTTCGTCGATTCCGACGCATTCACCGTCACGGCAACTGAATCGGTTGCCCCCACACCTGCGCTCACCGCCCCCAGGTTGATAGCCAACCAAACCGCGATTGCAACCGGTGGCTCTGTGACCCTCACCTGGACGGCACCCAAAGGCAACTACCTCAGCTGGCAGCTCAAAGAGTCGGGCAACTCCTATCCCGGCGGGACGATCAGCACAACGGGAGATGACCAAACATCCAGCATGACGGTGAGCCTCAACACGGCCAAAGATTATGCTTTTTCGGTCCGCGCTTACACCGGTTCCAGTTCGGCAGGGGATTTTCGCGACAGCAACGAGGTCCTGATCTCGGTTCGTGACGTGGTGGGTGTGACCGCAGTCAACAAGGCGGTGGTGGCCTCACCAGGCACAAGTTTGATTTTTGGCTCTGAAATCCCCATCAGCTGGAGCGTGGTAGCAGGCGGCACGCCCGCATCCTCCCGGCTCTATGTGAACAAAGGCCTGACCAATGGCCAAACCCTTGAAGGCACATCCATCACCAGGAGCACAAGCGGCTGGAATGGCAGCTTCGGCGTCAAAGGCCTGGGCGTTGGGTCGCACACCATTCAGGTCGAGTTATGCAACACAAAAGGCTGCGTGCTGAGCGACGCCCAAACGCTCACCGTGGTGGCCAATACGTCCAACTTGGTCAAGCCCACGGTGACCAGTGCGCCGCCCAGCAGCATGGCCAAGGGCGGGCAGCACCTCTTGAAATGGGAGGCGGCCACCACCCAAGCCGTCAGCTGGCAGGTCTTCAACGGCACTCAGACCTTGACCGATTTGCAGGTGCCTGTGCGTGTGAGCAATCAAACCTTGCAAAAGGGTGAAGTGGGGCTGGTGTTTGGTCTGGCCCAGCAATACAAATTGACGATCAAGCTGTGCGACGCCCAAAAACAGTGTGTGAGCAGCGACGAAAAGATCGTGAATGTCACTGACGGCACCAACAACAGTTTTTTCCCACCCAGCAAACCCACGTTCCTGGCAACCGGCAGCAGCACCAAGGTGGGGCAGGCACTCAGCTTCACCTGGACATCCAATGACAACTTGACGCCGCTCACCAGTTGGAGCATCAAGCAAGGTGCCACGGTGTTGGCTCAAGAAAATCTGCCTGCCAGTACACAGAAAAACTTTTCCAAGACCGTCCCCTTGAGCTGGTTGGTGCCGGGCAGCAATGACCTGGTGGCGAGCGTGTGCAATGCCAATGGGTGTACCACCAGCGATGCGCTCACCATCAATGTCACCACCGCCGAGGGGCAGAGCGTGGGCGGCGTACCCGATCGGCCAGAACTGGATGCCTCGAACGTCAAGCGCGTCACGGTGGGGCAGCCAATCAGCCTCACCTGGTCCATCAAGGCCAATGGCCTCAAGGGGGAATACTGGAAATACCTCTTGCGTGGCGCAGAGGGCTATTCGGAATTGACGGCATCCCTGGCCATTGACCCCAACTCCCCCGCAACCACCAAACGAAGTGTGCCCCTGGTCTTCAACACCGATGGCACCAAGAGCATCTTGGTGAGAACCTGTTTGGTGGACAAATGCGTCGACAGCGCCATCTTTGATCTGGTGGTGTCCGCGCCGGTGTCCGCGACCGCTCTGCCCGCGACATCTGCGGTGCGCTCGGGTGTGGGCAGTGCCAGCCAAGCCAGCACGGTCAATCCATCGTCGAATCTGAATTCGCCCCTGCAATCCAACGCGGCGTCCTCGGCTTCCAGCCCCACGGCTTCGCTACCCATGGTGAATACATCGCGAACCGTGGAGTCGATAAGCCTCAGTGCCCTCCCACCCGGCGCCATGTCGAGCATGGGCAATGCGCGAACCAATCCGGCGTTTGCTTTTTCAGATCGCCGCGACGACCAGGGACCGCGTCCGCCGGGCAAGGCCGTGATTCGACCGTTTGCCAGCCAGATCCCAGACGCCAGGTTCACGACCGAGAGCTGGCTCACCCTCCAATGGAGTCGCTCGGAAGGGGAAGTCGCCACCGATTGGTCTTTTCTGCTCGATGGCAGCCCGGTGGTGAACCGTCAATCCCTGGCGCCGCAACAAATTCAGTCGGGCAATGCGCCTCTGCCCAAGCTCACGGCGGGGAACCACTCCGTCGTGGTTCAGTTGTGCAACAGCTCTGGGTGCACCATGAGCGAGGCCGTCAGCCTTGAGGTTCAAGGCTCGGCGCTACAAGCCACACAAAGGCCGCCCGACCCACCGCTCATCCTGGCCAATACGCAGTGGACCAGCGATCGCGTCATGGTGCATTGGCGCTCAGGTGATGTGCCGGGCGATCAGGTGGACATCATGATCAATGGCCGCAGCATGGAAGGGCGCCTGGCGGTTCGCTCAGGGATGGGACAATCGGGCTCTCATAGCTATTCTTACCAGGGGGATCTTGGCGTCCAGCAAGCCGTGGTGACCGTGTTGCTTTGCAATGCTTATGGCTGCACATCCAGCCAGCCCTACACCATCAAGCGTTTTGGATTCTGAGGTGTTCCTGGTGCATCGCAAATCATGCCGATTGAGCACGCCAGCCCCGATTTTTCAGAACACCTCATTGACCCTTTGCACATCGAAGAGGCGGTTGCACAGCTCAAGCGCAAAGGGCCAGTGGTCTTCACCAACGGTGTCTTCGATGTCCTGCATCGCGGCCATGTGACTTACCTGGCGCAGGCCCGGGCGCTGGGCGCCTCGCTGGTGGTGGCCTTGAACACCGATGCCTCGGCCAAGCGGCTGGGCAAAGGCGAAGACCGCCCGCTCAACACTTTGGCCGACCGCGCATGGGTCATGGCGGCCTTGGCCTCGGTGAGCCGGGTCACCTGGTTTGATGAAGACACGCCGCTTGCCCTCATTCAGCGCATCCGCCCCGATGTGCTGGTCAAAGGCGGGGACTACAACATGGATGTCCTGGCCGAGGCGCAATGGGTGCGTGCACAAGGTGGCAAGGCGCTGGCCATTCCCTTTGTCTCGGGCTACTCCACCACCCAGTTGGTCAATCGCATCCGCCAATCCTGAAGCCAGGCTGCTCAGCCATGTGTCACACCTGCGATGTGCCAGGGCGTTGACCCAGGACTTCGTCCCACAGTCGCAAGATCGCCTGGCGCTGCGTGGTCAGCTCTTGGGCACTGACCTGGGTGCTGTCTTCATTGAGCCTGGCCTGGTGCTGGCGATGACGCAGTTGCCGATAGGCATTGGCTGCGTCTTGCCCCACGCCTGCGCTCAGCAGCCCAGCCTGCTCTGCACGCAGCAGCAAGGCAATGTTGCCCACGTTGTCGCGCAACTCCGGGTGTTCATGGGCATGCAGCAACACCAGGTGTTGCATCACAAATTCAACATCGATCATGCCGCCGGGGCTGTGTTTGAGGTCAAAGCGGCCCGCTGCGACTGGGCGCGCCTGCGCAAGGCGTTCACGCATGGCGCGGATCTCGTCGCCCAGGTGCTGGGCATCGCGCGGTGCGGTGATGACTTGCACGCGCACGCCCTCGAGTTGCGCGGTCATGTCGGCATTGCCCCAGCAACAGCGCGCGCGCGTCATGGCCTGATGCTCCCAGGTCCAGGCGGCGTTGCTACCGCGCTGGGTTTGGTAGTCGATGAACGCCTTGAGCTCGCTCACCAGCAAGCCGGAGTTGCCATTGGGACGCAAGGCGGTGTCGATCTCATAGAGGTCGCCCTCTTCGGTTTTGACCGTGAGCCAATTCACCCACTTGCGCACCAGGCGTGCGTATATGTCAGAGGCCTGGGGATGGTCGTCGTCGTACACAAAGACCAAATCCAGGTCGCCGCCATAGCCCAATTCTTTGCCGCCCAACTTGCCGTAGGCCATGATCCCCAGTTGGGGCTCGGGTCGATGCCGCTGGGGCATGCGCTCCCACACCCAGCGCAAACTCAGGTCCAGCAGCACGTCGGCAATCTGGCTCAGGTCGTCGGCCACTTGCTCGACCGTCAACTGGCCGGCCACGTCTCGCGCCAGGGTCAGAAAGACTTCGCTGTGGTGCGCGCGCCTGAGCAAGTTGAGCTGATCTTCTTCGCTGTCGTGCCCGCTTTGCAGCAACGCCTCGCGGCGCTGGCTGAGGATGTGTCGCAACTGCAATGCATTCACCCGGCCTTTGCGCGCGTCGGGCAGCGCCAGCTCATCGATCACCTCGGGGTGGCGGCTGAGGTAGCGGCTCACCCAGCGGGCTGCGCCCAGCAAATCCAGCAAGTGCCGGTTCACGCCAGGGCGCTCGATCAGCAAGGCCAGGTAGGAGTCACGCCGAAACAGCACGGGCAGCCAGTCCATCCAGCGCGTCACGGCATCGGTGCTGCAAGCGCCCTGGGCATGCCAGCCCAGCACCTCGCCGAGCAACTGCTGCAAGCGGCGCTGGGCCTGGTCGCGCAAGGCACGCCGGTGGGGGTGGTCGAAGAGGGCTTGCAAATGCGAGCGCACAGGCTCTTCGGTCAGTGCCAGCAGGCCCGCCTCATCTGAGGGACGCTGAGAGCTTGGCTGCGGAGTCGATTCGCCCGCTGGGTTGTCATTGGCTTCCCCCTGGCCGAGCAAGACATCGAACTCACGCGCCACGAACTCGCGGTGGCCGTCCAGTGCCCCATCAAAGGCGGCCTGGGTGTCAAAGCCCATGGCCTGCGCCAACCAGATCCGGTCCTGCTCGTCTTGCGGCAGCGCATGGGTTTGCTGGTCGTCGAGGTACTGGATGCGGTGCTCGACCTGGCGCAAAAACACATAGGCAGCTTGCAGCGCATCGGCGGTCGCGCGGGTCATGAGCTGGGCATGCGCCACGCGATCCAGTGAGGAAAGGGTTTGCTGGTCGCGCAGTTCAGGAAAGCGCCCAGCACGCACCACTTGCAGCAGCTGCACAATGAATTCAATTTCGCGGATGCCCCCGCGCCCGAGCTTCACGTCCTGCGCCCGGTGGCTGCGATGGGCGCTCACCGCCGTGGTGCGCACCGCATGCTGGCGGATCTGTCGATGCAACTGCCGCAACGACTCGAACACGTTGTAGTCCAGGTGCCGCCGAAACACAAAGGGCGTGATGATGCTGTTGAGTGACTGACCTTCGTCCCCCGGCGCAGTACAGGCCACACACCGTGCCTTGAGCCAGGCAAACCGCTCCCATTCACGCCCCTGCACCAGGAAATAGGTTTCCAGTGCATCGCTGGAGACGGTCACGGGGCCAGACAAGCCATTGGGTCGCAAGGCCAGGTCCACCCGAAACACAAAGCCGTGTTCGGTGGTTTCGCCAATGAGCTGTTGCAGCGACCTGGCCAATTTGGCAAAAAACGCAGCGTTGTCGATGGGCCTGGCGCCATCGGTTTGTCCGTCTTCGTCATGCACATAAATCAGGTCGATGTCGCTGGACACATTGAGCTCGCGTGCGCCCAACTTGCCCATGCCCATGACCCACAGGCGTGCGGTGTCGCCCACTTGGGTGCGAGGCATGCCATGAACGCTCGACCACTCCGCCCAGGCATGGTCCAGGGCATGGCGCAGGGCAAACTCGGCCAGGTCGCTCATGCCGTGGGTGACCACCTCCAGTGGGCATTGCTCAACGCAGTCGAGCACCACCAGGCGTTCAAAGACCAGCTGGCGCAGCACCCGCAGGCGATCGGGCAACTGAGGCCAGTCAGCGGCCAATTGCTCAAAGGCCGTTTGCAGCTGGGGCATGCGAGGCGGGCCGGGGGGAAGCACCGCCAGCCATTTGGCATAGCGACGCCGGATGCGGGTGACGGTACGGGCATGGCTGGCCAGCGCGTCGCGCTCAATGCCATTCATGGGGCAAGCTCCTGAGGTGAAGGTGATAATTGCCAGGGCAGACTCCGCACCATGGACACCACCGAATCCACCGCATCACCACCTCCACCCAGCGCACCACCTGCCGCAGGTGCCTGGCTGTGGCTGGATGTGGCGGCCAAATGGGTCTGGCGCGCTGCACTGGCCTTTTGGGCGTTGCTGGTGATCACGGCCCTCTTGCTTCATTTCTGGATTGTGCCCCGTTTGGGGGATTTGAAAGACGATGTGGCGCATTGGGCCAGCCAGCAATCGGGTTTGCGCATTGAGATCGACTCGCTGGATGTGGTCTCACATGTGTTTTGGGCCAGCGTGGAGGCCAAGGGCATCTCGGTGTCCACCATCGATGGCCGGCGCGTCTTGTCGTTGCCCAAAACCACCTTCGACTTCAGTGCGCGCTCCTTGCTTGCCCAGAGCGTGGACCGCTTGGTGATGGACGAGCTCAGCCTGGAGCTTGGCCGCGATGAGCAGGGTCGCTGGACGGTAGCAGGCCTTCCCCTTCAGCCCAGTGACGACGCCAAACACCCCTTGGCGCAATGGCTGCTCAATCAACCCCAGTTGCAACTTCGCCAAGCCCGCCTGAGCTGGCGTGAACACGCCAGTGAGCCCGTCGAGTGGCTCAACCAGGTGGACCTGGAGATGAGCGCAGGCCTTTTTCAACACCGCTTCAACTTGAGAGCGACGCCAGCTTTGGCCGACATGGGACAACGATTTGGCGCCATGGGTCGATTCAGCGAGCCTTTGTTCACAGGCCGCAGCGGCGACCCCAGCACCTGGCAAGGGGAGGTTTATCTGGAGGCCTCGGAGTTATCGGCCAAGCCCTGGTTTGCCCGCTGGCAACTCAAGGCACCCATTGAATTCAACGCCAAGGCGGCAGTCCGGGCCTGGTTCACGGTGGATGCGGGCGAGATCCGCCGCGCCGATGTGGACTTGCAAACCGATCATTTGCAACTCAACTGGCCTCAACGCAGCCGTGAGCTGAGCCTGCATCACATCCAGGGCCGCGTCACCTACACGCAGGACAAGGGTGGGGTGGTGCAGGGCATCAAAACCGATGACTTGCGCTTTGAGACGGCCACGGGTGAGCCTTGGCCTCGCACGTCACTGAGCCTGAACTGGTCACAAACCGAAGCCGGGGACATCAAGTCGATTGCGGTCCAGGCCGCGCGCATTGATTTGTCGGTGCTGTCCAACCTGGCGCATGGCCTGGAGTTGCGTCAGGACGAGTTGAAGGCCCTGGACAAACTCAAACTCGATGGCCAGATCAAGGACCTGGCCTTGAGCTGGGAGTTGGCCCAGCCCAACAAGCCGCCCAAGTACGCGATCAAGGCCACCGGCACCCAACTGAGGTGGGCTGCCGTCGAAACTGGCATGGCCGGATTGCCCTGGATACCAGGACTCACCTCGGCCAATGCAGAACTCACGATCCAGGAGGGCGAGGGGCGCTTGAACCTCAAGATCGATCGCGGCGAGGTCCACTTGCCCGGCTTGTTGGCCGAGGCCAGGGTCCCCATCGATGCAGCCCAATTGGCAGTGAAATGGCATCACGATGCCAAGGGCACCGAGGTCGAGTTTTTGCCCTCACAGGTGTCCAACCGCGATCTGCGAGGCAGCTGGCAGGGCAGCTGGAAGCGTGATCCATCGACCAGCGCCCTGGGGCGGCTGTCGCTTTCCGCCGAGATCCAGGAAGCCCAGGCCAACCGGGTGTTCCGTTACCTGCCCAGCAGTTTGCCTGCCGATGTCATTCGTTATGTGCAGCAGACGGTGCGTGCAGGCAAGGTGAGCCAGGCCAAGTTCGAAGTCAAGGGGGATTTGGACCGCTTCCCCTTTGCCAACAGCAAGGACGAACGATTTGAGGTCAAGGCCAAGTTGCTGGACTTGGTCTATCAGTATGTGCCTGACATCCGGGGCCAAGCCCTTCAGTGGCCGGGCTTTGCCAATCTGGATGCGGACTTCGACATCAAGGGTCTGAGCATGGCCATCCGCAAGGCCAGCGCCAAGGTGGTGGGTCATCCAGGCGTGAATTGGAAAAACCTCGAGGCGCGCATCGCTGACCTCTCTCGCCCTGTGGTGGACGTCACCGGATCCACCCAAAGCGATCTGGTGGCCGTGCTGGCTGTGGTGCGGCAAAGCCCCATTGCCGGTCTGATTCAGGATGCCCTCAGCGACACCACTGGCAGCGGCCGCACCAGCCTCGAACTGGGCTTGCGCATTCCCCTCGATCAGATCGATAAAACCACGGTCAACGGCAAGCTGGCGCTGGACAAGGCTCAGGTGCGCTTAGGCCCATCCATCCCTGACATGAATGGGGTGACGGGCGATGTGCTGTTCACCGAAAGCCGTTTGCTCATCCCCGCCGTGCGTGCCCAGGTGCTGGGCGCCGAGGCGCGCCTCGAAGGTGGCCTGGCCTTCACACCGCAAGCCTTGGCCGACTCCAGCAAACCCACCACCCTCAAGGTGTCTGGTGTGGCCACCGCCGCCGGTTTGCGCAATCAGCGTCAACTCGCTTGGCTGGCTCGTCTGGCCGAGCAATTCGAAGGCAGCGCCCGCTATGAGATGGGCTTGTTCATGCGCGATGGGCAACTCAATTGGCTGCTGTCTTCTAACCTGCTGGGGTTGTCCTCCAGCCTGCCCGCGCCGCTGGACAAGATGTCGGGTCAGTCCTTGCCCTTGCGCCTGGAGTCCCGCTCTCAAGCCGCCTCGACGACCGCCACGCGCGCCAACCCCGAGACGGTGCTGTCGCTCAATGTGGGGCAGGTGCTGCGCTCGCAATACGTGGTCAGGACCCAAGCCTCGGGCGCCCTCGAGCCCTTGAGCGGGGCTTTGTACCTGGGCAATGAGTCCGCTGCCCTGCCCACCCCGGCCAATCGCAGCATCGTTTGGCAATGGAGTTTTTCGGAGCTGGACTTGGAGCCCTGGCAAAAGTTGTGGCGTCGCCTGGACATGGAGGTCCCGGCATCGGCCTTGCCGTCGCCGCGCACCGCCCGGCCTGCAACGCCCGAAGGCATGAACGCCTGGTTGCCAACGCAACTCAATTTCCAGACCGATCGCCTGGTGGCTGCGGGGCGCAATTGGCAATCGGTTCAGGCACGCGCCACCCGCAAGGCTCAGGCCTGGGACATTGACCTCAAGGGCGTTGACTTTCTCGGCTCAGGCCAATATCTGCCTGCAAGGGCAGACCAGGCCGCGGAGTTGAATTTCCAGTTCCAGCGTTTGGTGATTCCCCCCAGCCTCGCCACCAGCGTGGAGGACGCGCTCACATCTGACGGTCCACGGCAAATGCCCGCGCTCAAGGTGTCGGTTCAATCCTTGACACTCAGGGGCAAGCCCTGGGGTCGGGTGGACATCGAGGCCGTGAGTCGCGCCTTGCCCCAAGGCGGGCGTGATTGGCAATTGCAACGATTCGATTTGACCTTGCCGGAGGCCAAGTTCAAGGCCAAGGGCGACTGGAACCCAGCGCGCCTGTCGCAACAAACGCGGCTGGACTTCACCCTTGAGGTTCAAGATGGCGGCGCCTTCATGTCGCGCTTGGGTGTGCCTGGCGCAGTGCGCTCGGGTCAGGGCAAGCTGGCTGGCAACCTGGGCTGGCAATCCTCGCCCATGAGCCCCAGCCTCAAGTCCATGAGCGGCCAGTTCAACATGAACATCGAAAAAGGCCAGTTCCTCAAAAGTGAGCCCGGGGTGGGGCGCTTTTTTGGCATCTTGAGTCTGCAGTCCCTGCCTCGCCGCCTCACGCTGGACTTTCGCGATGTGTTCAGTCAGGGCTTTGCCTTCGATTACTTCCGGGGCGATGTGAGCATTGAAAAAGGGGTGGCCCGCACCAACAACCTGCAAATGAAAGGCGTGTCGGCGGGCGTGTTCATGGAAGGCTGGGCCAACGTCAACGAGGAAACCCATGACCTCAAGGTGGTGGTGGTGCCTGAAATCAACGCCGGGACAGCCTCGCTCTTTTATTCCACCATCAACCCGGTGGTGGGCCTGACTTCGTTTCTGGCGCAGTACGTGTTGCGCCAGCCGCTCATCAAGGCCAACACCGACCACTTGCACATTTACGGCACGTGGAGCGATCCCACCGTGGACACCATCGATCCTGAGAGCGGCAAAGTGCTCTCCACCACCAAGGACAAATCGCCATGAAAGTCGCAGCCCTGCAAATGGTGTCTGGTGTGGCCTGGGAGCAAAACCTCGCGGATGCCTTGCGCCTCATCCGTGATGCTGCGCGACAGGGCGCCGAGCTCGTGGTCCTGCCCGAGCACTTTGCCTTGCTGGGGCGGCGCGACACCGACAAGCTGGCATTGCGGGAAGTCTGGGGGCAGGGGCCACTGCAAAACGCCCTGGCTGGCGTGGCCCGCGAATGCGCCATCTGGCTGGTGGGCGGCACCTTGCCCATTGCCATCGAAGGCACCAACCAGCAGGCCTACAACACCTTGCCCGTCTGGAATCCCCAGGGTCAATGCGTGGCGCGCTACGACAAGATCCACCTCTTTGAATTTGACAATGGCAACGAGCAGTTCAATGAGTCGGTGGTGCTGCGCCATGGACAGCAGCCCGTGGCAGTGACCCTTCACGACCGGCAAGGCCAGACCTGGCAAATGGGCTTGAGCGTTTGCTATGACTTGCGTTTCCCCGAGCTGTTTCGTCACTATGCGCAACTCGGCGCGGATGTGCTGGTGGTCCCCAGCGCCTTCACGCACACCACAGGCCAGGCGCATTGGGAGGTCTTGCTCAGGGCAAGGGCAATTGAAAACCAGTGCGCGGTGCTGGCGGCGGCGCAAGGGGGTGTTCATGCCAATGGCCGACACACCTGGGGCGACAGCCTGGTGATCGATGCCTGGGGTCAGGTCCTCAACCGCTTGCCGCAGGGCGAGGGGGTGGTGATGGCCGAATTGGTCAAGGCCGATCAGGAGCGCGTAAGGGCGCAACTGCCGGCTTTGCGCAACCGGCGCCTCTGAGGTCAGCCTTTGGCAGGCGGGTCCTTGTCCTCGTCTTCGTCCAGGTCTTTGCGCCCAGAAAACATGGTCCACCACACGATCAGGACCAGCAGCAGGCCAGCACCCAACGCTTCAAGCAAAATCAGCCACATGAGACGTCTGTTGTATGTGATTGCAATGGGTGGCATTGTAGGAATGCTCATGAGCTGTGCGAGCCGCATGGCACAAAGCCCCACCTCCCTGCCGGTACCCAGCGGTTTGCCTTCTCCTTCTGTGCCATCTGGTTCAGTGGCGCAAGCCTTGCCCAAGCCTGCCGAGCCTGGCATCAGCGTGTCAGTGCCGGTGAGCTGGTCGGATTTGCCCGGTTGGCGCGATGCACCCCTGGATCCCGTGTGGGGGGTGTTGCTGCGCAACTGCGAGCGCCCCACCGAGGCCGTCATGAGCTTGTGTGCCGATGTGCGGCGTTTGTCCATCGCCGACGATGCCCAGCGGCGGCAATGGATGGAGTCGCGCTTGCAGCCGCACCGCCTGCAAGCCGAGTCGGGTGCGAGCGAAGGCCTGCTCACGGCGTATTACGAGCCCGTGTTTGACGCCTCGCGCGAGCGAAGCCCGGGATACGAGGTGCCGCTCTATGCCCCGCCCCCTGAATTGGCCTCTGGTTCAAGCCGCACGCCCTGGTTCACGCGTGAAGAGATCGACACCCGCGCCGATGTGCGTGCGCGGCTCAGGCCCCTGGCTTGGCTCTCCGATCCGGTGGACGCCTTGGTGCTGCATATCCAGGGCTCGGGGCGTTTGCGTTTCAAAGAGGCCAATGGCAGCACCACCGAGGTGGGCATTCGCTATGCCGCCTCCAACAACCAGCCTTACCGCAGTGTGGGTCGCGCCTTGCTCGATGCTCGCGAATTGACCGACGCCTCATGGCCAGGCATTCAGGCCTGGTTTGTGCGCAACCCGGTGCGCGCGCAGTCTTTCATGTGGACCAACCCACGCTATGTGTTCTTCAAGGAAGCCCCCATCGCCGAACCCGAGCTTGGCCCACCAGGGGCACAAGGCGTGCCACTCACGGCCATGCGCTCCATCGCTGTGGACCCACGCTCTGTGCCCTATGGCTCGCTGATGTGGCTGCACACCCGGGGCACAGATCTGCAACTGTCCCAGCTGGTGCTGGCGCAAGACACCGGATCGGCCATCGTGGGCGCGGTGCGTGCGGACTTGTTCGCGGGCACGGGTGCGCAGGCGGGCGCATTGGCTGGGCGCATCAAGCAGCCGCTGTGGCTGTGGGTGCTCAAACCCCGATGACGCGGTCCTGATCTTCAGCCCGGCAGGGGCAGCACGCCACTGGCTTTGACCTCGCCCAGCGAAAAACTGGTCTGCAAGTCTTTGACGTTGGGCAGGTTGAGCAGCACATTGCGCGCGAACTCGCTGAAGCTGTTGAGGTCTTTGCACACCACCTGCAGCTCAAACGTGCCCGTGCCACTGATGTAGTGGCAAGACACCACTTCCGGGATCTGACGGATCGCCTCTTCCAGCTCGCGGGTCACATCGCCGCGGTTGCGTTCGGCGTCCAGCCGAACAAAGGCCAGCACATCCAGCCCCACCTTTTGCCGGTTGATGTCGGCGCGATAGCCCAGGATGTAGCCCCCCTCTTCGAGGGCGCGCACCCGCCGCCAGCAAGCCGGTGCGGACAAGCCCACCCGGTGGGCCAACTCGGTGTTGGGCAAGCGGGCATCGAGTTGCAGTTCTTTCAGAATAAGCCAGTCGAATTGGTCAAGTTGTTCCATTTTTTGATTTTAAAGAACAAATATTTCAAAACCGGGGGCAAACACCGTGCTCGAAAGAAAGGCAATTTCTGGCGCTTGGCCCTAGACTAGGCCCATCACCAGCTGGGAGATGCCATGAACGCGCCATTGCCTGAGGCCATTCGAAAAGCCCTCGAATCGGTCACCTTGGACGACAAGTACACCCTGCCCGAGGGCGCGGCTTTCATGAGCGGGGTTCAGGCCCTGGTGCGTTTGCCCATGATCGTGCGCCAGCGCGATGCCTTGCAAGGCAAGCGCACAGCGGCCTTCATCAGCGGTTACCGGGGCTCGCCCTTGGGCAATTACGACCAGGCCTTGTGGTCAGCCCGTGAGCATCTGGCCAAGCAAGACATTGTTTTTCAGCCCGGCGTGAATGAGGAGTTGGCCGCCACCGCCTTGTGGGGCACCCAGCAACTGGGCTTTGCTCCACCGGGCGACAACCGTTTTGATGGCGTGTTTGGCATTTGGTATGGCAAGGGTCCGGGCGTGGATCGCTGCTCGGATGTGTTCAAGCACGCCAACATGGCGGGCACCACCCCGTGGGGCGGCGTGCTTGCGGTCGCCGGTGACGACCATGTGGCCAAAAGCTCCACTGCTGCGCACCAGAGCGACCACATCTTCAAGGCCTGCGGCTTGCCTGTGTTTTTCCCGGCATCGGTGCAAGACATTCTGGATCTGGGCGTTCATGCATTGACCATGAGCCGCTTTGCCGGTGTGTGGGCGGGCATGAAAACGATTCAGGAAATCGTGGAGTCCAGCGCATCGGTGGACGTGAGCGCAAGCCGCGTCAACGTGGTGTTGCCCGACTTTCCCATGCCGCCTGGCGGCCTTCACATCCGCTGGCCAGACGATGCCCTGACCCAGGAGGCCAGGCTGTTCAACCACAAGTGGTACGCCGCCCTGGCCTACATCCGTGCCAACCGGCTCAACCACAATGTGATTGAAGGACCGCGTGACCGATTTGGCCTGATTGCCAGTGGCAAGGCCTACAACGACACCCGCCAAGCCTTGCTGGACCTGGGGCTTGACGATGCGCGCTGCCGTGAACTGGGCATTCGCCTGCACAAGGTCGCGGTGGTCTGGCCGCTGGAGGCCAACACCGCGCGTGAGTTCGCCACCGGGTTGCAGGAAATCCTGGTGGTGGAAGAAAAGCGCCAGCTCATTGAATACCAACTCAAAGAAGAGCTCTACAACTGGCGTGATGATGTGCGTCCCAACATCCTGGGCAAATTTGACGAACCCGAAGGGGATCGCTCGGGTGGCGAATACGCCAGCGACAACCCCAGCAGCCGCACCTTGCTGCGGGCTGCTGCCGATTTGTCGCCAGCCATCGTGGCGCAAGCCATTGCCAAGCGACTCACCAAACTCGGTGTCGATGCCACCACACAGGCCATGCTGGATGCGCGCGTGGCCCAGATCCTGGCCAAGCAGCAGGCCTTGGAGGTGATCGAGGTCAAGGCAGATCGTCAGCCCTGGTTTTGTTCAGGCTGTCCGCACAACACCAGCACCCGCGTGCCCGAGGGCTCACGGGCCATGGCGGGCATTGGCTGCCACTTCATGAGCGTGTGGATGAATCGCAGCACGGTGGGCTTTACCCAAATGGGCGGCGAAGGCGTGCCCTGGGTGGGGCAGCAGCCGTTCTCCAACACCCAGCACGTGTTTGCCAACCTGGGCGATGGCACCTACTTTCACAGCGGCTTGCTGGCGATTCGCCAAAGCATTGCGGCGGGCGTGAACATCACCTACAAGATTTTGTACAACGACGCAGTGGCCATGACGGGAGGTCAGCCCCTGGGCGAGCGGCCCGAAGGTCACAGCGTGGTTCAGATCGCCAACAGCGTCACCGCCGAGGGCGCAAGGCGTGTGGTCATCGTCACCGACCAGCCCGAAAAATACGATGGGGTCAATGGCTTGCCCTCTGGCGTGACCATTCACCACCGCGATGAACTCGACCGCATCCAGCGGGAGTTGCGCGACACCTCAGGCTGCACGGCTTTGATTTATGACCAGACCTGTGCCACTGAAAAACGCCGCCGCCGCAAGCGCGGCAAGATGGTGGACCCAGCGGTTCGCGTGTTCATCAACGAACTGGTTTGCGAGGGCTGTGGCGACTGCTCGGTGCAAAGCAATTGCATCAGTGTCGAGCCCCTGGAAACCGAATTTGGCCGCAAGCGCACCATCAATCAAAGCACCTGCAACAAAGACCTGAGTTGCCTCAAAGGCTTTTGCCCCAGCTTTGTGACCGTCGAAGGCGGTCAACTCAAAAAAGCTCAACGTCAGGCTCAACCCACACCCGAGAGCCTGGGCGAATTGCCCGAGCCCATCCTGCCGTCATTGAGTCAGGCTGCGCAGCACGGTGGCTACGGCATCGTCGTGGCCGGTGTGGGGGGGACCGGCGTCATCACGATTGGGCAGGTGCTGGGCATGGCCGCTCACATCGAAGGCCTGGGCATCGTGACTCAGGATGCGGCAGGTCTGGCACAAAAGGGCGGTGCCACCTGGAGCCATGTGCTCATGGCTCCCCGCTTTGAAGACATTCGCACCACGCGAGTGGCCTTGGGCGCCGCCGATCTGATTCTGGGTTGCGACCCGATTGTGTCGGCCAGCAAAGAGACCTTGTTGCGCATGGGCGCAGGGCGCACCCGCGTGGCGCTCAATGCCAACAGCACCCCCACGGCCTCGTTCATTCAAAACAGCAAGCAGTGGGAAAACCCCAGCGACCGCTGCGTGGCTGCGATTGGTCAAACCCTCGAAGGCCAGGGCCTTGGGACCTTGCAAGCCAACGCAATGGCCACAACCCTGATGGGCGACACGATTTTTGTGAACCCCATGGTCATGGGCTTTGCCTGGCAAAAGGGCTGGCTGCCGGTGCGCAAGGAATCCATTCATCGGGCGATGGAGCTCAATGGGGTGCAGGTCAAGGCCAACCAACTGGCTTTCGAATGGGGGCGCTGGGCAGCCCATGCGCCCGAGCGCGTGGCCGATTTGCTCCAGCCTGCCCAGCGTGTGCAGTTCCAGGCACCGCAAAGCCTGCAAGCCGTGGTCGATCAGCGCGCCGCGTTTTTGACGGCCTACCAGAACCAGGCCTATGCCCAAAGCTACCGTGACTTTGTGGCGGGTGTGGCCCAGCGTTCAGACACCCTGGCGCGCGTGGTGGCGCGGCAGTTGTTCAAGCTCATGGCCTACAAGGACGAATACGAAGTGGCGCGCTTGCACACCCAGACCGATGTGCTCCAGCGCGTGGCCGATCGATTCGAAGGGGATTTCAAGATTCACCATCATCTGGCGCCCCCTTTGCTTGCCAAGCGCAATGAGCGCGGCGAGCTCACCAAACAAAAATTTGGCGGCGCCATGCGCTGGGCCTTGAGCGTGCTGCCCCACTTCAAGGGCTTGCGGGGCACGGCACTTGACCCCTTCGGTTACACCGAGGAGCGGCGCACCGAACGCGCCTTGATTGGCGAATACCGTGCGCTGATTGAAGAGGTGATGCAAGGTGACTTGCAAGGCCGCAAAGACCTGGCTTTGCAGTTGGCCAACCTGCCCGAGGAGATCAAGGGCTATGGCCATGTGAAGGCCAGGAACCTCACGCAGGTGCGCGCGCGCTGGCAAGCGTTGCTGGGGCAGTGGCGGGCCTGATCAGCCCACCACCCCTGCCGCATGCGCTTGCTGGTCGGCGTGGTAGCTGGAGCGCACCAGGGCACCCACAGCTGCGTGGGTAAAGCCCATGTCGTAGGCTTTTTCTTCAAACATCTTGAAGGTATCGGGATGCACATAGCGGCGCACCGGTAAATGGCTGGTGCTCGGCGCCAAGTACTGGCCGATGGTGAGCATGTCGATGTGGTGGGCGCGCATGTCGGCCATCACTTGCAGGATTTCTTCGTCGGTTTCGCCCAGCCCCACCATCAGCCCACTCTTGGTCGGGATGTGGGGGAACAAGGCCTTGAATTTTTTGAGCAGGTTCAGGCTGAAGGCATAGTCGCTGCCGGGCCTGGCCTGGGCATAGAGGCGGGGCACGGTTTCGAGGTTGTGGTTCATCACATCGGGCGGCGCGGCCTTGAGGATGTCCAGTGCGCGGTCATCACGCCCGCGAAAGTCGGGCACCAGCACCTCGATCTGGGTCTGGGGTGAGCGTTCGCGGGTCTTGCGGATGCATTCCACAAAGTGACCTGCGCCACCATCTCGCAAGTCGTCGCGGTCCACGCTGGTGATCACCACATACTTGAGCTTGAGCGCGGCAATGGTGTTGGCAAGGTTGTCGGGTTCGTTGACATCCAGCGGGTCGGGGCGGCCATGGCCGACGTCGCAAAACGGGCAGCGGCGCGTGCACTTGTCGCCCATGATCATGAAGGTGGCTGTGCCCTTGCCAAAGCATTCACCGATGTTGGGGCAAGAGGCTTCCTCGCACACGGTCACCAGCTTGTTCTCGCGCAAGATGCCTTTGATTTCGTAAAAGCGCGAATTGGGCGAGCCGGCCTTGACGCGGATCCAGTCGGGCTTTTTGAGCACGGGGGCCTGGGTGTCCACCTTGATGGGGATGCGTGAGAGCTTGGCCGCCGCTTTTTGCTTGACGGTGGGATCGTAGGGGGTGTCCGAATGGCTCATGGGGTGTCCTGTGTCGGCATCGGTTGGGTGGGCCTTGCAGGGGACAAGGTTGGGGTTTGCGGCTTGAGTTGGCCGTCGAGCGCCTGACTCAGCAATTGCGCCACCTCGGCCACGCTGGTTCGAACGCCGATTGTAGAAAGGTCCACCGTGGGCAAGCCCGCATAGCCACAAGGGTTGATGCGCAAAAAGGGGCTCAGGTCCATGTCCACATTCAAAGCTAGGCCATGGTAGGTGCAGTGACGCGAGACCTTCACCCCCAGGGCGGCAATCTTGCCCACACCCTCGAAGTTGGGTTGTGGCGCCGGACTGCCTGGTTCGCGGTATTGGGGGCGCTGGGGCAACAGGGCGTGGCTGAAGGGGTCGTCGAGCCGCACATAAATGCCAGGCGCACCCGCCACGCGATGCCCCACCACCCCAAAATGCCACAGCGTGCGGATGAGGGCTTCTTCGAGCTTGTGGATGTAGGTTTTGACAAAGAAGCCCGCACGTTGCAAATCCACCAGTGGGTAGGCCACCAGTTGGCCAGGGCCGTGATAGGTCACCTGCCCGCCCCGGTTGGTGGGCAGCACGGGGATCTCACCCGGGTTGAGCAAGTGAATGTCTTGTGCCGCAAGACCCAGGGTGAAAACCGGTGGGTGCTCGCACAGCCACAGCTCATCGGGCGTGTGCTCGGTGCGCGACTGCGTGAAGGCCTGCATGCGCGCGATGGTGCTGGCGCAATCCACGCGGCCCAGCCAGGTGGTGTGCAAGCTCATGGCGTCAGAGCACCACTTTCACCATGGGGTGGGTGGTGAGGGTGCGATAGAGCTCGTCGAGCTGCTCGCGGCTGGTGGCATGGATGATCAGGGTGATGCCCTGGTAGCGCCCTTTGCTGCTATCGCGCAGTTCCATGGTGCCGGGGTCGAATTGCGGATCGAACTGGTGGGCGATGTGCGCCATGGCCTCTTTGAAACCCTCGACCTTGGCGCCCATGACCTTGATGGGAAAGAGGCAGGGGTACTCGATGAGCGACTGATCGGGTGGGATGGCGGCGCTCACTGCTTGACCTTTTGATAGGCCTGGTAGAGGCGCTGGTAAATCGGACCGGGTCGCCCAGCCTGGGCACCATGGCCAATGGCCTGGCCGTCAAGGTGGGTGATGGGCAAGATTTCTTTGGTGGCCGAGGTCAAAAGCAATTCGTCGGCATCGAAGACCTCGCTGCGCCGGATGGGGCGCAGCTCATAGCTCAGGCCTTCTTGTGCACACAGCTCTTCGAGCAGGCCGTAGCGTATGCCTTCGAGCACCAGATTGTCTTTGGGTGCGGCCATGACGCTGCCGTTTTTCACCACCCACACATTGCTCGCAGAGGCTTCGGTGAGGTGACCGTTTCGGAACATCACGGTCTCCACCGCATGGGCTTGATGGCTGATGTCGCGCGCCAGGATGGCCGACAGCAGGCTGATGGACTTGATGTGTCCTTTTTCCCAGCGAAAGTCATGTGCGCTCACGCAAGACACCCCATGCTCACGCTGCTCGGCGCTGGGCGGCTTCATGGTGTTGACCATGGCAAACACCGTGGGTGACAGCTGCGGGTCGATCACATGGTCGCGCGGGGCCACACCGCGCGTGATCTGGATGTAAATGAGTTGCTGGATGTCGCCTACGGGCTGCCCCGTATGGGCGGCATGTGCATTCACCAGGTGGTCGATGCGCGCGGCCCAGGTGGCGGCATCATCGGTGTGCGGGATGCGAACCTCCTGCAATGACCTGGCCATGCGCGCATGGTGGTGCGCCCACCGAAAGGGCTTGCCCCCGTAAACCGGGACCACTTCGTAAATGCCATCGCCAAAAATGAAGCCCCGATCGAGCACGCTCACACGGGCTTCGTTCAGGGGCAGGTACTCGCCGTTGAGGTAACACAGATGATGAGGGAGGGCGACAGGATGGTTCATGAGAAAGAATTATCCGCTTGCGATAAGGCCTACAGATGGCCCGGTCATCGGCAGGGTCAAATCGGCCAATTCAAATCACATACAATGCCAGGCTTTCACAATGGGTGTAAACCTGGTGTCAAGAACCTGGGTCAACATTCGACGGTTTGTCAGCCATGAAGCCAGCAAGCTGGGATGACCAAGACTCCTCCCAACACAACAGTCAGGAAGAGTTCAAGTCGCTCACAGCCCAAGAGGCTCAGGCACTGAGGCTTCAACAGCCGAATGTGTCCCTGTTGCGGGTGGTGCTGGCGCAAGTGCTGGTGGGTGTCGTGTCGGCGGTCGTGGCCTACGGGTTCACGCTCAAGGCATCGGTGGCCTGGTCAGCACTGTATGGTGCCTTCATTGTTGCTTTCCCTGCCGCCTTGTTTGCGCGGGGCTTGTGGCGGATGCGGCAGATCAAAAGCCCATTGGCTTCGGCGGTGGGTCTGGGGGTTTGGGAGGGCATCAAGCTCTTGCTGACCCTGATGGGATTGGTGGCGGCACCCTGGTTGGTGCCGACTTTGAACTGGCCTGCCATGTTGGTGAGCCTGGTGTTGACGATGAAAGTCTATTGGGTGGCACTGGCATGGCGCCGGGTGTTTGCCCCGAAATGAGAGGATGAAAGTCGAACATGTCTGCTGAACATGCGCCTACTGCCGGTGAATACATCGTTCACCACCTGACCCATTTCCAAAACAAGGAGATGGCTGGGATCATCGATTTCTCTGTCTTCAACCTGGATTCGATTTTTTGGGCCGTGCTGTTGGGCGTCGTGGGCACACTGATGCTGTGGCGTGCGGCGGCCAATGCAACCTCCGGCGTTCCGGGCCGCTTTCAGGCGGCGGTTGAAATCCTGGTCGAGATGGTCGACACCCAGGCCAAAGGCATCATTCACAACGCTGAGAGCCGCAAACTGGTGGCGCCCTTGGCCCTCACAGTGTTTGTCTGGATCTTTCTGATGAACGCCATGGACTTGTTGCCCGTGGATCTCATTCCCGCCATCTGGTCGGCCGTATTTGCTGCTGCTGGTCATGATCCCCACCATGCCTACATGCGCGTGGTCCCCACGGCCGATTTGTCTTCCACGCTGGGCTTGTCCTGCTCGGTGCTCTTGATCTGTGTCTTCTACAACATCAAGATCAAAGGCATTGGTGGCTGGGTTCACGAACTCTTTTGCGCTCCCTTTGGCCCTCACCCCTTGCTGTGGCCCATCAATTTCGTGATGCAGATGATCGAGTTTGCGGCCAAAACCGTCTCGCACGGCATGCGACTGTTTGGCAACATGTATGCAGGCGAGTTGGTCTTCATGCTCATCGCACTCATGGGTGGTGCGGCAGCGGCTACTCTTTCTGGCATTTTGTTGCCCGTTGGCCATGTGATTGCAGGCACCATCTGGGCCATCTTCCACATTCTGATCATCACCTTGCAGGCCTTCATCTTCATGATGCTGACCCTGGTGTATGTCGGACAGGCGCACGACGCCCACTGATTCGTTTTTTTCTCAACCTTCCATACTTTCTCTAGGAGCTTCAAATGGAACAACTTCTTGGCTATGTTGCCCTCGCAGCCGGTTTGATCATTGGTCTGGGTGCCGTTGGCGCTTGTATCGGTATCGGCATCATGGGTAGCAAGTACCTTGAGTCTGCTGCACGCCAGCCCGAACTCATGAACGAACTGCAAACCAAGATGTTCTTGCTGGCTGGTCTGATCGACGCGGCCTTCCTGATTGGCGTTGGTATCGCCATGATGTTTGCCTTTGCCAACCCCTTCCTCCCGAAGTAATCCAGCAACCGTAGAAAGGTGTTGTCGTGAGCATCAACGCAACCCTGTTCGTTCAGGCCATCGTCTTCGCGATCCTGGTGTGGTTCACGATGAAATTCGTGTGGCCCCCCATCGCTACGGCTTTGGATGAGCGTGCACAAAAAATTGCCCAAGGGCTCGCTGCTGCGGAAAACGCAAAGCTCGAACTCTCGAATGCCCACCAGCAAGTCGAGAAAGAGTTGGCCAAGACCCGCGACGAGTCAACCAAACTGCTGGCGGATGCCGAGCGCCGCGCTCAGGTGATGGTCGAAGAGGCCAAAGCCAAGGCGGCGCAAGAGGCAGCTCGCATCGTTGCTGCGGCCAAAGCCGAGGCGGCACAGGAGTCGGTCAAGGCCCGTGAGGCTTTGCGTGACCAAGTGGCCGTGTTGGCGGTCAAGGGCGCAGAACAAATCTTGCGCAAAGAGGTCAATGCCAGTGCGCATGCCGATTTGCTCAACCGTTTGAAGACCGAGCTGTAAGAGGACAAGCCATGGCCGAACTTGCCACCATTGCTCGCCCCTATGCCGAGGCCTTGTTCCAGTCTGCCAAGGGGCAGGCCAGTGCCGATGCAGATTGGCTCAACGAACTGGCCTTGGTTGCCGAGCAACCCCAGTTGCAGCAGTTTGCTGACAACCCCAAGGTGACACCCGACCAGGTGTTTGGTTTGTTCACTTCGGTGATCAAGTCCAAGCTGTCCGATCGGGCGACCAACTTCCTGCACACCCTCATCAGCAACAACCGCTTGGTGGCGTTGCCTGAGATTGCAAGACAGTTCCATGCCCTGGTCAATGCACAACAAGGTCTTTCCGACGCGCACATCCAAAGCGCCTTTCCTCTGGAAGGGGCTGACCTGGCTCAAGTCCAGGCAGTTTTGGAAAAGCGATTTGGACGCAAGCTCAATGTGTCGGTCGACATTCAACCCGAGTTGATCGGTGGCATCCGTGTGGTGGTCGGTGATGAAGTGCTCGACACTTCGGTCAAAGCCCGTCTCGAACAAATGAAAGTGGCGCTGACAGCCTGAGCCTTTGCTTGGGCAAGCGTTTTTAAAAGGAAAAGGAAAGAGTCATGCAACTCAATCCCGCAGAAATTTCTGAGCTGATCAAAAGCCGCATCGAAGGCCTGCAACCCAGTGCCGACGTGCGCAATCAGGGCACCGTGATCTCGGTGACCGATGGCATTTGCCGCATTCATGGCCTCTCGGACGTGATGCAGGGTGAGATGCTGGAGTTCCCCAACAACACCTTTGGCCTGGCCTTGAACCTCGAGCGCGACTCTGTTGGCGCCGTGATTCTGGGTGAGTACGAGCACATCACTGAAGGCGACACCGTCAAGTGCACAGGCCGCATTCTTGAAGTGCCCGTGGGTCCCGAGCTCATTGGCCGTGTGGTCAACGCGCTGGGTCAGCCCATCGACGGCAAAGGCCCCATCAACGCCAAGATGACCGATGTGATCGAAAAGGTTGCCCCTGGCGTGATCGCACGTCAATCGGTGAGCCAGCCCATGCAAACGGGTCTGAAGTCCATCGACTCCATGGTGCCCATTGGTCGTGGCCAGCGCGAATTGATCATTGGTGACCGCCAGACCGGTAAAACGGCTGTGGCGATTGACACCATCATCAATCAAAAGGGTCAGAATATGACCTGCATCTACGTGGCCATCGGTCAGAAGGCTTCGTCTATCAAAAACGTGGTGCGCGCATTGGAGCAAGCCGGCGCCATGGCCTACACCATCGTGGTGGCCGCCTCGGCTTCCGAGTCTGCTGCCATGCAGTACGTCTCTGCCTATTCGGGCTGCACCATGGGCGAATACTTCCGCGACCGCGGTCAAGACGCCCTGATCATTTATGACGACCTCTCCAAGCAGGCCGTGGCCTACCGCCAAGTGTCCTTGCTGCTGCGTCGCCCCCCCGGTCGCGAAGCCTTCCCTGGCGACGTGTTTTATTTGCACAGCCGTTTGCTCGAGCGTGCAGCCCGCGTGAACCCCGACTATGTTGAAGCCTTCACCAAGGGTGAAGTCAAAGGCAAGACCGGCTCGCTCACCGCACTGCCCATCATTGAAACGCAAGCGGGTGACGTGTCGGCCTTCGTGCCCACCAACGTGATTTCCATCACCGATGGCCAGATCTTCCTGGAGACCAGCCTGTTCAACGCCGGTATCCGCCCCGCCATCAACGCCGGTATCTCCGTGTCCCGCGTCGGTGGTGCAGCGCAGACCAAGCTGATCAAGAACCTCTCGGGCGGTATCCGTACCGACTTGGCCCAGTACCGCGAATTGGCTGCGTTTGCGCAGTTTGCGTCTGACCTCGACGAAGCCACCCGCAAGCAGCTCGACCGCGGTGCCCGCGTGACCGAATTGCTCAAGCAAGCCCAGTACAGCCCCTTGCCCATCAGCCTCATGGGCGCAACCCTGTTTGCGGTCAACAAAGGCTACTTGGACGACATCGCAGTCAACAAGGTTTTGGCATTCGAGTCGGGCATGCACGCTTACCTCAAGGACAAGTGTGCAGCCTTGCTGAGCAAGCTCGAGAGCGAAAAGGCCATGGACAAGGATGCCGAAGCGCAACTGTCCGAGGCCATCAGCGCTTTCAAGAAGTCATTCGCCTGAACCCCAGCCTGAACAAGCAAGGAGCCCTTGATGGCAGCAGGTAAGGAAATTCGAGGCAAGATCAAATCGGTGGAAAACACCAAGAAGATCACCAAAGCCATGGAAATGGTGGCGGCCTCCAAGATGCGCAAAGCGCAGGACCGCATGCGTTCCGCACGGCCCTACGCTGAGAAGGTGCGTCAGATCGCAGCCGACCTCGGTCGCGCCAATCCCGAGTATGTGCACCCCTACATGGCCACCAACGCGGCCAAGGCCATTGGCCTGATTGTGGTGAGTACAGACAAGGGCTTGTGCGGTGGTCTGAACACCAACGTCTTGCGAGCCGTGACCAACCGCATCCGCGATGCCAAAGCCGCTGGCCATGATGTCAAGGCAGTCGCCATTGGCAACAAGGGTCTGGGTTTTCTCAATCGCACCGGCGTGCCTGTCATTGCACAAGCCCAGCAATTGGGTGATACCCCGCACATGGACAAGCTCATCGGCCCGGTGAAGGTGATGCTCGACGCGTACATCAACGGTGAGATCAACGAGGTGTTGCTCTGCTACACCAAGTTCATCAACACCATGAAGCAAGAGCCAGTGGTTGAGCGCCTCTTGCCCCTGTCGCCTGAATCCATCGATCAGCACCACTCCACCAGCAGCTGGGACTACATCTATGAGCCCGATGCTCAGTCGGTGTTGGACGAACTGCTGCGCCGCTATGTCGAGGCCCTGATCTATCAGGCCGTGGCCGAAAACATGGCGTCCGAACAGTCAGCCCGCATGGTGGCCATGAAGGCCGCCACGGACAACGCAGGCAATGTCATCAGCGAGTTGAAACTCGTCTACAACAAGACCCGTCAGGCAGCGATCACCAAGGAACTCTCCGAGATCGTTGCCGGTGCAGCGGCAGTGTAATCAGCATTCTTTTTTGGAGCAAAAAATGGCTCATGCGCAAGGAAAAATTGTTCAATGTATCGGTGCCGTGGTGGACGTGGAATTTCCCCGCGACCAAATGCCGCGTATTTACGACGCACTCAAACTCGAAGGCTCTGCCCTGACCCTTGAGGTTCAGCAGCAGCTGGGAGATGGCGTGGTTCGCACCATTGCCCTGGGATCGTCCGACGGTTTGCGTCGCGGTTTGATGGTCACCAACACCGGTGCACCCATCACTGTGCCCGTTGGCAAAGCCACACTGGGCCGCATCATGGATGTGTTGGGCAACCCCATCGATGAGCGTGGTCCCGTGGACATGACCCATTCCGCTTCCATTCACCGCAAGGCGCCCGCGTATGACGAGCTCTCGCCTTCGCAGGAATTGCTGGAAACCGGCATCAAGGTGATTGACTTGGTGTGCCCGTTTGCCAAAGGCGGCAAGGTGGGTCTGTTTGGTGGTGCCGGTGTGGGCAAGACCGTGAACATGATGGAACTCATCAACAACATCGCCAAGGCCCACTCGGGCTTGTCGGTGTTCGCTGGCGTGGGCGAGCGGACTCGTGAGGGCAACGACTTCTATCACGAGATGATGGACTCCAAGGTGGTGGTCTCCGAGAACCTGAGCGAATCCAAAGTGGCCATGGTCTACGGCCAGATGAACGAGCCCCCTGGCAACCGTTTGCGCGTGGCCCTCACGGGTTTGACCATTGCCGAATCCTTCCGCGACGAAGGCCGTGATGTGCTGTTCTTCGTGGACAACATCTATCGCTACACCCTGGCCGGTACCGAAGTGTCCGCCTTGCTGGGTCGCATGCCTTCTGCTGTGGGCTACCAGCCTACCCTGGCCGAAGAAATGGGCCGCTTGCAAGAGCGCATCACCTCCACCAAAGTGGGCTCCATCACCTCCATCCAGGCCGTGTACGTGCCTGCCGATGACTTGACCGACCCCTCTCCTGCCACCACCTTCGCCCACTTGGATTCCACCGTGGTGCTGTCGCGTGACATTGCTGCTTTGGGCATTTACCCCGCTGTGGATCCCCTGGACTCCACCAGCCGCCAGCTCGACCCCCATGTGGTGGGTGAAGACCACTACTCGACGGCTCGCGCCGTTCAGGGCACGCTGCAGCGCTACAAAGAACTGCGCGACATCATTGCCATTTTGGGCATGGACGAACTCGCTCCCGAAGACAAGCTCGTCGTGGCCCGTGCGCGCAAGATCCAGCGTTTCCTGTCCCAGCCCTTCCACGTTGCAGAAGTGTTCACGGGCACCGCCGGCAAGTACGTTCCTTTGTCTGAAACCATTCGTGGTTTCAAGATGATCGTCAGCGGCGAATGCGACCATTTGCCCGAGCAGGCCTTCTACATGGTGGGAACCATCGATGAGGCTTTCGAGAAGGCCAAAAAAGTTTAAGGCGGTACGCTCATGAGCACCCTCCATGTCGATGTGGTCAGTGCCGAGGCGCTGATTTATTCCGGCGAGGCCACTTTCGTGGCCCTGCCCGGAGAAGTGGGCGAGCTGGGCATTTACCCCCGGCACACGCCCTTGATCACCCGCATCCGTCCCGGGTCGGTGCGTGTTCAAAAGCCCGATGGCAGTGAAGAATTTGTCTTCGTGGCTGGTGGCATCCTTGAGGTCATGCCTGACCACGTGACGGTGTTGTCTGACACCGCCATCCGTGGCGAGGACCTTGACGAGCAGCGTGCCAACGAAGCACGCTCCCGCGCCGAGGAAGCCATGAAAAATGCCAAGAGCGATGTGGACCTCGCGCGTGCCCAGTCCGAACTGGCGGTGTTGGCCGCCGAGCTGGCCGCCTTGCGCCGCTACCGTGGCAAGAAGTGATCCGCGAAGATCGCTTCAGCACCAACCCCGGCCTCGTCCGGGGTTTTTTCTTGGTGCAATCACTTTGATCCGAGGCACAATCCCGACATGGTGAAGTCGAAATGGAAGGTCGCGACCCTTGGTGGATCACCCGACGAGGTGGAAGCCGCCCTGTACGAGGCCATGCAAAAGGGCAACCTGGAGCAGTTCATGGCCTGTTGGTCGGACGATGAAGACATCGTCTGCGTGCACCCAGGCGGTCCCCGAATCGTCGGACACGAAGCCATTCGCCAGTCTTTTGAAACCCTGTTTGAATCCGGCGCCATCATGGCCAAGCCCGAGTCCATCCGGCAGGTGACCTCGCTCACCAGCTCCGTGCACAACCTGGTTGAACGCGTTCGCATCGATACCCCACAAGGTCCCCGCGAAGCCGTGGTGTTGGCCACCAACGTCTACCACCGAACGCCACAGGGGTGGCGCTTGGTCTTGCACCATGCAAGCCCTGCAAGCGAGCAAGACTTACAACATGGATCGGATGCCCCAGCCATCCTCCATTGATGCCATGGCGGCTCTGCCCCCTGAGCTGAAAGCACCCTGGTGGTTGCCCAGTGGGCATGCGCAAACCATTTATGCCTCCTTGGCGGCACCTGGCACAGCAGACGCACCCCAAGCCCAGCGCAGCACCTGGATCACACCCGATGAAGACCAGATCCTGGTGAACGAATGGCCTGCGCCAGAGGCCGCCCCCACGCTGGTGCTCTTTCATGGCCTTGAAGGCGACAGCGACAGCCATTACGCCAAGGCCTTTGCCAAAGCCTGCGCCCAACGGGGATGGCGCATGGTCCTGCCCCATTTCAGAGGCTGTGGCGGCATGGTCAACCTCAAGCCCAGGGCCTACCACTCGGGCGATCATGCCGAGATCGATTGGGTGCTGCGGCGCATCCAGCAGCACTCACCCGCGAGCCCACTTCATGCCGTGGGCATCTCGCTGGGTGGCAATGCCTTGCTGCGCTGGGCGCAAGAGCAAGGCGAGTTGGCCCACCAGGTGGTCCGCAGCGTGACCAGCCTGTGTGCACCGCTGGACCTGGTGGTGAGCGGACTGGGCTTGGAGCAAGGCCTCAACCGCATCTTCTACACCCCCCGCTTTTTGCGGACCATGAAGCCCAAAGCCCGCCAAATGTGGGCGCGCTTTCCAGGCCTCTTCGATCTCAAGGCCACCGATCGCGCGCGCAGCCTGCGCGAATTCGACGATGCCTTCACCGCCCCCGTGCACGGATTCAAAGGGGTCATGGACTACTGGCAACGCGCTTCGGCCAAGCCCCATTTGCGCCGCTTGGCCTTGCCCAGCCTGATCGTCAACCCCTTGAACGACCCTTTCGTCCCGCTGGCATGCTTGCCCACGCCCAGCGAGGTCAATGCGTGCACCAGCCTGTGGCAACCGCCGCAGGGCGGGCATTTGGGTTTTGTTCAGGGCGCCTTTCCAGGGCAGCTGCAAACCTGGCCGTCCCTGGTGATGGCCTGGATGAGCAGCCAGGAGACCCGACATGGATGACATCGTCAAAGCAGCCATGGCCAAGTGGCCGAATGTGCCTGACTGCGTGGGCTGGCTTGGCCTGGACGAACGTGGGGACTGGTACATGCGCGATGACCGTGTGCAAGCGCAAGGGGCATTCCCCATCGCCAAGGGCGCACGCATCGAGCACCAAGCCCTCAAGGCCTTCATCCACCGCAATCTGGGGTCGGATGCCAAGGGGCAGTGGTTTTTTCAGAACGGGCCGCAACGCGTGTTCATCGAGCTGGCCAACACGCCCTGGATATGGCGTGTGACCGAGACATCGGGCGTGGTGTCCAGCACAGGCCAGGCCACCTTGCTGGACTGGACGGGGCTGGACGAGTCAGGACGACTCTATGTCCACACGCCACTGGGCTTGGGGCTGGTGCACAGCCAGGACATCTGGCAGGCCAGCGAGCACCTGCAACACGGGCTTTGGCCGCAACCCGAGTCGGTGCACTGGGCAGAGTTGCCGCAGCGTTTTGCCTTTGTGCGCAGCCCACAAACACAAACGGCGGTCAGTGGACACTGAGCCGCCGTTGGCAAAGAAGAAAACCGGGGTTTATTTTTTCTCGGCAGCCGGGGCGCTGGGCTCGGCAAACTTGCCGCCCGCCGCATTGGTCATGTAGACCACTGCGCGACCGATTTCGGTGTCGTTGTACTCGCCACCACCCTGGGCACCCATGGCACCCTTGCCTTTGAGCGCGGAGTTGAGCAAGGCCTCGTAGCCAGTCTTGATGCGGGCTGCCCAGGCACCCACGTCCTGGAACTTGGGCGCACCCGCCGCACCGCTCGAGTGGCAAGCAGAACACTGGGCTTTATAAACCTCTTCGCCAGCGCGCAAGGGGCGATTGGCGTCGCGGATTTCCACCGTGCCCACCTTTTGGATGCGGGCGGCAATCGATTCGGGCAAGCTGGACGCGCCTGGCGACTGCTTGAAGTGGGAGCCCACGTAGGTCACCAAACCGATGATGACAATGACGGGCAAAACAAAGGAATAGAACACCGTCAACAGCAACTGTTTGGGAGTGCGGATCGGGCCAGTGTGGGCTTCGTGCTGTTCGCTCATGGGGACCTCGTTTTTTGGGGATTCCTGAATAGCCAAAGATTATAGGGGGGAGCCCCGCCTACAATGCGCCCACACGCGGCTGTAGCTCAGTGGATAGAGTATTGGCCTCCGAAGCCAAGGGTCGTGGGTTCGATCCCCGCCAGCCGCGCCACCCTCATGCGCCCATGCCCATGAACACACCCTATTTGAGTGAGACCGAAGCCCCCACCCCCGCCGAGGTGCGCAGCTGGAGCGACTGTGTGGTGCTCGAATTCGGCACCGACTGGTGCGGCCACTGTCGCGCAGCCCAGTCCCCCATTCAAACAGCGCTGGTACAAAACCCCGCCTGGTGCCACGTCAAGGTCGAAGACGGACCTGGCCGTGCCTTGGGGCGCAGTTATCGCGTCAAGCTCTGGCCGACCCTGATCCTGCTGAAAAACGGGCAGGAGGTGGAACGCCTGGTGCGCCCCACGGATATCGCCACCCTCCATGAGGCCCTGGCGCGCGTTCATTCGTCGGCCTGATCGCCTTTTTGACTCAAGCCCCATTGGTACAAGTCCTTGCGCGAGGACTGCGTGATGTGCGCAGCCAGGCGCGCTGCCTGGCCCAAGGGCAACTCGGCCATCAAGGTTTGCATCACCGCCAGCGCCTGGCTTTCATCGTTGGCCACGGGCGCCATGGCATGCACCATCACCACGAACTCGCCCTTGGTGCGGTGCGCATTCGCCTCTAGCCACTGCGTCAGTTGGGAGGCCGGCAAGGTGTGGACCTCTTCGAATTGTTTGGTCAACTCGCGCCCCACAGTCAAGGTCCGCTCGCCCAGGGCGTTCAAGGATGCCGCCAGGGCTTGGATGCGGTGGGGCGACTCCAGCAGAAGGTGGGCGCGCGCATCGCGCGACAGCGCGCCCAGCGCTTGCTCGCGTGCCTGCCCCCGTGCAGGCAAAAAGCCCACAAAGACCCAGTCGCCGCGAATCAAGTCGCCGCTCACGCTGAGCAAGGCCGTGGCGCTGCTCGCGCCGGGCAAGGGGGAGACGCGCAGGCCGCTGGCGTGCACCGCCGCCACCAATCGTGTGCCTGGATCACTGAGTCCAGGTGTTCCTGCATCACACAAATAGGCCACGCGCTGGCCTGCCTGCAAGCGCACAATCACTTCTTGCGCGGCTTGCTGCTCGTTGTGTTCATGCACCGCCAGCCAGGCCGAGGCGGGTTTCTCCAAGCCATACGCTCTGAGCATGGCTTGCGAGTGGCGGGTGTCTTCACAGGCCACGGTGTCGGCCACGGTCAAGGCATGCAAGGCCCTGACGGTCACATCCCCCAGGTTGCCAATGGGCGAGGCCACCATGAAGAGGCAGTGGGTGGGCCATTGCTGGGTGAGGCAGGCCGCCACTGCGTGTGAAACCGCCGAGGACAAGTCATTCATGAAGCTTTCTCCCGCAACCAATCGAACGTCAGCGGTCACGACCCGAACGCGGGGCGAGTGGGCTGAGCATCAAGCCCTGGGCTTCTTGCGGGGGCAAGGCCTGGACTTGATCGCCCGCAATTATCGAACCCCCGGTCGAGGGGGCGGCGAGATCGACTTGATCATGCTCGCGCCCGACCAAACCCTGGTGTTTGTCGAGGTGAGGCAGCGCCGCCAAGGCCGCCAAGGGGGTGCTGCGGCCAGTGTGGGGCATGTGAAGCGACGTCGCATCGTGCTCGCAGCCCGCCACTTCCTGCTGCGGTGTCAGCCGCCTCCGCCGTGTCGCTTTGATGTGGTGGCCATCGAGGGCGATGCCCTGCACTGGATCCAGGCGGCCTTTGAGGCGCATCAGGGTCTCTAAGGCCCTCGGGGTATGATTCCTGCCATGCTTGAAGCCATCATTGAACAACAGTTCATCGACAGTGCAGACCTTAAATTCAAGTCTGCCCAGCTCCTCAGCAAACCCGTGGCTGACGCCATTCAGGCGTTGCTGTCCTGTGTCACCGCTGGGGGCAAGGTCTTGGCCTGCGGCAATGGCGGGTCTGCTGCCGATGCCCAGCACTTTGCGGCCGAGTTTGTGGGTCGCTTTGAACGTGAACGCCCCGAGCTGGCAGCGCTGGCCATCACCACCGATTCCTCCATCCTCACCGCCATTGCCAACGACTACCAGTTTGAGCAAGTGTTTGCCAAACAAGTCAGGGCGCTGGGGCAATCCGGCGATGTCTTGCTCGCCTTATCCACCAGCGGCAATTCGCCCAATGTGCTCGCCGCCATCGAAGCGGCCCATGAGCGCGACATGACCGTGGTCGCCCTCACGGGCAAAGGGGGCGGGCGCATGACCCAAGCCCTCAACGAAACCGATGTTCACATCTGTGTCCCGCATGACCGTACCGCGCGCATTCAGGAGGTCCACTTGCTGGTCCTGCACTGTTTGTGCGATGGTGTGGATCGCCAACTTTTGGGAGATCTCGAAGAATGAAGCACGCAGTCTTGATCCAACGCTTGTGTCTGGCCTTGTGCGCCACCTTGAGCCTGAGCGCTTGCGCGCCCGTCATCATT
>JACCEA012151471.1_pt1 | contig 65161 bp, 62 predicted proteins | sample 7449851 | NCBI WGS metagenome assembly JACCEA01 (sample SAMN15323453, study PRJNA562643) | freshwater metagenome | isolation source: river surface water | place: USA:Blue River Watershed | collected 2017-08-18 | reverse complement strand
TTATGATTTATTGATTCAAAAACTGAACAATAATTTATACGATGCAATTAAGCTTATTTCGCTGTGCATTAGTTACTTACCGATGGAGGTAAAATGCAAAAAATTAATTTCTGTCATGTAGCAAGAGGATTTCACAAAATTCAAGATTCAAGAACAAGGAATATGCACTCAAACAGATTGGAAATACTGGTAGACGATTTGCAACGAAGCCTACTAGCTGTTGCAAGTTAGAAGTAGATAAACAACCCAGTATAATGAATCTGATTGAGTATAATTTAAAGTGCTATAATTGCGGGATACTATTTTAGTATCCAAAGGAAATGTGTACAGATGTGGATTGATATAAGTTATCCGATTTCTAATCAATTGGCACTCTACCCTGGTGACCCGGCATTTAGCAGCTCACAGCAAGTGTACAATACACCAAATGCTATAATTACAACTAGCGAAATCAGCTCTTGCCTACACTTTGGTACGCATACCGATGCACCACTACATTTTATTGCCAGTGGGAAAAGTATTGATCAGGTTAGTTTAGAAAACTATATAGGTTTATGCCAGATAATTCGTGTTGATCTTAGTCAATCTAAAGACAAAGTTATATATCCCGAGAATTTGCCTGCCATCAAAGCACCGCGAATACTATTTGCAACCGATACCTTTGATTATTATCAATCATTTAATGAACAATTTGCCGTTTTAAGTGCCGATGCTATCGAAATACTAATTGCACATAGTTGTTGTCTACTTGGTGTTGACACTCCAAGCGTTGACCCATTTCATGACTCAAGTAACAATAACCATCTTCAATTACTTAGCAATAATATTGCTATTATCGAAGGACTTAAGTTACAAAAGATTTCTGCTGGACTCTATCAAATGCTGGCAATTCCATTAGCCTACCAGAATTTGGAAGCTAGTCCATTACGTGTATTAATTAAACCTCAAGGAGACTCACATGCATGATTTTACATACTATAACCCGGTTAAGGTTCTGTTCGGTAAAGGACAAATCAAACAACTTACACAATTAATCAGTCCTAACAAAAAAATCTTACTCACTTACGGTGGCGGTTCAATCAAAGCCAATGGAGTATATCAGCAAGTTGAACAAGCCCTGCAAGGCTATAAAGTAATTGAATTTAGCGGTATTGAAGCAAATCCTGACTATGACACATTAATGAAAGCAGTAGAAATTTGCCGTAGCGAAAAAATTGACCTGATCTTGGCAGTTGGTGGTGGTTCAATCATTGATGGCAGTAAATTCATTGCTCTAGCTGCCAAATATGATGGTGATGCCTGGGATATCTTAACCAAAGCTGATGCGGTATTTACTGATGCTATTGATTTAGGCGCAATTCTAACACTACCAGCCACTGGTTCAGAAATGAATTCAGGTGCAGTTGTTTCACGCCGTAGCATCGGTGCCAAACAAGCATTTATGAATCCACTGGTTTTCCCTAAATTCGCAATCTTAGACCCAGAAACTACCTATAGCTTACCTAAACGCCAATTACAAAATGGTATTATTGATCCATTTATCCATGTTACTGAACAATATCTAACAACTGATGTTAATTCATCGATTCAGGATGGATTTGCCGAAGCGGTGTTAAAAACTTTAATCAACGTTGGGCAAGATATTGTTAATGGTACGCAGGACTACGATACACGAGCTAATTGGATGTGGGCAGCTACCAATGCTCTAAATGGAATCATTGGTATCGGCGTTGATCATGACTGGGCAACTCATATGATTGGACATGAGTTAACTGCTGCATATGGCTTAGACCACGGTCAAACACTAGCAATTGTTGCACCACAGCTATGGCGTCAACAAAGCACCAATAAAAGTGCAAAATTACTCAAATTTGCACATAATGTTTGGGGGCTAGAAAATAATCATCCAGATGTTGCAATCAAACAAGCAATTATTAAAACTGAAGAGTTTTTCCATTCTTTAGGCGTGAAAACTAAGTTTGCTGATTATGGCATAACTGTAGATGCAGATAAAATTGTTGCTAATCTATTTAAATACAGTAGTGGAAATTTGGGTGAACACCAGAATATTGATGCTGTTGCAGTTAAAGAAATTTTGACAATGGCTCAATAAATTTTGCCTATTATATAAGAACAAAATGCCCATGATATTGACACCATGGGCATTTTGTTCTTTGAGGCGACTCTATAATGCCATGCGGCGTAAATCTGACAAAATTTGTGACAAATAAGTCGTAAATTTCGCAGCTAAGGCACCATCAATAATCCGATGATCAAACGATAATGACAAAGGTAACATCAACCGAGGTGCAAACTCTTTACCATTCCAAACTGGTGCAATTGAGGATTTTGAAACCCCTAAAATTGCCACTTCTGGAGCATTGATAATTGGAGTAAACGCAGTTGAGCCTAAACCACCAAGGCTGGATACAGTAAAAGTACCACCTTGCATATCAGTTGGTTTTAGTTTACCATCACGTGCAGCTTTAGCCAGAGCCGAAGTTTCCTGAGCTATCACTACCAAGCCTTTTTTATCTGCATCTTTGATTACCGGAACAGTAAGACCGTTTGGTGTATCAGCGGCAAAACCAATATTGTAGTAGTTTTTATAAACAATACTATCACCGTCAATTGATGCATTAAACTCTGGGAATTTTTTCAAGGCAAATACTGCAGCTTTAATTAAGAATGCTAATGGCGTAACTTTAATCTCTGCTCGTTTGTACTCTTCATTGAGTTGTTTGCGGAATTCTTCCATGTCAGTAATATCTGCATTTTCAAATACAGTTACGTGAGGAATCATCACCCAGTTACGCGCCATATTTCCGCCAGAAATTTTCTTGATCCGGCTCATCTCTTTGCGCTCAACATCGCCAAACTTAGCAAAATCAACTTTCGGCCATGGTAATAAATCCAAGCCAACACCAGAACCGTTCGTAGGAGCAGCACCAGTTGCAATTTGACCAGACATTACACCTTTAACAAAAGTCTTAACATCTTGTTCAGTAATCCGACCTTTGTTACCACTACCTTTAACTTTACCTAAATCAACGCCTAATTCACGAGCTAATTTACGAATCGCAGGTGAAGCAAATGCTTTGGCAAATGCAGTTTCGTCAACTTTAGCTGGCGCAGCTGGTGCTGATGCAACAGGTGCTGGTGCAGCAGCAGTAACCGGAGCCGCAGCCGGTGCAGGGGCTGCTGCTACTGCTGGAGCAGTCACAGCTACCGCAGAAGTAGTTTCAACCATCAGAATCAAATCGCCTTGGCTAACCCGACCACCTAACTGAACTTTAATCTCTTTGACAATACCACCAACAGTCGCCGGAACTTCCATTGTTGCTTTATCTGTTTCCAGAGTAATCAAAGAGTCTTCTTCAGCAATCGTATCGCCAACCTTTACACTAACTTCAATAATCTCTACATTATCATGCCCACTTAAATCTGGAACAATAATCGGTACAATTTGTGAACTAACCGCTGCGGTTGGTGCAGCTGCCACTACAGACTGTTCAACAACAGGAGCTGTTGTTACAGCTGCAGCCGGAACCGGAGCAGCAGCAACAGCGCCCACAGCTTCAACCTTGACAAATACATCACCTTCATTGATTTTAGATCCAACCTGAACCAAAACCTCAGTTACAACACCAGCTTTTTCTGCTGGAACTTCCATTGTTGCTTTATCTGTTTCCAGCATTAGCAGATTATCATCAATATTAATTGTATCGCCAACCTTAACGTAAACTTCGGCAACATTAACATCACTATGACCACCAATGTCAGGAATTCTTAATTCAATAACACTCATTCTTTAACCTTTTTTAATTAGAATAGTTACCGCGGGTACATACACCGCTTTCATTACACGCACAGCCTGTAGTTTTATAAGCATCACAAGACGGTTTATCACCCTGTGTACAGGCTGCCGACAAATTTTGGCATAAGTTATTTACCGCCCCTTGATTACGTCCCGGATCTGCATAACACACCACCGCACTAAACATAGCAACAAAGAAAAATAACTTACGCATAATTTGTATCCTTATTAAACTTCCCAAGGATTAGCTTTATTCGCATTGATACCATATTTGGTAATTGCATCAGCAACCACTTGAGCACTAATTAAACCTGCATCAGCAAGGCCCTTTAACGCTGCTACCGCAACATAATAGCGGTTAACTTCAAAGAACTCACGCAATGCTACACGGTAATCAGAGCGACCAAAACCATCTGTACCTAAAGTAACATATTTACCTGGAACAAATTCACGAATTTTATCTGCAAAACTACGGATGTAATCAGTCGAAGCAACTGTAACTTGCGCACCAGTTTTTTCTAACTGTTTAGTTACAAAAGCTTTGGCTTGCGGCGCAGTTGGATTCAACATATTATGACGATTAACCGCCATACCATCACGGTGTAATTTATTGAATGATGGAGTAGAGAACACATTTACTTTCAAACCAAAGTCCTCTGCTAATAAATCAGCAGCAGCAATAACTTCGCGGAAAATAGTACCACTACCCATTAAGTTAACTGAAACATTAGCATTACCAACGGTTTTAAATAAATAACAGCCATTAACGATATCTTGCTCAACGCCGTCAGGCATAGCTGGATGAGTATAGTTTTCATTCATTACAGTTATGTAGTAGAATTTATCTTTGTTTTCTACATACATTTCTTTCATACCATGATTCATAATCACAGCTAATTCGTAAGCGAATGTAGGATCGTATGATTCACAAATCGGAATTAAATCCGCTTGAATATGGCTATGACCGTCTTCATGTTGTAAACCCTCACCATTTAAAGTAGTGCGCCCAGCTGTTCCACCGATAATGAAACCACGCGCACGCATATCACCAGCCGCCCAAGCTAAATCGCCAGTACGTTGGAAACCGAACATTGAATAATAGATATAGAATGGAATCATTGGTACGCCGTGATTAGCATAACTTGTTGCTGAGGCAATCCAAGTACACATCGCGCCAGGTTCATTGATACCTTCCTGGAAAATTTGACCAGTTACTGACTCTTTATAATACATCAACTGACTAGCATCTTCCGGAGTATAGTTTTGCCCAACATGTGACCAAATACCTAATTGACGGAACATTCCTTCCATACCAAAAGTACGTGACTCATCCGGTACAATTGGCACAATATGTTTGCCTAAAGCTTTATCTTTAACCAGCACATTCAACATACGAACAAACGCCATAGTAGTTGACATTTCACGTTCACCAGTATCTTTAAGCATTGCTTCAAATGCACTTAACTCAGGAATTGGCAAAGTTGTTACCGCAGGTTTACGTACTGGATAGTAACCACCTAATTTCTCACGTTGTGAGTGTAAATAGTTGTACTCTGCAGTACCTTCTTCTAGTTTTAAGAATGGCAATTCTTCAATATGCTCATCAGTTAGTGGAATATTGAATTTATTACGAATATGTTTTAAGGTATCAACTGACATTTTTTTCTGTGAGTGAGCTGTATTTTGTGATTCGCCCTCACCTTTCATACCAAAACCTTTAACAGTTTTAGCCAAAATAACCACAGGTTTACCTTCAGCATTATGTACTGCTTCGTAATATGCAGCATAAATTTTATCTAAGTCATGACCACCACGAGTCAATGCCCAGATATCATCATCTGTCATATCGCTAACTAAAGCTAAAGTCTCAGGATATTTACCAAAGAACTTAGAACGTACATACGCGCCATCTTTGGATTTTACATCCTGATAAGTACCATCGACAGTTTCCATCATCAATTGTTTAAGTTTACCAGCTGTGTCTTTTTCCAGTAAACGATCCCAGCCTTTACCCCAAATAACTTTGATTACTTTCCAGCCAGCACCAGTAAAGACCGCTTCCATTTCTTGGATAATCTTACCATTACCATTCACAGGTCCATCCAGACGTTGTAAATTACAGCTCATTACAAAGATAAGATTGTCTAATCCCTCACGTGAAGCAATGTTCAAATTACCTAAAGTTTCTGGCTCAGAAGTTTCACCATCACCAATAAAACACCATACTTTACGACCTTTGGTGTTTGCAATTCCACGATCATCTAAATAATGCATAAAACGCGCTTGATAAATCGCCATCAAAGGACCAAGTCCCATTGATACTGTAGGGAACTGCCAGTAATCAGGCATCAACCATGGGTGAGGATACGAAGACAAGCCAACTCTAGCTGACTCTTGACGGTAATTACTAATCCGATCTTCACTAAAACGTCCTTCAACAAAGCTACGCGCGTAAATACCAGGTGAAGAATGTCCTTGGAAGAACACCATATCTCCATGCTGTTCACCGTGTGGAGCTTTCCAGAAATGATTAAACCCAACTTCGTACAAATATGCTGATCCAGCATAGGATGCAATATGTCCACCTAACTCACTGCTTACTTTATTGGCACGCATTACAATTGCTGCAGCATTCCAGCGAATATACGCTGAAATTCTTTTTTCAATGTCTTTATTTCCCGGGTAAATGGCTTCTTTATTAGTTGGAATAGTATTTACATACTCCGTATTCATATTTTGGTGTAATTGAATCCCTGTTTTATCGCTCAGATGCTTTGTTACTGCTTTTACTATATATGCAGCCCGTTCCGGCGAATCATATTCAATTACGTTATCAACTGAGTCTAACCACTCTTTGGTTTGCAATTGATCTAAATCATTACTCATTTACAACTCCCGCCGCAACAGCGACAAAACAATGTTATCGAAATTCTCCCGTAAGTATAGCATAAGATTTTTAGATTACTCCCTAGATTAATTATTGCGCTGCACTAAAAAAAATCCTCTCAGACCTCAATGCTGTCGGTATAATAGATATTTGAAAAACATACTCTAAAACAAGGATATTTATAATGACAAGCAAAATTGCAGCAATTAAGCAACACGGACAAAAAATTTGGCTAGATAATATTTCACGTGAGTTTTTAGCATCAGGAGACTTGCAAAAAATGATGCGGGAAGACGGTATCGCTGGAGTAACTTCAAACCCGGCTATTTTTTATAAAGCTATTTCAAGTGATTCTCGTTACCAAGAACAGCTATGTGAGTTAAAAAATACAAATCTTACACCACTTCAACGTTATGAGAAAATGGCAGTTGAGGATATTAAGCAAGCCTGCGCGATTATGCAACCATTGTATCAGTCTTCAAATGCAGAAGATGGCTATGTAAGCTTGGAAGTATCCCCTGATTTATGTCATGACACTGATGGTACGGTAAAAAGTGCATTGGAATTATGGAATGCCGTTAACGCACCTAATTTAATGATCAAAGTACCCGCGACACAAGCTGGGGTAGCAGCATTTGAACAGTTAGTGATCTTGGGACTTAATGTAAATATTACCCTACTGTTTTCATTACCACAAGTCCATGCGATTTGGGATGCATATATTAGTGCATTAGAAAAACGCGCCGAGCAAGGTCTGCCGATCGATAAAATTAAAACAGTTGCCAGTTTCTTCTTATCGCGTATTGACAGCGCAGTTGATCCTAAACTGCCGGAAAGCCTGCAGGGTAAAACAGCAATTAATCTGGCACGTAAAGCTTATCTGACATATCAAGAAATTTTTAACTCTTCACGCTTTGGCAAACTAAAAGAGTTAGGTGCGAAAGGTCAATATTTATTATGGGCAAGCACGGGTACTAAAAATAAAAACTATTCTGATGTATTGTATATCGAAGAGCTAATCGGTGATGAAACAATTAATACGGTTCCTGATGCAACGTTAAATGCCTATCGTGATCATGGTAATGCGGCTAGTCGTCTGACTAATGGAATACAAAATGCCGCTACTATTCTGGCACAAATAGAGCAAAATGGAATTAACTTGATTGAATTAGGCGATAAGCTACAGCAGGAAGGTTTGCAGTCGTTTATTGAAGCCTTTGATAAATTAATTGATTTAGTAAAATAAGACTGTGTATTATCAATTCCACAGCGTCCTGTCTCCTGCCAAGCTTAATTTAGGGCTCAAAGTAATAGGTAAACGTCCTGATGGTTATCATTTGCTCAAAAGCGTGTTTTGCCTGATTGATTTATATGACAAAATCGACATCCAGATCACGCTTAATGGCAAAGTGTCACTAATCGAGCATCAGCAAGCATGGTTCTATCAAAAAGACCTGGCATACAAAGCCGCTATACTGTTGCAGGAATATAGTGGCTGCACCAAGGGTTCTAATATCAAGATTAAAAAGGTAATCCCATCCGGTGCTGGAATGGGCGGTGGTAGCTCAAATGCAGCTACGGTGCTAATCATACTCAATCACCTATGGGAAACTGGACTAACTACTGATGAGCTAATAGGACTCGGAGCTCAGCTTGGTGCGGATGTACCGTTTTTTGTTCGCGGACAAAATGCACTCGTTGAGGGAATTGGTGAGATAATCACGCCAATAGAAATTCCAGAATTCTATTTTGTGATTGTTAAGCCTAATTTTCATGCACCAACCAAGGATATTTTTGCTGCATTAGATCTTAATTTTAACCTGTGCAAAGCTGAAAACATCTCAACGGCACAATTAATCACAGAAAAAGAGAACGATTTAGAAGCCGCGGTGCGTAAAATCTACCCACAGATAAATACGATTTTTTCCGAATTAGATCAATATGGAAAAGCAGTTATGACGGGTTCAGGAAGCTCTATCTACCTAAGCTTCACTGATAAAAATTTAGCAAAAGATGTTGCAAATATCTTAAGTCCAAGATATAATACCTTCCTCGCAGCAAGTTTAGCGGTTTCACCGGTTGCTTGTGATTGAACAGAATTTTTTTATTGGGGTGTCGCCAAGTGGTAAGGCATCGGATTTTGATTCCGACATTCGTAGGTTCGATCCCTACCACCCCAGCCATTATATAAAAAGAGCGTATATCATCCTGATTCGATGATGTGCGCTTTTTTTTTGCCTATCTTTAACCAATGGCAACCCATACTCGAAGTACTTGATTTTTGGACGCGAGGGATTGATAAAAAAGACGATACAATGTATCATAAACTACATAAAGAGTTTTTTGAAATCCAACAAAGTACAAAGATTCAAAAACAAAGAGTATAGTTGCTCACAACCAATTGAGGCCTATATGTATATGCGCAAAAACTTAATGATCTTTACCGGTAACGCCAATCGCCCATTCGCAGAACAAGTGGCTAAATGTTTGGACATCAAAGTTGGTAAAGCTAATGTATCTAAATTCAGCGATGGTGAAATTGCCGTAGAAATACTTGAGAATGTCCGTGGTTCTGATGTATTTATATTGCAACCAACCTGCAATCCAACCAATGATAACTTAATGGAAGTACTGGTTCTGATTGATGCTCTAAAACGCTCATCAGCCGCGCGTATTACTGCTGCAATTCCATACTTTGGTTATGCTCGCCAAGATCGTCGCCCACGCTCCGCTCGTGTGCCTATTTCAGCTAAACTGGTTGCCAACATGTTAACTTCTGCTGGAGTTGACCGTGTTCTAACTATTGATTTGCATGCTGATCAGATTCAGGGCTTCTTTGATATCCCAGTCGATAATATCTATGCGTCGCCAGTTTTACTTAAAGATATCAAATCTAAGCACTATGATGATCTGATGATTGTATCACCTGATATGGGTGGAGTTATGCGTGCGCGTGCCTTCGCTAAAGGTCTTGGTACAGAAATGGCGATCATTGACAAACGTCGTCCAAAAGCAAATGAGGCAGAAGTAATGAATATTATTGGCGATATTAGCGGCAAGAACTGCATTATCATCGATGATATGATAGATACTGCCAAAACATTGTGTAAAGCTGCTGAGGCGCTTAAAAACCGTGGTGCTAAGCAAGTTTGTGCCTACGCTACTCACGCAGTATTTTCTGATGATGCAATGGAACGGATTGAAAACTCAATTTTGGATGAAGTTGTAGTGACCGATACGATATTGCATGCTAAAGTAAGCAATAAAATCCGTATTGCAAGTATCGCTGACTTGGTAGCTGAAACAATTCGTCGGATTAATAACGAAGAGTCAATTAGTTTGTTACTTAATGACTGATATTTGAATTAAAAATGAAAAACGGCGTTTATTAAATGCCGTTTTTTCATCTTTATTAATAATTTGGTAACTATAATTTACCTTCTTGTTCTAGAAAACGAATAAATCCCTCACTAGCACGCAGCGCAATTTCGCCTACTTCAGCAAAGTCTTCTTCACTACCATAATACGGATCAGGAACATCGTAGAATTCCCCAGATGCTTCATCAAAGGTTCTAAACAAATAAACCTTATCATGGTACTCTTCATGTTTAGCATAACCTAGCACTGCATCATAGTTTAAATGATCCATTACCAAAATATAGTCAAACTCTTTAAAATCATCAACTTGAAATTGCCTTGCCAGATGACACAATTGTACATTATGTTTCTCCGCAACTGCGAGTGCACGTACATCTGGAGAATCTCCCACATGGTAGTCAGAAGTACCAGCAGAATCCAAAATAAAGCGTTCGGTCAGGTTTTGCTTTTGTAACTGAGCATAGAACATCCCCTCAGCCAAGGGCGAACGACAAATATTCCCCATGCATACAAAAAGCACTTTTAACTTATAATCGGTTTTAGACATAGCTTACTAATAAAATTAACGAGAGAACTATTTTATCAAACTTACGCATAGTAAAGTTTTATTTAGTAAACTTAGTACCTAATTTTCAGCAAAAATGGAATTTATCAATGTTTGAGTACTTACGCGCATTTTCACGAATCACTCTTCTTCTTGTAACTGCAATGCTTTCTAGCATACTTTGCCTTACTATTTATTGGATTTTGCCACATTCAATATGGAGTAAGATTGTTCGCATCTGGGCATTTACCATCATAAAAATCAGTGGAATCAACTTGGAGACTGTAGACAAAACCAACAATAATTATTTATTGAGAAATTATATGGTAGTTGCCAATCATATGAGTTGGCTTGATGTTATGCTACTTGATACATTATACTCGATTAGTTTTATAGCTAAAGCAGAGCTGCGCTATTGGCCATTATTAAATATTCTAATTAAAGCTGGTGGTACTATTTTTATTAATCGTAATCGGAAAAGAGATATTGTCCCCACCAATCAAAAAATAAGCAAGATATTAAATAGCGGGCGATGTATCGGATTATTCCCTGAAGGCAAGGTAAATAATGGTAAAGAGATATTTCCATTCAAAGCTCCGTTGTTAGAAGCCGCTCTTCAATCACAAAGTAAGATTATTCCGATTGTATTACTTTATTTTCGTAACGATGGGCAAGCAGCGAGTGAAGCGCTCTATTACGGGCATAACTTGTGGCAAACAGTATGCAATACAGTAAAGGCCAAACAATTAACCGTAAGAGCGATCATTTTACCCGAAGTTGATGCTCGCAATTTCGACTCCCGACAAATACTGTCTGAGCATTTGCACGCAATGATGAGCAAAGCATTTAATGAAAATCTGCCAAAAAATTAGTACATATAGAGTTTATTTAGCTTATCTAGTAATTACTCACCCATAAACTGCCACAATATGTTGTAAGAAATAGGGATAAGGCGACGCGGTTTACATGAGAAGTACACAGGAGCCTTGTGACGACGTTCACAACATAGGGTGAGCAGTTTTATTTAAAGACTACGTAGATTGCCACAGAACCATAGATTATATTTAGCACGCAGAATAATAGACCGCTCTTAATGCCTTGTCTGAACAGTGCAATACTATACCAAGCACAACAAGCGCCTCCAACAGCATATCCAATTGGATTAAGTGTCGCATAGCCAAAAACAAGCCCAAATAAACCGACAAAACCAATGACGGTCATAAAATTGCGATAATCAGGATTTTGCAAAACCCTAAGTGTAGTGACTGCGAAAGATAGAATTAGTGCCGTCCAAGTAATTTCGGGGCTAACGCCAGCAATTTGGAGAATTGTTCCAAGTAAAACCACAGATTCCAGATAAAAAAAGAAAGTATTCTTACCTTGCCAAGCATAAATAATTAGTGCTGAAATTCCAAACACATTGATTACGTTTTGTAAGAGACCAGGTGGTAAAGGGATTGCTACACACAGTGCAATTAATCCTAAAACACCTATGATATTTTGCTTAATTAAGTCCATTTTCTCACCTACAAAGAGATTATATTATACGAGCATTGATTTTAACATATCCGTTAAGTGTTTAAATTTTGACGCTAACTGAAATGAGTATAAAATTAATTTCGCTGAAAATTGATAACACTCTGCCCTGCTGGTAACTCAATTCTATTGCGATCTTTCCAACCATGCGCAACAAATACTTCCAAGGTTAATTTAGATTTATTCTTAAATCTTGCGGTTAACTCGCTAAATTGTCCCTTGGTAATATTACGACGTAAACTTGGATCATTTGCCGCACCACAGCCCAGCAAGCGAATATCCTGAAGCAATGTCTGCAAATCGTCATAATCTAGCGTAATGTACTCCGTATCGACTACTGGATTGCTAAAACCAGCATCAACTAGCATATCTCCAATATCGTGCATATCTGGAAAACGGTAACTACTAAAGCCAAGCGCGCGCAATTCTTTCAGTGAATCAACGCCCAATCCAGCAAAGCAAAATGCTCCGCCTAGCGCTAGTACACGACGCATCTCACGAACAAATGCTGGAATATCACTAATATAGGGTAATAATAAATTGGAATAAAAAAAGTCAATGCTTGCGGTGGCAAGTGGCAGATGATAGGCATCACCACAGACAAACTGTCGACTCATTGATTTGCGCCATAACGACCACTTAGACTTAGGAGCTAATTGAGGGCGCAAGATTTCCAAGGCACAATCAAGCTCAATTAATAATGATTCAGGATATTTTTGCGCTAATAATTCACGATCAAAGCCCAAGCCACTGCCACAATCAAGTATCCTCTTTGGCGTTAACTTGATATAATCCAATCTGGAAATAACCCGAGAGGCTAATTCTTTAAAAATAAAGTCCAGAGCCATCAGCTCACTGGATTTACGATTAAGAACTTTCCGAATTAGCGGAGTAGAAATAGTTATGTTATCTGTCACTAAATTATATCGCCTATTAAATAATTATCTGGATAAATTGATTATTCCAGAGCCGCAATGTGTATTATGTACTTCGGTTAGTCAGGAAGCAATTTGTCGTGACTGCTATCATGCTTTGGTGAAGCTACCACTAAAGTCACGCTGCCCGCGTTGTCTGTGGACATTACCACCCAAGGAAATTGCTTGCAGTAATTGCAAAGAGCATCAATTTCAGTTTGAGCGAATTATTGCATCGTATAGCTACGCATTTCCATTAGACAAAGTGCTACAACAGCTAAAATACCATGAGAAAATTGAGTATTCCACCGCATTAAGTCAACTCTTTTGGAGTGCTATTGCGCCACATCTGACTAAATTGCCGGATGCAATTATACCAGTACCACTCCATCACAAAAAACATAAAATTCGTGGGTTTAATCAAGTGCATGAGCTTTTGCGTGAATTTCATCAGCTAAATCCTCGAGTTCCAATCTTAAATATTACCCGTCACAAAGAAACGCAACCACAAGCCACGCTTAATCGCTTACAACGGGCGCATAATCTTGCCAATGCCTTTGAAATTACAGCAGATTTACGTGGCAAATATATTGCGCTGGTCGATGATGTTGTGACTACAGGCACGACTGTCAATGAATTAGCCAAATTATGCAAACAGCAAGGCGCAGCTCAGGTTGATGTATGGTGTTTGATGCGCGCCCTCGAATGATTATACTCGTCGTGCTCACAATTCTAGCGTTGTCGCATTGCTAAAAAAGGCTCCTTATGTAGTTCATCTACACCGCGTCGCCCTTTTTATCAATTCTCCTAGCTATAATCGCGATCACTTAGAGTATATACATAAAAGTTCACAAATGAGCATTCAAAGTATAACTAAGATTTAGCATAGCGATTATTAGCGTTAGCATATTTAGCATCGAGACTAAAAATAGAAAACTTAGTTCCAATGTCGTACATATCTAAGTCTTCCGCTTGCTTAAGCCTGCGCGCCAAAGACAATGATACTGGTAAACCACATATCTCAATAAAAACTTTGATTGCCCACATAGTAGCATTAAATACCAATAAATCATGCAGCGGCATCGTGCCATAAAAAGCTAGAGTTCCAAATAAAAAGCTATCAAATAAGGAAGCGACTGCAGTTGACATGACAAAGCGCAACCACATAATCCGCCCGCCAGTTTTGAGTTTTAATTTTGCCATAATGAACGAATTTAGCGGCTCAGCACAGAGATAGGAAATCGTAGAGGCAATAATAATCCGTGCATTAAATCCAAGCAGGCTATCAAATTTAGCATTAGTGTCCAAGGCATAAGCAGGACTTGGTAAATGGATAATCAACTGCCCGTAGGCAACAAAGATGAAATTAAACATAAAACCGACCCAGATTGCCCGACGGGCAAATTTATAGCCATAAACCTCAGTAATCAGATCTGATAAAATAAAAGTAAATGGAAAAATCAGTGTCCCAGCATCAGTCTCGATATTACCAATCCGAATCATGCGGATATCAAACCAGTTGGCAAGTAAAATCACTGCGGTATAAGATAGCTGGATAAACCAGAGGTAACGCGGGTATTGCGCGATAGTATTTTGTTGCATAAATATATTCCCTGTATGATTAAAAACAGTTAAACTTACAGCGATCTGACTATACTCGTCAGATCAGATTTTCCAGCAAATTGCAATGGTCACACAAAAGCCAGAATATTACAGGACAGAATTATAGCAGTTCTTAAATAGATAAAATCTAAATTAGAGTCTAGCTAATTAACGCCACACAAATCATTTGCTAATCAACTTGAGAGCTACAGGCATTTGTGGTGGAATGCTCTCTTTATTGGCAATCTGTTTACTGACTTCAATAGCCTTTTCACCAATTAGATCTGGTTGCTGGGCAACAGTTGCCGATAATTGCCCGTTTTGGACTGATTTTAAGCCATCCTGACTACCATCAAAACCGACTATTATTATATTTTTACCCGCACTTTTGGCTGCTTCGTAAGCACCTAAAGCCATTTCATCATTTTGGGCAAAGATTGCCTGCACATTATCGTGTGCCTGCAAAATATTTTCAGCCACGGTCAAACCTTTTGCCCGATCAAAATCAGCGCTCTGGCTGGCAACCACGTTTAACTCTTTATCCGCGATCAGATGAAAACCCTGCCCACGTTCGCGAGTCGCGGAAGCTCCCGGTATCCCCTGTAACTCTGCAACGACAGCCTTTTTACCTAGCTTACTTACGATAAATTGCGCTGCCATCTTACCACCTTCGATATTATTGGAAGCAATAAAAGTAACCACATTACCTTGTTTTGCTGAGCGGTCAATAGTAATCACGGGGATTCCACTTTGATTAGCCAGCAAAATTGCCGATGAAATGGCATCGGAATCTACTGGGTTAATTAGCAATACATCTACTTGTTGCTGAATCAGATCCTCAACATCATTATTTTGTTTTGCAGAATCATTCTGTGCATCGGCAATTTTGACTTGCATATGTTCTTTTGCAGCAGCAGTCGTAATTCCTTCTTTTATCGAAACAAAGAATGGATTATTCAACGTAGATAATGACACACCAATCGTCAAATTATTCGGGTCCATTTCATGCTTGGTTTTTGCCCATGCTGGTGGATCCATACTACAGCCATTAATCAATGCCAACAAGATGAAGGCATAAAGTATTTTTATAAGATTTCTCATGATATAGCCTTTCTGCGATCAATAAATACGGCAATCAGAATCACTACCCCTTTAACGATTAGCTGATAAAAACTAGAAACGCCAAGAATATTTAGCCCGTTATTTAGCGTACCAATAATCAGCGCTCCAATCAGTGTTCCTAAAATCTTGCCATGTCCACCAGTCAGACTCGTACCACCAAGCACAACTGCAGCAATAGCATCCAGTTCGTAGGAAGTACCAGCGGTTGGTTGGGCTGAATTAAGCCGTGAAACAACAATACTTCCAGCCAATGCTGCCAATAAACCATTGATTGCATAAACCATAATTTTGATCTTGTTTACTTTAACCCCAGAAATAATCGATGCTTTTTCATTACCACCAATCGCATAAATATGCCGCCCAAATGGAGTTTTATTCAGGATAACTGCGGCAATCACAAAGGTAATGATTACTGTAATAGCAGGGATCGGCAAGCCAAACAGATAACCACGTCCAAAGACTTGAAACCAGAAGCTGTCACTTAATCCAGTAATCGGGTTACCATCGGTATAAACCATGGTTAACCCGCGATAAATTGTCATTGTTGCAAGCGTTGCAATAAATGGCGCAATCTTACCTTTGGTTACCAGTACGCCATTCATAGCACCAAATAACGCACCAATGAGCGAAGCAATTATTATCGCAAGAATCGGATCACACCCATGCAGTATAATTCCTGCCATCAGAGCACTGGATAAAGCCAGAATCGCACCAACAGACAGATCAATCCCACCAGTTAAGATAACAAAAGTCATCCCAAATGCAATCAGTGCGTTTATTGATACTTGCCGTAACAGATTAAGAATATTCATCGGTGCCAAAAAATCGTGATTAATGCTACCAATAACACCGAATAACACAATCAGACCGATAAACGGCAAAAATTTTTCAATGAGTTTTTTATGTAAGTGCATTAGCTTCCCCTGTTGCCAAACTTATTATTTTTTCCTGAGTTAGGTTTTCACGTGCCAAAATACCAGCTACGCTGCCCTCATGAATTACAACCACCCGATCACTCATGCCAATAACTTCGGGTAACTCAGAAGAAACCATGATTATTGCGACTCCATTTTTAGTTAATTCATTCATCAGCTGATAAATCTCTCGTTTGGCATTCACATCAATGCCGCGGGTTGGTTCATCCATTATCAGTATTTGTGGTTTATTCCCAAGCCATTTGGCAATAACTACCTTCTGCTGATTACCTCCTGATAAACTCCCCACATCAAGATTGACTGAAGCCATTTTGATTAGGAGCTTATCGGTCAATTCAAGAATAAACTTATTTTCTGCCTGACTATCAATCAAGCCCAAGCGAACATAATTATGCATATTATTAATCGCAATATTATCGCGAATTGAGAACCCTAAAATAACACCTTCATCACGGCGATTTTCAGTAATAAATCCAATCCCATTTTTTATTGCATCCTCTGGGGAATTTATTCTTACTTGCTGAGCGTTAATCTTGACTACTCCACTTATAATTGGATCAAGTCCAAAAATAGCGCGCATAATTTCCGAGCGCCCAGCCCCCATCAGCCCAGCAAAGCCAAGAATCTCACCACGATTTAACGTAAAACTAATATTTTTAAATTTACCACCAGTCAAACCCTCAACTTTGAGAATCTCATCACCGATATTAGCCTCACGCACGGGAAAGCGCTCAGATAACTCACGTCCAACCATCTCCCTAACCACCTGATTAAATGAGGTAGCAGCTATCGGGCTGGTGCTGACACTTACGCCATCACGCATAACGGTAATCCGGTCACAATGGCTAAAGATTTCTTCCATCCGATGAGAAATATATACCATGGCTACTCCATTCTCTTTCAGGCGCTGCATTACCCGAAACAAAACATTTGCCTCCCGTTCAGTCAAGGCCGAAGTGGGTTCATCCATGATTAGAACCTTTGCATTGGTCATTAGTGCTTTGACTATCTCAATCATCTGTTGTTCACCAATTGAGCAATTACTAACCTGCTTGTCGAGCTCCAATTCAATACCTATTTCAGCGAGTTTGGCATTGGCAAGCTTCTTCATGCAAGTTTTGTCCAGTAAGCCGATTCGGTTACGGACTTCTTTGCCCAAAAACAAATTCTCAAGCACGGTCATATTTTGCCAGACATTTAACTCTTGACGGATAAAGGTAACTCCATACGCCTCTGCCTGTTGTGAGTTTTCAAAGCGCATAGCCTTATCATCAATAAGAATGGAGCCATCATCAGCGGGAAACATTCCAGTTAATATGTTCATTAATGTAGATTTGCCTGCGCCATTTTCGCCCATCAGCGCATGGATTTCACCATCAAGCAGCTCAAAATTGACCCCGCTTAATACCACATTACTGGCAAATTTTTTGTGTATATTATTTAGTTGTATTTTCATGATAAATCAGAAGATTACTCCCGCGTGTAAGATAACATTAGCGTATGGTGTTGCTTCGCCAGTTCGGATAATAGCCCGCGCCTTGTGAGTAAGAAGTTTAAATTCTTCATGACTTAGCTCTTCCAGTGACGTTGCCGCACCAAGAGCCTTCTCTAAGCTCACATAAGTAGCTGGGTTTTTGGCATGAATTTCACTGGCAATGGTAGCTTTCTCAATTTGCATATATTGAGCCAATAATTCCACTACCTCAATAAATCTAGGAGTACCAAGCTTTAGTGCTAGGTCAATCTTTTTTACCCCATCTGGTATCGGTAATCCACAATCAGCAATCACCACCATATCGGTATGCCCCAGATCAGCAAGCACTTTACAAATCTCACTATTCAATATTCCATGCTTATTCATGATTTAGCATCCTTTCTACCTCTTCACGCTGAGGCATACCACCTTGCGCACCGAGTTTCTGAACCGATAATGCCGCAGCAGCATTGGCAAATTTGATACTCGCAGCAAATGAGTTACCTTCGGCAATCGCAACCGCAAAAGCAGCATTAAAAGTATCTCCTGCTCCAGTAGTATCAACAGCAGATACCTTGAATCCACTAACCAGAGTTTGCTGAGTCCCATCGTGATATAGCGCACCATTTTTACCCTGAGTAACTATCAGCTTATGTGGATTTTTAGCTAAAGCAGCTTCCAGAGATAAATTTGGAAAAAGTGCCGCTGCCTCATGCTCATTTGGAGTAATATAGCTAGCGGCAGCAATAACACTAGCAGGGATCTCGCGAATCGGAGCTGGATTAAGCAGTAATTTCACGCCCAAATCCTGACAAATTTTACTAACATGCTCAATCACCACTATCGGGATTTCCTGCTGAACCATAATAATATCAGCGGTACGAATAATGTCTAACGCGGCATCAATCATTGCTGGAGTTAACTGCATATTGGCAGCAGGTACAACCACAATGCTATTATCACCCTCAGCCAAAATTATATGTGCAGTTCCACTAGTTATATTTTCAAGTTGATGTACATATTGGGTATTTACCTGATTGCGCTTAAGATTATCGACAATCTGGTTTCCATAACTATCTTTACCAACCGCACCAACAAAAGCTACCTCAGCACCAAGTCTTGCCGCAGCGACTGCCTGATTAGCTCCCTTACCTCCGGGAGATAAGACTAATTCCTGACCAATTACAGTTTCACCTGCCTGCGGACGTTTATCGGATATAACCGTCAAATCAATCGATGCACTACCAATGACAACTATTTTTGCCATAAAATGTTCCTTTAATTTAATGTAATAATTACTGGCGTATGATCCGAAGGACGCTCCAGTTTGCGTGGCGCTGTATCAATAATACATGAGCTAATCCGAGCCATCAGCGCTGGACTTGCCAGCAAATGATCAATCCGCAATCCTTGCTTACGACGAAATGCCATATTACGATAATCCCACCAAGTAAACTGGCGCTCTTCCTGATTAAAATGACGAAAGCTATCGGTTAAGCCCAAATCAATCAAAGCTTGAAAAGCTGCACGTTCTGGCGCGCTGCACAATACCTGCCCCTCCCAGATCTGCGGAGCATAAGTATCACGGGCTTCGGGCGCAATATTATAATCCCCAAGCAATACCAGCTCAGGATATAGAGCTAATTCACTAGCGACATAGCGCTGTAATTGCGTAAGCCACGCCAGCTTATACTGATATTTATCACTAGTCAGGCTCTCACCATTGACAATGTAAGCACAAATTACCCGCACACCATTAATCGTCGCAGCAATCACCCGTTTTTGGGCATCTTCATATTCAGGAATATCCATCACGACATTTTCTAAGGGATGTTTACTGATTAACGCCACACCGTTATAGGTTTTTTGCCCGTTATAAACATAGTTATAACCAATCGCGGCAAATTCGGCAACTAGTTTAGCATTAGCAGCGTTATCCATTTTTAACTCTTGAAGCCCCAAGACATCGCAGCCCGTGGTTTGCAACCAATCCAAGACATGCGGTAGACGAACTTTTAGAGAATTTACGTTCCAGGTAGCTATTTGCATAGTTTGTTTATTCCTTGTTATACTATACTCTTCGTCTTTGAAGAATCTTGGACTTTGTCGGATTTCAAAAAAGACTCCTTATGTAGTTCTAGCTACACTGCGTCGTCTTTTTTATCAATCCTTCGCGTCCAAAAATCAAATACTATGAGTATATTTCAAATAATTTAATATATTAGCAATCATTTTGCCATGGAGTTCATAATTTAGAAATTATTGATTGAATCACGCCAAATAGCTAACATCTGCAGCCCAATATCTTTAAATTTTTGATTTAAATCTACTTCTTGTGTCAGCAGCTCACTAACTTGTTTGATGGCAGCAATAACTTCTTCAAATACTTGCAATGCCTGCGCATTTGACAGCATACATGACTTAGTTGCAAAAGCTAATAGGTCATCCCTACTAGCCCAACGCTTACTACCATTCAAGGTAAGTGCCATAATATCTTTAGGTAAATATACCGTAGTTGTTACAATATCATAGATTGGTGCAAGGTTCACTATGCTGCTGGTATCTTTATAAATTAGTCCATAATTTTTTAAATGTGCATCACCATTGCGCAATAAGACATTCACCACCAGTGATTTAAAGTAATCAAATAATGCTGGTTTTAAATTTATTGTACTTTCACCAACTAGGTTATTCTTTATGCTCTTGGCAATTTGTTCATAGCTACTGTCATATTTTTCACGGGTACGCTTGGCTTGTAACACGCAAAAATCTTCAAAACCATAATAGGTATTGTCAATAAGATCAAAACGCTTTATTATCAGAAATTTACCGTTATTTGTTAGCTCAATTTCTGGGGTTTTTAAACCAGCTTTCTTAGCAACTAACATACAAAAATATTCATTAGTAGCTAACTCGGGATAACCACCCTCACTCCATGATTTAATAATATGAGTGGTATCTTTATAGGTCAATCGATCTAGTTCACTCAATTTTGGGTTAGTCGTATCGCCAGTATCAAGCACCATAATTTTGGGCTGTACTCCTGCAATGCCTGAATTAGCCCCATATTTAAGTAACAATGACTCTAATAGCTCTTCAGTACCAGCATAAGTCTTAAATTGAGTTAAATTTAAACCGATAGCATCAATGACTGAATTATTATCTGGCTTAGTCGCAAAAGTTATGCGCCCAATTTGATTTTTACCAACTATTTTCAATAAATCAAGATCAGAAAAATTTATAATTTGTTTACGATAGATAGTTTTTAATTTCTCAAGCAAAATACCTTCTGGCAAATTCATCTCAAAAATAGGATGTAAGCCATGCCAAAAGTCATATTGCTCATTGGTAACAGGCATTGTCAACGATACCGCTTCATTTGGTAATGCCGTTGCGCTATAACTAAAAATAAATTTACTTGAAGTCGTTGATTGGAAAAGCTCGCCAACTTTATTACTAGAGGTAAAAACATTAAGCATGGTCGTTTTTTTCCGCTAAAAGCTGCTGTAGTGTTGGGCGACTTGATTTCTCTTTAATGACAATCTCCAAACTTAAAAGTTCACAAAGAGTAATTATCTTATTAATCCCGACTTCATTTATCGTGCCATTTTCAATAAGTGATAATGTAGTACGACCCATACCAGCCATAGTAGCTAACGCACCCTGAGTTAGCTTGCGCTTTTTCCTCGTTATGGCTATTAACTGCCCGATTTCAACTAAGTCCATTTTTATCTTTGTATTGTATATTAAACATATTGCCATTCTAGCACAATTTTGTTTAGCATACAATACATTTTGTATTTGTCCAATGCCATAATGACTATTTACACACCAGCAATTAGACTCATCTCGTTTAATTTGGCACTAAAAGATTTATAATCAATCTAGTCAATAGATCTTTTTGCTGTGGATCTGACTCAGCAATCAGTAAAGCTAAAGCGGTAAGCCCGATATTATCAATCTTTAGCGGTAATTTATTCAACTGAATATAGAGTAAAAACAAAAAACTGCCGATGCGTTTGTTACCATCGCTAAACGGATGATCTTTTATCACCATGTAAAATAAATTGGCAGCTTTTTCTTCGACACTACGATACAGCTCTTCACCAAACATGGTTTGATCAAGATTGGACAATATAGATTGCAACTGGTCATTGCGCTCATTACCAAACAATTCAGTCGCTTCGCCTATTGCCAGTAAACTGGATTTAAACTCATTAATCGCGGCTAATGCATTTTCGTGAGCTAAAGCAATGCTATTTTTATGCATATTATTCGGGATTAATAAGCGATCTTCATCATACTGCAGCAACGATGTCCAAGTAGCCGCATAATCATTAATCAGATTAATTATACTCTGCCCCTGTGGAGTAATTAGCTGATTATTAGCTAAGGTTTTACCCAGTAAATCAAGTAAATTTTGATATTCATGGTGGGTTTTATCAAGCAGATTATTATTTAGCGCGTAGCCTTTGAGGAGGTAATCTTTTAGGACTGAGTTAGCCCATTGGCGAAACTTAGTAGCTTGCTTAGAATTTACCCGATAACCAACTGATAAAATGGCATCAAGATTAAAGTATTCTATATCCCGAAGAACATCACGTTCACCCTCTTTTTGAACTGTTGCAAAATTTGCAACAGTTGAATCCACTTCAAGCTCACCATCCGCAAAAATATTTTTGAGATGTCGTGAAATCACCGATTTATCACGACCAAATAACTGACTTAATTGATTAAGCGACAACCAAACTGTGTCGTTTTTTAACTGTACATCAACCGTTACATTACCATCGGTTGAGGTAAATAAAACTAATTCTTTGTTATTCATAAGACTAACCTTAAATATATTTCTGTGCTTGCACTTCTTAATTTTGTGCTAATTCACTTATTTTCTTGTTTCAAACAATTGCTAAGCCTTTCCGGCTCATACATCTCAAAATAGTATCGTATATAATCAGCTATGGCATCTCGGTTAAGCGGATAATAATAGCGGCATAATTTTTTATACAACAATAATATCTCATCATTGAAGCAAAAATCTAACAATTTATCCAAAGTATGCAAAATATATTGTTCATCTATAATCTTCTTTCTGAGAATATCATTAACTACTGGCTCGTATTCAGCCTTGGCTAATATTGCTAATGATTGTATTTTGTTTGCAAATAATTCAATATCTTTAATCATAATAATTGCTACTACCAAAAAAGCTAAAATAAATAAAAGCTGCCACGTACCCGATACGTTTATCTTGCTAAACCAAATTTGGCAAAGCTCAACCAATGATTGCACTATTGAATTTATCCGAGGAAATAATCCAAAAAAAACACATAACCTCCACGGGTTCGCTCAGCAGCATAAAAAAATTTATATTCAATAGATTACATTTAAAATACTCTTAATTTTCTCAAGAAAAGCACTATACTTTTTCTTGAGAGATTTAATAGTGAATACTTGCTTGACTAATCAAATCCGCCAGAACGATAGATTTTTTCTAAATTATGTGCCTCACGGATTTCAATATCGGTAGCATTGGCTAATGATGTAATACCATTGCCATTAATTCTAAAATAACAATCAGGGCGCATTAATTCATTAGTCATAACTGAGGTATTATGCGTAGTTAAAATAACTTGACAATCTGACTCAATTAATAGCTTAACAAACTTTTCTGAGAGCTTATTATGGTAAAAAGCATCAAACTCATCAATCACCAATAATCTAACCTCAGCAATATTAATAAACCAGTAATAAACCAGTGCCAATGCCAGCATTCCGCTGGATGCTACTATATCAAACTCGACTACTTGCTGAGGAAATTTAATCGCTAACGTTGGCTGCCCTCGTGCATCAGAAGTTGCGATTAGCTGATAATCCAAATCAAAATGTCTTAAAAAATTTTCAAACTCTGCAAGTTTATTGCTTTCAACTATCTTTTTATAAATACTCTCGTTAGTAACTGCACTAAACCCTACAAATTGGCGTCTATGCAAAGCAGAGAAGAAGAGCATTTTCTCAACAAAATTCATTAATGCAACAAATAATTTTGCTACTTCACTTTCTAGTTCTTTGATTTTAGTATTCTTATAGACGTATTTTATAGCTGAGAAATTATTGCTCGTCAGAGTATTATCAAAGTTTTCAAGCTCAGGGATATTTATGGTAAAGGTTGTTCGTGATGAATCCCGAACAATTATTAGCTGGTCATTAATAAATAATTGCTCAGATACAAAAGTATTGTGATCTGATTTTTCACAGACATACACAACGGGGTGACTATTAAGTAAAAACTCATATTCGAACTTGATTGTGGATGTTGGCTCATTCAATAAGTTTTGATAAAAATGATATTGTAGCGCATTGCCCTGACAATCAGTAAACCCGCTGACAATATCAAAAATAGCAAATAATAAATTACTCTTACCGCTGGCATTTTTACCGTAAATAATCGCTTTATTAACAATCCCATCTTTAACGCACTTAGAATTGAATTTATAGTTTCGGGTATCGCCTAAGTCAAAGGTTATTTTGTTTTGGAAATTCTTGAAATTGGTAACGCTAAATTTTTTGAGCATTTTGCTATCCTTAAAATCTCATAAACAGGATTTTAGCATGCAAATAAAAATGCCGTAATTTTTTTACGGCACGCTAACAAAACCAAAATTTGTAACCAGATAAACTGTCTATACTGAAAATTTTAATTCTTGTAACTTTATTATTCCAGACTTTCTAAATAAGTAAAGAAGTTGTGATCTAATTAAGTCTTTGATATCTTCCATACCTCTTGATGTGCAATCTTCAATAATTTGTTTAGTTTCTACAGAATATCCAATAACCGCATGGGAAATAAAGTCTCCATCAGGACAATAAACAACATTAAAACAATGTGATTGTAATTGTTCATTAGTCAACCCAAATTTTTCAATATTTTCAGGTTCGCCATCAACTGTCTTTAAATCAAACAACCTTATCTTATTTATTTCTTCACATACTGAGCTTAAAAAACCAATAACACGAGCTTCTCCAGATGACTCAATTTCATTGACTATATACGTTTGTATTTGTTCTATAGTCGCAATAGATAATATAAACACAGATAGCTTCTTAATATCTTCCTCTTGAATCAATTGACTGTGCGCAAAAAGAGCTAGTTTGGGTTGCTGTTTTTTATTAATATGATTAGGATCTACTACCGCCCGACAAATAATATCATCTTTTTTTATTTCATAATCATCCTGATGAATAATTTCTACGGTCATATTTTCTCGGCATTAAGATATTTAACAAAATTACTCGCAAGAATTTTTTCTGCACTTATATTCTCAGCACTAGATAAGTATTTACCGCTAGGCTGTTTGAGCAAGTAAGAATATCTATTTTTTCTACTGATTGTTATTATGGCTTCTTTGTTTTCGTTAACCCAATCAAATTCAATTTCACCATCCTCAGCAACGCAGACTTCTGGAAGAGGCATTTTATTCTCATATAACGAATCAAGAATCAACTGCGCAGTTTCAATATTTTGTGCTAAGCTATCATTATATTGATGATCAGTAATTTTAAGTTTAAGTATAGTTTCTTTTAATTGCTTATATTGCATTTCTATATTTGTATTTTCATTTTGAGCCGTTAATGCTGTAGAAAAGTGAACAACATTATACGAATTATTATTTATGTTTGAAGCTATAGCAGATATATACGTAGGCGCTGAAGTTCTACTGCTATTCACTAAAGAATGCTGCAAGTAATCAGGGTTTAACATCATTGTTAGCATAATTTGCTCTCCACAGGCCTAACCAAATGCTGGTTCCAAATCATTCAAAAAATCAGGTTTTAACAATTTAAAAAAAACATCTTTTTCATAGTTATGAAAATTATTAAGCGAATCCAAGATTTCCAATTTTCGTAAATCTATATTATCGGGAGTAGCTACATCAATATCAATAACAGATGATTTATTTGATTGATGCCCAACTATAATATTATTTGAAATTTGCAAAGTACATGAAATATCACTATCTAACCAATTAGATACAATATAATGATTATCCTTATTTACATTAACACCACAAATATTCAAAGTTACGTCTATCTTGTCATCAAATATGTCAATGCCCTCAAATATAGAGATATATCTCAATCCATAACGTAACTTATCTAATTCTTTAAAAATTGCAACTTTATCCAATGAGCCTAAGAATTGTTTGATTTTTGTATGGAATTTATCCCACCCTGAGTATGAGTCTTTTTCCGCAATTGATATACTATTTAGGCTAATGCTAATGATCGTATTTTCATGCAGTAATATCCAATGTGGTTGCATTGCTAATGCGGGGTTAGCCGCTCTAACTGAGTAAGGTACATCATTAATTTGCATCTTCTGAGGACTACTGATACCGGACATTTCTACTTTGATATGTGAATATAGTTGCTTAACTAATTCATCTAATATTTCACCAAAAGAAGACTTGTATTTTATTTCAAAAGTTACATCTTTCACTGGATCATGAGTAAGCTTACTAGGTATTCGAGTTTCTGATTTAATATCTGCTAATTTCATTTTATATCTTCTATTGCTAATTAATAACAAAACAAACTAATAACTTAACCCACCATATCATGGTGTTATTAAAATTGCACAGCCAAAATGATTAATAATGGCATATATCCAGCCAGTATATACAGCATATGCAGTATTATATCCCATAATACAATACCGCATAACCATTTAAAAAATTTATAATTTACCGTGGAAAGCTTGGTCTAAGATTGATGATTTTAGTTCAAGCAGGTTTTGCATTTTTTGTTGTTGAGCTGATTTCATCTGCTCAATTTGAGCCGATACCTCATCCAAATATGCAACTATTTTCTGTTGAATACTTAAATCTTCTGGTAATGGCACAAGTGTACTTTTAATAATTGATAAGTTTAAGTTTTGCTGAGTTCCACCATTTGATTTTTCACGTAATTCCAAATAGGATTTTTTTAAATACCATTTTAAATACTTATTTATACATTTTGAACCATCTACCAATATTGTTGCAACTGCTTGATTTGTAGCTGCTTCAATCAGCAACTCAGAAACCTGCCCTCTGGTTTTACCTTGTCCATAAAGAGCGACTATTAATGTCCCTACAGGATTTAAAGTTAGCCGACATTCATTTAATGCTAGAGCCGTGATTAGCTCATCTGCTTTATTTACATATGGTTCGCCAGTAGATTTACTTGTTATCCAATTAATCGTGCCATTATCATAATATGTTTGATTAGTTTTAAGCGGTGTAACACCTGTACCAACGCTTGCAAATGATTTAATATCTTTGGATGGGTGATTTTGCTCTAGGTCGGAGAAAACATCGTTGAGAACGCTATTCATGAAATTATCAGCGGCATTAATGTTTTTTTGGAGTAAGGCAATTGCTTTATCAATGCGCTCAAATAACGCATCCAGTTTTTGCACTATCCTTTTTTGCTCTTCTAGTGGCGGAACTGGAATATAAAACTCTTTAATAGCTTTTAATACAATCCGTTTAATCGCAGCTCCAGTTTTGCTATTTAATGCAGCTTCAACAAAATAAGGGCTTAATAAATAATTTTTCAAAAATTCAGACAACAAATTATTTGATGGAGATAGTATCGCTAAGGAGGATAAAACAACAAATGCGGTATTATCCTTTACTAGAGACACTTTTCCTACTGTACCATCTTTAGATAAAAGCACATCACCATTATTTGGTTTACAGTTATTCTTGACTAATAACTCAAAATCTTCATTCGATATAAATTTACAACCATCAAAATCTATTTGCCCATTTCCTTGAATATCTCTAACTGTAATATATGGCTTACCTTTATCAATTGTTTTTGGTGATTGATGAGCTCCATCAGTGATTTTTTTACAAACCTCAACTAACCTCTTCCACGCCCAGCCATCAGGCAATTGATATAACTCACTCATTGATAGCATTACCTTGCAAAATTGCTTCAATTTCAGTTATTAGCTCATCAATTTGGGCATTATTTTGCTTGATTGTCGCCACCAGCTCCAGCGGTGAAACATGCGCCACAGCTTCGGCTTTGTTTGGATTTTTGGCAGAAATATCATAATCTTTGATATCATTGACATTGACAATCCAGCCATTATCCGTTAATTTGCGCTCTTGCCAACACGCCAAAAACTCTTCAAAATGTTCATTTTGAATCGGTTTATTTTTAGTAAGTTTGTAAGGTGGATTTACCTCATAATAATAAATCTCGGAGGTTGAACCATTGCGATCAAAGAAAATCACATTGGTTTTAACTCCGCTATAGGGCAAAAATACCCCACTTGGCAATGATACGATAGTATGGACATTGAAGCGTTCCAATAAATCTTTTTTGACAGCTTGAAATGCGTTATTAGTCTGAAATAAAACGCCTTCAGGAATTACTACTCCACAGCGCCCGTTTACTTTGAGGCTTTTCATCATATGCTGCAAAAATAATAACTCGGTGGCATTGGCTTGGATTGGGAAATTTTGCTGAATCTGTTCTTTTTCTTTACCGCCAAAAGGTGGATTAGCCAAGATACAATTATAGCGGTCTTTTTCTTCAAACGAGCGGATATCACGGGTTAAAGTATTGGTTTTGGCAATATTCGGTGCTTCGATGCCGTGTAAAATCATATTCATCACGCCCATCACATAAGATAATGGGGTTTTTTCATTGCCGAAAAAAGTATCTTCACGCAAAAATTTATACTGCTCAATTGATAAATCGCGCGGTTTAGCCGTTTCATCGTCAATATAACGGATATGATTATAGGCTTCAATCAAAAAGCCACAGCTACCAGCTGCAGGATCATAAATTGTTTCGCCAATCTGCGGATTAACTACCGTCGTAATCATTTTAATCAGTGGGCGCGGAGTATAAAATTCTCCGCTATTACCGCCGTCACTACCCATATCTTTGAGCAATTTTTCATAAATCAGCGATAACTGGAATAAATCGGCTTGGCTATGAAAATTCATCTCATCGATTAAATCCAGCACCTCGCGGAGTGTGTGCCCGTTGGCAATGCGATTATCCAAAAACTCAAAAATTGCGCCGATTTTATAGCGCACCGATTTAAAATCTTCATTGATTGATTTAAAACCGCGCAAATAATCAAATAGTCCAACTTCATCAGAATTACGGCTGCCGTTGACAAACAACAATAAATCATCACCGCTTTTAGCATTGATTTTATCTAATTTGCCGTCTTTTTGCGGACACGCCCAGTTACTCCAGCGGTATTTCTCATCAAGGATATAGGTGTATTCCTTACCATCTAGCAGCGCTTCATCGCGTTTGGCTTCTTCGTAATCATTGAGATATTTTAAAAACAATATCCAGCTAATTTGTTCGGTGTACATCATTGCCCCGCTGATGCCATCATCACGGCGGAGTATGTCGGTTATGCGGTTGATCTTATTTTCCATTTATGCTCTTTCAATTTTGCTTTTTCTATATTTATTTGCTAATAAAACCAAATCTAAAAAGGAACCTCGTTCGCTTGATTTAACAGGATAAGTTGAATAAACAGCATTAATGAATTTATTCCAAGATAAATCCTTTGTTATTTCAATAATAAAGTTCAAAATATTTTTTTCTGTTTCATTTGGCTCATTAAAATTAGCATCATTCAATAACTCTACTAAGTATTTATCGTTACCGTACATAGTAGTTGAACTTCTAATTTTAAATCTATTATCATTATTAATATCATTTTCAATATCATCAACATATGGGCCATAATGATTAAATTTCCATTTTATTGAAGATATTTGGGATTGAAAATCAATCGCTGATTTCCAATCTGCTAAATATACTAATTTATTTAAACGTCCTTTAGTAAGTTCATTTGGATGATTTTTTACTATATACCTAACAATGTCAATATTTTCCATTATAATCCCTCCAAGGTCTTATTCATACTAGCTATAGTATTCGGGTCAATATTCATTTGATTTATTTTTTCATTTAACTCTTTTACATGATGTTTAATTTTATCTTGATATTTTTGATATTGATACCGATTAACATCTGTACTTTGCAAAACTACGACTCCAATTATATTTTGCTTTTTTTCATCAAAGATTGGTACTCCAAGCATATCTTGACTCTGCATATTTCTCCTGTTTTTCTTTCTAGTGCACCACCTATTTTTTATTTTTGGCGATAAAGCATAATGATCTTCTTCGTTTAATACGCTAAATAGATACTCTTTTTCATCTTCAATAATGTACCTACCAACCTTATTATACTTAGAACTAGCAGAGTATCTCCCTATAGAATAAAATTGATCTAAAGAAGAAGAGTAAAGAAAAACACTAATTCTATCGGATTTTTTTGAATGCGTTATTTTTTGTGAAATTTGCCTTAACTCATCATCAATAAATCCACTAATAAATCCTCTATATGATTTTACAGCTTCTAATAATTTTTGATTTTGTTTTCTTAATCCAAATCTTTTATACTCAATAACATAACGAATAATAATTGCTAACGCTAAAATAATAATTAAATAATTAAATATTGTCTGTTTATCACGGCTAATTACTTCATATTGAAAAATAAAAGAAGTTGATGGTATTGAAAATACCGTTGTAATCATTAATATAAAAAATTCACACGCTATTTTAATAAAAAGCATCATTATCTATAGATCTCTTTCTGTAACTCAAAATACTCTTTTTGCAATTCTGGTATCCCGCCAAAATTTACTGCTACATCACGAACAGTACCCAGTCCGCTGAGATTAATTAGTGTACTAAGTTTATCATCAGCAAGCTCAGTAAATCCGTCGCTTTCATAACGCCCCAGGATAAAGCGGATTAATTGCTGGGCGGTTTGATTGGCATGGTTTTTGACAAATTCAGATTGCCCAGCATTCTCAGCACGTTGCTTGCGGGTTTTAATTTCAAGATTGAACGACAAATGCGCCAACAGGTCATAAATGTCGCTATTTTCAGCATCAAAAACTTGTTTTAAGTCATTCAGCTGAGTTTCATCAATATTACGGTGGCGAAGTTGTTCGAGTAAATTTTTCCGGTTCAGCGGATTACTCCATATTTCGCGCAGTCCATCGCCATCCTGATAATATTCGCCCAAAATATCAATTAATAATTCCAAATAGTCTTTGGTTGAAAGCGGTCTGCCATCTTCACCAACATAGGAAGTTTCGATATTGATAACCTTGAGTTTTTTATTTTTTATCTCAATTACCACTTTAGGCTTTGGTTCATTAATTGGTGGCTCGTCAACAATTCCACCATTATCAATATTAATATCGGTTTGATTATCTGGCGTGTCGATAGGTGGGTTATTTTCTGGTTGATCGACTGCGGTTGGCTCATCAATCTCAACTGGTGCGACAGTAGTCGTGGTTGTAGTATCCTCGGGTTCACCATCCCAACGATCATCATAAAATAATTTAGTCGCACCAACAAAATCAATAATCGTGAAAAAGTCTTTTCCTTCAAATACTCGCGTGCCACGCCCAATAATCTGTTTAAATTCGGTCATCGATTTAATCGGCGCAGTTAACACGATATTGCGCACATTCCGCGCATCAACACCAGTGGTCAGCATTTTAGACGAGGTTAAAATCACCGGAATATCGCGATCATTATCCTGAAATAATTCCAGCAAATCTTTGCCAATTTCGCCCTCATCCGAGGTAATCCGCACGCAATAATTATTATCTTTAACCGTTTTGAATTTATCAATCGCAATTCGCATATCCAAGGCATGCTGTTGATTTACGCAAAAAATAATTGTTTTATCCATCGGGTTAATGTTTTTGAGAATGGTTTTGGCGATGAGCTCGGTACGTTTGGGAATAATTACTTCACGTTCAAACTGTTCTAATTTAACGATTTGGCTCGGTAAATCACCTTGGATAATATCATCAGGATCAAATTGATACTCATCAATATTAGTCTGTACTTTCTTGACTTTATACGGGGTTAAAAACCCATCATTAATCCCGTCTTTGAGCGAATACTCATAAACTGGTAAACCAAAATATTCGTAAGTATCGCCATTATCATCGCGTTTCGGAGTCGCAGTTAACCCCAGATGTACCGCTGAACCAAAATAATTCAGAATATCGCGCCAGCTACTTTGGTCGTTCGCGCTCCCACGATGACATTCATCAATAATTATCAAATCAAAGAAATTTGCCGGATATTGTTTATAGTAGGCAGTAATATCCGCTTCTTCATCTTCGCTGGCGGTATCTTTTTGACGGTTTTTATTTTCTGCCACCGCCTGATAAATCGCAAAAAACACATTAGCATTAGTTGGAACTTTACCACCACGACTGCGGATTTCTTTACCATTAAGGCGGATAATATCTTTTTCAATCGGATTAAAGGTGTTGAAGGCTTGATCCGCTAGGATATTGCGATCGGCTAAAAATAAAATCCGTGGACGACGACTGCTGCCGTCACGATTCCATTGCGCTTGAAATAAGCGGTAAACAATTTGAAAGGCGATATAAGTTTTGCCAGTGCCAGTTGCCAGAGTTAATAAAATCCTGCTTTGCTGATTAGCTATCGCTTCGACGGATTTTTGTACCGCAATTTGCTGATAAAAGCGCGGCTTCATTGTCCCCTCGATGTGGAACGGATAAGTGATAATTTTTTCGGTGCTTTTTGCGACACTTCCAAATTTACGTGCGAATAATTCGGCTGGTGTCGGGTAATTCTCAATAAATTGACCTGAGCTGGTTAGTAGCGAATGTTCATAAATTTTGTGTCCATTGGTTGAATAGACAAAATCAACCTTGAGTTTTTCGGCATAGCCAATCGCTTGTTGCAAGCCTTCCAGTGGATCTTTATCCTCGGCTTTGGCTTCAACGATTGCTAGATTAACATTTTTATAGCTGAGCAAATAATCGACGGCATAACGCTTACCGCGTTTATTTCCGGGTAATTTACGTCCATCGGTAAAGAAATATTTAAACCCATGCTCACGGGTGAGATGTAACTCTGTCCAGCCAGATTCTTTTAATTTTGGTGTGATTAACTTTGCTTTGGTATCTGCTTCGCTATAAGCCATAGTCTTCTTTCATTTCTACTACATTTTTGCAACAACAATTGAAGTAATATTTTAACATATCACCCCTTATAACCACATGGTGATTGGTGCTGCAACTGCTTAATATTCCTCGACTTTTTTACAAATCACAGCCAAGCTTATGTTATAATTCGCCCGATCAGGCAGATTGGGCTACCTGAACCCATAAAAGAGGACATCACCCAATTCAAATCATTTAAGTATTTATTCATACTTTTATATACGCCAATTATGGGTTGTGGCAAATAACATATAGGAGTTTTTTATGAATAATTCTTCACGCATTATTTCACTATCTGAAATCAAAATTCAGGCACAAATTTTACTTAAAAATATTAATTCTTCCGAGCCACAGCTTAAAGCTGATGCGCTGGCAAAAATTGCAGGATATTTAAAAAGCATCAATTTAGAGTTAGCCGCCGAAGACATCCAGCTCAAACATTGTCTGGGTTATTTTGCCGCTGATTATGGCTTTGCAAATTGGGCGAATTACAAATTTTATTTTGAACATTCACAGTTAAGCAAATTTATTCCGCAAGGTGGATTTTTCAATCAATGGTTTAGCAATTATCGAGAAGCCAAAGCGATCTTAAAAGCTTCTGGTGGTTATTTGTTGCCTTACCAGCAGCAGTTTTTTATTTGCGAGCGTGGTTATATTGAATATCTAGGCTTAAACCCCGATGACGAAAATTGGCGCAAAATCGCTTATAATTGGGTCGAACCAGAAAATCTAAGCGCATGGCAGGAACTTAATCAGGCTTATGCAAATCTTAGGAAATAATTTTTTAAAAGCTAAAATATCCGCGATAAATAATTCCGCGGATACAGGCTAAATCAAATCCACTTCTTACGTCGGAAAAATATCAGCATTCCACACGAGATCAAACCCATCACCAACAGCGCACACGGATAACCGTAGCGCCAATTCAGCTCAGGCATATATTTAAAATTCATACCATACAGACTGGTAATAAAAGTAATTGGAATAAAGATAGTAGAAATAATCGTCAATACTTTCATGATCTCGTTCATTTTATTGGTTACCAAGGACAAATAAATATCCATAATGCTTGAGACCATATCGCGCAGAGTTTCAACTGCGTCAATTGCTTGCACTACATGATCGTAAAGATCGCGCAGATAAAGACGAGTAAATGACGTGATAAATTTATGATCCGCCTGTAGTAAGTGGCTAATTTCTTCGCGTATCGGCCAGATTGCCTTACGTAACAGCAATATTTTATGTTTTAACTGAAAGATTTCCCGCGCATTATCCTGCGTTGGGCTGATAATAATATTTTCTTCAATCCGTTCAATCTTATCACTGATTTTTTCCAAAACCACAAAATACTGGTCAATTGTCGTATCCATCAAGCGATATGCCAGATAATCGCTACCGTTTTCCAGTAGATGCACACTATGTCCAGTGCGCAAGCGCTCGCGGATAAGATTGAACGTAGGAAACGGACTCTCGGTAAACGACAAAACGAAATTCTCGCCAATAACTAAACTCAGTTGCTCGGTATTCATTTTATTTAGTTTGTGACTCCATGTGAGAATCTTCAGCGTAATAAAAATGTAATCATCAAAATCTTCAATTTTGGAGCGCTGCGAAACATTCAAAATATCTTCAACCGTAAGTGGATGTAACTTGTACTGCTCTGCGATTTTCCCGATCAAATCAATATCACGCAAGCCTTCAACATGAACCCAAGTAATATGGTTAGCCAAAGCCTGAATCTGTTGTAGGTCAAACTGCGTATTGACATATTCATTAAACTTTTGGCTATTATATGAAGCGATGGTAATTGTCGGTATTACGTCCAGATGATTACCAGTATAAATTGGTGTTCCCGGAAGCTGTCCGGCTTTTTTAACTCGCTTTTGAATATCTGTGCTCATGCTGTATCCTATCTTATCAATCTGATCAAAACGCTATTTAGCTCTCATTGATGCCTGTGCTCGCTTATGCTCCTGTGCATGTTTAGCCAAATCCAGATAAATCAACTGCCCGTTATCGATCAATAATTTACCCTTAACCATCACTTTATCCGCACGAGTTGCACCACAAATAATCAGCGCAGCCAAGGGATTATCCGCCCCCATAAACTGAATTTCATCCAATTTAAACATCGCAATATCGGCTTGTTTGCCAACAGCTAATTCACCAATATCTGTTCGCCCCAGCGCCGCTGCACCACCTTTGGTTCCCCAGCGTAAAATATCATTATGACTGAGAGCAGAGCTATATTGCAAACGCTGTAATAAAAAGGCCTGACGTAATTCAAGCATCATATTTGAGTGATCATTGGAAGCAGAACCATCAACTGCAATACTTACTTTACAGCCAGCACGTTCTGCTGCAACACCACGAAACATCCCTGAAGATAAAATCATATTGGAAGATGGACAATGCCCCATCCCAACTCCTGCACGCCCTAAACGAACTAACTCTTCATCAGTATAATGAATAGCATGCGCCAGCCAGGTTTTATCATTCAACCAGCCCACCTGCTCCAAATAATCTAGCGGGCGACAGCCAAACATTTTTAAACAAAACTGATTTTCATCCTCAGTTTCGGATAAATGGGTATGCATCCGCACATTGTGTTTCTTAGCCAAAATTGCCGTATGTTCCATAATCGATTTGCTGACTGAAAACGGTGAGCACGGTGCTAAAGCAATCTGTATCATCGCACCATCACTATCATCGTGATATTTATGAATCAGCCGTTCACAATCCGCCAAAATTACATCCTCATCCTGCACCACGCTATCCGGAGGTAAACCACCATCTTTCTGAGATAAATTCATCGAGCCACGGGTTAGAACTGAACGTATCCCTATTTCGCGCGCTGCTTCCACCTGAATATCAATCGCATTTTCTAACCCACGCGGAAATACATAATGATGATCTGCCGAGGTAGTACAGCCTGATAGTAATAATTCCGCCATTGCCGTTTTACTCGCAACGTGCAGGTTCTCAGGTGTCAGGTTTTGCCATACTTTATATAATGTAGTTAACCAATCAAAAAGCTCTTTGTCCAGCGAATCATTAAATGCGCGAGTCAAGGTTTGATAGTAATGGTGATGAGTGCTCACCAAACCAGGAATTACGACATGCTCACGCGCATCAATCACAGCATCGACGGCCATGCTTGGCTGATTACCTCGCGCAACTAACTCAATAATTTTGTCATCTTCAATCACCAAACCATTTTCAGCCTGTTGTGCCAAAATAGCCAAGGGATTTTTAATCCAGGTTTTCATGATTTATAGCTTTCCTTAATAAACAAACTAATCGTAAATGCTTGTAAAATAGCGAAGAAAAACAAAGATAGTGCCACGCGATCAGAAAATAGTATATTTTGTACAAATTTTATCTCGATCTGCAAAACTGAAGAAATTACCAAGCTCATTAGTGCACCGCTTAAATAAACGACAGTATTACATACTCCAATACCAACGCCTTGTACCTCGGCAGGCAACACTTCCATTATTACCGTATATGACAAAACGGCGGTACTGCAACACAAGCCAAAGCCAAAATATAAAACCATTGCCGTAGCATGATTTAATTGCGGAGCAAAAAGTAATATGCCCAATAATATCGCAGCACTTAGACTTCCAGTAATTAATAATTTACGACGTGATTTTAGTTTACCCGATAAGATACCCATTAGTGGATTACCCACCGCCAAACCCAAAAACATAATTGAATTAATCAATGCCGCACTGCTTAATGTATTTCCTGAAAAGCTCTTCTGAAAGCTGATATCCCAATTAGCACCAAGATTAAACAAACTCCCCAAGAGCAAACCAGCAAATAAAGTCACTATCCAAAATTGTTGGTTTGTCAGTAGAATTTTGAAAAGCTGCGAAATACTTACTGTTGACTGAGATACTTGAGTTGACGTCGCTTGCATCGCCTTTGGGCGGGTTTTCACAATTAAAAAAAGTCCGATAGCTAGAGTAAACCCCAGCAAACTTAAATACCAACTAACGTATCGCCAACCATGGACTAAACTAATTATTTCAGGTAAAAACATATTGGCAGCAACTACGCTGATATTTCCGCTACACTGAGTTAACCCAAACAAAACGGGAAACTTATCTTTAGAGAACCAGCGCCCAATCAAAAGAGCAGTACTCACAAAAGCAAATGCTGAACCAACAGCAACAACTACCCGTGCTAATAGCAACATTTCCAGTGATGTAACATTTTGATACAGAAGCATACCCAAACCCACGAAGGTTGCGGCAAAGCTTAAAATAATTTTGACCGAGTATTTGGAAACCAAGATACCAGCGGGAACCTGACAAAGAGCATAACTCACAAATGAAACTGAAGCTAGCAAACCAAGTGCACTACTATTTAAGTTCAGCTCATGTTGTTGCAAGGTTAATGAAACTGCATAAAAACCATTGGTAATAAACAACTCATAAACAACAAAGACTGTCGCCATCAGCCAAATTAAGCATGCCCGCAGATTAGTTTTCATGAGTTCCTCTAATAAATAAAACATGAAATAAAGCACTAACATTATTGACCACAATTAATAAGATTTGCACCACAAGTCATGACCAGATATTAATTATACTCCACTGTGATAGGTAAAAATAGTTGTCCGTCTTTTTTAGTTATGATTAACTATACTCACCGGATTTTTACCGAGGTTACGAAGAAGTAGTGCTATAATTATTAATTGCCAAAATTCTTCCACCGATCAAACCCAAATATGATCCGTGAATATAATCAATAATCTCTTGGTGTATATATGCTGGATGATTTATCTCTTTTTGTTACTTTGGTTGAAAGTGGTAGCTTTGCTAAGGCCGCAATACGCTGTGATATTTATCAATCTAAATTAAGCCGGAGATTACAAACACTAGAACAAACTTTGGGTCAGATCTTGGTAGATCGGTCGGTCAAAAATACAATTGTACTGACTGAAGCGGGTATAATCCTTTATGATAAGCTGCACGAAAATATCACCCGCATCAATAATAAGCTTGATAATCTCAATGATTTATTTAAAAGCCCTGCGGGCGAACTAAGATTAGCGTTACCGCCGATCTTAGCCAATGAGTTTATTCTCCCAACTTTAAATGATTTTATTCTAGAATACCCACATATAAAATTAACCATCATCTACTCAACACAAGATGTTTCATTTCTGGATAAGGGATTTGACTTAGCCCTAACTAGCATCATACCTAGGCGAGGTGATTATAAGATTCATACTGTGTGTTCAGCAAGCTCAGGATTATTTGCATCAATTAAATACCTTGAAAAACATGGAACTCCACAAGAGCTAGAGGATTTAGAGCGGCATAAAATAATACTTCCTATTTTAGATGGAAAAGTTTTTAATCGCTGGGTTTTGTTAGATGAAGAGAATGTGTCACACAATCTATATTTTGAAACACATTGCTTAACTTATGACAGTTCATTAGCTGGAATAAATCTAGTTAAAAATCACATTGGAATTTCACCACTATTACATTTTAACGCTAAAAACATTCTTGAAAACGGTGAAGTAGTACAAATATTACCTAAATATCATTTTGCAGAAATGCCATTTTATATAATTAAACCCCACGAAAATAAAAGCGCGCAGATTTCATTAGTTGAAATGTTTATAACTAACATCCTCCAGAAAATTAATCTATCAAACTGACATAGTTATATAAATCCACATACATGGATTTAGTTCGTGATAGGCTGCCACTTTTTCTATAAATAGAATCCCAGTTCTAAAACTGCAAATACTTATTTAAATCTCTAAATGTATAATTACACCCTTAATCACAGCTATGTTAGCGTAGCACAAAAAAGGGATAAGCAAATGAAAAGATTTAAGAGTTATCAGATAATTTTATTAGCACTAACATTTTATTACACTTCAGCACATGCTTTAAAATTCAGCTGTTCATCACCTGATATTCCAGTACAATATTTACCATCTAGCTGCAATGCTAGTTCTTCGGGAATCACTGCAAATAATAGCAATGGTCAATATTATGCGCCATGCTCAGGCAGTTCGCCAAGTTTTTATATCTCTTGCCCTGGAATGAACACCTACAAACCAAACGCTACTGGAGTACTAAGTAATGGCGGAACTATTGCACCTGCATCTTTTCAAAACATATACAATTACAATGATGCTACTACTAGAAGTCTAATGACAGAAGCTTCTCCTCAGCCAACACTAACAAAAGATGGCGAAACAATAAATCTTGATCAATATTGCCCAGCAGGAACCAGAGGCATAATCGCAAAAGATAATTATATTAATGACTATATGATTGCTTGTAAGTAAAAAAACCTACACTCAAATATTTGATTATTGGACATGACAGATTAATAAAAAGACAATACAAGGTAGATAGAACTACAGAAGAAGGCTTTTTAAAATCCGATAAAACTCAATATTCAAGACAATGAGCATGTTTATCTATTCTTAATACATAACTACTAAATGGTGTGAGGTTCAATGAAACAATCTGGGTTTACTATAATTGAATTATTAATAGGGATTGCTATTATTGGCGTATTGGCAATAATAGCAATCCCAGCCTATCAAAATTACGTAATACGGGCTAAGATGTCTGAAGCAATACTTTTTGCCGATAATGTAAAAACCTCCGTTACAGAATATTATCAAAGCATGGGTACAATGCCAGATAATAATTCACAGCTAGGATTATCGATCAATAATACAACAGGAAGATATGTTAATGGTATTTCCGTTGGAGCTGGTGGTATTATTACCACAACAGTAAGTATTGAGGGAGTTTCTGGAAGCTTAATTTTCACTCCCGAATCGGAGTAATAACAATATTAATTTTAATGTACTAGTAAATAGACAAAATATTGTCGCACATCCTTATGTGTGGACAGCTAAAAAGATTGGCAATGGAATTAATCAAATACCAATCTCAAAAATTGCGCCACCTAGGCTTATGAACAAAATAACTGCGTGCCTAAAGTAGGACAATTGCTAATAGTTGATAGTACAGATAAAACCTACTAAATAGTCGAGAAGTATTGAGATATCTGTCTCAAACTCTCCCTAATAGTTCTCGGCTATTTCGTAGCTTTTATCAACAGACTACTTGATTATTAAATACTTCTTGGAATAAAAGTTTTTAGTACGCAAAACCACATGAGCGGATGAGCTATATTAACAGATGGATAATTAAAAAAGACCTCCATAACAGGAAGTCTTTGGTGTATCACAATGCGCCAAAAGCAGAATTACTCGCCGCTTGCGCCATAATTAGGTAAATGACGCGCTGATGGATCATCTAGATCACAGTTTGGCCATTCACGATTTGGCAACCAGTAACCACAAATCACATGATCTTGATTCGGGAACATTTCGTTAAATATTTCACGGTACATCAGACCTTCTTTAGTTAACGGTGGATTATCTTTATACTTAGCTGCACCAGCGGCAAATTCAGCATCAGTATATTTAGCCTCAGCCAGTTCGATTAAACAATCAACCAAGCCATGCCCTACTGCATCTGAGAATGCCGCTTTATCACGGAATAAAATTTCAGCTGGCAGATAGTCTGTACCATCAAAAGCCTTACGTAATAGATATTTACCCATATTGTAAGTATTAAGTTTTAACTCTGGCTCAATTTCCATTACATAGGTAACGAACTGTTTATCCGAGAATGGAACCCGGGCCTCAAGACTATTACCCGCGATACAACGATCAGCACGTAACACATCATACATATACAGTTCTTTGATCCGTTTTTGTGATTCTTTTTGGAATTCAACTGCGCTTGGTGCATAGTCAGTATATTTGTAACCAAATAGTTCATCACTAACTTCACCACTTAATACCACACGAATATCACTGTTTTCACGGATATATTTACACAACAGATACATCGGAGTACTAGCACGTACGGTAGTCACATCCCAAGTTTCAGTATGCCAAATAATCGTACGTAATACGTTTTTAATATCTTCCTGAGTGAAAATCACCTCATGATGATCGGTACCAAGATAGTCCGCAACTTGTTTAGCGTATTTTAAATCAATTGGATTATAATCTAAACCAATTGCAAAAGTAGTGATTGGCTTAACGGTATGTTTTTGCGCAATTGCACATACCAAACTAGAGTCAAGACCACCACTTAACAAATAACCAACAGGCACATCAGCATCAAGACGTTTTACAACACTGGCAGTCAAAATATTACGAATATTAACTAAAATTTTGTCCATGTCATATTGTTTACCGCCTGGTAGACGATATAATTCACAGAATGGCTTGATTCCTTCGCCATTGTAATAATGTCCAGGAGGGAATGGATAAACTTTTTCACAAAAAGCAATCAAGTCTTTCATTTCAGATGCAAAAGCGATTTGATTTTCAGCCGTGTAACCATAAAATAATGGACGAATCCCCATTGCATCACGTGCAGCAATAACTCGTTTATGACGTTTATCATACGCAACAAAGGCAAATTCACCATCCAGAATATTACATGCTTCAACTAAGCGGTGATTTTCCAATACCGGAATAATTGTTTCACAATCAGAGTGTGAAATATAAGCATAATCAGTATAAGTTTGCTTTAATTGCTTATAATTAAAAATTTCGCCGTTACATAACATCACCCAACGATCATCTTCAAACGGTTGATCTCCGGCATGTGAAGTATCCACAATTGCCAAACGATGGAACATAAAAGTATAATCTTCGACTTGTTTAATTTTTGTAATATCCGGGCCACGATAGGCAATCTGACTCTCGGTACCATATTTGCTTGGTCTGACGCTAATTCCACACATTGTTCTATAATTCCTTTTCTAATTAATCGGTCAAACTCTACCAGTTTGAAACGCTGAATTTCAATAATTTAAGGCGGACAACCGTATTTTCTCTATAGTGAATCTATGATTATAAAATATTTTCCCGTAATTGTGTGAGTAATTTTATGCTAAAATCATCATATATTTAAATAAAATTCAAAGGTTATAACTCTATGTCATTAAAATGTGGAATCGTCGGACTGCCAAATGTTGGTAAATCAACTCTTTTTAACGCCCTCACTAAAGCCGGAATCGCCGCGGAAAATTATCCATTTTGTACTATTGAACCCAATGTTGGAATCGTTGAAGTTCCCGATGAACGGATGGATGAATTAGCTAAAATCGTTAATCCACAACGCATGCAACATGCTATTGTTGAATTTGTTGATATTGCTGGATTGGTTGCTGGAGCATCTAAAGGTGAAGGACTAGGCAATCAATTTTTAGCCAATATTCGTGAAACTGATGCGATTGTCAATGTAGTACGCTGCTTTGACGATGAAAATGTCGTTCACGTTGCCGGTAAAGTTGATCCAATTGATGATATTGAGGTAATTACCATGGAGCTAGCTTTAGCTGACATGACAACTGTAGAAAAAACCATTCAACGTGAAGGTAAAAAAGCTAAATCCGGAGATAAAGATGCTCAACAACTAATCGCAATTTTGGAGCGCTTACTACCTCATCTGAATGAGGGTAAACCAGCACGGACTTTAGGTCTGGATAAAGATGACATTGAATTAATCAAACCACTATGTTTACTTACAATCAAGCCAGCTATGTTTGTTGCCAATGTTGCTGAAGATGGTTTTAGCAATAATCCATACCTTGATAAATTAACTGAATATGCCAAAAACCATGATGCGCCAATTGTCGCAATTTGTGCTGCAATCGAATCAGAAATTGCAGAATTGGAAGATGCTGATAAACTCGACTTTTTGCAGGAAATGGGCATGGAAGAACCAGGTTTAAATCGCCTGATTCGTGCTGGATATAACTTACTAGGATTACAAACCTATTTCACAGCTGGGGTAAAAGAAGTTCGCGCTTGGACTGTTAATATTGGCGCAACCGCTCCACAAGCAGCCGGAGTAATTCATACCGACTTTGAGAAAGGCTTCATTCGTGCCGAAGTAATTGCCTATAATGACTTTATTCAATACAAAGGTGAACAGGGCTCCAAAGAAGCCGGTAAAATGCGTTTGGAAGGCAAAGAATACATTGTAAAAGATGGTGATGTAATGCATTTTCGGTTTAACGTCTAGTATACTCAAGCAGATTCAAAGTATCATTATTAAAGACCATGCAAAAAAAAGCATGGTTTTTTTACACAAACTTAAAACATAGTGCTAAAATACTCCTTGCCCTGCGATGTTCGTGTAGGTAGTGTAGTATTCTCGAACCAATGATGATCTTATATGGGTCGGCTTTCATACAGTGAGCGTGTATTGTTTTTCGAAATGATCCCATAAGCTGTAAGCAAACCCAAATTTTTACTAAGGTTCATCAGAATATTCTCTCATACGGCATAGGCGGGGATTTTTTACACCCCTACCAAATTAACCATATTTTTTACAATGTTTATCTATTAATGCACCAGCTTGCGCATAAACTTAATGACTATATCAATTGGCGAAAAACAGCAGAGCTATTAATCGCGAGCTTACCTGGCGCAATTTTCGCTTATATTTTCAATGATCAGTTTTGGTTTAGTGCAAGTTTAATAGCCGTATGTGCGATTATTCCGATTGGCACTTCTCACCAAAATTTTTTCTTAGCCATACTCCATGCCAGTTATATTTTTGCAATGAGCATCCTGCTCTACTATAATTCTGAGCAATGGCTGTTATACTTGTTTATCTTAACTATGATGGGATTAATTTTTGCAGTTGTTGAGGCAGATAATCCGCACTTCAAAGATGTCTCGACTTGGACGTTTATTAGCGTGATTTATATTTCAATTCGACTACATGGGCGTTATAATTTCAATGCTGGACACCTTGGCGGACTTTACCTGCTAATTTTACTTAGCATTTTTGCCAGTATTATTTCATTTGCACGCTATGATCGAATTTCAATCCATCCAATAATTATTCATCACGCAAAAGTATTACATTATTTCAAATATTTTCCACCGCTGATTCTCAGTATTTTAGTCTGGAAAATATATAATCCGCCCGAAGTTGAATGGTTTATTTGGGCCAGCCTATCGGTATTGAATACAGATTATAAAGAGGCTAAGACCAAGATGAAGCAACGTCTGTGGGGCGGTGGATTTGGAATTGCATTAGGTTTATTAATTATGCCACTGCTGCCGAAATTAGCTATTCTCAACTATGTGTTTTATGTATTGATACTGGTAAGTTTCCGCTTATTTTACAAATATCTATATTGCTATATTTTTCGTTGCTTTTTAATTGTACTCTTTTCAGGGGTTGAGTTTCAAAGTATGGGCAAAATCCGCATCATGAGCATTCTGGTTGGTGGTATGCTTGGATTGGCTTGCTCGTGGCTAATTAGCAATGGTGATAGCTACCTCAAACGCCATTACTGTCGCCATACAACAGCATACTAAGGCTGTAACTGAAATATCCATTTTGGATATAAATTAGATTACTACAAATGCTAAAATATCAATATCTTTTTTAAATATACTAAGAAAGCAAAAACCTGAATTTAAGTGCGGAAACGCACAAATTAATTTCTGAATTAAATTTAAGTTTGACTTTCACAATAAAATTTGATTGGTAACAAAGAGCTATCCTAGCCATTTCAAAATATAGCAAAATGGATAAACGTAATCAATCAAAAAATGATAAACTAAAATCTGTTAATTTAAGAGGTAAAATAAGATGACTAGCCTATTTGAGAAAATTTTTCCCAAAAATGCGAATAACGACTATAAAGGGCATAAGCTTGCGGCATACGTCTTTTTATTATTGGCAGCAGTAGGAACTGTTCGTAGCTGTATCCACTTCCTTGCTCCTGACGGAGGCGCTGGAACTATTGCCGGAATGGATTTATCGGTGGCAGGTGCAGCGGGAATAATTTTTGGCTTTTCACTGTGGGGTAGTTCGCAGCTTCTTTATGCAATCATTCAGCTAGTCGTCTTCTTCCGCTACAGGACGCTAGTGCCATTTATGTATATTTTAATGCTGTGTGAGACTGCAATGCGAATGTTTATCGGGCATATTAAGCCAGTCCATTTTGCTCATACCCCACCAGGTGAGATTTTGAATCATGTCATGATTCCACTTACAATTATCATGCTTATATTATCCTTATGGCACAAAGGACAGCAGAAATAAAAGCGCGCGAAAAGACATGAACAAGCAGACTCAAATAATTTGTCAAAAGCCTTATTTCATTTACTTTTCACGTTACAATCTTGTAATATCAGGATAATTTTTGAATAAGCACTTAGAGATAATAATGGTCACCAATTTAGGTGACCATTATTTCTATTTTTAAAGAATACTCTTACGATAACACTTATGAAGCTATTATCCGTCGAGCAATTTCTTTTACTTTAGCAATTACCAGCTCTTCATCAATTGATACTAATTCTTTATTGGCAAGCAAAACTTTACCATCAATAATTACAGTGTCAACATCAGAAGCTTGAGCCGAATAAACCGCTGCCGATAATGGCTCAGTAATCGGATTAATATGTGCACCTTTGGTACTCAGTAGTATCAAATCCGCTTTTTTGCCAGCTTGGAGAATTCCAGTCGTATTTAACCCTAAAGCTTTAGCTCCGTTGGCAGTTGCCATTGCAATCGCTTGCGAGGAAGTAATCGCTAGTGGATCTTCTGCAACACCATTATGAAGCAATGCTGCCAGATTCATTTCCTTAAACAAACTGAGATTATTATTGCTAGCTGCCCCGTCAGTACCCAGCGCAACATTAATTCCTCGCTGCAACATTTTCGGAACATTAGCAATGCCGCTACCTAGTTTAAGATTGCTAGTTGGATTATGTACTACGTTTACCTTATGACGAGCTAATATTTCATAATCCTGTTCGTCCAAATGCACGCAATGCGCAGCGATAACTGGCACATCAAAAATCCCGCATTTTTCGCACAATTCTGCGCCACTCATTTTATATTTTTGATGGGTTTCGCGCTGCTCTTGCTTGGTTTCTAGCAAATGAATATGAATCCCAGTATTTAGTTGCTTGGCAACCTTGGCTGCCTCTTGCAAAAGCTCGGGATTATAAAGATAGGTTGAATGAACTTCCAAATATACTTTTAGGCGCTCATCGGCAGTGTTGTGCCATTTATTGTAATAATCAGCACAACCAGCCAAATCAACAGACATATCTTTAAACATCAGCGGGCTTTTGGATAATACCGCACGCATTCCGCTTTCCTGAAATGCTTGTGCAGCATAATCCATATGCCAGTACATATCCGCGATACTGGTAGTACCTGATTTGAGCATTTCAATAATCGCGAGCTTAGCTCCCCAATAAACATCTTCCGGAGTTAATTTCATTTCTGCTGGAATAATATGATTGAAAAGCCAGTCTTCCAGCTTTTTGTCACCAGCATAATTACGCAATATCGTTGTGCCACTATGCGTATGAGCATTTACCAAGCCAGGCATTACCAGCATATCGCGCGCATCAATAATCTTATCAGCCTGAAATATTGGAGAAAGCTCCGAACTTGGACAAATAAATGAGATCAAATCATCTTTAATACCGATACAATGGTCAGTCAAAACCATTGCATCAGTCGCACCCGTGATGATCGTCGCATTTTTAATTAAAATACTCATGCATTCCAACTTGATAAATATCTTTCCTGAGCAGGAGTCAATTTATCAATCGCAATACCCCAAGCATCTAATTTCATCATTGCCACTCGTTTGTCAATTTCCGCAGGAATATCTATTACTTGATTTTTTAGATCTTTACCATGTTTGGCTACATATTCCGCGCTCAATGCTTGAATCGCAAAACTCATATCCATGATTTCTGCTGGATGTCCATCACCTGAGGCAAGATTAACCAATTTACCTTCAGCCAACAAAAATACCCAGTGACCTTGTGGCATTTTATAGCCTTTGATATTTTGTCTAAAGTCTTTAGTTTCAGTAGCAACGGCTGCTAAATCTGTCACCGACACTTCACAGTTAAAATGTCCTGCATTGGATAACAAAGCACCATCTTTCATCACTGCAAAATGTTCTTTGGTAATTACATCGCTACAGCCAGTTACGGTTACAAAAATATCACCACGTTTAGCGGCTTCGCTCATCGGCATAACTTTATAACCATCCATCACTGCTTCAGCCGCTTTAACTGGATCAATTTCACAAACAATAACACTTGCGCCCAAACCTTTGGCACGCATCGCAATGCCTTTGCCACACCAGCCATAACCCACAACCACTACATCCTTACCAGCTACGATTAGATTGGTTGTGCGATTAATTCCATCCCACACTGATTGACCAGTACCATAACGGTTATCAAACAAATATTTACAATACGCATTATTCACTGCCATCATCGGGAATTTCAATAATCCTTCAGCTTCCATTGCTTTAAGACGAATTATTCCAGTAGTAGTTTCTTCACAACCACCAATTACGTTTGCCATTAAATCAGGACGTTTAGTGTGGAGCATATTAATTAAGTCACCGCCATCATCAATAATCAAATCTGGAGCAAATTCTAAAGACATTTCGATATGACGATTATATTCTTCAGGAGTCGCATTATACCAAGCAAAAACGCTAAGTCCTGATGCAACTAAACCCGCAGCCACATCATCTTGCGTCGAAAGCGAATTGCTGCCAGTTACGCAAACTTCCGCGCCACCAGCCGCTAACAATAATGCCAGACGCGCTGTTTTAGCTTCCAGATGCACTGACACAGTAATTTTTTTACCCGCAAAAGGTTTAGTTTTGACAAATTCGTCTTCTAAACGTTGCAATAAGGGCATATTTTTTTTAACCCATTCGATTTTCATTATGCCACTAGCACTCAATGCGATATCTCTAATTTGATGTTTCATCATAGACCTTTTTTATATTATCTTAAATGTGAAGAAAAATTTAACTGAGCGGATTTTATCATATAATTATGCTGCAAAGAATCTGAAAATTAACAATCTTTTTCTTGATTCAAAAACCTTTACTTTCTATCATTTCAGCGAAATAAAACTTTGCAAATCATATAGTTAAAAATGCTGCATCGCAACTAAAAAAATGTCCATAATGTTGTATAATTCATCTTTAAATAAAGTTTTAACAACAATATTGTAATGTTTTCATGGGGAATTTAATATGACTAAACGATTACTGCATTTAATTATTTGTAGTTCGCTTCTCTCTGCATGCTCAAAAGAAAAATCAAATGTAGCTGACGCAAGTAGCAATACAAACACACCAACCCGCAATACGATAAATATTTCAATCGGCGGGGAACCACCAACTCTAGATCCAGATTTATCAGGTGATAGTATTTCTTCACGAGTTGCACATGACTTCTTTGAGGGACTAGTATCTTTTGACCAAAAAGGAGAGCCTATCCCAGGATTAGCCGAGAGCTGGGAAATTTCTTCCGACCAAAAAACCTATACCTTTCATTTGCGTAAGGGAATAAAATTTTCTGATGGCACTCCGATTACTGCAACAGACTTTGTCAAATCATGGCAGCGATTTGGCGATCCCAAAACAGGTTCACCACAAAATAATATGCTGGAAATAGTTGTAAATGGCGCACAAATCGCTAAAGGTCAGTTACCACCAAGCTCACTCGGTATCAGCGCACCAAACCAAGACACTGTAGTGGTCAAATTAACACGCCCTTCGGAAGCCTTTCTATACCTACTGAGTAATAATCAGGGCTTTAAGGTTGTGCCTATCAAGGTGATTGCTAGCAAAGGTGCAGCTTGGACTGAACCGCAAAATATAGTTACTTCCGGCGCATACAAAATGACTGAACATGTCGTAAACGGGTACATCAGCGCTGAAAAAAATCCATTCTACTATGCCGAATCAACGGTTAAAATTCCACAGGTTAAATATCTGGCGATTGCAGATCCTAATGCAGAATTCAATCAATATCAAGCCAATAATGTAGATATAACTAATTCAATACCAACTGACCGTTATAAAGAAATCAAGGCAGCATATCCAAAAGAATTATATACTGTTCAACAGGATGCAATTTATTTTTATGACTTCAACATGATGCGCCCCGAGCTAAAAAACAATCTAAAACTCCGCCAAGCACTAACAATGGCTGTAGACCGTAAAATTCTAACCCAAGATATCCTTGGACAGGGGCAAACTGAGCTTTATTCTTACGTAGCACCAACCGTATCAAATGGTAAATATGCTAATGTAAAATATGAGTGGGCAAATTGGACTAGGGAAAAACAAATTGCCGAAGCTAAAAATTTGTATGCTGAGGCTGGCTATGGACCAGACCATCCGCTAACACTTGAAATCTCATATAATACCTTGGATAGTCACAAGAAAATTGCGGTAGCTATTGCCTCAATGTGGAAAGAAACACTGGGCGTAAATGTAATTGCGGCTAATATGGAATGGAAAACCTTCATCCTTGCGCGGCAAAAAGGTAATTATCAAGTTGCCCGCGATGGCTGGGTAGCTGGTAAAAATATTACTGATTATACTAATTTTATGTTTTTATGTAATGCACCGCAGAATAATACACACTATTGTAACCCAGCTTATGATGAATTAATTCGTGATGCTAATTATACTCTTGATCCAGTACAAAAGCAAAGGATGTACTCTCAGGCAATAATGCTGTCAATGAATGATTACCCGATTCTCCCATTATATCAATATACCTACTCTCGCTTGGTAAAACCATATGTTAAAGGTTATGATCCAAAAGACAATCATGGTGATGATGTGATGACTAAATGGATGTATTTTTAGGCATATTTCAAATTAAAATAAAAAGCTACCATTTTAACGAGGTAGCTTTTTATTTAGGGCAATCCTAATTATTTGTACACCGGGAATCTAGCGCATAAATCTAAAGCTTGTTGCTTAACTTTAGCAATCACCACTTCATCTGCTGGATTTTCCAAAACATCAGCAATCATATTGGCTAATTGTTCACATTCAGCTACACCAAAACCGCGACTGGTAACAGCTGGCGTACCCAAGCGCACGCCACTAGTTACAAATGGTTTCTCAGGATCATTCGGGATCGCATTTTTATTAGTTGTTATATTAGCATTACCTAACGCTTCTTCTGCTACTTTACCCGTAATTCCTTTAGCACGCAGATCAACTAACATAACATGCGACTCAGTACGACCAGATACAATTCGTAAGCCACGCTTGATTAAAGTTTCAGCTAATGCTACTGCATTTTTTTTCACTTGCTCTTGATAAGTTTTAAATTCTGGCTGTAATGCTTCACCAAAAGCTACTGCTTTCGCCGCAATCACGTGCTCCAAAGGTCCGCCTTGTAAGCCAGGGAAGATCGATGAATTAAGCATTTTGCCGTGCTCTTCTTTAGCTAAGATAATCCCACCGCGTGGACCACGCAAAGTTTTGTGAGTAGTGGAAGTTACAAAGTCGGCATAAGGAACTGGGTTCGGATATACACCAGCCGCGATTAAGCCAGCATAGTGAGCCATATCAACCATCAATAATGCACCGCATTTATCCGCAATCTCACGGAAACGTTTGAAATCAATTGCCAATGAATACGCTGACGCACCAGCCACGATTAATTTAGGTTTATGCTCAATTGCCAAGCGCTCTACTTCAACATAATCAATCGCTTCCTCTTCAGTCAAACCATAGCTGATAAAATTAAACAATTTACCAGATAGATTTACTGGAGAACCATGAGTCAAGTGTCCGCCATGCGCTAATGACATGCCTAAAACGGTATCACCGGGTTTTAATACCGCAAAATAAACCGCTTGGTTAGCTTGTGAACCACTATGCGGCTGTACATTCGCATACTCAGCACCAAAAATTTGTTTTAAACGATCAATCGCAATTTGTTCAACCTGATCAACATAGTAGCACCCACCGTAATAACGTTTTTGCGGATAACCTTCTGCATATTTATTAGTTAAAACTGAGCCTTGAGCTTCTAAAACCGCTTTAGAAACGTAATTTTCTGAAGCGATTAATTCGATATGCTCTTCCTGACGAACAGCTTCTTGATTAATCAAATCAAAAATTGCCTTATCGCTAGTTGCCAAAAGATTATTTAATTTATTCATAAACTGCACCTTCTTTTAATGTTAATCTGTTTAAAATTTTTAAAAAACCATAAGAATCTGACTAATTAGAAAGATTCGAAATACTAGTAGGCGTTTTGCACCGCCGCCGACTCGTGTAAGCAAGGTGTAAAACAAAGACCTAGGATGATGAATCTTTCTAATTACGACCGTACAAATCATCATAACGAACGATATCATCCTCACCAAGATAATTTCCACACTGCACTTCGATGATTACTAAATTCTGCTCACTTGCATTCATCAAACGGTGTTTATCCCCTGCCGGAATATAAGTTGATTGATTGGCAGTTAGCTTAATAACTTTGTCATTATGTACTACCGTTGCTTCGCCATCAACTACTACCCAATGCTCACTACGCTTCTCATGTGATTGATTGGATAGCGCATGCCCAGTTTTTACTTCAATCCGCTTAATCCGGTAAAAAGGTCCTTCTTCGAGCACGGTATAAGTTCCCCATGGACGATGTACCGTTTGATGTAAATCTGATAGCGGATGTTGCGTTTTTTTGAGGCGTTCAAAAATATGCTTAACATCCTGAGTTTGGTCTTTGTTTGCCACCAACAATGCATCTGGAGTATCAACAATCACCAGATTATGTACATCCACAGTAGCCACCATCCGATTGGTTGAATATATCAGACAGTCACTGGTATTATGTAAAATATTTTCACCAATAATTGCATTACCCTCAGCATCTTGTGGCAAACTCTGCGCAATCGACAACCATGAGCCAATATCTGACCAACCAATTGAACATGGTATTACTGCAGCTTTAGAGGTTTTTTCAAATAGTGCATAATCAACTGAGATATTTTCGGCTTGAATAAATGATTTAGGGTTAAGATGAACTACTTTACCAGTGTTTAACTGCGCAAGATTTGAATTACTCAGGCAACGGGTAACTTGCTTCACTACATTTGGTGAATGGAGATTAAATTCACTCAGGAAAGTCTTAACTTGCCCACAAAACATGCCAGAATTCCACTGGTAATCACCAGACTGAACATATTCGGTAGCTAGCTCAAGATTTGGCTTTTCAACAAAACGTTTAACTGCATAACCATTTCCAATCGGCTGTTCTTTAGCTGCTTCAATATAGCCGTAGCCTGTTTCTGGGTACTCTGGATTTATGCCAAAGGTTACAAGATAACCTAGTTTTGCCATCGCCACTGCATCGGTAACCGCGGCACTAAACGCAGCCATATCACTAATTAGATGATCAGCTGGTAACACCAATAATATCTCATCTTCAGCGTAATTTTGCTCAGCAAACAATGCGGCTGCCAAAACGGCTGGTGCGGTATTACGCCCAAATGGTTCTAAAATAAAATCGCAATTTACTTGTGTTGGATTAACTTGTTGATATTCATCCTGCATTCTGAAGTGCAATTTTTCATTAGTAACTGTAATGGTGCTACTAACTGTTTGCCCAAGATTAAGCGAACGAATAAAGGTACTTTGTAGTAGACTTTTACCATCTGACAGTTTCAAAAATGGCTTGGGATCAGATTGACGTGACACAGGCCACAGCCTGGAACCAGCGCCTCCGGAAATAATCACAGGAATCATCGAATACTCCATGAAAGTTTAAGTGGTTATTATACGTTATTCTAAGCTTAATTTGGCTGCTAAATTATTGCCTGACAATGAGCCAGGATTTGCAATTAAATCAAATTAGACTTGCAATTCTGTCTTAAATATGCTTAAATAACGGGCTTGTATTAATTTTAAAAGGTGATGAGATTATGGCACGAGTATGTCAAGTGACAGGCAAAAAGCCTATGGTTGGTAACAACGTATCTCACGCGAACAACAAAACTAAACGCCGTTTCCTTCCAAATTTACAATCTCGTAAATTCTGGGTTGAAAGCGAAAACCGTTGGGTGCGCTTACGTGTATCAAACGCAGCATTACGTACCATTGACAAAAAAGGTATTGATGTAGTTATCGCTGAATTACGTGCCGATGGCCTTGTTATCTAATAATTAGAAAGTAATTATCATGCGTGAGAAAATTAAATTAGAATCTACAGCAGGTACCGGACATTTTTATACCACGACTAAAAATAAACGTACTACTACTGAAAAATTAGAACTTACCAAGTTTGATCCTAAAGCACGCAAACACGTGACTTACAAGGAAGTTAAGCTTAAATAAGCACTCAATTATAAAAAACCCGAAGTTTTTACAGCTTCGGGTTTTTTATTTTAAATTAAGTTTCTAATACACATAGACCATACTCAAACTAATTCGAATACACCCGCGTGGAAATACTAGTAGACGATTTGCAATGAAGCCTACACCCAAGTCAGGTGATGAGTAAATCAACGACCTAGAATGATGAATCTGATTGAGTATAGTTTGTTATAATTAAGCACTACAAATATAAGAAAAGCTCAGACAATGGAACTACTATTTTTACAACCAATTTTTAAAGAACGAATTTGGGGTGGACATAAATTAAAAACGGACTTTGGTTACGCCTTAAATAGTAATCAAACTGGTGAATGCTGGGCAATCAGCGCTCACAAAAATGGTGAAACTCACATCCGCAATGGTATCTACGCAGGAATGCCTCTCTCTCAATTATGGAGCGAACATCCAGAATTATTTGCAAACAGCCAAAGCCGTGAATTTCCACTTATGGTGAAGATTTTGGATGCCAATGATGATCTCAGCGTGCAAGTACATCCAGATGATAAATTTGCTCAACTAATTGAAAATGATTTGGGTAAAGCAGAGTGTTGGTACGTCCTAGATGCAGCCACGGATGCCAAAATAATTTATGGGCATAATGCGCAATCCTCAGATGAATTTAAACAACTTGCCACAAATGGTGAATGGAATAAATTACTTAACTATATATCAGTTAAAGCCGGAGATTTTTTTGATGTCCCTACAGGGACAGTACACGCATTAGGTAAAGGTACACTAATTTTAGAAATACAGCAATCTTCAGATACAACATATCGCTTATATGACTATGACCGACGCGATGCTTCAGGTAATTTACGTGAGTTACATTTAGATAAAGCATTTGCTGTGATTAAGTCTCCACATAAAGAGGCTAAAACTAAACTGGAGCAACGTGATCTTGGACTTGAAGCGGTGTTTACCAATCTTACAATCAATCAACACTTTCAAGTTGGCAAACTAGAAATTAATGGTGCATTAGAACTAACGTTAAACGTCCCTTACTTACTAATTAGTGTAATCACTGGTGAAGCAATACTTAACGGTCAAACAATCAAAAAAGGGGATCATTTAATTGTTCCCAATCAAACGCGAAAACTTAATTTTAATGGCTATGCAACATTAATTGTTTGCAATGAAACATAATCTTTTCTTCAGCCATAACGTACTATACTGCTAACTTATATAGTGATAAAGACTATCAGTACCAGCTGACTTTTGCTTTACTTCAATAAAATCATGCATCAGATAAGAACCTCGAATAAATAGAGGTTCTTATTTTTAATTCAATGGTTATTACATTGAAGTATGTAGCAATTTAATTATAATTTTCCACCGTGGAAGAAACTTGCTGCAAAATATTTATCATAAACTTTAGTTGGCGTAGGTACATTATCAACAATAACGTCAATTACTACTGGCTTATTAAGTTTATAAGCTTTTTCAATCGTAGCTTCCAAATCATTTGGATCTGTAACAGTGAATCCTTCGGCACCCAAAGAACGACCAAGAGCAGCAAAGTCAAAAGCAGGAATATCCATAAAGTCATTTACTTTTTGACTAAATTTCATTGCCCGGAGTTTAGGGTTACCATAAGCCCTATTATTTGAAATTACAAATACTACTGGTAAATTATATTCGACTGCAGTTTTAATTTCCATGCCATGCATAAGCGTACAAGCATCGCCAGTAAATAATACGTGTGGGCGATTGGGCAATGCGACTTTACTCCCAATTACTGCTCCCCATGCCCAGCCCATAGTACCCATATAGTCCAAGGCGGTAATTACTTGAGTTGGGTCAGTTACTGTCCAGTAATGAAACGCAAACATCATATGTGCACCAGAGTCAATCGCCATAACGGTATCTTGCGGCAATACTTTGCGCAGTGCCTTAACTAGTCTTGCTGGGTGAATTGGTTTACTCTCGTTAGATGTATTTTCGACATCATAAGCATTTACATTATTACATGCCGCTTTGGCGTTTTTTAACCATTCTTCACGGAATTGTTTAGTTTGTAATAATTCCTCACTCCGTTTATCATCAATTTCCAATGCATGGGTTAAGAATGAATAACTATCACCAAGAACTTCGTATTGATAATCAATATTTTGGAAGACATTATGGAAATTAGGATAGCTAACGATAGTTGTTTTAGCATTGAATTCTTTACTGCCAGCCATGGTTTCAGCAGAGTTAAGCTGAACCCCTAAACATAGCATAACATCAATTTCATCCTCCATTACCACTTTAGTGGCAAATGGATGAATCACCCAGCCAACTATTCCCAATGATAATTCATGCTCTTCAGAAATCACACCTTTGGCACTAATTGTTGTTGCAACAGGAATACTATACTTTTCGGCAAATTTAGTTAACAACTCCCATGAGCATGATTTTCTAACTTCACTACCTGCATAAATTACTACTTTTTTGCCCTCTGCCAATGCGCTAAATGCTTCTTCAAATGCAGCTTCATTTAAATACTTAGGATGCAGCATTGACTCTGAAACAGGTCTATAGCTTGAACCTTCAGGAACATCATTGTCTTGTACGTCAAGTGTCATAGATAAATGTACTGGACCTTTGGTACTTGGAGTAAGCATTTTTGTCATTAGATTTTTTAGACCAAATGGAACTTGATGCGCCGAATGAGCCTCTACCTGACCTGACATTATTGGAGCTAAAACAGCGGAGGTATTAATTCCCAAAGAGCTACTGTCTTGAATAAATCCTTTGCCTTCTTCATCCAAAGGAACATCGCCCGAAATAACCAGCATCGGTGAATGATCAGCTGCGGCAGTAGCAATAGCAGTTGCCATGTTTAATATGCCAGGACCGCCAATTGCTGCACATACGCCAAATTTATTTGAACTTCTTGAATAACCATCTGCCATAAATGCTGCACCACCCTCAATAGCCGAACAAATTGGCTGGATGCTGCCTTCTTCAACCATTTCAAATACCAGTGGATCTAATTCTCCACCTGGTACCATAAATACATGCTTGATTCCTTCAGCCTTTAACGCTTCAATTACATAATTTTTTGCTTTCATTTGGTTTTCTCTTTTTATTTATTTAGATTCATCGAATTTTTTAAATGCTTTGATTACATAAGGTAATTTTTCAAGAACTTTTGGCACTCCCACATAAAGAGTCAGTAAGGTTAGTAAATCTTTAATTTGCTGTTTGCTATTACCAACATTTAATGAATTAAAAATATGTCCCTCAAATTCTTCATTACAGCCACCTTGTGCTATTAAAGTAGCAGCGATTAAGAGTTCCTTATCTTTCAATGCGATAGACGAAGTTTTCTCTCCCCAGACTTCAGCCATGCCGTGACTAACTACCAAGTCTGCTAACTCAGGGGAAAATTCATATAAAGTCTTATCAATAGAATCAATTACCGATTGTTCATATTTTTCTTGCATCAACTTAATACCAATCTGGTATCGACCGCTATCTTTATAATTCATTAATTAGTTTCCTTAATTTGATTAATAAAAAATCACACTTGATATTATACATGAAGATAGTTTGAAGCATCAATAGCAAAAAATCGCTACTAATGCTCGGGCTAGCAGAGCTCTTAAGTAATAATTTATTTATGGCACACGCATTAAATAAAGCATCATTCTTTTGTTTTATCAACAAATAGTGCGATATAGTATAATCTCGTTATGAATAAGCATCTTTTAGCATATTGTACTCATATAAAACTCTTTAAGTCAAAACAGAACATCGTCATTATTGACGATGGATTTAAAATAGTACATATTAGTAATCCAACATTCTTCAGACGTTATAGCAACTCATTTGCCCTTGATGTAGATATTTTCCAATGTTTACGCGATTTACCGTGCTTTGAAACTAAGCGGCAAATATATGATAACCTAATTAAAACTAAGCGAGTTTTCGGATATTTTATAGCTCAACATGTAAATAATTTAAATGTTCATCAGGTAGATAGCATACATCTGTCACCTATTCTTGATTCTAATGATAATTTGATTGGTATAGAGTTAGAGGCTTTGGATCTAGAAAGTCTCCCGCTTGTGACTTTAGCTAGTAACGAATGTCTTCGACCAGTTGAATCACTAAACCTTACTGAACGGGAACGGGAAATCATAATTTTGAAGGTCATGGGAAAGACTAACCTAGAAATTAGCCAAATTTTAGGTACTATATACGAGAAAGAAATTTCACAACATACTATTGCTAATATTATTAAACAACAAGTTTATACAAAATTAGAAGTTAGAAATAAGTATGACATGGTTAAAGTCGCCCATTCTTTAGGATTAGACAAGATTATTCCTAAATCACTAATAACGGAAAATCAATTGATATTATTTCCAGCTCTTAATTTATGCTAACAAGGGTGTAAAGTGGAATAAAATATATCTTATAAATATGATAAGCCGTATCAATCACAGGATACGGCTTTTTAATAACACGTCCATTCGCTAATTAAATAGGCTTATTTGGACTGGAATAACTCATTATACAATTTGCACAAAATCACGCTTCTCATCGCTCCACTCCAGCATATGTCCAGAATGTACATCATAAATCCAAGCGTTTAGCGTCAATTCTTTGCTAACAAGCATTTCACCAACCCCTGGATAGGTTTTAAGATTTTGTACTTGATGTAAAAGATTAATTCGCACACCCTCAGCAGCGTCTTTGGGTTTGTTAATTTTAAAGCCAGCTTTAATCAAGCCTAACCAGTTATCCAAGCCGATATAACCCAGTTTATCATCACCAGTTGCAACCGAGGCTTTTACCGCTCCGCATTCAGTATGTGCACAAATTACTATATTACGAACACCCAATTCAGCAACCGCATACTCAATGGCTGCAATCTCACTATAGATATTATCTGGCATATATGGCGGAACAACATTTCCTACATTGCGCACAATAAATATTTCACCGATGTTAGCCGAGAAAAATGCATTTGGATTAAGCCGACTATCGGAGCAGGTAATCAGCAGAGTATGTGGTTTTTGCCCTTGAGCCAAAGTAGTTATCAGCTGTTGATTATCCTGCGCATAATGACTGACGTATTTGGTAATACCATGACGAAGTACATCATTTGCAGAGTGGGTTACCCCAAACTTTTCCAATAAGTCTTTAATTTGGTGCTCAGTAATTGTAATATAATAGTTTTTCTCACCAAAAGTATTAGCACTGATTATGCTTTGTTGATAATCCTTCATTGAATGAAAGACTACTTTAAGACCAGCTTCAGTCAATTCATCAGCAATACCAATCAGATGCTTAGCTCCGCCACTATCAATATTATGTAAATCAGCAAATTCAAAAATTACAAATTGCAGCGCTTGATGAGTTTGCACAAACTCTTTGATATTCGCAAGTTTTTCATAAGAGAGAAAAGAGATATTACCTGTTAAGCCAACCCGCAATACATTGTTGTTAGTCCAAAGCTTAATCTCTGCACGAGTGCGCAACATTCTAAAGCCAACAATAATAAATGCGGCTAAAAGACCAGTTTGGATACCGCTTACCAAATCAGTTCCAATGATCGCAAAAAATGTAATAAAATAAATCAAAACATCCAAGCGATCACTTTTCCACAAATCAATAACCTGACGTACATTCATCATTTTAAATGCAGCAGCTAACAAAATCCCGGATAAAACTGCCAGTGGCATATTTTCAATAAATCTGGGTGCAAAATAAACTACACCCAGCACAATAAAAGCGTGGAAAATTGCAGAACGTCTGGTTTTAGCACCAGCCAATACATTTACCGAAGAACGGGCAACTACACCCGTTACTGGAATCCCACCAAAAATTGAGGTTCCGATATTGGCAATACCCTGACCGATTAGCTCCTGACTTGGGTTATGTAAGTCACCCTTACCCATCAAATCAACGGCGCTACTAGAAAGAAGCGTTTCCAATGACGCTAAAAGAAATACTTCCAAACCAGTCAATAATAATTTATGCCAATTACTAATCATATCGAAATCAATAATCTCAGGATGGATCAGATCATGCGGAATTGTTCCAACCACAGCGACATTCAATCCTGCAAACTTAACCGCAGCCATTGGAATCAGTACAGCAAAAACAAATGCATATGCCCGTGGCAAATAACGTGGAACGATACTCAATAAAGCAATCGTCAAAATGGCTAAGAAAACCCCGGCTGAACTGATATTCCTATAATAAAGATGCGCATGGCGAATCGTTGTTTCTACTGTATTAGTGTCTGCTTCTTTAATCTGAAAAATATGCGGTAGCTGCTCAAAAAACAGTAAAAAACCAATACCCGCGGTAAAGGCGAGAACCAATGACAATGGGATATATTTGGCGACACGTCCGAGCTTTAAAGCACCAAAAATAATTTGTAAAATACCACAAATCAACCCTGAGACTAAAAGACCAGCAAAGCCAAAATTTGCCATCGTATCGGCAAGAAGAACCGACATCGCAACAGCTGGTCCAGTGACGCTTAAGCGACAACCTCCAAATAGTGCACCCAAAATACCACCAACAACAGCCGAAATCAAGCCAACCTCAGCACCAACTCCAGTAGCAAATGAAATCGCCAAAGACAAAGGAATCGCGACAAAAGCCACCGCAATTGAAGCACCAATATCTTCACGCAGATATTGCTTTTTGAACATTGGTTTTAATTCGTCACTGATATAATCTGACAATGATGTTCTGTATCCCATATTTAACCCCTACCCAAATTCAAAATAACCAGCAAATAAACTATCTGTAACCATTTGCAACTGCTGTTGTTCAATCAATAATGCATTCTGCACTGCCGGGTTTTGTTCCATCAGTGTAAAAAAATTACGAATCTTAGCAAATGCTGTTAAATCGACTAAATTTTCGCCACGGCTATGCTTTTTACACCAGCGCAATAAACCATAAGCCTGTGCATCAACAATCGTTGCACCAGTTGATAAGAAAAATCCACTCTCGGATAAATTATTATCAATATATTGTAATATCGCCAATAGCCTTACTTCTGCTAGTTCACGAAATTTATCGACATAATCATCTTCAACAAATCGGTTTGGATAATTAAAATGCTGAAACGCTGGATGTAATGTAGAAGATAAATGAGATAGCCATTGATAAATTAGTGCCCGATCATTACTACCATGTGGCGGACAAATAGCATGAGATGCATAATTATCTGCCAAATAAAGCAAAATCGCCAGATTTTCACCAATAACCACGTCGCCATCTTTTAATGCACCAACTTTACCTGCTGGATTAATTTTGCGAAATTGTTCACTTTGTCTGATTTCAGGAGTAGTGATTCCGACCTTATAAGGAATCTTTAACCATTCTAAAGTAATTTGTGAACCCAAAGAGCAAGCTCCAGGAATAATAAATAAAATTGGTTGATCTTTCATCTTTTTCTCCAAGAATAGGCATTATAGTATACTAAACGTATCAGATAATCAAGCTTTGTTTAATAACGCCTTTAATAAATTGAACTTATTTGCCAGCTCTGCCTTATCATCAATTTTCTCAAATCTACGCTTGGCTTCATCGACAATATTATGCCCACCAAGCTCAGCTAAGAAGCGTGAACGCTCTCGGGTTTCTACCGCTCCAGCTTTACGGCGTTGTTCACAGTAGCTAATTGTCAGTTCATATTGTGCACGGGTAATCCCCACGTACATCAAGCGTCGCTCTTCCTCAATTGTACCCTGAGCAATTGATTCTTGATGCGGTAAAATTCCCTCTTCACAACTAATTAAAAAAACATATGGGTACTCCAATCCCTTAGATGCATGTAAGGTGGTTAATTTCACCGCATCTGGTTCTTCTTCATTTTGCCCATCTAGTAGACTAATCAATGAAACAGTTTGAATCAGCTCCGGCAAAGTCTTATTATCATTCTCACCTTTTTTTGCTAACCATTCAACAAAACTAACTACATTGGCGTAACGCTTCTCGGCAGCCTTAACTTCTTCACAATCATAGAGATAGGCTTCATACTCAATCGCTTTCAAAATCGCATTAAGTAGATCCCCAGCTGGTTCTTTAGTTTGGCGGAATTGGATATCATTGATAAAATTACCAAATTCCAAAACATTACCTAACTGAGCAGGGTTACATTCCGCAGCAAAACCCTCCTCAAATAAAGCCGCAAAGAGCGAAATTCCACGACGAGTAGCATAAGTTGATAATTTATCTAAAGTTGTTTGCCCAATTCCTCGTTTAGGTGTAGTTATCGCGCGAATAAACGCAGTATCATCATCATCATTGAGAATTAGTTTGAGATACGCCATAATATCTTTGATTTCAGCTTTATCAAAGAAGGACTGCCCACCTGAGATGGTATAGGGAATTTTATAATTACGTAGCGCCTGCTCCAAAATCCGTGACTGATAATTCCCCCGATATAAAATCGCGTAATCGGAGAATTTATGCTGTGCATTTAACTGATGAAGCATAATTTTACGTACCACCATATCTGCTTCAGCCTCTTCATTCGGGCAAGCGATAATTCGAATAGCTTCACCAGTCCCAAATTCACTCCATAATTTCTTTTCAAAGAGCTTGGGATTATTCTGAATTACCTGATTGGCGGCATTTAAAATCGTAATCGTTGAACGGTAGTTCTGCTCTAGTTTAATAATATTTAGATTTGGATAATCTTGGTTAAGTAAGCGCAGATTTTCACTATCCGCGCCACGCCAAGCATAGATAGATTGATCATCATCCCCCACTACAGTAAGTTGTCCTTGCGTGCCAGCCAACATTTTAATCAACTGATACTGACAAACGTTGGTATCTTGGTATTCATCTACCAGCAAATAACGAATCTTGAGCTGCCATTTATGCAATGCCGCCAGATTATTTTTAAATAGTTCTACTGGCAATTTAATCAAGTCATCAAAATCAATTGCTTGGTAAGTTTTAAGCGTGTCTTGGTATTGTTGATAAATACTGGCAACTACTCGATCAAATTCTTCTTTAGCTGCAGCTACGGCAGCATCAGGATTAATAAAACTATTTTTCCAAAGTGAGATTTGCCCTTGAATACTACGAATCAAAGATTTATCAGTCGTTTGTGCCAAATCACTGATTATCTTGCCACTATCATAACTATCCAGCACCGAGAAATTAGCCTTATAACCTAGCGCAGCAGCTTCTTCGCGAAGAATTTTTAGCCCTAAAGCATGAAAAGTACAAATCGTGAGTCCACGCGTTGCCAAACCATTCATCAGCTTAGTTGCCCGCTCCTGCATCTCTTTAGCAGCTTTATTGGTAAAGGTAATCGCTGTGATATGTTTTGCTTGCATACCACGTTCGCGTATCAAGTAGGCGATTTTATGGGTAATTACCCGTGTCTTACCACTTCCAGCACCAGCCAAGACCAAAAGTGGTCCTGAGCAATACTGCACGGCTTCACGCTGCGGGGTATTTAATTTATTAAGGAGTTCTTGCATATGTGATAAAATTTTGCTCTACTAAAATACTCAGTTTCGAGTATATATTACTGTGAATATGAAATACGGTATTGTAACTGATTTAAGGGATTTAGATGGCACGCTACGCAATAGGTGATATTCAGGGTTGCTACAAACAGTTCATGGAGCTACTCCAACTGATTGATTTTAATCCAAGTAAGGATGTTTTATACTTAGTTGGTGATCTGGTTAACCGCGGACCACAATCACTGGAAGTACTTAAATGGGTCTATAAAAATCAGGATAGCGTAATTACCGTCTTGGGAAACCATGATATTTACTTACTCGCACGCTTTAACCATCTGGTAAAACTGGATAATGACGATACTTTAAACGATGTAATACGTGATAAAAACATCAATAAATACATTGATTGGCTAAGATCATGTCCGTTAGTATACCATGATAATCAATATATTATGGCTCACGCTGGCATATATCCGCAAATGGATTTTAACGAATTGCTCCATATTAATCATTCCGTGTCTAACCATTTACAATCAGCTGATTATGTCCAATTCATCGAAAATATTTTTGGCAATAAACCTAATTATTGGTCAAGTGATCTCAGTAGCCTCAAAAAGATGAAATTTGCAATTAACTCTTGTACTCGGATGCGTTTTTTGGAACGAGATGGATTTGCGCTAGATTATCGCTATAAAGGTGATTTGGCAAATATGCCAGAACACTTGACCCCGTGGTTTCATACTCCATTTAATCCAAGCATTAACAAAAAGATCATCTTTGGGCATTGGGCAGCACTAGGTTTCTTCCATGAAGAGCGTTATATTTCACTGGATACAGGCTGTGTCTGGGGACGTAAACTAACTGCAATAAATTTGGAAAATTATGAGCTGGCACAAATTGCCTACAGCAATGACTAAACCATTATTAGATTATCCCAATCACCCTGAATTTGAAGAGTTACTCAATTCTTGTGGTTCAATGACTAAACAACTTGAAGCGTTGGGGCGTCACCTATCAGTCACACTGCTCTATGAAGGCATAATTGGGAATCAATTCTATCGTTACATAACTCTTAACCTTAACCAAATACCAGTGGTACTGGCTTGCAGTAATGCGCTGCTTGAACATGATTTTTTTGCACAATTATTACAAAATGCCAATACAACCCCAATTGGTAAATTTTTATTTGCCAGTGGTTCTGCGGTAACTCGCGATAGTAATATGGAACTAGATTTGATTGACAGCGCCATCATTAATGATCCACGTTTGCAGAATTATTTCCAAAGCCATAAATACCAATTAAAACAGCTATTCTGGCAGCGTAAATCAATTTTTCACTGCCAAAACCAACAACTAAACTTAATTGAGATTATTCTTCCAGAACTTGAAGGTTTTTTTGAATAGATTTGTCAAAAATATAAGTCTCATCTCTTATTTTTTACGTCCAAAGGGAATCATTCTTAGTAACACTTCATTTTTATCTACAATATGATGTTTTAATGCTGCTAAAACATGAAGTGCAACAAATGCAATCATGACATTAGCCAATATTCATGAACTTTGCTAATCAGTCCACTGGTAGAGTCTGATTGTGCACCTATTATTGCCGGTAAGGTGAACATACCCCAGAATTTCAACGGATAACCATACGCATTAACCATCACAACCCCTGAAAGAGGAATTGCCAGCATGAATAAATATAATGCCAGATGACCAAGTTTTGCAGCGTGGCGTTCCATAGTTGACAAAGACTCAACTGGTCTAGGATACAAAGCAAATAATCGCCATACTACTCTAACTAGCAACAGGACTAAAATTGTTAATTCAGTTTGCTTATGAAAAATATATAAATTGCTCTTTTCTAATGTCAGACCAAGAATATAATTCAATAAAATAAGCGTAGCCATAGTCCAATGCAAGAACTTTGCAAATTTTCCATAACTGATATAATTTTTATCCATAATTCACTACCTTTACTAAATTTTATCTTGCTACATGACAGAAATTAATTTTTTGCATTTTACCTCCATCGGTAAGTAACTAATGCACAGCGAAATAAGCTTAATTGCATCGTATAAATTATTGTTCAGTTTTTGAATCAATAAATC
>JACCEA010859517.1_pt1 | contig 65997 bp, 57 predicted proteins | sample 7449851 | NCBI WGS metagenome assembly JACCEA01 (sample SAMN15323453, study PRJNA562643) | freshwater metagenome | isolation source: river surface water | place: USA:Blue River Watershed | collected 2017-08-18 | reverse complement strand
TTCCACGGATGAATTCCTCGCGAATGTATAGAATCTAAAGACGAATGAGCATTCAGAATAGAAATTGAATTTCTTTGATAAAAATGAGTATGAATATCTGGAAACGAAAAATCAGACACTTCCTTATTCAGTTAATGCTGCTCCCAAATCTGTACCAATTCAATCATGGTATCAACGGCTTTTTGCATATCTTGAACGGAAACATATTCGTGTTTAGAATGAATAGCCATTTCACCTGTAAATAGGTTAGGGCAGGGTAGTTCAATAAAAGATAATCGAGATCCATCCGTTCCTCCACGAATAATCATTTTTTTAGGTTCAATTCCGGCTTTTTCAATCGCTTGAACGGCATATTCATTCACAAAAGGTACCGTGTCCAAAATTTCCTTCATATTTCTATATTGTTCACTGGTTTGATGTTCCATGCTTGCACCTACAAAAGCTTTCGTTGCTGTTTGAGCCAGTTCTATTAATCGATTTTCATGCTCAATTAATTTAGACGTTTGATGATCTCGAATGATAAACGAAACGGTGGCTGTTTCTAATCCCCCTGATATGGAGGTTGGATGAACAAATCCTTCTCGGTTGGCAGTTGTTTCTGGCGACCAGCTATCCTTGGGAAGTGAATCAATGAAATGTGAAGCTACTTTAATTGCGTGAACCATTTTTCCTTTTGCATAACCCGGATGAGCGCTTATTCCATGGAATGTAAATGTCATGGCATCGGCTGAAAATGTTTCATCTTCAATAGATCCTAGCGGACCACCATCTAGTGTGTACCCAAAATCTGCATTCAGTTTTTTCATATCCACTTTATCTACTCCACGACCAATTTCTTCATCAGGGGTGAATAGAATTCTTATTTTTCCATGCTGAATTTGTGGGTTTTGCATCATAAACTGAGCGAAATCCATGATAATGGCAACCCCTGCTTTATCATCTCCACCTAATAGGGTTGTGCCGCTTGCTGTTATGATATCGTCTCCAAATTTACTCGATAAATAAGGATGTTTTTCGGTTGTAATTATTTGGGTAGGATCATCTGGTAACACAATTGGTTGTCCTTGATAATTTTCATGAACGATCGGTTTCACATCTTTTCCACTGCAATCAGGTGCCGTGTCTACGTGTGAACAAAAACAAATAGTTGGAATATTTTCCCGTGAGGAAGTGGCTGGAATGGTTGCATAAACATAACCCCATTCATCCATTTCAGCATCTTGAATGCCTAATGTGGTCAGTTCTTCCACCAATAATTTAGAAAGGTCTTTTTGCTTAAAGCTGGAAGGAGTTGTTTCAGAATTAGGGTCTGCTTCTGTATCGATTTGAACGTATCGAATTAATCTATCTCGAACCGAGTATTTGTAGTTTGCGTGTTTCATATTATCCATGTATAGTTTCTGTTTTCCCATATTGATCCATTAATGTAGCTTCAAATTCTAAGAAATTTTGCCAACGTTGGTCTACATTAATTTTTCCGCCATATTTTCGAGCAAAACCAAGAAAAGTAGTGTAGTGGCGAGCTTCACTTTCCATAAGATCTCGGTAGAAAATTTTTAAATCTTCGTCTTGAAGTTGTTCAGAGAGTATTTTAAATCGTTCACAACTTCTGGCTTCTATCATAGCAGCGAAAAGCATTTGATCCACGAAGTATCCTTCTTTTGATCCATGTGCACTGCGCTTTAAATAACCTGCTAAATCATTCACATATGGATCTTTACGCTCAAAAGTTAATGTCAATCCACGATCCAACAATTTTTGATGAACCATGTCAAAATGCATCATTTCTTCTTGACAAATTTCGGTCATGGCCTGAACTAAATCAACATAATGTGGGTATTGTACAATCATGGAAATCGCATTACTAGCTGCTTTTTGTTCACAAAATGCGTGATCAATTAATATTTCTTGAATGTTTCGCTCTACCACGTTTACCCAGCGTGGATCTGTTGACATTTTTAATCCTAACATGCTCTATCCATTAAAGTGTTCAACTAAATTAGACCATGATACTTCCGTTTGTTCTCCGGTTACCATGTTTTTTAAAAGGACAGTTTCATTCTTCAATTCACTTTCACCTAGTAAAGCAACAAATTGTGCGTGCGTATCGTTAGCATATTTCATTTGCTTTTGAATTTTAGAAGCTTCTGGATATAATTCAGCGGAAGTTCCTTTTTTTCTTAATTGATGAATTAATTTATAGGATGCTGTAGCTTCTTTTTCTCCAAAATTAATAAACATGACTTCTATTCCTTTATCTAAATCAGAAGGAAATAGGTTTAAGGTAGTTAGGATGTCATAAATTCGATCAGCTCCAAATGAAATTCCTACACCTGAAACTCCTTTTAAACCAAATAATCCGGTCAAATCATCATATCTTCCGCCCCCACAAATACTTCCCATTTGTACATCGTGAGCAGTAACTTCAAAAATAGCCCCGGTGTAGTAGTTTAAACCACGAGCTAATGTTACATCTAATTCTAAATTCCCTTTTGATAAGCCAATTTCATTGACTGAATGAAAGATTGTTTCTAGTTCTTCAATTCCTTTTAATCCAATTTCACTAGTCGATAAATAATTTTTTAAAAATTTGATTTTAAATTCATTATATCCTTTTAGTTCAAATAAAGGTTTAATTAAATTAATGCTTTCTTCAGAAATATTTCTATTTCGCAATTCTTGAATTACACCTTCTTCTCCGATTTTATCTAATTTATCTATGGCAACTGTTATATCAACTAATTTTTCTGTTTCACCGCAAACTTCAGCGATTCCAGAAAGTATTTTTCTATTGTTGATGTGAATGGTAAACCCGGGAAGACGCAACGCATTTAACACTTCATCAAATATGAATATGAGTTCCGTTTCATATTGCAGCGAATTACTACCTACCACATCTGCATCGCACTGAAAAAACTCTTGATATCTCCCATGCTGCGGACGATCAGCTCTCCAAACGGGTTGAATTTGGAATCGTTTAAAGGGAAAAGACAATTCATGTTGATGCTGAACCACAAAGCGTGCAAAGGGAACGGTAAGGTCATAGCGTAACGCTTTTTCAGCCAAGGAATTAGCGAATTTTGGTAAGTTATCAGCCGCCAACGCATCAAGATCCGCTTTTTTAACTTTTTCACCACTATTTAAAATTCGGAAAATTAAACGATCTCCTTCTTCCCCATATTTACCTAATAGGGTGGAGGATAACTCAAAAGATGGGGTTTCAATAGGCGCAAATCCGAATTTTTGAAAAACGTTTTTCATGGTTGAAAAAATGTAATTTCTTTTTGCTACATCAGCAGGTAAAAAATCCCGCGTTCCTTTTGGTATAGATGGTTTTTGAGCCATTTCTCTTATTTTGTTGAATTAGTTATCGAATTTATAATTCCATCTGCCAGTCCAATTTTAGGAACAAAAATTTCTGTCTGATCTAAAACCTTCATGATAAAAAGATAGATTTCAATGGCTGGAACAATTACATCTGCTCGATCCTTTTTTAAGGGATATTTTTTCATTCGCTCCTCAAGCGACAATGAATTGAGGGCGTTGTGTAATTCTTGCAAGGCCGAAAATGTGGCGGAATCCGAATTTTTTAAATTTAAAACTTTATGGGCTTTACCGATGTTTCCTCCCGTTCCGTATAGTATTAATGGAGACTTAACAGGTATTTTTTCTTGAATCCATTGAGTCAGGGAATCCCAAATATCCATATGCTCTTTATTATTCAACAAGCGCAAGGTTCCCAATTCAAAAGATCTAGAAGCTGTTCTGTTTCCATTTTCAAAAACACTAATTTCCGTACTTCCACCCCCGACATCAATAACCATGAAAGGTATGGATTTATTTATGTCCAAGGTTGAAAATGCTTCCAGTATGTAATTTGCTTCTTCTTCACCTGTTATAACTTCCAGATCTACAGCTGTTTGGTCTTTTATTAACCCAATTATTTCATTTGCATTTGTAGCATCGCGCATTGCTGAAGTTGCCACAGCCTTGATTTGATCTACATGAAAAGATTTACAAATTAATGCAAATGCCTGTATGGTTTGAATGAAATCGGTTGTTTTTTGAGCTGAAATTAAGCCATTGGAATAAACATCATCACCTAATCTAAGGGGAATGCGTGTGTAATAAATTCTATTTCTTGTTGGAACTGAAATTTCTTCAATTAATAAACGAGCAGCGTTTGTTCCAACATCAATTATTCCAATTTTCATACCTTAACGCAATTTTATTTCATAAGGTAAGCGCATTTGAATTCCTTTCAACGTTTCGATTTTTTTCAATTTTGAATAGTATGCTAACAGCTCATTGGGAATGGATGAGTTTGCACTATTTTCTTCTGTTTCTTCGTTCAGTAATTCAATTAATTCCAACAATTCATTTTGTTTATTTTTAGGGAAATATTCGATTTTCGGTTCCGAAATTTTGGCCAATTTCGCTGCATAATTAATGGCATCTGTTAATCCACCAATTTCATCAATTAAACCAATTTTTTTGGCATCTTTTCCTGTCCATACTCGTCCACGAGCAAAAACATTTACTTGTTCTTTGGTCATTTTTCTACCATTGGAAACACGCTGAAGAAATAAATCATAAATTTCATCAACCTCTTCCTGTATAGACGCTAATTCAGTTGGGGTTAATTTGCGGTTTAAACTCATAGGTGCATGCGCATTGGTTGAGGTTCTATCAAAGGTTAATCCCAAATAATTTTCAAGCATTTTACCTGTATAAGGAATCATACCAAATACACCAATGGAGCCAGTTATTGTTGTTGGTTCTGCAAATATTTTCGTAGCTGGAACTGCAATGTAATATCCACCTGAAGCGGCTACATCACCCATGGAAACAATGACTTTCTTTATTTTATTCGTAAGTGTAACCTCACGCCAAATTTCTTCACTTGCCAATGCGCTACCTCCAGGACTATTGATTCTGAAAACAATCGTTTTGATTGATTCTTTTTCTCTAGCTTCTTTGAATAACTTACATATTTTATTTGATGCCACACCATCTCCGCTTGTTGCTACTTCGCCTTCCGCAACAATAACAGCAATATTAGATTCTTCTGCTTCAACTAGCGTTTGGTCTTCATTGAATTCTTTTCGAGCATATTTTTCGAAGTTATACAAGTTCAATTCACTTGTTTTTTTGCAATTCATTTTTTTGCAAAGAATATCCATGATTTCGTCTTTGTACTTTAGACCATCCAACAATTTGTATTTCAATGCATCATCAGTTCGTTTGATTAACATTGAATCCGCAATTAAATTCAATTGAGCAGCCGTCGTTTTGCGATCTTTGGCAATTTCGTTGGTGATATCATCCCACATACTTTTCATGTAACGTTCAATTTGTAATTTACTTGAATCGCTCATTTCTGTTCTGAAAAATGGTTCCACCGCACTCTTGAAATCATTATTCTTTCCTCTTATTATTTCAACCTCCACATTTAGTTTATCGAGTGCATTTTTAAAAAATGTTAGTTCTGCACCCATACCTAAAAATTCCATGGTTGATGTTGGGAATCCATAGTTAGCATTTGCTGCAGAAGTTAAATAGTATTCCTTTTGGGTAATTAATTCTCCTGCATTATAAGCAATCACAAACTTTCCTGTTTTTTCAAAATCGTTTATGGCATCTCGAATTTCTTTGGCTGTTGCATAACCGCAATTTAAATCATCCAACTCTATGTAAATGCCTTTGATTTTGGAGTCTTTTTTAGCTTTTTCGAATCCTAAAAGCAAGTCACGCAATCCAAGCGAATTTGATACATTAAAATTAGCAGCATTCAAATCTGTTTTTCCTTTTTCGGCAATCTCCCCTTTAAGCGTTAAATGAAGAACGGTATTTTCCTTTATAGTGGCATCTTGTTTTCCACTAAATGCTGCGATAATTCCTCCAAAAAAGATTAATGTTATCATCCATCCAATAAAGGATGTAATACAAATAGCGATAAACGTGGGCCAAAATATTTTCCAAAAACTAATTTTTACTTTTTTTTCTTCTTCCATAATTTCTTTTTTAACTGTTCACCATCAATACTGAATTCAAGCTAAGGTTTATCTTTTCGTTGATTGGATTAATTTTTCAATTGCATTACAAATTCTCTTGCTCCGTTAATTTTGGGTTGCATAAATTCATCTTTTTCAGTTTTAGAAATGTTTTTTCTAAATGCTGAAATTAAAGTTTCATTTTTAATGCTTGATTTCAATGGTCGTCTAAACTCTATAGCTTGAAGTGCGGTTAACAATTCAATTCCTTGAATAGTAAAACAATTGTCGACGATTTTTAAAAATTTTGTCGCAGCATTTGCACCCATACTAACGTGGTCCTCTTGTCCATTACTTGAATCAATCGAATCAATTGAAGCTGGTGTACAATATTGTTTGTTTTGACTAACGATGGAAGCACACGTATATTGAACAATCATGAAACCTGAATTGAGTCCAGGTTCGGCAACTAAAAACGGTGGCAAACCTCTGGTTCCAGAGATTAATTTATATACTCTTCGTTCAGAAATACTGCCCATCTCAGCTAGGGCAATGGCCAAGAAATCTAGCGTAATAGCAAGTGGTTGACCATGAAAATTTCCGCCAGAAACAATTAAATCCTCGGCTGGGAAAATGGTTGGGTTATCCGTAACAGCATTGATCTCATTTTCAAAAACTCCTTTGGCATATTGGAGAGCGTCCCAACTTGCGCCATGTACTTGTGGGATACAACGAAACGTATAAGGGTCTTGAACGTGTTTTTTTTCTTGTGATGCAATGGAGCTTCCTTCTAAAGCTTCTCGCATTTTTTTTGCAGTAACTTGTTGACCGGCATGATTTCGAATTTCATGAAGTGAAATACCAAATGGTTCCATGCGACCATCGTATCCATCCAAGGACAAGCTAGCTACTTGAATCCAATTTTCCCAAAGTTGCATGGATTTAAACCACCCGACGCATGCATGAGCACTCATGAATTGTGTTCCATTTAACAAAGCTAATCCTTCCTTAGCACCCAATTCTAAGGGCAAAAGATTGTATGATTTCAATACCTCAATACTTGAAAGGATCTCATTTTTATACCAAACCGTTCCTTCTCCCAACAAGGGCAAAGACAAATGGGCTAGGGGAGCTAAGTCGCCTGAAGCGCCTAAGCTTCCTTGCTCAAAAATGATAGGAAGAATATCTTCATTGTAAAAAAACAAGAGTCGTTCAATGGTTTCCAATCGAATGCCTGAATGTCCTTTTGCTAGACCGATTATTTTCAGCAGTAGCATGCATTTTACTGTATTCAGCTCTACTTGGTTCCCAGTGCCACAAGCATGAGAAACAACTAGGTTACGCTGAAGCAGAGATAAATCTTCTTTGGAAATAGCGGTATCGCATAGAGAACCAAAACCGGTATTTATTCCATAGAAAAGAGCATCTTCATTTTCTATTTTAGCATCTAAGTATTTCCGGCAGTCAATTATTGCTTTTCTAGCTTGATCGCCTAATTCAATTTTTTTCTTGTTAACGAGGATTGATTGAATTTCACTTAACTCAAGCCATTGATTATTTAGGATGTATTTTTCCATTAAAAAATTCGAATTTTAGAGACAAAGATAGCGTTTTTCGGTGGTACTTGATTTTCTTCGAACCTCTCTTTTTTGTATTAATTCGTTAAAGAATGTTGTTCCTTTAGAAAGAATATTCATTAAAAATCAATCTATTAATACGTTTAAGTTAGGTACGAATTGAAAAAATAATAACTTCAAAATTGAATTACTCCCTCGCTTTGGAATCAATCGTAATGGTTACCGGACCATCATTGATTAATGAGATCTGCATGTCTGCGCCAAAAACACCCGTTTTAATCTGATTGGGCATAAGTTGATTCATCATTCCAATAAACTTTTCATACAAAGGAATTGCACGATCAGGAGATGCAGATCGAATAAAACTTGGACGATTTCCTTTTTTTGTGGATGCAAATAAGGTAAATTGACTAACCAACAAGATTTCTCCTTCGACATCTTGAACTGAAAGATTCATTTTTCCTTCATTGTCTGAAAATATGCGTAAATCAATTATTTTCTTTGAAATCCATTGCATATCTTCTGCTTTATCATTTGCTTCAAATCCTACTAATACAAGTAATCCAGTTTGAATTTGATTATGAATCTGAGCGTTTATGGTTACTGCCGCTTGTGTTACGCGTTGAATTACCACTCTCATTCGTGGTCGTTTCTACGATGAATATCTCCTCCATAATCCTCAAGCATTTGCAAATAATGCATGTAACGGGTTTCCTCTATCTCTCCATTTTCAACGGCATCTTTGACTGCACAATGGGGTTCATTAACATGAATGCAGTTATGAAATTTACATTGACCCAATAATTGCCGCATCTCCGGAAAATAATGAGCTAGTACCTCTTTTTCGATTTCAACTAGACCAAATGCTCGAATTCCAGGACTATCAATAATAAATCCGCCACTAGATACTTGATACATTTCTGCAAAGGTGGTCGTATGTTTACCGGCGAAATGAGCTTCGGAAATTTCGCCTATGCGCAATTCTATTTTAGGATCAATGCATTTTACGATTGAACTCTTTCCAACTCCGCTATTTCCTGCAAAAAGAACTTGTTTATTTTTGATTTCTTGGTTTAGAAATTGATAAGTTTCTGATTCAAAGGTAGATATAAAACGGCATGGATATCCGATTTTTTCGTACATTTCTTTCCACCATTGCATTATACTTTTGGATGCATCGCTGTATAAATCAATTTTATTAAACAAAATTGAAACAGGAATTCGGAAAGATTCTGCAGATACTAAGAATCGGTCAATGAATCCTAATTGGGTAATGGGTTGTTCAATGGTTACAACCAAATAGATACAATCAATATTGGAAGCTAGAATTTGTTTTTGTTTGCTGAGATTGGTTGATTTACGAACCAAATAATTACGTCGAGGTTCTACCGATTCAATAGTAAATAATTCCTCACTTTCGTTTTTTTCTTCTTGTAAAATCACGCGATCTCCAACTGCCACAGGATTTGTTGTCCTAAGTCCTTCCAGTCTAATTTTACCGCGAATGCGCGCAGTGATTTCTGTTCCTTCATCCGTTAAAACGGTGTAAAATTTCCCTGTGGATTTAAGAACAATACCTACCATTCAAACAAATTTTTAAGGAACTTTTACCCAGTTAGTAATAATTGGATGAGAGGCAAATTGTTTATTGTTCGCTGCTTCCAAATCGCTCCAAATTTGATTTATACCACCTGCAAGAGCAGAAGATTCATCAGTGAATCCATCATAAATAGCTTGGCTATCAGAGAAATAGGTCTTCACGAAATTGGTGTCAAAGTCCCCTGAACAAAAAGCAGGATGTGACAACACATATTTACCAAAATCCAAGGTGGTTTTTAGTCCTGAAATTTCATAGTTATCAATTGCGGCGATGCATTTGTTAATTGCCTCTTTTCTATCTTTTCCCAAAACTACTAATTTTGCAATCATGGGATCGTAATAAATAGGTATTTCCATACCTTCTTCAAATGCATCATCAACACGAATCCCTTCTCCAGAAGGTAAACGATATCGATTTAAAGTCCCAATATCAGGAGTGAAGCCATTTAACGTATCTTCTGCATAAACGCGAATTTCAATAGCATGCCCATTGATTTCCAATTCATGTTGCAACTTAGGAAGTTGTTCTCCTCTAGCTACTCGTACTTGCCATTCAACCAGATCAAGGCCAGAAATTTCTTCTGTAACAGGATGCTCAACTTGAAGTCGAGTATTCATTTCTAAGAAGAAAAAGTCTAGGTTACCATCCAATAAAAACTCAACCGTACCCGCTCCTTCATAGTTACAAGCTTTACAAACCGCTACGGCAGCTTCACCCATGCGCTTACGAAGTTCGGGAGTAACAATGGCACTTGGTGCTTCTTCAACTACCTTTTGATGTCTACGTTGAATGGAACACTCTCGTTCAAAAATATAAACAGCATTCCCATGTTGATCAGCAAAAACTTGAATTTCGATGTGTCTGGGTTTCGTTACGAATTTTTCAATAAAAACGGCATCATCCCCAAATGAATTTCGTGCTTCACTTTGAGCAAGATTCATTTGTTCTTCAAATTCATCGGAATGTTCAACCAATCGCATACCTTTTCCACCGCCACCGGCAGATGCTTTAATTAATATGGGGTAGCCAACTTTTTCTGCAATTTTTTTAGCCTCTTCCACATCGGTTATGGCATGATCAACACCTGGAACCAATGGGACACCAAACTCTTTAACTGCTTGCTTAGCACTTAGTTTATCTCCCATGATTTCCATAGATTCAGGGGAAGGCCCGATTAATTTTATTCCTGCCGCCTTTACTTTTCTAGCAAAACTGGCATTTTCAGATAAAAATCCATATCCTGGATGAATTCCGTCCACACCGAGTTTTTGGCAATAATCCAAAATTTTATCTTGATTTAAATAGCTTTCAGAGGAAGGACTCGCACCTAAATAAACAGCTTCATCTGCTTCAATTACGTGAAGAGCATCTGCATCCGCATCAGAGTATACAGCAACAGTTGAAATATTCATTTTCTTAAGTGTTTTTATCACTCTTCTGGCTATTTCTCCACGGTTTGCAATTAGTACCTTTTTCATAGATTTAAACTTTGGTAATCAAAAGTAAATATTGGAATCGATATAAATCAAGAAATTGTTTATTTGTAATGAAATAAATTCCTTAAAGATCTAAAAATGGAAATTTTCAATTGTACTTATCATTAAAGGCATAGCCCAATCGTAAATTAAAACCAGGTGTCCAGTCATCAAAATACAAGGGGCCGGAATCAATAGAAATTCTTAATCCCGTTTCATATCCATTGAAAAATGGTTTGAACTCTAATCCAAAGGGAATATAATAATAGGGAATTCCTCCATCCAGCCAATTAATTCCTGCTGTAAAACCAACAAAAGGATCTAGTATTCCATCATATCCATTTAATGGATAAAATTTTGTGTTAGCACCAGCCGCAAAAAATCCAATTCCAAGTTCTAAGGAAGTGTATCTATTTAAATATTGTTGAAGTCCAATTTCTAAAAGGCTACCACTTAAGCCTGCGGAAATATAGGTAACCGTTCTAAAGTCAGGTAATTCGTATGTAATAAAAGGGTTTCCTGGATTTGATGATTGGGCTAAATCGGGTAAACCGAAAAGTTTCGAATATTTAATACTTACAAGTGGTACTGGATAGGTTCCTTCAAAATCATTTAGAAAATTTAATCCTGCATTTACTTCAAAATTCCAACTGTTACTCAGTAAATAGGAATAATTTAAAGATGCACCAAACAAGTTGAAGCTATTTAACTTATCACTAAAAACTCTAGAACCTCCAAGGGCTATACCTAAATTACTTTTTTGAATTTTATAATCAAAAAAATTATATCCAATATTAAAACCTAGTGCAGAATACGACCACAGATAATGAATTTTTGTCGATGGATAAAATGGAACAGCAGGATCGATATAATTAATGGTTTCATATCCTGTTACCATGGGTAAACTGACAGCTCCCTCTACGTAAAATTTATTATTCAAATGTTGCTTGTAATTGAAGCTTATTCCAAAACTATTTGAGTTTAATCCAGCCGCACTTCCAAAAAAATAAGGTTTTTGACTCATTACAGGGCTTGAAAATGAAATAAAAATGAAAAGTAGGAGGAGGGTTACACTTCTTCTTGATTTACTGATCATAATAAGATTAAAATTTAATATCTCCTTTTATTTGTTTATCCACTGGGATTTTTTCAATTGGCTCATCCTTGTTTTCTGATGCATCACTCACTTTAATTTGCCTTTTGTTTCTTTTTGTTTTTACCTTTTTGTTTCGTTTTGCTCTGAAAATATCAAGAAAGGACTGAATCAATTGAAAATCGTTCCACCCATTAAACTCTTCCTGGTAGTTTAAACCTGCCCCTTGAGAAAACAATCCTGCAGATTGATTGACTGTATTGCGGTTTGATTCGTTAAATGCATTAACGCGGAAGGTTCCTTTTTCATTGATCAAATATTCTATTCGAACATCTCCAATAATGGTGTTTTTAGCTGAAGTTGTAGTTGAAGTTTCAGAATTATTAGCTCCCGTTTCCACTCCAACTGAGGTTGTAATAATCAACCTGTCTTCAAAAAATCGTTTTTCAGCTATTAGTTCAATATCTGAATCAATATTCATTTTCATTTTAAACTCTTCTGAAGCTTTAGACAACAAATCGTTTATTTGTGCTTCTGCTAGATCTAATGCGGCCGAACCACTGGCTGAAATATTTCCTTTCAACGGTTGAAAACGATTAAACACCAACAAAGAAAAAAACTGTCGATTTATTTCACTTTGTTCATCCAATACCCGATTAAGTAGTGCCTTTCCGGTTTCAGGCAGATTTTGTTCAGCTTTTAAGTTAAAAGAAATTTCTGGTTTTGTAAGTTGACCATTTAATAGTAATTCACAATTTACAACTTGATTGGCAAGCGTTGTTTCCTCTAACTCTGGGGCTAAGGCACCGTAGTCTGATTTTGTTTTAAAGGATGTTGTAATGTTTATGATGGCATCGTATATGTTATCTGACCATTCGATGTAACTTCCTTGATCAATATTGAATTCTTTTTTAATTTGCCCCATAGCAAAATTATAGGTGCTACCTTTTTCAATATTATATTTTCCGGTCATTTTAATATCATTGTCTTTATCATCAATTTTCATGGCGATTTTTCCACTTCCGTAACTGACAATTTTATCTTGCGTTTGATCATTAAATACCACGCTTAACTCCGTCTCGGGAGTGACATCGAAGTTCAAATCCAGTGTAACACCGGTTAAATCTATTTTTTTAATCGAATCATTCACAGAATTTGATTTGGTAAAGGTGATGAAATCATCTCCCTCTTCTACTTCTGAAACTCCATACAACGGTAAGGTAAGTTTACTTCCTTTACTGGTTTTAATATCCACCACGATATCAAGTTGGTCACTATTACCTGAAATGTTACAACTACCTGTACCATATACTTTACCATAATAATAGTCGCCATCCTTGTATTTGGTATTCAACACTAAAAATCGTTTGGATTGATTTAATCGTTCCAGAATATCAATACCAATATCATAATTCCATTTTCCTAAGAAATTATAGAGTCCAAAATTCAAATAAGCGCGATTGTTTTCTTCATCCACTAATTCTATTTTATCACCATATACATCATTGTCCATTAAATTGAATTTCCCCGATAGAGACATGGTAGTTCCAAGTATTTCAACTTTGGCTTTGGCCCGTTTCAAAAATAATTCCCTACTATGAAACTTAGGTTTACTGGGTGTACCAGTAATTTTTACTAACCCGGAAATATCACCTTTGATATTACTGATTACATCCTTGTCAACATATGCATTGGCAAATGAGATATCAAATTCCTTGAATTTTAAATTAAAGTCTAAGTTTTCCTTACTTCGCTTGAAATAGTACTTCCCATCGTATTCAAAATTGGTTTTACCTTTATTTTTTATAACTCCGCTTAAATCTAAGTAATCCAATTTCGGATCCCAGTCTACGTTCACTCGGATGTCACCAACAGCTTGGGTTTTTAATTGAAGTTGCTTAATGTCCAAGGTGCTTTTTAATGAAAGGTTATTTATAGGGTCTGAAAGTCTACCGCTACCGTTCAGCATTCCACTTAATCCTTGTCTAAGACCAAGTAATTGATCAATTTCAGCCAAATTAATATTCTCTAATTTAAAATCTAGAAAATCATTAGTTAAACTGGATAAATTTCCGTCTAATTCAATTTTTTGATCTTCATTGGATAGGAGAAAATTTTCAATTGAAATTAATTCAGGACTATAAGAAATGTAGGAAGATTCACTGATTTTCCATAGTTGACTATTTATAGAAAAAGCAGATTCATTTAAATTGATTTCAAAATTACTAGCATCTTTTATCGTTGTTAGCCAAGATAAATTGGAATTGATGTTATCTGTTGTTCTCCAATTGACGGAAGAAGTCAATAAATCCCTTCTAACGCCTTCATTTTCTGTTTTAAAATTAATATCTTTAAACTTAACTTTGTTTCCGTAATTAACATCGAATAAATCCAATTTCACATCCAGTTTTTCTTTGTTAATGGTTTGGTTTAACTCAATTTTTCCAATTTTTATATTATCGAAGGTTAAACCATTTTCAGAAAACACTTTTAATTCGAAATTTTCATCTTTTGCGCTGTAGGAACCGTTAACCGTTGTACCATATGAAATGGAGAAGTTTTTAACTCCAGGGAAGAATTTCCCAAGGAAATTGCCCGTATTCCATATTCGTAAGTCATAGGTGAAGTGATTGTTTTTACTTACTTTTTTCTTTGGGAATGACTTGGATAGAAAAGGAAATGCATTAGATATTTGGTTGGTGAATTCATCAACTATGCTCTTTAAATCAAATTTACCAATGACCTCCAATTCCAAGAATTCATCACTTGTTATTTTGAATTTGTCCTCCAATTTTCCTCGAATGATGCTTAAATCAATCTCTGGTATTTCAATTTCATCTTTGCCTTCCTTATAAACGAATCCTTTAAACTTAACGGTGCCACTCATGGTGGAAGGATTCAAACCATGCAAATCAACTTCAATTCTTGATTTTAAACTAGAAGCCTTGGAAGATCTTGCCAGGTTTAAACTATTCAAAAGAGCCTCTGTTAGATTGACGTTAAATTTTAATTTTTTATCTCCCTTCAAATCTATATATCCCGTGTAGGTTAGTTTTAATATGTCATCATCCAAGGTAATATCCGATTGAAAAACTTGATTTATTAATGAACCATTGGTTATGGTTGCGTTGTGAATAGAGTAGTCCTGGTAATCGATTTGGTTTACTTTTCCTGAAACATGCTCAATTTCGAAATTCCCGTTGTCGTAGTAGGTAGATTGCATACTTACCTTACCATCAATTGTTTTTAAGGAATTATCGGCTAACAATTCCCCCAACTGAAAGTTAATAAATTCAATATCATCCCCGATTTGAGTTTCAGAATTCAATCCAATAGAGCCTTGATTACTGATTATGTGAAAAGGAGCATTGAGTTTTACTTCGCCCAATTTTGTTTTGGTAGTTTCAAAAAGAATGGATAAATCACTTGGGCTACCTTGAACGGTCAAATTTCTTGACTCAAAAAAACCAAGTCGTTCTACTTCTTTTCCAAGGTTTAATTTTGAAATACCCGATGATTTTGGAAGTTTAAATGAAGTAAGGTCCTCAACTGAAACATAAGCGTATCGAATGGTTTGATTCAATTTAAGATCGTTCATTTTACTGAAATTGGGTAAAACAAAATCTCCTTCAAGGGTCGATACTTTACCAAATCCCAATTTAAAATTGGTCAATGCCAATTGATTTATGCAATCAGATACATTTCCTTCTAGTCGAACAAAATCCGACATTCCTTGAGTTTCTGATGTGAAAAAAGCAATTTCATCCAATGCAATAGAAGATTGAAGGATTGTCGCATCAAATCGAACTTTATTCTCAAAATCTTCGAAATCACTTTGTTTAGTGTAAAGCAAATTGAATTTACTTGCTGAAATGTCGGATTCATTGGTGCAAATATCTAAGTTTGTTAAAAACAATCCTTTGTTGCCGATTTTTAGACTAGTTGATAATTGGTTTACTGTGAATCCAGACTTTTCCTTTAATTTCAAATCAACAATATTTGCTTGAAAATCGGTTAAGTTTATTTTAAAGTCTGTTGCCTTTAGTGAAAGCGCGGAAACAGAAATGTGATTCCAGTCAATTCCATTCGCATTTTTGGGTTTTCTATTGTCATCGTAATTAAATCGAATGTCACTTATTTCTATACGATTTATATTAAAATTGAATGGTTTGGGTTCACTTTTACTTTCAGAACTGAAGTAGTCAACAAGAAAGGCATAGTTATATTTTCCTGTATCTTTTGATCGATTGATATGTATATTACCTCCATCAAGTTTAACCTTGTCTAGGGTAAATAGTTGGTTAGTGATATCTAATAAATCAATATTAACCACAAGGGAATTGATTAAAGCCAAGGTGTCTTTTTGCTGGTCCTCAACATAAACATGATTTAACGCTGCTCGGTCAAAAAATAAAATATCGACTTTATCAATTTGAATTTTTGCATTAAGTTCCGATGACAAATAGGCTGTTGCAGCTGAGGCAAGATAAGTTTGAAATGTGGATGTGCGAATAACAAAAGCCAGAATAAAAAATGCAATGAGCAACCATTCGAGGATAATCCCCGTTGTTCTCCCAATGATTTTAAATACCTTTGTCATCTATTTAGTAAAACTTACAAAGTTAATTAATATTGGCGCAAACAAAAACATATATTTTAGGCATTGAATCTTCGTGCGATGATACCTCTGCCGCAGTGTCTATGAATACGCAAATCTTATCTAACGTAATTGCGACACAAAAGATACATGAACAATACGGAGGCATTGTTCCAGAGCTAGCGAGTAGAGCACATTTGCAAAATATAATACCGGTTGTATCAGAAGCTTTAAAACAGGCTAATATTGGTATAAATGATATTCATGCCATTGCTTTCACAAAAGGTCCTGGTTTACTAGGGTCTTTATTAGTAGGAACCTCGTTTGCGAAAGCACTGAGTATGGCTCTTTCTAAACCGTTAATAGATGTGCATCACATGAAAGCCCACATTATGGCTCATTTCATTGATAATAAAATGAATAGAAAACCAACTTTTCCTTTTTTGTGCTTGACCGTATCGGGAGGACATACACAATTGGTTAAGGTTTCTTCCTTTCAGCATATGGTAGTAATTGGAAGTACAATTGATGATGCAGCAGGAGAGGCCTTCGATAAATGTGGTAAAATCATGGGGCTTCCTTATCCGGGAGGACCACTGATCGATAAATTAGCTCAATTGGGAAATCCAAATCGATTTCAATTTGCAAAGCCGAAAGTGGATGGCTTGAATTTCAGTTTTAGTGGATTGAAAACTTCATTCCTCTATTTTATTCAAGCGGAAACTAGAAAAAATACGAATTTCATCCAAGAAAATTTGAATGATTTGTGTGCTAGTTTGCAACAAACAATTTTAGATATTTTATTCTATAAATTAGAGCAAGCTGTTAAAAATGAGTGTATTACTGAAATAGCAATTGCAGGTGGTGTTTCAGCGAATCAAGGGTTAAGAGACCGATTGAAAAGTTATGAAACTGAAAAGAAATGGAAGGTTTATATTCCTGATTTTCAGTACTGTACGGATAATGCGGGGATGATTGCAGTAGCGGGATATTACCATTTTTTGGAAGGTCAATTTACTGATTTAAATGTGAATGCTGAAGCAAGAATCAGTGCTTTTTGATTCAATTAAATTTTTCATTTAAAAGGTACTATTTGTATTTTTTTTTCGTTACCTTAGGAATCTAATTTATATACTATGGAAGCTCAATTAATTCAAAAAGAAGAAATAGCCTCGTTGACTTTTAAAGATTCAATGACTATTAGCCAACATCCAGATTTAATTCATCAAATTGAGCAAGCTACCATTTTGGGTAATGCGCACCATTCAAAAGTGGCGATTTATTTTCACGATGATGCCAGTTTGAAAAAGGTTGAAACTACCATTTGGGCTGCCGGATCAAAGTTTATTTGCCTAAAAGGTGGAGTTTGGATACCGATTAGTCGACTAGTAGAGATAAAAATGTAATTTTGCACCTTTATTTTAAAATGAGATATTTTTTACTTCTTTTCCTTTTTTTAGGTAATTATTCGTTTAGTCAAAACATCGTAAAGTGGGCAGGAAGCTATTCAAAAAAAACGGATGAAGTTATTTTGACTGCTACGATTGAGAAAAATTGGCATTTATACAGTCAATATATTTCACCAAATGCCGGACCTGTTGCCACGAAAATTGTTTTTCAGAAAAATAAACAAATAAAATTGAAAGGTAAAACCGTGGAAGAAAACGTTCATGCTTATTATGACGAAAATTTCATGGCGCATTTGGCCGTTTTTGATGATAAGGCTATTTTCAAGCAAAAAATCAAAGTGAAAAAAAATACAGATCTTAAGCTGATTATCACCTACATGGTATGTGATAATACAAGGTGTTTGCCACCAACCGATGAGACATTAACGATAAAAATTGAAAAATAATGAAAATTCTACCATTTCTATTTTCTATTATACTACTTTTTCTTTCCGGAATTACATTTGGACAACTAGATAATCCTGAGGATAAAGTAAAAGCAACATTTAGTTTGGAGCAAAATGGTTGTGAAGCTTTTGTAGTTGCCAAAATAACAGTTGTACCAGGTTGGCACATTAATTCAAACAAACTTCCCGCTGGATCTTTTTCCATTCCAACTCAATTGAATATCAATCCATTGGTTGGGGTAACTGTCGTTCCAGGAGTTATTGAGCCAAAACCGGTAATTGAAAATAACACGGATATTGATGAGATTTTGAGTTATCACAAAGGAAGTTTTATTATTAAAAGAAAAGTAATTATATCATCACAAACTGATATCACTATTTCAGGATCTTTTTCTTTTCAAACCTGTAATGATGTCAAGTGTTTACCTGAATTTTCTATGAAATTCTCTTTACCTGTTAAAGCATGTACGTTAAACAAAGAGAAAACCGATAGTTTAATTGCACAATCAACCCTAGCTAGCGAAAATGCAGGAACTGAAAATAAAAGCGATAAATCAATTAAATCAGGTTCTACCAATGCATCTAACGGTTCTACTGGAAGCAATAAATCAATGATTTTGATTTTTATTTTATCCTTTTTAAGTGGATTTGCCGCATTGTTAACCCCTTGCGTTTTTCCTATGATTCCAATGACTGTTAGCTTTTTTACCAAGACCAGTAAAAATAAAGCAATGGGAATAAGAAATGCGCTATTCTATGGATTTTCGATCATCGCCATTTATGTGATCTTAGGAACCATTGTAACCGCAATTTTTGGCCCAGCTGCACTTAATGCTTTATCAACTAATGTGTGGTTTAATATCATTTTCTTCATTTTATTGGTTGTCTTTGCTGTTTCTTTTATGGGAGCATTTGAAATTACATTGCCCAATTCATGGTTAAATAAAGCAGATCAAGCATCGGATAAAGGAGGATTTGTCGGTATTTTCTTTATGGCCTTAGCCTTGGCTTTGGTGTCATTTTCTTGTACCGGTCCGATTGTAGGAACTTTATTAGTTGAGTCAGCATCCATCGGTGGAATTGCTCCATTTGTTGGTATGTTTGGTTTTTCATTGGCCTTGGCCTTGCCTTTTACATTGTTCGCTGCATTTCCAGGTTGGATGAATTCACTTCCGAAATCAGGTGGTTGGTTGAATACAGTAAAAGTATTTTTAGGATTTCTTGAGCTAGCATTGGCATTCAAATTTTTATCTACTGCCGATTTAGTTTCTCAAGCTCATTTATTAGAAAGAGAATTGTTTATAGCTATTTGGATCGGAATATTTACTGTATTGGCTATTTATCTCCTGGGAGGATTTAAATTACCACATGATAGTCCGTTGGAAAGATTATCGGTTGGACGAGTATTGTTAGGAACCACGACATTAATTTTTGTGGCTTATTTAATTCCGGGCATGTGGGGCGCTCCTTTAAAATTGATCAGTGGTTTTCCTCCTTCACCTACTTATAGTGAATGGAAACAATCAAGCTCATCCAATAAGGCTAGTCAATCCGCAGAACATGTTGAGGGAATGCATGAAGGAGTGCATGGTATAATGATGTTTGATGATTATGATAAAGCGTTAGCCTATGCTAAAAAAGTAAATAAGCCATTAATGTTAGATTTTACTGGTTGGGGTTGTCAAAATTGCCGTAAAATGGAAGAAACCGTTTGGAATGCAGATGGAGTATTGTCAATTTTGAAGGATAAAGTAGTTGTTGCCTCGTTATATGTAGATGAAAAAAAGGAATTGCCTGCTTCAGAACATAAGGAATTGGAATACGCACCAGGTAAAAAAATGGCAATAACGCAGGTAGGACATAAATGGGGATTTCTTCAAATGAGTCGGTATAAAAGTAATTCACAACCACATTATAGAATGCTTTCTCCCGATGGAGAAGATTTAGCTAATGGTCCGGCAGATTTTGAACACCATGGAAATGCAGAAGCATTTAAAAAATGGTTGGAAGAAGGATTAAAGTTGGCAAAATAAGTTAGTGAGTTACAAGCTAAATTTTGCTTGCATACACGCTACTAAGGCTGCAGTCTCTGTACGTAATCTATTTTCTCCTAACGTAATGGGTGAATATCCGCGTCCAAGAGCTAATTCAATTTCTTCAATAGTAAAATCTCCTTCAGGTCCAATTACGATTAAATTATCTTGATTATAATCCTCAATTGTCTTTTTTTCTCCTTCACGGCAATGTGCGATCAAACCAGTAGGATATTGGTTTAAAAAATCTTTCCATTTTACAAGTTCTGTAATTTCAGGGAGAAAATAACGACCCGATTGTTTAACAGCAGAAATAGCTGTTTTTTCTAGTCGATCCAATTTTATTTCTCGTCGTTCACTGTTTTGACAGAGTATTAAACTCAACTTGGTTAACCCTATTTCAGTTGCTTTTTCAACAAACCATTCCATGCGATCCATGTTTTTTGTTGGTGCAATAGCAATATGAATTGGTTTTTCATGTGGATGTTTTGTGATTTTTTCGATTTTAACGCTACATCGTTTGGGATGTGCCTCAATGATTGTGGTAAATGCAGAAATACCTTTGCCATTAAATAACTCTATTGAGTCATTTTCCTTCAAGCGCATCACTTGAATGCCATGCTTGGATTCTGCCTCTGATAAGGTAAACAGGGCGGATTCCATAGTTAACTCAGGAGTGTAGAAACGATGCATTAGTGAAGTAAGCGATAAGTTAATTCTTGCATTAATTCCCCTTGAGGAACATTATTGCTATTAATTCCTTTTGATTTTAAATCAAATTCATAGAGTATCTCAATGTTTGCAGCAATCTTTTTAGGTGCAAATTTGCTCGCAGCTTGAATTAGTTCACCTGCTACAAACGGATGTACTTTTAAAGCGTTGGCAACATATTCCCTAGATTTATTTGGTACAAAATGTATCCGCATTAGTTGGGTGAAAAATTTAAATAAATTCGATACAATGTTGGTTAAATCAGCTGCTTTAGGATTTTGGCTAAAATAATGAACTATTTTATTTGCCTTGGTAATATCAAGTTTAGCTAGTGCATTTGTTAGTTCATAGACATTATAATCCTTTGAAATCCCTATATTTTCCTCAATATGCACCTCGTTAATCGTGGTTCCTTTTTCCACTAAAATGGAAAGTTTGTCGATTTCGTTCACCAATCGCGATAAATCATTGCCTACATTTTCTGCCAATAGCATAGTTCCCTTAGATGAAATCATAAACCCTTTGCCTTTTAAATAAGTAACAATCCAGTCAGGCAATTGGTATTCTCTAATTTTTTCAGATTTAAAAACCACCCCTTTTTTAGCAGATTCTTTTAAGAATTTCTTTCGGGCATCAATGTTCTTGTATTTGTAACAAACAACAAGAATAGTTGTGTCAAGCAGATTTTCAACATAGGACTCCAATTGCTCAACTTGCTTGAAGTCCTGGGCTTCTCGAATAACAACAAGTCTTCTTTCTGCCATCATTGGATATCCTTTTAATTCGCTAATTAACGTAAGAATATCAGCATCTCTACCGTAAACTATGGTTTGATTAAAATCGCGCTCGTGCTCTTCTAATGCTGATTCTTCTATCGCATCAGCAATTTTATCAATAAAATAAGGTTCTTCACCGTGTAAAATATATACAGGTTTGAAGTCTTTATTTTTAATGCTAGTGAGAAGTTGCTTAAAATCCATTGATTCAAAATTACAAAACACATTGAGATTATAGGATTAAACTTTGCAAAAATTTAAAGTAAATTGGAATATCTATTCAGCTTCTTTTTAACTTTGTCAGAATACAGAACAAAAACGACAGTTAAAGCGTTTTAAAAAATAAAAATGAAACAATTCCAAATACCGGAATTTTACCGATCGTCAATTATTGCTAAAGTTAAGGCAAGTAGAAAAATAGATGATCCTCGCAAAAAGGATTTTTCACCTACATGTTTAAATTTTGGTAAAGTAACATTGTTAATTGCTCGGCATTTTGGTTTTTGTTATGGAGTCGAAAATGCGATTAAAATTGCGTACAAGGCATTACATGAAAATCCGGGAAAACGCATATTTCTGTTGAGTCAAATGATTCATAATCCGGATGTTAATGATGATTTGCAGGCGAATGGAATACAGTTTCTTCAAGATACATCAGGAAATCAGTTAATACCTTTTGAAACATTAACTCAATCAGATATTGTGTTAATTCCTGCATTTGGAACAACGGTTGAAATAGAAGGAAAATTAATTGCAAAAGGAATTGATGTCCAAAAGTACAATACCACGTGTCCATTTGTTGAGAAAGTCTGGAATCGTTCAGAAAAATTAGGAGAAACAAGTCATACTATTATTATTCATGGAAAGTATAACCATGAAGAAACACGAGCTACTTTTTCGCGTGCAGCACAACATGGCGCGGCATTGATTCTAAAAGATATCTCTGAAGCTCAATTACTTGCAGATTATATAAATGGTAATAAGGAGCATGACTCATTTTACATAGATTTTGCAGGAAAATATTCGGAAGGATTTGATGTTTCGCAGGATTTGATAAAAATAGGCGTTGTGAATCAAACCACTATGTTGGCTTCTGAAACACAGGAAATTACAGATTTTCTTAGAGGTGTGATGATTGATAAATACGGAGAAGAGCATATTAAAAATCACATGGCTGATACGCGTGATACGTTATGTTATGCTACCAATGACAATCAATCTGCAACAATGGGCTTACTAGAAGAATTCGCCGATTTTGGAGTTGTGGTTGGCGGGTATAATAGTTCAAATACCACTCATTTGGTTGAGCTAATGGAAGAAAAATATCCGGTTTACTTTGTGCGAGGAGCTTCTGAATTTGTTTCCAAAACTGAATTGTCTCATTTTAATATTCATTCAAATACTATCCAAAAAACAATTGATTTCATACCTGAAAAGGAAAATATCACAATTGCGATTACCTCTGGAGCTTCGTGTCCTGATGCGATAATGGATCAAGTAATACATCGTATTTTGGAAATTTTTGAGATAACTGAAAATGTAGAGCAAATTTTGGGTTAATTTCAAACCCTTTCATAGCACTTGTTTTTGTTCATTCTTCTTAAATCTGGATAGATATTTGTAACCTGAATCACCCTCGTCTATTTTACCGTTTTTTATCGATATTTATTTCAATATTGCTATTATCTTTGTATTTGAAAAAATAAATAAATATGTCAGCAATAGCAAACGAGATGGATGTTCTTCAAATGTTAGAACAATTAGGTATTGAATCTGAAAATAACGGTGCGTCAACAGGTGGTAAATGGTTCAAAACACGCGGACCTAAAATTGATTCAATTTCTCCCGTTGATGGAAAATTAATCGCATCTGTAAATTCGGCAACTGAAGCTGATTACGAAGCTATCGTATTGAAAGCGCAAGAAGCATATGTGCAATGGAAAGCTATTCCAGCGCCGAAAAGAGGAGAAATTGTTCGACAATTAGCTGAGAAAATCCGATATTACAAAGAACCACTTGGGCGTTTAGTTTCTTATGAAATGGGAAAATCCTTACAAGAGGGCTTAGGTGAAGTTCAAGAAATGATAGATATCTGCGATTTTGCTGTTGGATTGTCAAGACAATTGTATGGTTTAACCATGCATTCCGAGAGACCGGGACATAGAATGTATGAACAATATCATCCATTAGGGATTGTAGGAATTATATCTGCATTTAATTTTCCAGTAGCTGTTTGGAATTGGAATACAGCATTAGCATGGGTATGTGGGGATGTATGTATTTGGAAACCATCTGAAAAAACACCGTTAACAGCAATTGCTTGTCAACAAATCACCAAAGAAGTTTTTGATGCTAATGATGTACCTGAAGGAGTATCATGTTTAGTGATTGGAGGAGCCGAAATAGGAAAATTAATGGCAGAAGATGCTAGAATTCCATTGGTTTCAGCAACGGGTTCAACTCGCATGGGGAAATCAGTTGGAGCTGCTGTAGGAGCTAGATTAGGTCGTTCTCTGTTAGAATTAGGTGGAAACAATGCAATCATTATTACGCCAACTGCCGATTTGAAAATGGTCGTTCCAGGAGCGGTATTTGGAGCTGTTGGTACTGCCGGACAACGTTGTACTTCAACCCGACGATTGATTATTCATGAAACTATTTATGATAAAGTAAAAGAAGCTTTAGTTAAAGCGTATGGTCAATTGAGAATTGGAGATCCATTAGATCAACAGAATCATGTTGGGCCACTTATCGATGCAGATGCTGTTGCTAATTATTTAGCAGCTATAGAAAAAGCAAAAGCTGAAGGTGGAAAAGTTGTTGTTGAAGGAGGAGTTTTAAGTGGAGCAGGATATGAATCTGGATGTTATGTTAAACCTGCAATTATCGAAGCGGAAAATCACTTTGAAATAGTTCAACACGAAACATTTGCTCCAATTTTGTATATCATGAAATATGCAGGAAACGTTGAAAATGGGATTCGTTTTCAAAATGATGTTCCTCAAGGACTATCTTCTGCTATTATGACAACTGATTTGAAAGAAGCAGAAGCATTTTTATCTAATGCAGGTTCCGATTGTGGTATTGCCAATGTCAATATCGGTACATCAGGTGCAGAAATTGGTGGTGCTTTCGGTGGTGAAAAAGAGACAGGTGGAGGCAGGGAGTCTGGTTCAGATGCTTGGAAAGTATACATGAGACGTCAGACAAATACAATTAACTATTCGGATAGTTTGCCTTTAGCGCAAGGAATTAAATTTGACATTTAATAAGAAAAAAAAAGCGGAAGAAATTCCGCTTTTTTTATTTGTCTAAAATACACTAGATTTTCTTCAAAAACGTTACTTTTTCAATTAACCATTTATAATGATTCAACACATAAAGCGTTTGGTTTCAGATTTTAGAAACAAAAAAAAATCAAATCAAGAAATATTCTCCAAGATTTATGAAAAAAATTATTGGGGAGGAGAAACGGACGGTTCTTTTTACTCAGGAGAAGGAACCTATGTGGAAGATTTGAGTTTATACACCGTTGCATTGAAGCGGTTCATTGATGAAAACAACATTAAATCGGTTTGTGAAATAGGATGTGGAGATTTTCACGTTTCCAAAAATCTAATGCGAAATGCTGATTTTTCTTACTTGGGGATTGACGTAGTTCCTGCATTAGTTTCTCATCTTAACAAAGAATTTTCCTCTGAAAAAGTTGAATTTTTGTGTCTTGATGCAGCGTCAACGGATGCAAAAATCCCTCAGGTGGAGCTGTGTGTTATTCGCCAAGTGTTGCAGCATTTAAGTAATGATCAAATTCAGCAGATTTTAGATAATACTAGTCACATTCCTAATTTGATTATCACGGAGCATGTACCGAAAAATACCACTGTTTATAATGCCGATAAGGTTACAAATGGCTATATTAGGTTGCAAAATAAAATTCCTTCAGGAGTCTTTTTAGATAAATCACCTTTCAATAAAAACGTGCAAGCCCAACTATTAAAGATTTCTTTAAATGATAAAAATGTTTCAGGTCAATTGATTGAAGCAGAATTGATAACTTCCTGGATTAAACAATAGTTAGGATGGAATTTGATAAAATCCTTCGTTGAAAGTAACTTTGTTTTCATGCATTAAAAGTCTTAGGATTGATTTAAATTCTTCATTATTAATCCCAAAGATTGACTCTAGGTCTTTAAATGTTTGTTTCTCTCTCAATTGTTGAAGTAATTCAATTTTTAATTCCTCCTTGTTTTCAGCCTTTCTACTTTCAAGTTGACAAACATCACAAATTCCGCATTCAGTTGTATGCTGCCCAAAATATCCGATTAGTTGCTGAGATCGACAAAGGTTTTTTTGTAAGTACCCTATAGCTGCATTGAGTTTCTCTCCGGTATAGTTTTTTTTATTTTGATAGGCCTCAGGAGAAAGTTGTAAATAATCATCCGGAAGTCTTTCATGCAAAAAGGTTACTTTGGGTAAATCACTTTGCCAAATAATATCGGCAATTCCGTATTTTTCCAAAGATTTTAACTGAGATTCAATCTCGTTTTTCGTCAATTTCAATTGCTCGATTAATCGATTCATTCTGAGCGAAACATGCTCTTCAAAAGAAGCGGTAAAATTGCGTAAAATCACACTGATTAATGGACGATAATTCTCATATTTTATTTGAAAGTTATATAATTCAAGGTTACTCACATTCCATTGTAAGGCCGTTTCGTGAAATGCATTTTCAGTTAACTCAATATCTCCGTTTGATTCTAGAATTTTAAGGGAATTAAACGTTTGGGTAATATCTAGTTTGTAAGTTTGACAGAATACAGAAATATCCATGGGGTAAGATTCATTTTCACCAGAACCAATGGCAACTTTTAAGTAACTACATAAAGCTCTGTAGGTAGTTTTAACCGTTTCAATAGGAGGGAATTGTGCTTCAAATCGCTTTTCTAAATCGGTAATATCAGATGCTTCATAAAAAACTACCGTTCTTGCATTTAGTCCATCTCTTCCAGCACGACCTGCTTCTTGGTAATATGCTTCCAAGCTAGGAGGAAATTCAAAATGTGCCACAAATCGAACATCTGGTTTGTCTATTCCCATTCCAAAAGCATTTGTAGCAACCATAAGTTGAAAATCATTGGATAACCACCCATTTAGCATTTTATCTCTTTCTTCTTTCGAAAGTCCGCCATGATATATTCCACAACGAATGTTATTAGCTAATAACGTTCGCGCAAATTCTTTGACACTTTTTCTAGTTTGACAGTAAACAATCCCACTTTGATTTTGAAAATACTTAACAAATGAAATAATTTTATCTTTCTTATTATCAGTATTATAAACCTCGTAGCTTAAATTTTTTCTTTCAAAAGATGATTCGTGAATTTTTGGTTTATTTAGTTTAAGTTGTTCAGCAATATCAAGTTTAACTTTTTCTGTTGCTGTGGCTGTTAATGCCATTAATGGAACAGTTGGTTGAAGTTGCCTCAAGCGCGATATTAATCGAAAAGAGGGTCTAAAATCATGTCCCCATTCTGAAATGCAATGAGCTTCGTCTACAACGATTAAGGCCACGCGCATCAATTTAAACCGTTCTTGAAACAAGCTAGATTGTATACGTTCAGGCGAGGTATACAAAAAATCAATTCCTCCAAATCGAGCGTTATCTAATAACATATCAATTTCTTTGTACCTCATTCCGCTTGTTATCGCTTTAGCTCTAATTCCTTTTGATTCCAAATTTTGAACTTGATCTTGCATCAAGGCAATGAGTGGAGAAATAACAAGGGTAATTCCTTCTCTGGCTAATCCTGGGACCTGAAAACAGATCGATTTACCTCCGCCTGTGGGAAGTAATGCGAGTACGTCATGACCGTAAATGGCATCATCAACAATGGCTTCCTGGGATAAACGAAATGAATCGAATCCCCAATATTTCTTTAATATTTCTATACTTTTTTTCACCCTTGATGCTTCTAGCAAAGGTAATTAAAAGGTAATTCGATACCCCGATTTTTAATTGAATAGTATTATTTTTTTGTTGTTTTGGTTGAAATTTAAACGGCTCTCAAATAAGGTTGTTAAATTTGTACTATATTTACGATACATCAAAAAAAATAATATGCCTGGGTTAAAGTTTAGAGTTTTGCTTGATTCTGAAAAAAACGAAGAAATTTTTAGGGATATTTTGATTCGCGATACAGATAATTTCGAATCATTTTATGCGGCAATTAAGCAATCTTTTGGATTTAGTGGTCAAGAAATGGCTAGTTTTTATGTGTCAAACGATACATGGGATAAAGGTCATGAAATAAGTTTGGTTGATCTTTCTTATGGTGATGAATCAGTTGATGCGCTTCCTAGTGTTATGAATCAAGCTAAGATTAAGGATTTTTTAGAAGAACCAGATCAAAAATTCATTTTGGTGTATGATTTTATGAAAATGTGGATTTTTCTTATTGAATTGATAGGATTTGATCGATCTGAACCAGAAACTCCTGAAATGATTTTAGCAATGGGAACCCCGCCTGCAGAGGATTCAAGATTGGATATGAGTGACACGATGTTTAACGGAGATTTGATGAATGAATTTGATGAGGATGAGGAGGATGAAGAAGAGGACGATTATGGGTTCAATGATTTTGAAAATGGATACTCAGAGGATGACTATAATGATTATTAAAAAATGAATATAAATAACACAGACCCAATCGGGTTAGCAATACAAACGTACACCAAATACAAAAAACCATTTGATATTATTGTTCATGCTGATTTATGCGATGATGATATCATTCCTATTGAAGTCTTATTTCGTTCATTTGAAGAAATGCCGGATGCTGAAAAATTAGCTCTTTCAAAAGCAAAAGGAAGAATTTTAGATGTTGGAGCAGGTGCTGGTGTACATGCATTGGAATTGATGGATAGAGGGTTTGATGTTCGTGCTATTGATATTTCACCTGGTGCGGTGGAGTTTATGAAATCTCAACAGATCGACGCAAAATTATCGAGTTTTTTAACATACAAAGAAGGTAAATTTGATACTATTCTCATGTTGATGAATGGAATTGGGGTTGCCGGTAAATTAAGTAATCTGAAAAAAACCTTGGAGCATGCCAAAAAGCTTATGAATAAAGGTGGTGCATTGTATTGCGATTCTTCTGACATTAAATACTTGTATGAAGAAGAGGACGGGTCTTATTGGTTAGATTTGGTTACAGAGTACTATGGTAATTTTAGGTTTCAAATGTCCTATAAACAAGCTAAAAGCGCTTGGTTTGATTGGTTGTATGTAGATTATGATTCGCTTCACAAAGTCGCTACAGAAGTTGGTTTCACAGCGCGTAAAATTCATGAAGAAGAAAATCACTTTTTGGCGGAATTAATTTTGAACTAATGCAAAAAGAAATTGAATTATTTATTCAAGGTGCTTTAGCTGAAGATATTGGGGATGGAGACCATTCATCATTGGCTTGTATCCCAGAATCGTCAATGGGTACAGCGAAATTATTGGTAAAGGAATCCGGAATATTAGCAGGAGTTGAAGTGGCTAAATCAATTGCTTTTTGTTTCGATAAATCATTAGTTATTGACGTATTCAAGAAGGATGGAGATAGCATAAAGCCGGGTGATATCGTATTTGAAATTTCCGGTTCAGCTCGATCTATTTTAACAACAGAAAGATTGATACTTAATTGCATGCAACGAATGAGTGGAATTGCTACTCAAACTAATTCGATTCTAAAGTTAATTGCTGGCACAAAAACAACGTTATTAGATACCCGCAAAACAACTCCTGGAATGCGATTGCTTGAAAAATGGGCTGTGAAAATAGGAGGGGGGCAAAATCATCGTTTTGGCTTATTTGATATGATAATGATTAAAGATAATCATGTTGATTTTGCCGGTGGAATAAAACAAGCACTTGAGGCCGTAAAGAAATACCAACAAAGTAAAAACCTGAACTTAAAAGTTGAGTTGGAGGTTCGAAATGAAAAAGAGCTTTTTGAAGCGTTATCAATTGGTGGATTTGATCGAATTATGTTAGATAATTTTTCACCGGAATTAATAAAAACGGTATTGCCTCAAATACCTGACAATATTGAAACGGAAGCTTCTGGTGGTATTACGATAGAGACAATTAGAACATATGCCGAAACCGGAGTTCAATTTATATCAGTAGGTGCGTTGACTCATTCAGTAAAAAGTTTGGATTTGAGCTTGAAGTCTGAATTTGGCTTATAATCAAATATAGCCTTTAAAATCATAAACTACGTACCCGATTACTTCTTTTAATAAATTTGTCCATTGCTCGAAGTTTTCAAAATCAGGAACTATAAATTGGTAAAAATAATAATCCCTTTTTTTTGTTTTTGCACCATCAACTGGGAAACAATCAACTGAAATATTCAATTTGTCAAAAACAGCTTTTGAACGGCGCATATGTAGACCAGAAGTAATTAGAAGTGCTTTTTTAGATGCCGTTGGATGAATGTTTAATGTAGAAAGTACATTCTTTGTTTCAATAGCATTCTCAGCGGTGTTTCTTGAAATGGACTCAGTTAAAATATCTTCTTTTGGAATTCCCCATTGAACTAAAACTGCTTTGAATTGATCCGCTTCATGCAAACCTTTGTCAGTAATATATCCATTATCACCTGAAATAAATATTTTCTTGATTTTTTTCTTGTGATATAAATTCAATGCTTGCCAAATTCGATCAGCACTTCGGTTGATGTGTATGGATTTTGTTTCCTTATCGAAATTTGCCATTCCACTCAGTACAATTCCAACATCATAGTTCCTGATTTCTTGTTCACTTTTTATTTCATAATTCCACAGTCTGTAAAATTCAGACGTAATAAATGAGTTTGAGAAAAAAAGAATCATTCCAATTCCTGACCAAATAAATAATTTCTTCTTTTTTGAATTTTTCGATAACCAAGCAAAAAGGAAGATAACGAGTATCCATAAAAATGGTGATAGAAAAAAGTAGAATATTTTGGATAAGATGAAAAACATTTTTTATTCAATGATTGTAAATATATTGAATTTTGAAATTTTGTTGAATGAATATCTTGTATAATAGTAGAATTAAAATTTTGAGAAATACCTTAAAAGTGGTATTTTTGCATGGCATTAGGTTGTTATTTATATTTAATCTAAATAAAAAAAAGAAATGATAACAGTTACAGATACAGCTAAAAAGCAGGCAATCAGATTGATGGAGGACGAAGGGAAAGATGGCTTCTTTATTCGAGTAGGTGTACAAGGTGGTGGGTGTTCCGGTTTGATGTATCAACTAACTTTTGATAATGAAGAAAAAGAAGGCGATAAATCCTTTATGGACAATGGAATTAAAGTAGTGGTAGACAAAAAAAGTTATCTTTATTTGATTGGGACCACATTGGATTTTTCAGGTGGGTTGAATGGTAAAGGTTTTGTTTTTTCAAATCCGAATGCAGATAGAACCTGCGGATGCGGTGAATCATTTTCAGTGTAATAATTTCTGTAATAAAACAAAATGGCAAACTACACAGAAAATGAATTAGCAAAAGATCTTGAAAATCAGGAGTATAAATATGGTTTTGTTTCAGATATTGAGTCTGATAAAATTCCGGTAGGTTTAAATGAGGATATCATTCGGTTGATTTCAAGTAAAAAGGATGAGCCAAGTTGGTTATTGAATTATCGACTTAACGCTTTTCAAATTTGGGAATCCATGAAAGAGCCTGAATGGGCCCATGTACAGTATGAAAAACCCAAGTTTAACGAAATAGCCTATTATTCAGCGCCCAAACAGACTAAAAAATATGAATCATGGGACGATGTAGATCCAGAGATGAAGGAAACCATGAAAAAATTAGGTATTTCCTTGGAAGAGCAAAAAAGATTGACAGGTGTCGCAGTTGACTTTGTAATGGATTCTGTTTCGGTTGCTACGTCATTTAAATCAAAATTGGCAGAATTAGGCATAATATTTTGTTCTTTTTCTGAGGCTGTTAAAGAATATCCTGAATTAGTTCAAAAATATATGGGATCGGTAGTTCCAACTACGGACAATTTTTATGCAGCATTAAATTCAGCTGTTTTTACAGATGGTTCTTTTTGTTATATTCCTAAAGGTGTTCGTTGTCCTATGGAACTTTCAACCTATTTTCGAATTAATGAAGGAGGTACTGGTCAATTCGAACGAACATTGGTAATTGCAGACGAAGGGGCTTATGTTTCTTATTTAGAAGGGTGTACTGCTCCTCAACGTGATGAAAATCAATTACATGCCGCAGTAGTTGAATTAGTTGCACTAGAAAATGCTGAAATAAAATATTCAACAGTTCAAAATTGGTATCCTGGAGATAAAGAAGGTAAAGGAGGCGTGTTTAATTTTGTGACAAAACGTGGTATTTGTGAACGCAATGCTAAAATTTCCTGGACACAAGTTGAAACAGGATCAGCCGTTACATGGAAATATCCATCGTGTATTTTAAAAGGAGATAATTCTATTGGTGAATTTTATTCTGTTGCGGTCACTAACAATTATCAACAAGCGGATACAGGAACAAAAATGGTTCATTTGGGTAAGAATACCAAAAGTACAATCATTTCAAAAGGGATATCTGCCGGAAAATCACAAAATTCGTATCGTGGATTAGTACAGATCCATAAAAGCGCCCAACATGCACGCAATTTTTCACAATGTGATTCTTTACTCATGACTGACCAATGTGGAGCACATACTTTTCCATATATTGAATGCAAAAACCCAACAGCTAAAATAGAGCATGAGGCTACAACATCAAAAATTGGTGAGGATCAATTGTTTTATTGCATGCAACGTGGAATAAGTGAAGAAAAAGCAATAAGTCTCATTGTCAACGGATATTGCAAAGAGGTGTTAAATCAATTGCCAATGGAATTTGCTGTGGAAGCTCAGAAATTGTTGGCGATAAGTTTAGAAGGAAGTGTTGGATAAGGATGATCGCTCGCTTTGAGGGGAGAAATGGAGGGGGTAAACATTGATTATAAATCATCCCTAAAATTCTTCTCAAAAGGGAAATAGAAATGAATAACAAAGAATAAAATGATAAAGATAAATAACTTACATGCTTCAATAGACGGTAAGAAAATTCTGAAAGGATTAAATTTAACTGTTAATGCCGGAGAAGTACATGCCATTATGGGACCAAATGGTGCTGGAAAGAGTACATTATCAAGCGTGCTAGCTGGACGAGAGGATTATGAAGTAACTGAAGGTACTGTAGATTTTGACGGAATTGATTTGTTGGAGCTTTCAACTGAAGATCGTGCAAGAGAAGGATTGTTTTTGGCGTTTCAATACCCCATTGAAATACCAGGTGTTTCTAATGTAAACTTCCTAAGAACCGCAATGAATGAAATTAGAGAATATAAAGGGTTAGATCCTATTTCTGCTAAAGATTTTATGACGATGGTTCGCGAAAAATCTGTCTTAGTTGAATTGGATAGTAAATTAGCTTCTCGTGCCGTGAATGAAGGTTTTTCAGGGGGAGAAAAAAAACGAAATGAGATTTTCCAAATGGCAATGCTTGAACCGAAATTAGCTATTTTGGACGAAACAGATTCTGGATTGGATATCGATGCATTGCGTATTGTAGCAAATGGAGTGAATCAACTAAAATCTGCACAAAACGCAACAATTGTGATTACACATTATCAAAGACTACTGGATTACATTGTTCCTGATTTTGTTCATGTGCTTTTTGATGGGCGCATTGTGAAAACAGGTACAAAGGAATTAGCGCTCGAATTGGAAGAAAAAGGATACGATTGGATTAAAGATGAATTCTCAACAGTTGGATGAAATGGAAATGCCTACACAGACTTCTAAATTAAATCAATTCAGGACAAATTTTACGGAAGGGAACCTTTCAATTGATCCTAGTTTACTTATCCTTTCACGAAGTGTGTTGGATAATTCTGATTTTCCAACTACGCGAAACGAATCATGGAAATATACGCGTTTATCCAAGTTAAGTCAGTTATCTTTAAGCACTTCAAGTAACATAACATCACCCGTATTAGCTCCGTTAAGTTCTCCATATAAATTTATGTTTGTTAATGGAAATATGGTTGAATTCCCTGTAATTCAAGGAGTAAGTATTTCAAAATTGAGTGATTGTTCAGGAAAACAATTGGAATTTGTAGGAAGGGATCTTCGATTAGAAAACGAGGTTTTTCATGCGATGAATACGCTTTATACCCAGGATGGCCTTCTTATTGAAATTGAAGAAAACCAACAGATTGATAACCTAATTCAATTGATTTTTGACACGCAAGAGTCTATGGTTTTCTGTCCAATCAGGATTGTAATTTTAGCTAAAAAAGGATCCAAAGCTCATTTTTTTCAGCATTTCTCAAGTGAAAATTCTTCTTTTACGCTTCCAGTTGTTGAATATTTTGTTGAACAAAATGCCCACTTGTATGTGGATAAAATTCAATTGGAAAATGATGAGTCATTTCATGTTTCAACAGATCAAGTCTATCAAGAACGCGATTCTTTTTTTAAAATAAATACCATTACCTTATCAGGTAAATTGGTTCGTAATAATTTGAATATTTTAGTTGACGGTGAAAATTGTGAAACTAATTTAAATGGAACGTATTTATTGGGTGATGGACAAATAGTTGATAATCATACAGTAGTGGATCACCGTAAACCAAATTGCAATTCGAATGAATTATATAAAGGGGTTTTGAATGGTAAATCAATTGGTGTTTTCAATGGAAAAGTATTTGTGCGTCCAGCTGCTCAAAAAATTAATGCTTTTCAGTCAAATGCCAATGTGCTTTTATCCGAGGATGCATCTATGAATTCAAAGCCCGAGCTTGAAATTTATGCCGATGATGTCAAATGTTCTCATGGATCAACAACTGGTCAAATGGACGAAGAGGCTATCTTTTATTTAAAAGCAAGAGGAATTTCAGAAAAGTCAGCTAGGGCATTGTTAACCCAAGCTTTTATTGGTGATGTGTTGAATCAAATTGAGAACAAAGAAATAGTAGATTACGTTCAGTCTAAACTTGTTGAATTACACGATTGGGTAATTTAATTACTAATAATTATCCTACTTTTCAAATTCATTTCTTTCTTACTAGAACCAGATAATTTCTTTTTTTGTTTCTTTTTCTGCATGTTGAAACAGCAAGGACAATCTATTTGGCAGCAAATGTGGCTGTGATTACAGTCCCTATCTGAATATGCCTTCCTGAAACTTCCACCATATGGTCTTTTGGTAGAACAAGAGGCAATAGTGCAGAAAGCAATAATACCAATTAATTTTATTGTCACTATTGAACTGGTAGTGTCAATAACTCATATCTCAACCAATTCAACGCACTTAAAACAGTCATTTGGAGGTTCCTTTCGCGATTATCTCCGAATTGAAATTTCCTTGCTTTTACTCCATTTTTCGTTGCTAATCCAATCCAAACTAATCCCACAGGTTTGTCGGCTGTTCCTCCAAGTGGACCTGCAATCCCAGTTGTAGAAAGACAAATATCCACATCTAATTTTTTCAATCCTTGTTCAGCCATTTGAATTGCAACAATTTCACTAACCGCCCCGTTTTCTATCAGGGTTGCATTTGAAATTCCTAAAATTTCTTCTTTAAGTTTATATGAATAGGTGAGGAGTGAACCTTCAAAATAGTCAGAAGCTCCTGAAACAGAAACAATTTGGTTGGCTAGTAATCCGGATGTGCAACTTTCAACAGTTCCAATTTTAAGGTTATTTTCTCGTAAAAGATTCCCTATTATTTCAGGCAATGTTTCATTTTCATATCCAAAAACTGCTTCAGGCAAGGATTTTTTTACCTCAGATAAATAGTCCTCAACTAGTTGTTTGTCTTTTTCACCATTAGGTGAAGAAATTCTCAATTTAACTATTCCCGGTGAAGGAAGGTAAGCTAAACCTAATCCTTCAGAACGAACCTTAGTCTCCCAATCATTTAGCTGTTCAGCCAAGAAGGATTCGCCAATACCTTGGGTTAAAATTGTTTTATGATACATGGAATTCAACTGAAAACGCTCTTTAACGCGTGGAAAAACTTCCTCAGTCATAATTCCTTTCATTTCATATGGAACGCCAGGAAGAGAAATAACTATTTTACCATTTTTTTCAAACCACATTCCTGCTGCTGTTCCATAGTTATTGGCTAAAATAGTACAGTTTTTTGGTAGTGCTGCTTGTTGAATGTTTGATTCAAGCATGGGTCTTTTTCTGCTTGAAAAATAGTCAGTTATCTTTTTTAATGTTGGCTCATGGATTTCCAATTCTGTTTGAAAAAAACGCGCTAACGTATGTTTCGTTATATCATCTTTTGTTGGTCCTAAACCTCCAGTTATAATAACCATATCTGCTTTATTGATAGAATATTCTACCGATTCAATTATGGAATTGGCATCATCAGAAATGGTTAATCCTTCAATTACTGAACTCCCCATTTTAGACAATTCTTGTCCAATCCAAGCAGCATTCGTATTGATTGTTTGACCAATTAACAACTCATCTCCAATGGATAATATAATCGCTTTCATTTAGATATTTTTTTGAATTTCGCAATGGATTCAATGTGTCCGGTATGAGGAAATTGATCAGCTAATGAAAATTTAAGTAATTCATATCCAGCTTGCATAAGCGTATCTGTATCCCTTGCTTGGGTGGATGGATTGCAGGAGATATAAACAATATTTTCTGCCCCTAAATCGATAACTTTCTGCAATGTTTTTGGCGCAATTCCAGCGCGAGGAGGGTCAAGTATTATAGAAGCAATTTTTCCATTCAATTCAGGTTTTTCTTTGAGGAATTTACCAACATCAGCGGCAAAAAAATCAAGTCCATTCAAATGGTTAACCGCAGCATTACGTTTTGCATCTTCAATTGCTTCAGGAACAATGTCAACTCCAATAACTTTTATACCCGATGATCGTTTTGCTAAAATTTGACCTATTGTTCCGGTTCCGCAAAATAAATCTAATACTACTTTATCTGAATCGATTTTTTCTTCAAATACATAATCTAAAGCACGATTATAAAGAAGTTCTGCACAAGCGGGATTTGTTTGAAAAAAGCTTTCCATGCTAATTTCAAATGATAAATCAACTAATTTTTCAGTTACAACAGGTTTTCCGTAAAGTAATTTATTGTCACCATTTTCAATTTTTGCTCTATCTGCTACATTGTCATTAATGGTATGCTGTATACCGGCAATGCGATCTCCCATTTCACTCAAAAGAAAAGCAACAAATGCATCTCGGTTAAAATTTTCTAATCCTTCTGATGACGTAACGAGGTTGATAAGTAATTGATTTTGATCAAATGACTTTCTTACCACAATATGTCGATAGAAACCTGTTTTTTTCGGTGGATGCCAAGCGGGCAAATTAGTGTTTTTCAAATATTCTTGAATCCTAGTTAAAAAGGTTTCCCATTGTTCATCAAAAAGCCCACTTGCTTTTTTTAAATTTTCAACCTTCCACCAAGTACCTCTTCGTTTGAATCCCAAAGCAAAAGCATCGTCTATTTCTTCTCCGGTTTCTGGTACATGTTCAATGGAGGAAAAACTATATTCCATTTTATTGCGGTAGAAATAGGCTTGAGGCGATTCAATGAATGAATCAAAAACTGAATCAATATCTTTAATGCCAGCCAACCTAGAAAATGTGTCTAAGGTAGATTTTTGCTTGTATTTTCCTTGAATTGATAATGGAATACGAACATAGGGACCACCTGAAATTTCTTGAAATTGAGTTTCCGTTTCAAATTCAGATCGCTTGAGTACATCCACTAAATTAGCTTCGGCGTGTTTTTTTCGTTTGGTTGTTATTTTCGCGCTTACGGTTTGTCCTGGGAAAGCATTATCCACAAAAACAATAAAGTTGCCATCTTCTGTTGGTATTTTTGCAATTCCTCTGCCACCAAAAGCGTAATCAACAATTTCTAGTTCAACAATTTCTCCGCGATTAAAAAGGCTTTTAGTATTCATTTTCAAAAGTTATAATTCAAGTAGTTTCCAAGGTAACTGACTTAGGTTGGTGATTTGATTGATGTATTTAATTTGGTTATTTTGAATTTGTGGATTAAAATGAACTGCTTTCATTCCAACCCCTTCAGCTCCAAGAATATCAACTTCGTAGTCATCTCCAATCATGAAGGAGTGTTCGGCTGTGGTTCCAGCTTTGGTTAAGGCATATTGAAATATTTTCGGGTCTGGTTTATTAAATCCAACCTCCTCAGAACAAACAATTACATCAAAAAAACGATCAAGTCGGCAGTTTTCTAATTTCATATATTGAACCTCCTTAAATCCATTTGTGATAATATGCATTTCATATCCAATATTTTTCAATTCAGATAAAGTTTCGATTGTATTAGGAAACAATTCGGTTTGTTTGGGCGAAAGTTCAACATATCCATCACTAAAGTGTTTGATCAATGTAGGGTCATCCAACTTCCAATTTTCCAATGTCTTTCTAAATCGCTCGTCTCTTAAGAAATCTTTAGTGATTTCTTTCTTTCCATACGCTTTCCAAAGAGCAGCATTTACCTGTACATAGTGGTCATGAAAATCAGTGAAATTCAATTCAGAACTTTCTAAAGTGGCAGTTTCATACAATTTAATTAGCGCGCGCCTCGAATTTCCATCAAAGTCCCACAAGGTTCTATCTAAATCAAAAAATAAGTGTTTTTTCATTATGCAAGAACAAAATAAGCTAAGCACGTTGTAATGAATCCACTCAGTAATATACCAATGAAAACCCATAGAAAAGTGTCTTTCTCTTTTCCATAGAATTTAGCTACAATAATTGTCCCTAAAGGGATTGAAAGTAGGGAAGGAGCAATAAAACAAATCCCATATTTACCAAGAGATTTTCTCAATTTGATGGTCAGTTTATTTCCCCAAGTAAATATTCTTTTTTTAGGGAGTTCCATATTTTTTTCTAACGCTTCTTTCTCTTTTTTTAGCCGTAATTTTTTAGCTCGATTCATGACAAATTCTGCTGAGAAGTAAAAGAAAAGCGAACTCAATGTTGCGCCAGAAACAGCGGATAGATAGGTAGCCAAAAAACTAAGCCCTTGAGGGATGCCTGCAAACGGTGAAAATAAAAATTTTACTGTCGCAACAAAAAATACACTTGAAATTGCTGTCCAATCCATAATTAAATTTTTTCTCCGTATGCTAAATCTCCAGCGTCACCTAGTCCCGGTACAATGTAGGATTGTGCGGTTAATTCCTCATCTATAGCAGCGACAAAAATCTCCGTGTTTTCGGGAAGGTGTTTTTTTATGTATGCAATTGCTTGTGGTGTTGCAATGGCAGAAACAATGAAAATCCTTTTTGGGTTACCTTGACGCAACATAGCTTTATAAACGGTAATCATGGAACTTCCTGTTGCTAACATTGGGTCACTGATAATCCATGTTTTTCCGTCCAAATTTGGAGTCGCCATGTATTCGACATATATTTCAAATTCTTCAGCCGTTGTATGTTTTCTATAGGCGGATATAAAGGCACTTTCTGCGTGATCAAAGTAATTTAGTAAACCTTGATGCATAGATAAACCAGCCCTTAGTATAGTCGCTAATAAAATTTCCTCCTTAGGTAAGTCTATTTTTGCTTGACCAAGCGGAGTTGTTACCTGCTGTTCTTGATATATGAGTTGTTTTGACAATTCATAACCTAAAATTTCAGCAATTCGTTCCATGTTTTTTCGAAAACGCATGGGGTCTTTTTGTATTTCAATACTTCTAATTTCAGCTAAAAATGTATTGAGTATGGATGCCTCTTTGGATATGGTATGTATCATTTGAAATAGCTTTCTGTAAAAATACATAGAATTATGAGTAGGTAATTAAACTCTGTCAAAAATTCACTGAAATTGGCTAAAAACTGACAGCGTGTCGCAGTTTCATCTATTGGAACTATCTTTGTCATTAACTGAACGCTATAATTTAGTTGATATGAAAAATAAACAAACAGAAGAAAATACAGAAAATCACGAGGTGAATAATCAATCAGATTCAACAGAAGTGAATCAACAAGAGACAACAGAACAAATTGAATCAGTTGAAGAAACAGAAATTCCGGTTGAACCTACTTGGGAAGAGAAATTTTTAGAAATGAACGATCGCTATGTTCGATTATATGCTGAATTTGATAACTTTAGAAGAAGAACTCAAAAGGAAAGAATTGAACTAATGGCAACCGCCAATGCAGGAATTTTGAAAGATCTTATTCCTGTTTTAGATGATTTTGAACGTGCTATTACGTATAATGAAACAGCTTCTGAAATAGACAGCGTGAAAGAAGGTTTTGGATTAATCCATTCAAAATATAAGTCAATTTTAGAATCTAAAGGGTTGAAACCAATGGAATGCAAAGGACAACCTTTTGATAGCGAGTTGCATGAGGCAATTGCAAATATTCCAGCACCATCAGATGACCTAAAAGGAAAAATAGTTGATGATGTGGAAAAAGGGTATTTATTAAATGATAAAGTGGTTCGTTTTGCAAAAGTAGTTGTTGGACAATAATTGAAAAAGTAAAGAATGAGTCAAAAACGTGATTATTACGAAGTTTTAGGAGTTTCTAAAAGTGCTGATGAAGCTGAAATTAAAAAGGCTTATAGAAAATTGGCTATAAAATATCATCCAGATAAAAACCCAGATGATCCGACTGCAGAAGATAAATTTAAGGAAGCAGCCGAAGCATATGAAGTACTAAGTAATTCTGATAAAAAAGCACAATACGATCGTTTTGGTCACGCAGGAATGGGTGGACAAGGAGGATTTGGTGGTGGTATGAATATGGATGACATATTCTCTCAATTTGGTGATGTATTTGGAAGTGCCTTTGGTGGAGGTAGTTTTGGTGGCAGTAGATCTGGTGGTGGTTCTAGAACCGTTCGAGGAACAAATTTGCGCGTAAAAATGAAACTTACCTTGGATGAGATAGCCAATGGTGTTAAGAAGAAAATCAAAGTAAATAAATTAATTAATGCTGAAGGAGTAACCTATAAGAATTGTTCTACCTGTAATGGTACTGGTAGAGTAACAAGGGTTGCGCAAACATTTTTAGGTGCCATGCAAACACAATCCGCATGTAATGTATGTCAAGGTGCTGGGAAAATGATTGATAAAAAACCCTCAGATGCAGATGCACAAGGGTTAAAAAGACAAGAAGAAGTTATTGAAATTGAAATTCCTGCAGGAGTAGAAGAAGGAATGCAATTAAGTGTTACTGGTAAAGGAAATGCTGGACCTTTTAATGGCGTTCCGGGAGATTTGATTGTATTGATTGAGGAAACGGATCATGAAGATTTGCGCAGAGAAGGCGAAAATTTACATTATGATGCCATTGTTAGCTTTATTGAAGCAGTTTTAGGTGAATCGATTGAAGTTCCAACCGTAAATGGAAAGGTGAAAATTAAAGTGGACGCCGGAACACAAAGTGGAAAAGTATTGCGATTAAAAGGTAAAGGTTTACCTGTTCTACAAGGTTATGGTACAGGAGATTTATTTGTACATATTCATGTGTGGACTCCAACGAAACTTTCAAAAGAAGAACGAGAGATACTTGAAAAAATGAAAGATTCTGAAAATTTCAAACCAAGTTCAGATGCGGAAAGCAAAGGTTTTTTTCGTAGAATGAAAGACATGTTTAGTTAATAACATGAGTTTTTTATCCAATAATAAAGGAGGGAATAATGACTTTAAAAGTTTTTCCTTAACGATTTGTTTGGTTATATTAAGCTATGGATTTCTTGGCTCTTTGCCTTTACTTATCGAATTAAAGTACGCTGGAACAAGTTTGGATGATGTGTTGAGTATTGAACACATGACACGAATTATTGGGAAAAATAGATTATTGATTCATTTATTAATTCCATTTTTATTTATTGTTGGTTCCATTTGGATTGGCGTGAAGTATTTTCACAGGCGTTCGTTTAAATCGATTATCACCACATCCTCTTCCTTTCGATGGAAACGTTTTTTTACCACATTTCTAATCTGGTGGGTTGTCATGTCCTTATTTATATACTTTTCTTATCAATTTTCTCCTGAGTTAAAATGGAATTTTGTTTGGTCGAATTTTTGGCCTTTATTGCTTGTTTCGTTTATCATGATTCCGATTCAAACCACGGCCGAAGAGTTGTTTTTTCGAGGCTATTTGGCACAAGCATTTTTTCAAAAAACAGGAAGTGTTTTTCATTCAATTATTCTTACATCTATATTGTTTGCTTGCATGCATGCATTTAATCCTGAGGTGACAACGTTGGGATACGGAATTTTGGTTTATTATTTTATGACAGCCGTTTTTTTGGCTATCATGTCTGTAATGGATGAAGGATTGGAATTGTCAATGGGATATCATGCTGCAAATAATGTTTTTACGGCAATAATAATCACCAATAATTGGCAAGCGTTTCAAACAGATGCCGTTTTTATTGATACATCTAAACCAGCTTTTGGATTGGATTCAATTATAACATTAATTATCATTCAACCTCTTTTATTACTGGTGCTTTCCAAAATCTATAAATGGAAAAATTGGAAACGCTTGGTACGTTGAAATGATTTTTTTAACTTTTTTCCATACATTTGCATCACTCTTAACTTAAAAACAACATAGTATGCACCTGTGGAACACCTTAAGCAAAGAGGATTTAGAAGAAAAATTGCGTCATAGCGGCCATAAATTTGTCACTATTTCATTTTATCAGTACGCAAAAATTGAAAATCCTCATTTATTTAGAGATCACCTTTTTCAAATGTGGTCGAACCTTGATGTAATCGGTAGAACGTATGTCGCCACCGAAGGTATTAATGCTCAGATAGCAGTACCTCATGAAAATCTAGATCAGTTTATTGAACAACTTTATTCTATTGATTTCCTTGATGGTGTTAGGCTCAACTTTGCAATAGATGATTCTGAAGCGGAATATCCTTTTTTGAAGTTAAAAATTAAGGTTCGAAATAAAATAGTGGCGGATGGATTAAATGATGAAACATTTGATGTCACCAACAAAGGAAAGCACCTGAAAGCGGAAGAATTTAATGAGTTAATTTCCAAACCTGAAACCATTTTAATTGATTTTCGAAATCACTACGAATCAGAGGTAGGACATTTTAAAGGCGCCATTCTTCCTGATGTTGACACTTTTCGGGAATCTTTACCCTACATTGAGGAAACCTATTTAAAAGGAAATGAAGATAAAAATTTGGTGATGTATTGCACCGGTGGAATTCGTTGTGAAAAGGCATCTGCTTGGTTTAAGCATCGCGGTTTTAAAAATGTGCATCAACTTGAAGGTGGTATCATAAAATATGCGAATGATTGCAAAAACGAAGGGCTTGAAAATAAATTTATTGGAAAGAATTTTGTGTTTGATGAACGAAGGGGAGAACGCATATCACCGGATATAATCGCTGTTTGTCATCAGTGTGGTGAACCTGCAGATGTGCATACAAATTGTGCCAATGAAGCCTGTCATTTGTTATTTATTCAATGTGATTCTTGTAAAAGTAAGATGGATAACTGTTGTTCTGATGAATGTCAAACAATTTTTCATTTACCCCTTGAAGAACAAAAAGCCCTTAGGCAAGGAAAAGACAATAGCAATAAAATTTTCAAAAAAGGAAGGTCTCCGAAGTTGAAATTTAAATTAAACCAAGAAAAACCAATATCTTTGATTAATCAAAGTAAAATTTAAGTGAATTTAATTATCAACTGGGATGTATCTCCCGAAATTATAGATGGGTGGAGAACACCAAATTTATATGGTTTACTCTTCGTAACCGGCTTAATAATAGGATATTTTGTTATTAAACAAATGTTTCGCAAGGAGCAAATTGAAGATAAACAGTTGGATAGTCTTGTCATGTTCATGATTATTTCAATTATTGTTGGTGCTCGCTTAGGGCATGTTCTTTTTTATGGTCCTTACTGGGATTTTATTGATGCGAACGGACGCAAGGTTGAAGGATATTTTTCTCATCCTGAATCTATAATAAAAGTGTGGGAAGGAGGATTAGCTAGTCATGGTGCCGCAATTGCTATCTTACTTGCACTTTGGTATTACTCTAAAAAAGTGGTTAATAAACCCTATTTGTGGATTTTAGATCGAATTGCTGCCCCTATTGCTATTGCCGGTTGTTTTATTCGTCTCGGGAATTTAGTAAATCATGAAATTGTTGGTGATCCCTCGAATTTACCGTGGGCTTTTAGTTTTTCCATGTATTACGATGAAGCAACAAACATGTTCGACCCAACGCCGAGGCATCCTGCTCAACTATATGAGGCAATTGCATATTTATTTTCATTCTTTTTTCTATATTTTCTTTATTGGAAAAAGAAAGCATATTTAAAATCAGGACTTGTTTTTGGTTCATTTTTGATACTGATTTTCGGAGCTCGTTTTCTTGTTGAATTTATAAAATTGGGTCAAACTGCCCGCGACTTTCAGCTCCCAATTAATACAGGGCAAATGTTGAGTATTCCTCTCATTCTTGCCGGTATTTACCTTGTTTATAAAGCCTTATATGATAAAGTACAAAACAGCACAAGAAATTGAAATAATGCGTGAAGCTGCTCAGATTGTGAGTAGAACCTTAGGATTAATTGCTAAACACATTTACGAAGGTCAAACACCCAAGGAATTAGATCGAATTGCAGAGGAATATATTCTTTCACAAAATGCAAAGCCAGGGTTTAAAGGACTCTATGGATGCCCGAGTACTTTATTGATTTCCGTCAATGAGCAAGTTGTTCATGGGTTACCCACTGAGCGTAAATTTCAATCAGGTGACGTAGTATCTGTTGATTGCGGTTCAATCTACAAAGGGTATTACGGTGATCATGCTTATACTTTTGAGGTAGGTGATGTTAAGCCTGAAGTAAAAAAACTGCTAGAGGTTACGAAAGAATGCTTATACCTTGGTATCGAAAATTGCCATACTGGTAATCGGGTAGGGGATATTGGTTTTGTAATTCAACAACACGCAGAAAAACACGGGTATGGTGTGGTTCGCGACCTGGTAGGTCATGGATTGGGACGTACATTGCACGAAGACCCTCAAGTTCCTAATTATGGACGCAGAGGGAGTGGTAAACGAATTCAGAATGGGTTAACAATTGCTATTGAACCGATGATTAATATGGGAACAGAAAAAGTAAGCCAATTAGATGATAATTGGACTATTGTTACCGCTGATGGGTTGCCAAGCGCACATTTTGAACATAACGTAGCTGTTGTGGATGGTCAACCGGTTATTTTATCTACGTTTGATTTTATTTATGAAGTGCTAGATAAACGTTCATGATTCGCGAAGAAAGAACTGTTTTTTTAACTGTCTTAACATTTGTCGTCTATGCCTCCTTGCAGTGGTTAGAAAAAGGTTCCTTTCTATTTCCTTTTCCTTTAAACGAAATTGTCATTTTTGGGATTTTTTGTTATTTTCTGATTATAAATAAAAGTTCAAGAACCAAATTAAGTTTCTTCTTGGGCTTAGTTCTCTTTTTCAAAATGGTATCCCAACAGTTTTTTTGGACACTTTTTTTAACTAACGATTCTCTTGAAATACTTTATTCTTCCCTGTGGACGGATGGTTTCTATCTTTGTTATGGATTGAGTTTTATTTTATTTTCCTATTATTTTCTTTCCAAAAAAGAAGGTGGTAATTTCTGGTTGGTTTTTACCTTTTGTATCCTCGTTTTTTTAGTTGGAATAGTAATCAACCAACCAATGCTAGAATTAATTTCTTTTATTTTCTTGATTATCCTTGGTTATCGATTTAATATAAATCGTATTGTGCAAGCTCAATTGGTTTTAGTTTCCGTTTTTGAAATAGGGAAACAACTAATGCATATTTATTGAGCCACATAAGTATAATAGATATACCCATCCGAATTACTAGAGCCGCCAGTAAATCGAGATCTAGATTTTGCAAAATTCATAGCCAAATCAATCATGCATTGGTCTGCACCTTTACTTTTAGAGGGATCATATTTTGCAGAAATTACCCCACCATAACTATCAACCTTTATTTTGATTGCTACTTTCCCTGCTCCTCTGCAAGAGTAACCAGGTGCTTCTAATTTTGATTCGGTACGTGTTGGAACATCATATGAAACTAATACATTTCCTTTGAATGCAAATTGAGAACCCGATGAATTTAAATTGGAATTGGATGCATTCGTGGACGGCTTTGGGGTGTTTTTTTGATTACGATCCTTCACTTGTTTTTGGATCTCTTCTAAGTGCTTACGTTCTTCAGAAAAAGCATTTTCATTATTGCCTGATTGTTTATTGTTTTGATTACCTATTTGTTGGGACCAGTTTTTTTCTGAAAACAACCGTTTGTCATTGAGGTCTTTGGTAGTATTTTTTACTTCGCCACCTTGAAATTCAGGGGCAACTTGTATGTTCTCCGGTTTTAGTTCGATTTCATCCTCAGGAATTTCAACTCGGGAATCGTTAAACATGCGTTCAATGGGTACAAGTTGATCAAAATATTTTAATTGCAAATACGTGAATAATAGAACATAGGTCATTAATGCAGCAAGAATGCCGTATTTGAATTTATCGATATAATAAAAAACCTTATCCATTAATTTTTTAGTTGTACCAATTTTCGTTCCTTAATGAAAAAATAAGCTACAGAATCACCTTTGGTTAACAAAATAACATCGGAATTAAGTAAATTAATGCTTTGGTAATGAACAGGAACGATTGGTTGACCAGCATTATCGAAAACACCAAAAATATTACCAGCACCCACTTTTAAAAATTCAGTTCCTTCAATCCATTCAATTGAGGAATAAGCATTGGGAATAATAAATTTTTCTTTTCCGTCAATTACACCCATGAGAGAATCCTTGGATACAATTCCAATATTATTTATAAAACTCTCCGCATATTCGTAGGTTGGTTTAATAACCTCTTTACCTAATTGATCGAAATATCCCCATTTTCCATTCTTATTAAATGAAATCAAATCCGAAATAGATCCCAATTCCAAGTAGTTGAATGGTACGTATGTTTTTCCTTTGGAATCAATTAAGCCCAATTTCCCATTTTTTTTAACCTTAGCTAAGCCATTTTTAAATGTTGAGTAGGTTTGATAATTCGGGTACGTATCAAATGTTGGTGGAATGATAAAATTCAATGATTCATCGATGTACCCAATTTTATTTTCACTCACTATGATCGCTCGATTATCTGATAATTTCCCAATAAAATCATACTTAGCAGGAACTAATTGTATACCATTTAAATCACAAATACCAAATTTACTACTATCCGAAAAAATCAATAAAGTATCTGAAAAGAATTGAATTGATTCATAAAGGGGTTTCACAATAAACGAACCAACGCTATCGATTATGGCTTGGTTATTTTCTATTTTTACTCGAGCAATATGGTTTTCAAAAGACTCAACTTCTTGAAATCTTTCTGGAATGAGTGAAATTCTATTTTTAGAATAAAATCCATATAAGGAATCTCTCTTCACATACATCTTTTCTTCGCTTATAGGACCTATTTCAGCATATATTGGTTCAAAAATGAAATAACCATTTCGATCGATTAATCCAACCTGATTGCTCATTTCAACAACAGCTCTACCTTGATTAAAATCCGAGGCATCATCAAATTTGGGTTCTATAATAAATTTGTTTGCCTTTGATATATATCCATATTTTTGGTCTTTAACCACCACTGCTAAATCTTCTGAAAAATAACCGGCGATTTCATAGGTTGCAGGAATAATTAATTTCCCGTCTTTATTCATATACCCCCAATATTTATCCACTTTTACTGGTAGTAACGTTAATTTTGATAACGTTTCCTCATTTTTTACTTCATTTCCAAAGGGATAATCAGGATATTTCTTAATAAAATCTTGATGTTTGTTTTCCCCATAATCGCTCATGAATATTTTGTATAGCCTTCTCCAAGCGTCTGGAATATTATGATTTGAACTATGATCTTTAATAAAAATTTCTAAAGATTTTATAGAACTTGATGCAGTGCTTAATTCATAAACTTTGTTTTCAGCTTCGTTTCGGTAAGGACTATCTTTGCATTCATTCAAAAATTGAATATAAGATATAAGCGTCTCTTTTTGAGTATATTCAAAGTATTGCTGCTTATAAAATAAATTTTGAGCTTCTTGCTTGAAACTAGATTCTGGATAGGTTGTTAAGTACATAGTAGTACTTATAGACTTATTTTCTTTTTTGGTTAAATCATATGCTAAAGAGTCTCTTTTGAAAATCGCTTTGTTTAGCAAAATAGATTGTGGGTGTTGCTTTATGAAATTATCAAAAGAAGAAACTGTATTGTCAGCAACGGAATTATTATAGAACCCCTTACTGATTGCTTGTTCTAGGTCCAGAATGTACTCTTCAGAATATTTATACTTTTCGAGTTTTATACGTGTTTTTAATTTAACATTTGTCCTTGTTGATTTTGCAAGCGCAATATATTTATAAGCAGAATCAAGTGAGTGAAACGGATTGTCTTTTCTGTAATAAATAACAGCAAGACCATAAGCTGCTGGTGAATTTTCTTTTTTTAATGATTTTTCAAAGATTTTTTTGGCCTGGAAGTAATCAAAAATGATCAATGCTTGGAACCCTTTCTCTATTTTACTGGCATATGAAGAATGAGCAATAGAAAAAAATAGAAGTAAGCAAGTGGCATATACCATGTACAAATGATGGTTTCGATTCACGAGTTTATATTTATTTAATTCCAATTTAGGGTAAAATTAACAATTTCTTACGTGGATATTGATATAAACTGTGTGTTTAATCTTGTTAAAAAACGTAATTTTGCAAACATTTTAATATCAAAATTTATGTCAAACGCACTTGGAAATCATATTTTAGTTGAATTTATGAATTGTGACCCTCACATTATGAACGATGTTGCGGGTATTGAAAGGGATATGGTTGGTGCCGCCCAAAAAGCGGGTGCTACCGTAATAAACTCCACTTTTCATCATTTTTCACCTTATGGTGTTTCGGGTGTAGTAGTTATTCAAGAAAGCCATTTGGCCATTCATACTTGGCCAGAATATGGGTATGCTGCCGTTGATTTATTTACTTGTGGTGAAATGAATGCATGGATTTCTTTTGATCACTTGAAAGAGTGTTTTAAAGCAAAGTCATACTCAGCTATTGAAATGAAAAGAGGATCGGTTAATTTATTGACACGAAATGATTTTGATATTTCTACTATGCGTCAAAAAGCTTCCGAATGGCAAAATCCTGAATTCTATACACGAAATGTTTGGTTTACAGATAAAGATGATAATCAAGCATTGTCGCTTAGATTTACTGGTGAGGTGTTTTATGATGTTCAATCTCCTTTCCAACGAGTTCGCATTTTGGAATCATATAAATATGGTAAAATGTTGGCTTTGGATGATATGGTTATGACCACGCAAAAAGATGAATTCCATTACCATGAAATGATTTCCCACCCAGCACTTTTCACTTTAGGTAATGCAAAAAACATACTTGTAATCGGAGGTGGAGATGGTGGTACTATTCGCGAGGTGTTGAGACATGAATCCGTTGAAAAAGTAACAATGGTTGAAATTGATGGCGAAGTAATTAAAGCATGTAAGGAATTTTTACCAGAAATAGCAAATTCGTTTGATCACCCTAAATTAGAATTATTAGTGGATGATGGAATTTCCTTCATAAAAAATGCAGAAGCTGGAACGTATGATTTAATCATTGTTGACGGATCTGATCCCGTTGGACCTGCCGAAGGATTATTTAGTGTAGAATTTTACACGAATTGTTACAATGCCTTGAAAGAAAATGGAATTTTGGTGGCGCAAGGTGAGTCTCCCAAATTTAATGAAAAAGCTTTTGCTGAATTAAATCACACATTACAAGGTATATTTGGTTCTGATAAAGCTCCTGTCTCTTTGTTTTTTGTTCCAACTTATCCTACGGGAATGTGGAGTTTTCAATATGGTATCAAAGGTGATTTGAATCTTAAGAAACTAGCAGATTCCGAGCAAGTAGATACATTTGTTTCAAAGAATGGCTTGAGATACTATAATTCAGAAATTCATGTTGGAACATTTGCAACTCCTAATTTTGTGAAAGAACTTTTGAAAAAATAACCAAAGAAAATTAGTCTATTTGAAATATATTGCTCGATTTATTTTTTGGATTATTGGTTGGAAAATTGATCCCAATCCTCCTGCTAATATAAAAAAATGTGTAATTGCAGTTGGTCCTCACACATCCAATTGGGATTTTATTTTAGGTAGACTTGCCTTTTTTCAATATGGAGTTAATGCAAAGTTTTTAATTAAAAAAGAACTTTTTTTCTTTCCGTTGGGGTTATTATTAAAATCACTTGGTGGTATTCCTGTCAATAGAAAGAAAAACTCAAACATGACTGATTTTGCCGTAAAACTGTTTCAAAATACAGATACCATGTATTTAGTTTTCACCCCTGAGGGTACTCGAAAATATAACCCTAATTGGAAAAAGGGTTTTTATTATATCGCACTTAAGGCAAATGTCCCTATTTATATTTGTTATATGGATTATGCTAATAAAATGGGTGGATTTCATTCGATTTATACTCCAACAGGAGATATAGACAAAGACATTAATGAAATAAAAAAAGTAATGGGTCAATTCAAAGGAAAGTATCCGGAACTTGGAGTTTATTGATTTTTAGGTTTGAATGAATCTGTTTTTTTATCATAGCCATATGGACAGTGTTTACAACCACTTTTACAACAATATCCCCGCTTAAGATGATATGCTTCCGTAAAAATTATATATCCTTCCTCACTCAAATAATAATCTTCCTCTGTTAAATTTTGCTTTTTATTAAAACCTAGCGATTCTCGATTCATTTTAAAATGTCTGAATTAAATAATTTACCTTCTGAAAAATGCTCTATTGTTGAGCGACTAATACTCAACGATCAAGTAAGCAATTTGTTCATTAAGCGAGATGATTTAATTCATCCATTAATATCCGGTAATAAATGGAGGAAATTGAAATTGAATGTTTTACATGTTCAACAAAATAATTTAAATGGGATTCTAACCTTTGGTGGAGCTTATTCAAATCACCTGCTGGCCGTTGCAATGGCCGGAAAAATATATGCTATTCCAACTGCTGGTATAGTAAGGGGTGATGAATTGAATGCACAATCGAATTTAATGTTGTCATTGTGCGATTCTTTGGGAATGAAATTAAAATTTGTTTCGCGCGAAGAATACCAATACAAAGAAGAATCTGAATACAAACAAGAATTATTGACGGAATTTGTAAATTATTGGATTGTACCCGAGGGTGGTGGCAATTATCAAGGTGTTATTGGATGTATGGATATTTTATTAGAGACAAGTAACGATTTCGATTTCGTCTGTGTTTCGCAAGGAACAACGGCTACATCTTTAGGGATATTATTGGCTATTCCTGCAACAACTAAATTATTGGTTTGTCCAGCCTTAAAGGGATTTGATTCTATCTCTGAAATGACGAAAAAGTTAGCAAGATTTGGATTTGACAAAGAGTATATTGACGAAAAAATGAGTCAAGTTATCGTTCTAAACTCAGATGATTTAGGTGGATATGGCAAAGCTACAGAAGAATTAAAATTATTTTCAAATCAATTCACACGCAACACAAATATTCCAATTGATTTAACGTATAATGCCAAATCACTTTATAAATTGGAAGAGTATATTCAAACAAAAAGGCTGTATGAATCCAAGATACTATATGTTCATACCGGTGGATTTTCTTAAAAGACACAAAAATTCTTTGTTTCCTGTACCTCCAACGATGGGTGAATCTGTGATTCCTTGCCAAGAAAATTGATTTATTTCGGCCGCAGATTTTATTGTTTCAATTACTTGGGGATAAAGAGTGATATCTTTAACAATTCCTTGTTTATTCAAATTTTGTTTTCCTACTTCAAATTGAGGTTTAATTAAGGCTATAACAAATCCATTTTCTGACAAAAAAGTTGGTAAGTGGGGAAGGACTTTTGTTAAGGAAATAAAGGATACATCGATAACGATTCCGGATAGTTCTTCATTTATTTGAGAGTTGCTTAAGTTTTTAATGTGTGTTTGTTCTAGATTTTTTATTCTCTTATCATTTTTTATTAATTCATGTAATTGATCTGTTCCAACATCAACACAATAAACTTTATTACATCCATTTTCCAATAAAACTTGGGTAAAACCGCCAGTTGAAGCACCTAAATCCATGCAAATTGTTTGCTGCAATTCTATTTTAAATACTTTCAACGCATGGAGTAATTTAAATGCTCCTCGAGAAACATAATGATTATCGGGTTCAGAAACAGAAATCTCAGCATTGCGACTGATTTTTTTTCCTGATTTGGTGACGATTTGTCCGTCTACACTTACTTTTCCAGAAAGAATCGCTTCTTCCGCGCGTGCGCGTGAACTGAAAACTAATTTTTCAACAAGCAGTTTGTCTAAGCGTTCCATTATCGGACCAAATTCACGCTTCCTGTAACGATAGTTTTATTATCTGTTTGCTGAGTTTTATAGGCTATTTTCCAGGTATAAACACCATCCGGGCATTGCTGTGCTTTTAAGCCATATGTTCCATCCCAACGTGCAGTAGCATCATGACTTTCCCATATTAATTCACCCCAACGATTAAAAACTAATAATTCAAAATTATATGGGTCAAAACCAGATGTAAATACAGGGCCCCAGGCTTGATTGAATTCATCTTCATCTGGAGTAAAAGAATTTGGCACGTAAAATATAGTTTCTTCATTATAATTTATCACCATGGTTACCTCGTCAGAACATCCATTGGGAGAACTAGCTACTAAGGTTACAAGGTAATTTCCTTGAGGATTCGTATAGATAATCGATGGATTTTCTTGGTTTGATGTATTTCCATTACCGAAATCCCAAAAATAGTCCGTGGCATCTACTGATGAATTATAGAAATTAATTGGTTGATTTGAATTTGATATTACACTTGTACTAGCTGTAAAGGCTGCATTAGGTGTATTTTCTACGCAAATCAATCCAGTGGTTGAAGAAGAGGCTGAGCAGAGGCCATTCGAAGCTGTTAATGTAATATCATAACAACCCGCATTGGTAAATGTCGAATTTATATTAGCACCAGTTCCAATGTTAAGACCGTTTGCCGTCCAAGTATATGAAATTCCAGGTAAAGCACTTGTAGATAGTAAAATATCTAATGGAGAACACCCTGTTGTGATTGCATTATTAATAATTGGCAATGATGGATTTGTGTTACTTAAAATATAGGGAATATTGTTAAAATCATTCCAGCTCGAAGTAGTAGACTTAAAAAATGGTGCGCCAGGAACAACAGATACGAGAGCTATATCTTGCCATATTGAAGGTTGTGTAATATTCCATCTTGCCATATCACTCCAATTCCCATCGGCAACAGGATCGAAATTAATGGCTAAATTAATTCCAGAGGTTCCATTTGTTCGATTAATTTGATGATAGAAGTTTGGGTTACTTGCACATAAAAGGGGTTCAAATGAATTTCGATCATATCCTATAGGTGTTTCATTGGTAGCATCTAAGTTAGCTAATCGTACGGTATAGGTATTAGCCGTGGCAGCAGTTGGAGTAATTTCAACAGGACGATAACGAAAAGTTCCACTTCCTGGAATATTTTGGCTGGTATTTGCTGTAGAGCCAACAGGGAATAAATACATACCATTGGATAAGGTATTTCTTGATAAAAAACCACCATTTGCACTGGAAACATAACCGGAAGTTCTAATGATTGAGTTGAGGGCGGTATTATTAACAAAACAACCATAAATGTCTGTATTTAAATGAATACTTGTTAAATCTAGTACTCCTTTAACTATTTTGTTTACTTGTTGGGTTTTAATACCGGTACCAGCCAATGTAAGATTGAAAAATTGTGTGGTTGAGGTTCCTCCCAAAAATTCATTTGGCCCTAAGAAAAACACCGTTCCAGTGGTAGAGTTAAATACATTATTATCATACCAATGACGTAACAATTTAATATAACCATCTGCATTGATTGTAGCGTTATTGGTTATGTCTTGAGTAACGTAAAGTTCCGCGCTCGATGCTGTACCATTACCATTTACAGCCAATATACCAGTATTGTCATTTTGAACACTTCCATTAACATAAATGAACGAACCGCTTTGAGCTGTAATAAAACCACCATTGTTCAACATAGTTTGAGATAAACTAAATTGTGAAAGTAATCCACAAAAAACGATGAGAGATAGTTTGAATATTTTAACCATAACAAGTAAATAGAAATAAATTTCAGAAATTATTAGTTGTTAATTTTAGATTTCAAATATTCAATTTCCGTTTTCATTTCATCAATCATTTTTTGTTGTTCTTTTATTCCCTCTAGTAAAAGTGGAATCATTTCAACATATGTCACCGTTTTAAGTAATTCTGAATCTTTTCTTTCAGTTGAAAGTCGTTGAGTAGAATTTATGTGAGGAACATTTTTTTCTTGTACAAATGAAGGTACAATCGCTTCTACTTCTTGGGCGATAAAACCGTAATTTAAACCAGATTTCAAACCTAAATCTTTATACTGTGGATCATCTATTTTGTGGAAATATGTAACCCCTCTAAGTTGTTTTATAGTTTGAAGTGGATTTTGAATAGTTTGTATATCTTTTTTCGTTCTTCCATCAGAAACAACACCAAAAAATCCAGTGTAACCAAGGTCATTTTGAAATAATCCTCCCCAACCTGTGTTAGCTCCAGCACCATTTCTTGCTCCATTCACACCATTTAATGTTAGGTTATAGGTAGTTCCACGAACACCGGCTCCTCCACCAACTCCACCTCCAGTTGTACTGGAAGATTCACCTTGAACACCTGCAAACAAAGTAGTTCCAGCCAAAATTGCACCGTAAGTACCAGCACCATTGAAAGATGAATATCCATTAAGTGCCCATGGGAAAGTGGCATTACTTACACCGTTCATTAAATCACCTGCTAATGTAGTTGATGTTGTTCCAATAAAAAATTCTCCTAAATTACTTAACCTACCTCTAACCAAATTATTGGATACTAAATCCATATGTTGATTCGTCGATGTTCCTAGAAATCCTGTAGCAGTTAACGCATTGGTACCTGCTGTATTTGGAGAAGCTATCCAGTATTGTCCTAAAGTAGTCACTGGTGCTCCTGAACCAGCGGTTGCGTTTATAGTTAATGTTCCTGTTGGGTTTACTGTTGGCGTTGTCAATGTCCATGTTGGTCCTGTAGCACCAGTCGCACCTGTAGGTCCCGTTAATCCAATTGGTCCTTGTGCACCTGTAGCACCAGTAGGCCCAGCAGGTCCCGTTAATCCAATTGGTCCTTGTGGTCCTGTAGCACCGGCAGGTCCTGTTAATCCGATTGGTCCTTGTGGTCCTGTAGCACCGGCAGGTCCGGTTAATCCGATTGGTCCTTGTGGTCCTATAGCACCTGCAGGTCCGGTTAATCCAATTGGTCCTTGAGGTCCCGTAGCACCTGCAGGTCCCGTTAATCCAATTGGTCCTTGAGCACCTGTAGCACCAGTCGCACCGGCTGGTCCTGTTAATCCGATTGGTCCTTGAGCACCAGTCGCTCCTGCAGGTCCTGTTAATCCGATTGGTCCTTGTGGTCCAGCAGGTCCTGCGGAACCAGCACCAGTACAATCCAAAGTGGAGAAAATACCATCAGCATTTATATCCTCAGAAGGATCATTAATTCCATTATTATTTGAATCCCAGCAACTTAATCCTTGTGCGCCAGCTGGCCCTGCTAAGCCTGTAGGTCCTTGTGGTCCAGTAGCGCCAGTTGCACCTGCCGGTCCTGTCAAACCTATAGGTCCTTGTGGTCCTTGTGGTCCTTGTGGTCCTTGTGGTCCTGTCGCCCCTGCAGGTCCAGTTAAACCCATAACTCCTTGAGGTCCTGTAGAACCTACTGCACCGGCCGCACCATTACAAACGTAATCAGTAGAGGAAATTTCAGCAGGATCTAATACACCATTATTATTCCCGTCTTGACCAAATTGAAGCATAACCCCACCATTTGCACAATTAGCTCCAGGACCAACAACAGTAGTTGATGAAATCGAATTTAATCCATTTGATAATGCTGAATTACACAATGAATTCCATGTTGAATTAGACGTTGTATAGAACATGAAGCAATTTACATCAGTATCAAATACTAATAAACTATTCGCTGGAGTAATAATGGCATTTCTTTGTACCGTTGTCATTCTAGGTACTAACATTCCTTTTGTGGTTGAAAAAACATCTAATACACTTGTAGCATTAGGTGTATTTGGTATATCCGAAATACTTACATTTTGTTGGGCGTTCAGATGTAGACCAGATAAACAAAAAAGGGAAAATAAAAATTTAGAGGAAATAGGATGTTTTTTCATGTTGATTTAATAGTTTGACAGCTTGAGGACGAATAATTACGTATCAAGTTGCCATTTTAAAAGTGTTATAATTAATATGATTTTTTTCATTGGTATTTTAGTTGGATTCAATTACGGTTACAAAACCATGTTTGTCAACTATAGTTCCGCCTAACATTTCACCTGTCAAACGATAGAAATAAACACCATCAGTTACTTTAAGACCTGAATTATCCGTAGTGCCATCCCACATTAATAATGGATTGGCTGGGTCTCTGGTACCTTCATGGATGGTATTTCCCCAACGATTAACAATTACTATCTTAAATTCCTTAAAAGCATCAAATGGCAATGTAAATAAATCATTTGTTCCATCATTGTTTGAGGTAATAACGTTAGGAACCCAAATATCTGGATCCTTAATATTAATTGTTAATGTGTAATCATCTTGGCATCCAAGAGCATCAAAAACTGTTAATGTTACTTGATAAGGTCCCGCAACAGGATAAGAATTAGTTTGTGTGGAATTAGTTAATGACGTAACTTGATTTGTACCAAAATCCCAATTCCATAAAACAATGGTTGATTGTTGTGAGGCTGAGCCATCAACAAAGGAAATAAGTTGATCTTGTTCTGCCGGATTTGGAGTTGCACTAAAACTAGCTGTTAATCCATCATCTAATACGGTAATTGGATTCAAAGGGTAAAATACCTCACAGCCCAAACTATCATAAAGTGTAACTCCTGGAGTATAGGTTCCTGGTTGTTCATAGTTATAAAAGAAATTAATACTATCAAATAAAGTAGTGTTATCACCCATTGTCCATTCTGAATTTACTACATTAATGGGATTAACTAAAATAAATTGAGCTCCTTGAGCACATTGTCCAACTTGCTGAAGCCAATCTGGATCTGCACTTGGCCCACCAATTGTAATATACTGCAAAAGTGTTGTATCAGCGGTACATCCATTTTCATCAATTATCGATAAAGTTAAATCATACGTGCCAGGCAAAACATAGGTATTACTTGGATTTTGAATAACCGAAGAATTACCATTTCCAAAACTCCAATTCCAGTCAGTTATTGCTCCATAAGATAATGACGAATCTTGGTAGGTTCCGAACAGTGGTGGACAAACATATTCCCCATTAGGACCAATAGCAGCTCCTGTAAAACTGTAGGTTGGTACTGCCCAAGGAATAACGACACTTATTAAATTTCCAATGGTGTCCTTACATCCATTTCCATCTGTGGTTACCAAATATAAGTTATGAGTGGAAGTAGTTTGTCCAAAAGGGATTCCAGTATCTAATAAAACAGTGGAAGCATTTAATGTAGTTGAAATCGGGGGAGACGTGAAATCATCCAAGTACCATTGATAACTTAAATTCCCATCTCCTGTTGAGGAATTATCTGTGATAACAGAATCGCCATTACAAATTACATTATCTACTGAGAAAAAAGAACTTGGTTGCGTAATGGTAATTGGAATTGATGCAGGGGACGAATAACAACCAAACTGGTCAATTGCTATCATTTCTCCATAAAATACTCCAGGACCAACGAATGTATGATTGGCAATGGTACCTGCGGGATTGTAATTTAATGTTTGGGAGGAATTATCATCGGAATACACAAACATCATTGAATCAATTGGAATGTTGTAAGGTGGCATCGGAAATGCACTTCCTGTAAATGTAACAGGGAAAGGGGAGCATCCAACGGCCGGGTTTGGATTAACACCCAACACAGCAAATGGAGGAGCTAGAACATTAATTGGTAATACCGAAGATGCAGAACAACCAACACTATTTGTTGCGGTTAAAGTAATGGTGAATAAACCAGATTGATTGTATGCGTAATAAGCAGTATCTCCCATATTAACGGTTCCAGGAGGATTATCTCCCATGCTAAATGACCATGATTGCAATGGGTGAGGATTTGGTGCTGTTAACCATGTTTGACTATTATCATACATATCCAAAGTATCACCTTGACAAATAGTATCATTTGAATAAGTGAAATTGGCATTAACAAATGAAATATCAACAGTTGAGGTAATACTATCACTACAACCCGTGGTGTAGTTATGAATTACTTGTTGAATCGTGTAGGAACCATAATTTGTATAGGTGTGCGTAAAATCTCCTTGGTTAGCATCATCTAATTGAGGATCATCTAAAACCGTATTCGGAGTACCATCACCCCACTGCCAAATCATTAAAATATCATCTGAAGTAACACCATGCGTAGCATCATCTGTAAAATCAACGGCAATGTTATTACCTTGATTACAAAATAAACTACTTTCAGGAGTGAATTTTGCAATTGGTGCTTCAATATAGATGAAATCTTGAATTTCAATAGAATCTTTACAACCTCTAAAATCAACAACTAACATTACATCAAAATAACCTGTGTCTGATGTAAATTGATAAGTAGGGTCGTCTTCAGTTGATGTACCATCTGTAAAATCCCAAAAGTAAGTTAACTCAGAAGGATCAGGATTTGATGGAGTAGTAGAAACGGTTGAAGTAAATTCAAAATCGGTTTTAATACAATTAATAAGCGTGTCTACAGAAAAACTTAATGAATTAATATGACCAACTGTAATGTAATCATTCAACGTAACAGTTCCGACACATCCTGATTGTGTTGTAACTGTTAAACTAACATCATAAATTCCAATTTGATAAGTGATTGGAGGAGGATTTTGTCCATTGAATGTGTTTGGTGTACCACCACCAAAATTCCAAGACCAAGAAGTTATTGGATTCGATGAATTTGGATCAACCGAAAGATCTGAGAAATTAACTACTAAAGGATCACAACCACCCGTAATATCAGCGTTGAAATCTGCTAGTACATCTGTTACTGTAATGAAGTCATTCAATGTTGTTGTTCCAATGCATCCCGTTGCAGTGGTCATGGTAAGTGTGATGTCATAGGTGCCATTATTAGCAAAAATATGACTTGGTGATGTTTGCGTAGAGGTGTTATTTGCACCAGAAGAGAAATCACCAAATGTCCAAGCATATGAAGTGCCACCAACAGATGTGTTAGTAAAAGTAACGTTGGATGGAGCACAATTTGTTACAGGGTTAGCTGTAAAACTTGGGGTTGGGGTTGGTTGAACGGTTATAGTTTGCGAGGTACTTCCTGAACAACCTGAATTCGTATTTTGCGAAGCTAATTGAATGGTGTAGGTTCCTGGCGCACTGAAAGTAAAAGATGGATTTTGGGACGAACTCGTTGTACCATTAACATAATTTCCTGTTGAAGGTGAAATGTTCCAATTCCAAGTATTAGCACCAGCAGTTGAATTGTCTGCAATATCTACTTGTTGATCAACACATACAACAGAAGGAAGCGTTATGCCTGCCTGATAATTTGAAACTACAAGTGGTTCTGAATAAGTTGTTGAACAGCCAGAGGTAACATTGGTAATAGTTAATGAAACATTAAAAGTTCCTGCTGTTGAGTAAGTTTGTGCTGGTGGATTACCAAGAGTGGAAGTTTGTGTGTTTCCAAAATTCCAATTGTAGGTGTAATTCGGACCAGAGCTCCCTGTATTAGTGAAATTAACAGTTAACGGAACAGTACAACCTATTCCATTCACTGAAAATGAGGTTGTTGGTGCTGGTTTAACAACAATATAATTCGTTTTTAATTCGAAATCAGCTTGTCCATTTGAATTGGTTACGGTTAAAGTCACACTGTACGTACCTGGAGTATTGTAAATGTGAATAGGACTAGGTATCGAATCACTATATCCATCACCAAAATCCCATGAATAATTTGTTATGGCACTGGCTCCATTCGTGGTAGATGTATTCGTGAAGGTGACAGGTTGTCCTTGACAAACACTTAGTGGAACGGCTGTAAAATTTGCTGTAGGTAACTGACTGAATGCCAATGCACAGCAAAAAACAAACAAAAAGGTAGTTATTGTTTTTGTCAATAATCTCATATGTAGGTTTATTAAGAAAGCGTAAATATATGAAAAAGGACGTGGATTAAAAATAATTCGTTGCTTCCGTTTAAATGTCAAAGCGTTATTTAATTTTGTGGTAATAAAAACGTCTATGAAAACAATATTAATCACTCTTTTATTTCTTGTTCAATTTTCCATTTCTTTTTCTCAAACTAAATCTAATAAGATTGTTGTAGGAATTGTTGTAGACCAAATGTGTTATGATTATTTGTATCGTTTTCAGGGTAAATTTGGTAAAAAAGGATTTAATAAGATTTTAAATAATGGAACAAATTGTAGAAATACGAACTATAATTATGTACCTACATATACTGGTCCAGGACATGCATCAATTTATACTGGAACAACACCAAATAACCATGGGATCATTGCTAATGAATGGTATGATCGTTCGAAGAAGTCTGCTGTAAATTGTGTTACAGATAAACGTTATTCATCCGTTGGAACAACCTCAAAAGAAGGCGATAGATCCCCTAGAACATTGAAAACATATACAATAACAGACCAATTGAAGATGACTTATCCATCTGCAAAGGTAATTTCTTTAAGCATAAAAGATCGAAGTGCTATTTTACCTGGTGGACATTTAAGTGATGGCTCATATTGGTTTGATTATAGCAGTGGAAATATGATAACAAGTAACTTTTATAAAAATGAATTACCAAGTTGGGTGAGTGAATTTAATGGAAAGAAAAATCCGGATAATGCTTTATTGCAGACTTGGAATACGTATTATCCGATTGATACATATATAGAAAGTGGCAAAGATGATTCTCCTTACGAAGTCTTGCTTTCATCCAAAAAGAAACCCACTTTTCCTTATGATTTGAAGGAATTAAACAAAAATGCAAGCGATTATTCTCTGTTTACAATTACACCATTCGCTAATACGTTTTTGACCGATTTTGCGCTTTCGGCTATTGATAATGAGAAAATGGGAGATGATGAACAAACTGATTTTTTATGTCTGAGTTATTCCACTCCCGATATTGTTGGTCATGCTTTTGGTCCTTATTCTGTGGAAATAGAGGATATTTACATTCGGTTAGATCTGGAAATAGCTCGAGTAATTGAAACGCTTGAAAAGAAATTTGGTAAGAATGGATTTACCCTATTTCTAACAGCTGATCATGCTGTTGTTCCTGTACCTCAGTCCTTGATTGATCAAAAATTACCAGGAGGTTATTTATTTTTTGAAGAAAAATTGAAGGTACTAAAAAATGAAGTTCAGAAGAAATTCGAATATGACGTTGTTGAATTTGAAGAAAACCAGAATATTTATTTGAACCGAAAATTGATTGATTCCTTACATTTACCTAAAAAAGCAATTGAAACTTACATTGCTGGAGAAATCAGAAAATGGGATGGGGTAAAAGCGGTGTATGTTTCTGAAGAACTAGAAAATGCAACATACTCAAGCAATTGGTTACAAATGGTTTCAAAAGGATATCGTTATGATAGGAGTGGGGAAGTGATTTTTATTCTTGAACCGGGATATTTGGCAAAAAGTGAAGATAAACCTTCTTCGCATAAAGGCACAAGTCACGGATCTTCATTTAATTATGATACACATGTTCCCTTGATTTGGTATGGAAATAGTATTCCGAAACAAGAAGTTTTTAGGTCGATTGAAATTATTGATGTTGCTCCAACATTAATTCATTTACTTAATTTACAAAGATCAGGAGCAATGACAGGAAACCCGATTGTTGAAATTCTAAACCATAAATGAGTTACTAAAATTTTTATGTTAGAAACTCTTATTAATTCATAAATTAGAAAAGCATCATACTCCTAAATTCGTTTCATGGATTTAGTAAAAAAGTATGAGTCAATTGTCATCGCATTAAAATTAGGACTTGCTGTTCCGGTTTGTTTATATTATGCAGGATTAACTCAAGATTCTCAGTTGATTCAAATTCCAACTTATGTTTGGATTCTAGCCTTATTATATACGGTTTTGCAATTTGCTAACAAACAATTCAATGCTGAAATACCAATACACGTATCCGTTTTCTATTATATCGGGTTGCTTTCTATTGGTCTACCTGTTTTTCTTTCTACAAGATTTGAAAAAATAGATTGGTTACTTGTTGCTAAAGTAGGATGTTGGTTTTTAATTATCTCCGTTTTATGGCAAATGCGATTAACAGTTCAACAAAAAAACACAAAACAATGAGGGTTCATTTTATTGCGATAGGAGGAAGTGCTATGCATAATTTGGCAATTGCGCTCAATAGAAAAGGATACACAATTTCGGGTTCTGACGATGAGATATTTGAACCGTCAAAAAGCAGATTAGAAAAGGAAGGTATTTTACCAATGCATTTAGGTTGGAATCCTCAACATATCAATTCAAGTTTGGATGCAGTCATTCTTGGAATGCATGCACGTGAGGATAACCCAGAATTACTTCGAGCCAAGGAATTGAATATTCCTATTTTCTCATACCCAGAGTATTTATACGAGCAATCAAAGAATAAAACGAGGGTTGTGATTGGTGGTAGTCATGGTAAAACTACCATAACATCTATGATTTTACATGCTTGTCGCGAGTTAGGTAAAGATGTTGATTACATGGTCGGTGCACAATTGGATGGGTATGATTGTATGGTTAAACTGTCAGATGAAGCACAAGTAATTATTCTGGAAGGGGATGAATACCTTAGTTCACCCATTGATCGCCGGCCTAAATTCCATTTGTATAAACCCAATATTGCTTTGTTAAGTGGTATTGCTTGGGATCACATCAATGTATTTCCGACTTTTGAAAATTATGTTTCCCAGTTTGATCGTTTTTGCGAGTTGATTGAGCCCAGTGGAAAATTAATTTACAATGAATCTGATGCTGAAATTGTTAATTTGGCAATAAAACATAAGAATCACATTGAAATTACAGGTTACAACACCCCTAGTTATGAAGTTACAGATTTTGGAACTCAATTAAATTGGGATTCAAAAAGTTACGATTTGAAGCTGTTTGGTGAACATAATTTGCAGAATTTAATGGGAGCCATGCGTGTTTGTGAGGCTATTGGTATATCCAATAAAGACTTTTTAACTTCCATTTCTAATTTCACTGGCGCTGGAAAAAGATTACAAAAGGTGGTAGAATCTAACGATTTTATCATGTTCAAAGATTTTGCACATTCACCTTCTAAATTAAAAGCAACAACAAAAGCGGTTAAGGAACAGTTTGCTAATCGCAAGTTGATTGCATGCATGGAGTTACATACATTTTCTTCCCTTAAAAAGGAGTTTTTACCGCATTATTATAATTGTATGGCTATGGCTGATTGTGCTTTAGTTTATTTTAGTCCAAGCGTAGTGGCGCACAAGAAGTTAGAACCAATTTCGATTGATCAAGTTTTCGAAGGATTTGGTGGGGGAATTACTGTAGCAACAAACACGAATGAAGTTGTTGATTTTATTAATCAGCACGTAGAATCTAATTCAGCACTGTTGATGATGTCTTCTGGTAATTTCGATGGAATTGATTATGAGCAATTTGGAAATACATTAATTGAAAAGTTAGGATGAGAAATTATTTGATATTATTTTCAGTAGCATTCATCGTTACCAATAGTTGTAAAAATTCAGAAGCGATTTCCAATCTTCAAGCTATGCGTCAAATGGATGTTACTACGCTGGATTATAAACACTATTTAGATTCCCTTCAGGCAGATGGAGTTTTCTTGTTGTTGGATTTGAAAACGAATAAATTGATTGAATATAAAGGGATTTCAAAAGATACCATGTTGATTCCAGCATCTACGTTTAAAATCCCAAATTCATTAATTGGTTTGGAAACGGGAGAGTTGAAAGATGAATTAACAGAATTCAATTGGAATGGAACAACTTATCAAAATCAAGCATGGAACAAAGATCAAAATTTGAGAGAGGCATTTCAAAATTCGACCGTTTGGTATTTTCAGGAATTGGCTCGAAAAATAGGGGAGAAGCACATGAAAAAATACCTTGCTCAATTTAAGTATGGAAATCAAAATGTAGGAGGAGGAATAGATAAATTTTGGTTGTCTGGTGATTTGCGCATTTCTCCTTTACAACAATTGGAATTTTTGAAAGCTTTATGGAATGAAGAATTGAAATTGGCCAAGAAAACTACTCAAACAATGAAAAAAGTATTTTTGGTGGAAAAAAGAGGTGGAGCTACGTTGTATGCTAAAACAGGTTGGGGATTTACTGACGATACTGATATTGGGTGGTACATGGGGGTTGTTGAAAATGAAAAATCTACCTATTTGTTTGTACACGCTTTAATTTCGAAAGATTCTAGATTGGAATTATTCGGTGATGCTAGAAAATCAATTGCGCGAAGAATTTTAGCTGAAAATGGAATCTTGACTAATTAGATTAAAATTTTGCCTAATTTTGTTTTGTGAAAACCTTCAAGGTAATTATCTTACTTCTTCTTCTAACCAGTAAACTAGTTTATTCGTTTTTCTGGCAAGTTTATTTTTATATTAATCAACGGGAAATTACGCGGTTAGAATGTGAGAACAAGGATAAACCTTTAATGAAATGTAATGGTAAATGTTATTTAGCAAAGCAATTACAAAAAGCGGAGGATGAACTGAATGTAAAAAAATCAAAGCAAGAGCAATCTAAAAATACCATTAAGTTAATGGAAGGAAGTGCATTCATTGTACCTCAAAAAACAGCATTTTCATCCCATTTTTCTTTTCAAATTGAAACAACAAATTGTGTTAGTTATTCTAAAAACCTTCTAGCGGGGGCGACTTACCCCATTTTTCATCCCCCTTGTTTGGCTTAATTTTTCAGAAAAAAATTAGGTTCAAATTAAAAATAACACATGAAAAAATACTGTGTGATTCTACTACTTCTTGTAAGTAGTATAGCGAAAGCTTGTGATATTTGTGGAGGGGTAAGCGGCAATGCAACTATTGGCTTATTCGCTTCTACCAAGTACCACATGCTGGGAGTTAAAACGGGGGGGCAATCTTTTAAAAGTTTAATGAATGGAATTGTGCATTCACGAGAGTACTTGTTTCGTAACGAGTTCAATTTTCGTTTTCAATTTCATAAAAGAATTCAAGTAATAGGAGTGATTCCCTACCAGATTGGCTTCCAAAAAAGAGATTTAGGAAATGATTTGGTTCAAGGATTGGGTGATCCTATGGCGATGCTAAATGGAATACTTTGGCACAAAAAAGACACCAATGGACGTGCAATTCATTTTCTCTCTTGTGGTTTTGGCATTAAATTACCCACTGGTCGAGTGGGTTCTAATTCAAGCGCGATTAAAAACCTATATCCGGGAACTGGGGCTTGGGAGGAATTGCTTATTTTAAATTACACATTCACCTTGAATAAATCATGGAGTGCTCAAAACGAATTGAGCTATGCGTTTAAACAAAGTAATAATGCTGGATACAAATACGGAAATTCAGCACAAGCATCTTTTACCGCTGTAAATAATAGGAAAATGGGAATGCGAAGATTGATATCTTCTATTGGATTTATTTATAGCCATTTTCAACCCAGTTTATTGGATGGTGAAGTCTTATCTCTGAACAATAATAAGGGATTTGTGCTATCTCCAAAAGCTAGTTTGAATCTTATAGGATATCGTTGGCTCTATTCCATGCAATGTCAAGTTCCATTGTTTCAAAACCTGAATGATCGATCAATTAAACAAACTTTCGGTATGGAAGCCGGAATAACTTATTTATTAAAAACAAAAATTAAAAAACATGAAAACAACATTTAATTATTTTCTTTTATCCAGTGTATTATTCATTGGATTAACATCGTGTCATAAACATGAAGATGTGACCGCAAC
>JACCEA010209256.1_pt1 | contig 66243 bp, 46 predicted proteins | sample 7449851 | NCBI WGS metagenome assembly JACCEA01 (sample SAMN15323453, study PRJNA562643) | freshwater metagenome | isolation source: river surface water | place: USA:Blue River Watershed | collected 2017-08-18 | reverse complement strand
TTATTGTTTAACCCAAAAGTTGCATTTGTCGCTTGAATTCAGCAATTATTAAAATCAGATTTAAAAATTCCTTTACAAAATTCATTAAAGCGAAAAGAAATTATGAAAGAAAAACATTAAGACATTTCCAGAATCGTGTAAACAAATACAAAGGGATTACATAGCATTCGAAATAATTTAAAAAAGCTTTAAATTCATTTGCTTTTCCTTTGAGATCGTTTTTTGAGTGTTTTAGTTTTTTCAAAAGAATGAAATCAATTAAATAAATCCAATAAATACGGATTTAATCTATTTTATTTTTTTTAAAGTATCAAATGAATTAGATTAACTTAAAGTTATTATTTTCAGTTTATTAAATACTTTCTATTTTTATATCTTTTATGATGTAAATGATAACATACAATTAGAAATTCAGTAAAATTTTACTTTTTCAAGAAACCTCGAGAATCTCGAGAATATTCGGGATTCCTCTATAAAAAGTATTGATTTTACTAGAAGAGAAGTAAATTTTGGTGTCTTTTTGGTGTTCTTAATTGAGGAAAAGCAACTATTAGCTTTAGTATCTAGTAATAATACCTCATTCATTTGGTATTTGGTATTCAGTGCTTTATTGGTGTGATTTAAGGTTGCGCAATTGAGCTAAGAGAAAATCAATTTATAAATAAACTAACTACCAATAAACAGGTGATTTAAGTTTTCTTATTTACATTAACACTTCATTTTAAAAAACACATGTTTCTATAAATACAATTTGCAGCGGTGAACACTCCTATCCTACTTACTCAGCCAGACCTTTTCAAAATAACCTGTGATTTCGGATCGGCATAGAATGCTTTGAAGCATTCGTCATAATAGCGATATGTGTAAATCACAAATAATTTTCGGTTCAATTTTGAAATTGATTTTCCATAAATATTTTGTGTTTTCTTGAAGTAAAATTGGAATTGAAAACTCATTGTGTTTCTGAATACCTTCTTTCGGGAGGGGAATTTCAATGGTATCTATAAATTCAACTGTTTCATATTTCTCAATTTTCTTAGAGCAGTCTAAATAAATTGCTTCAACAATAATTGAGTCAGGTATCACTGCATATGAGTGGTCAAACCACAAATTGAGCGTATTGTTCTCGAAATTCATTTTAATTGAACTAAAATGTCTCTCAATTTCGAAATTATTTAAAGTGTCGAATCTTAAGATTTCATCTCTGTCTAAAAACTTTCTTTTTATTGCCTTCATATTATTTTTGTTCTTCTATTGATACATATTAGTTATTTGTCACTCTTTGAAATTACCTAATCTGAATAAATTGTTTTCAATAGTAGTGTTTTTCAAATCGAAAACATTTGGTTTGTTTGCCATATAATCACAATAGTTATTTCTAATCTCTCCATTTGTTATTGTGACTCCCATTGATTTTGAAATTTCGAAAAGATGATAGGAAGAATATTCGTCACTTTCAGAATTCAGAATATTTCTAGTGATTTTAGTGTTTTCAAACTTTACATTTATACAATTTATAATACTAATTAAACTGCTAAATTGGGTTTCATTTTCAGTAAACAAACAATTTTTAAAATCAATATTTTGTGAATTTTCTAAATAGAGAATCATTCTTGAACAACCCCTAATAACAGAATTAGTTACCAAAAGATTAGAAACTTCTACAGCAGTAATGCCATAAGTGCCACTGCCATACATAATTGAGTTAACAATGTTAATATCTTTGCAGTTGTTAAAATTAAAAACCCCACCATCACATCCTCCTTTCGTAGGACCATGACCAGCGTCAATATTTTCTATTGTAACTGAATTACAATTTACAAAACTTAAAACATCTCCTTCCTCAGGTTTAATACAAATCTCAACAGGTTTGTCACCAATTCCAACAATTTTTAAATTCGTAACACCTTGAATGGTCAATTCATGTTCATCTTCTGTTTCACCTTTGATACTAAAAAATGTGTTATTTCTAGATGAAGAGATATTTGACAAATAAAAGATCGGACTTTGTAGATGAATAGTTCTATTCGATCCAATTGCATCAACAAATTCATCAGGTGTTTTAACAACAAAAATTTTATCTGCTTGAGAAAATATATTCAGAAAACTGAACGATAATAAAGTTGTAAAGATTAGTTTCATTATATTGGTTTTATTGTTTTAAATTTTTTATATTTTCCTTGAGTGAGGAGGCAATTTCTAAGCTTTTAATAAGTTCAGCGTAATAAGCCTCTTGCTTAAAAATTTCCATACCGCTTCCATCTAGATTTTCTGCGGATTTTATAATCGACATAGATTTAGCAGTTTTGATTAAAGAACTTTTAAGTTGAGGTAATTCTTCTAAGTATATTTTGTAAATTTCAGCTAACATTGGCTCACATAATTTCAACTCTGCGTTCAAATAAATCGTTAAATCGGTGAAAATTTTCTCTAATTCCTTTTCCTTTTTTATGTTGAGATTGGTTATGCAATTTTCAATTTCAGCATTTGAAGACTTTTCATAGCAGTTTTCAATTTCAACTTTATTCTGAGAATAGAAAAAATTAAAAAATGTAATTTGTAAAAAGATTAATGTTATGTATTTCATTTTATAAAGTATGAATTTTATTAAAAATATCGTACTGCTCTAATTCTATAACTGTTATTTTTGGTCATACCGGAAGTAAGACCACTTAAATTAAAAAAGTTAATTGCTTGAGCATTAACAGTACCGCTACCTGTACTACTCCAATAATATTGTTCTGAAAATCCACCAATTGAGTTTCTATTATCAAATAATTTTTGTAACTCATTAATAGAAGGTAAAGACCAATCATCAAAATTGTTTAACATTAAATCTGAACATATTTTAGCTGCTATCCCAACCTCATTGCATTGAGATACTATTGCAATAGTATTTGAACCTCCATCTCCATACATGCTCGATGTACTTATAAATGTTGCTCCACAACCCCAAGGCGCATTACCTTGGTCTAAGGGTGCTGCTATAAGTCCATGAGGTGTATTTGGGTCATATCCTGGGTCGGTAGGTTGTAAAATGTATGCTACTATACCTCCAAGATAATTGGTTCCAATGATTAATTGATCTTCAACAGTTAAATTTAAATTACAACTTTGACTCCCTATGTTTATGGAAAAAGTTGCTATTCCATTACCAATAGGTGTACCTGTAATGATGAAATTTAAATTTCCAGAACCATTGGCAAAATTTCCAGAAATTAATGTCGCGGTTAATCCTGTAACACCTGTAGATGAAATGATTTGTCCATCATAATAACCACCATTTCCACCATTGTAAGAAATTAAAGAACTAACGCCATTAGCAAGGAAGCCTTCCCTTAAAACTCCAGTATTAACAGACATATTACAATTTAATGAGCTTATAGAACCAGGGCATTGTCCTCCATTCGTCCATGCTAAAGACCCGTTGCAAATTGTTAAAGTTTGTCCATTACTGCCTGCATTTAGAACAACCCAATCAGATCCATTCCAATACATTATTTGGTTACTATTTGTTCCATTGCTGAATCCATTACCTTGGGGACCAGTAATTGCAGTTAAGTAATCTTGAACTGTTCCTGAATTTCCTTGCGATAACCATACCTCATAAGCGCTTAAACCATTTTGTCCGTTTGTTCCGTTAACTCCATTTTGCCCAGCTGGACCTTGGATACCTTGTGCTCCTTGTGGACCAGTAATTGCTATTAAATAATCTTGAACTGTTCCAGTGTTTCCTTGTGATAACCAAACTTCATAAGCACTCTGTCCATTCGTTCCATTTTGTCCAGCTGCACCTTGAATACCTTGAGAGCCTTGTGGACCTACAATTGCAGTTAAGTAATCTTGAACTGTTCCAGTATTTCCTTGCGATAACCAAACCTCATAAGCACTTAAACCATTTTGACCAGTTAATCCTTGTGGACCTTGAACATTTCCAGCATTATTCCAAGTATTTGTGTTTTGACTCCAAACAAATAAATCTCCTCCAACTAAGTATGCATCACCTGGATTACCTGACAAAGGTAGTTCGGTTATTGTACTGAATGTATTTAATATATTTAATCCTGCACCCATTGAACCTTGTATTCCTTGAACTCCTTGTGGGCCTGTTATAGCAGTTAAATAATCTTGTTCCGTACCTGTATTTCCTTGCGTTAACCAAACTTCGTAAGCACTTAAACCATTTTGTCCAGAAACACCCTGAGGTCCAGAAATTGCATTTAAAAAATCACTTTCTGTTCCTGTATTTCCTTCAGCTAACCAAATTTCATAAGCACTTAAACCATTTGCTCCGTTTGTACCGTTAACTCCGTTTGTTCCATTTTGTCCAGCTGGACCTTGGATTCCTTGTGGACCTTGTAGTCCAGTTAATACAGGTGTTGTATAAGTTGAGCCATCAAAATAGGTAAAAGTTAATGTTCCATTTCCATTATCTAAAACAGAGATAATCCCATTTCCAGAAGTGGTTGAATAAGTACTTTTATCAGAATATAAAGCATAAGGAACGCTCAGTAATTGTTGGTTAGACATTGTCACGAAATTTGAACCTGCATCTTTGTCGATTTCAACTTTTAAAAAGTGTTTCTCTGCTCCCCAATTTATTTCAGAAAACGCTAAAAGACCAACTTGTGTACCTTGTCCAATGACTAATGAAAACATTCCAAAAGCGTCTGTGGTTGTAGAATGAATTTCTTTATAAACCTCTGAACCACTTGTTGCATTTTGAATAATCGTAAAGCGAACTTTAATATTTTTATTTCTTAAAACCTGACTTGAAACATTTAAACCTGGTTGATTATTTCCGTGGTCGCTATAAACAACAGCTTGATAATTAATTCCTTGAGGAGGTGCTTGAGCTAATAAAATTGAAATATTTACAAAAACAAGTGTAAATAAAATTGCTATTTTTTTCATATACTTTATTGATTGTGAATGTTTTATAATTTGAACGAAAGACCTATTAAGCCAACGTTACCAATGTTTCGAGTTTTCTCTTCGCTGTCTATTTCAATTTGATTTAATCCAAAATTAAAACGGTATTCAAACGACAAGAATAAAGTTTCGTTAACCTTAAATCGACTATTTAATAAAAGACCTGCGCTTACATTTAGTTTTTTCAAGTAATTGTTTTCAATGACATCGTAGCGATTTACACCAATAGTTTGTTCTCCTCGGGTCATATAATCAACTCCAACGACTGCTCCCGGCGAAAGTGAAATGGTGTTTTTGTTTAGTATGTTGTATAAATATCCGCAACCAACACCCAAATAAGTTAATTTCCAATTTAAAGGAAGATCATCAACAATTGTTTTTGCTCCAGCTTGATAAAAATTTAGTTCTGGTCTAATTGTGTGCTTCGCCGATAAATCAATATCAATATTCAATGAATAAGCGTTTCCATTCACAAATTGTGTTGGTTTTGTTTCACTTCCGAACTGATAGAGAAATTTTGTTGCATTTTTTCCAACAGAAAAATTGACTGTGTTTATTTGTGTTTTATCCTGTCCGTATAGCGTACAAGTACTAAAAACAACAAGTGTTAATAGGAGCTTTTTCATTAAAATTATGGGATTATATTGACTTTAAATGCTGACTTTTTGTTTCCGGAACTTAGTTTCAAGTGATACATTCCTGCGCTTGGGTTTAGAATAGAAACAGGCATAATTGTATTTCCAAAAGCTGTGTTTTGTTCGAGTAACTTTCCGTTTTGGTCATATAACTCATAAGAATAAGAAACGCTTTCTTCTAACTCAGCTTGAAATGAAAATTGACCATTATTTGGATTTGGGAATAACGTTGCATTCAATTCATTACTTTCAACTTCAAAATAAATCGGTTGCTGAAATCCTTGTCGTAAACCTGTTCCTTCCTCATTGATTTCATTTGTAACTATTGAAGGTTGACCTAAAGTTTGTTGAATTGTTATTCCATCATTTGAAACACTTGAGCCAAAAGAACCTATTGAAGAACGAGTAATTGTTTGGGAATAAAACACTGACGTAACAATCAAACAAAGTATTAAACACGAAACATTTTTCATTAGAATGGAACTATATTGATTCCAAAACTAAATACATAAAATGAAGGATTTCTAGCGATTTACCTTTCGGAATTATTGCTGATTTACCGTTGAAATTCCTTATTAATCGTTTATGGGAAGAAGTATTGTAGCGATGAAAAATGAACCATCAATCGTTGTATTCAATACTGCATTCGTGTCGTAAAGAGCTAATCTTTTTTGAATGATTTCAGTTGATTTGGATTGAAAAGTGTGATTTTTTGTAATATTTAGATTCATTTCATTTCTTACTTCAATTCGAAGTGTTTTGTCTTCTTGAGTTATTGAAAAGAAAATAAGCATTTCTCCTTTTTCGCTTCTATAACCGTAAATGATGGCATTTTCAATCAAAGGCTGAATTAGTAAAGGTGGAATTGATAGTTCGTCATCGCAGTTTATTACTTTTTCCACTTTTATACTGTCTTGAAAACGCTGATTTTCAATGGTCAAATATAAATTAAGAAACGCTATTTCCTCTTCGATGGTTATGGATTTTAAACTAGAAAAATCAAGTACTTTTCGGATAAGCACACTGAATTGGTTCAAAAATAGCAATGCCTTTTCTTGATCAATATTTAAGATGAATTTTTGAACTGAATTTAGTGCATTGAACACAAAATGAGGATTCATTTGCGATTGTAATGCTTCCATTTGTAATTCATTTAATCTGTTTTTAAACGTCAAACTTTCAATTTCTTTCTTTTTTGATTTGATAATAAAAAATCGTGTTGACAAAATAAGAATTGAAGAAAACAAGATAACATAAAGAGAAATTGCCCAGAATTGTAAATACCAAGGAGCAGGATTTCTTATAGTATATGCTTGTTTCCAAGTTACTTCACCTGATCTCTTATCGTTTACTTTAAATTCAATTTTTGTATCCCCAAAATCTAAATTCTGTAAATAGATTTTTCCGTTTTGATCTATTTCTATCCAATCATTTTGATTGGTGCGATAAAATGCTTGTAAAACATCAAAATCCAATTCATTGAATGACAAAAATTGTAAATAAATCGCATTTTTTTTGGCAAAAAATTGGTTTGACTTATTAAATATTGGTTCGTTCGTTTTAGTAAATTTATTAGTAACGTTAAAAACGATTTTCTTATCAATCTCCTTTATTAGCTTGGGAAGTTCCAGTTTTAGAATCGAGTTTGAACCGTATATAACAAGATTTTTTCCATTTAAATTAACTCGACTATATAAATCAATTCCATTCTGGTATTCATTATAATTTTTTAAGCTATTCCCATCCCAAATAAAAATTCTTTTGGAAGTTATAAAGACAAGGTAATTCTCATTCCCTTTGAGGTCTAGTAATGACTCATCATAAAATGCTGATTTCTCAATCGTTTTTACCAATTTAAAATTTTGTTTACTATCATAAAATAAAAGTTCGCCTTTTAAATTTGAAATAACTAGATATTTATTTTGGAATGATGTACAATTGAATACTGATGAATTTAATCTTTCAAGTTTAAGTTTTTTAAGCGATTTGTTTTCATATAAAAAAGCCCCTTGATCCCTGGAAATCAATATGTTTTTTTTACCAAAAACTTCAATTCCTTTCATTTTTTTGAAAGTAAATTTCTCTTGATGGAAACAGTCGTAAATAATTGTTTTGTTTGAATTTGCTTCCAAAGCCATAAAACTTATAAAGTCTAGATCAAATAATAGTTCTCCTTTGGCTGAATAGTTGAAGGTTGTGGCTATTATTGGAATAAAATCTTCAATTTTAAATTGCTTGTTGATTATAAAAAATCCAAATTTCGAAAACACTATCCATTTGTTATTGACTAGCTTTAAATATTCCAATTGAATACCGCTTATTGATTTAGACTTCCATTCTTTTAGCATATAATTCCTAAAATAATTTAAGCCATCTGAATTTGGCTTCATAGCCACATTGACCATTTCACCTATTGTAATTTTCTTAATAACTTCATTCTTTTCATTTAGCTGTACAAGTCCTTCGTTAGTAAGAGCAACTACCCCATTACTTACTGGAAAACTCGAAATGAAAGAATCATTATCGATATCTGATTTAAGATGAAATGCTTTGGAAAAGAGTGAAGCGTTAATTATTAATAAACCGGAAGCAGTTCCAAAATAAATATCATTATTGACCTTGTCAAAAAATATCTCTTGACCTAAGATAACCTCAGGTATAAGAAGTTCTTCGTTAAAATTCGCATTAAGTTTAATTAGTCCGTGTACGCCAAAATTCATATTGTAACATCCACCAAATATGTTATTGCTTTTGTCTTTTGTATAGACCGCTGGTCTTCGTGCAGTAAGGGTTTTGATTGGCTCTTGGTTTTTTCGACTTAGAAATTTATCAGCATTGAAAAGCTTTGCTTCAGGATCAAAAGTTAAAATCAAATTATTGTCTGAACAAATTGAACCGTATAAAAAATCACCTCTGTAAATATTTTTAAAAACAACATCACCTTTGCGTATAATTACTTCATTAATACCTCGAAGAAGACTTGTTGTATAAACTTTATTATTTCTACTAAAAAAATCAATTGTCCAATAAGACATCATTGTATCAGAAATGATTTTATTCATTAAAGGTTTAAACTTTCCTTCTGGAGAAATGACCGTTATACCATCATTTTGAGCTAGATAAATATGTTTTTCATTTTCGAACATAGATAAAACCAAACCATTTTTTTTGGACTTAGCTTCATTTGTATAAGATATTACCTTACCCTCTTTAATTTTAACCAAAAACTTTTCTATTCCAAGACCAACCCATATAGAGCCGTCAGAACTTGCAAATAGAGATAGTACTCCTTCGTCAGGTAACCCTTTAAATTGTTGAATTTTACCATTACAAATGTAACATAAGCCTTTTTCTGTACCTATCCAAATAACGCCATTCTTATCTTTTGTGATACCTGTTATTGAGGATGATGGTAAACCATCTTTTGTTGTAATTAATCTGTAAGTATAATTTTGAGCGTACGAAGCGTTAGTTAGAATCAATAACGCCAGACTGAATAATACGTAAGAAATTTTCCGCATTGCGTTTTGATACTGAGAGACAAACATTATTTTGTAGGTAAACGAGATTTCCATCTATACGATTGTATTTTTTTATGCAATTTAAATTAATCAAATGTGATTTGTGTATTCTATAAAATAGTTCTTTCGGTAATATTTCCTCGTAAGTTTTTAAGGTTTTTGGAGTTTGAAAGGTATCTCCATCTAAAGTAAAGATTTTAGTATAATTTCCGTCACCTTCCAAATAATTTATCCTAGAAAAAGGAATAAATATGTATTCTTCCCCTTTTAGAACAGCCAGTTTATTAAATTTTAAATCAAGGTTATGGTTTTTTAATTCGTGGTAAATTGTTTCTAAATAAGCCGAGTTTGCTTTAAACTTCAACGTCTCGATTGCTTTATTTACTGCCAAAATTAAATCTGGAAAATGAATTGGTTTTACCAAATAATCTATTGCATTTAGCTTTAGTGCTTGAACGGCATGTTTTTCAAAGGCGGTGGTAAATATAACTGTATGTTTCTCTGGACTTAAATATTTGAACAACTCAAATCCAGAACGACCTTCTCCAAGTTGGATATCCAAGAATATTAACTGAATGTCAGTTCTTTTGAATAATAATTCAACAGCATTCTCAATAGTAGAACAGCTACCAACAACCTCTATTTTATCCTTCACGTAGATTGATAATAAGTCCGTTAGTACTTCCTGTGCTGTAGGTTCGTCTTCTACTATAATTGCTTTGAGCATAAAAATTAAAAAGTACAAAGATATTTGAAAAAAATCATGATTTCAGTTGACTTATTTAGCGACGTTATTTGTTATTCAACGAATAAAAATCCAAAAAAAACAAGATTGAATTGAAAGCCATTTATCTATTGCACAATTGCATAACAAAAATAGATTATTTATACAATTTCATTAAAGTCGTGATCTAAAATCCCGAATTACCCTGAGAAATCCTTAAAAACCTTGAGAACTACGAAAAATGTAAAGAATGCCATATAGTTTTTTCTGCAATTTCCCTGAGAAATTTCGAGAATCTCGAGAATTTTCGGGATTCTTCTATAAAAGTCTTGATTTTACTAGAAGAGTAATAAATTTTGGTGTCTTTTCACACTGTTCTTAATTTGAAGATAAGCAACTATTAGCTTTGTATTTAGGAATAATAAATCGTTCATTTGTTATTCCGTGCTTCATTGAACTGATTACTTTCATTAATTTCTTTCATCAATATTAAGACAAGTATGAACAAGCATTACAAAATGTTCAAAGTTATTTTCAAAATAATTGTAAGCTCTTTCTTCTATTTTTAATAAAACCCTTTTAAATCCACTTTACACTAGAAATAAGTGTTTTTAACTAACATAAATAAAATAGTAAGTGCACTAACATAATGATCCTTCTATTGAACTCAATGAGTAATATTTCTAAATACAAATAAAAAAACTCTTATAAGAGAAGAATAAGTTTAAATCGAGTAACAAATGTCATTGACGAAATGAAAATCTTTATTTCAAACATTGTGAAAATTTCGTTTAAAAAATTCAATCCTTTTTCTAAAGTGACTTATAAGAAAACATTAAACAACCACAGTAAATTTCTAAAGGAATTGTCTTTATGCGTTTGGTCACAAATAAAGGTTTTTACTTTCTTTTTAATCCTAATGAAATGTAAAGAAATTCCTTTGGGATGTGATGTTGTTTTCTCTTACGTTCTTTAGAAATCCATTAGAAATTTAAGTCCAATAAGAAAGAACAACTTTTATCTATTTTAAATGAAAACCTAAAGAAAACCAAAAGGAATATTAGTTTAGAACAAGGTAAGTTCTCAAGGACTTTCACGAATAACGAGAATAAGCGAAATTTTTAGTGTTTTATACTTTAAGCCTTTTGATTTCACTTTCAAGAAGCTCAATTTTTTCTTTTAAGAGTTTTATATTTTCTTCATATAGTTCTTTCATTTCTTTAGGCATCTCATAATGACCTATTTGATTTTCAATTTTACTATTGAAGTTGTTAAAAGCTACATTCTCATCAAATCCGATTATTGTTTCTGGGTTTACACCTAAAACAGATGATATTTTTTCTAGTTTATCAAAATTCACGCTCACCTCATCACGTTCTATTTTTCCGTAACCTGTAACTGACATCCCAAGTTCGAATGCAAGATTTTCTTGGCTAAACCCTTTAATCTCCCTTATTTTTCTGATTTTTTGACCGATTTTCATTTTAAATCTAATTAGAAGCTAAAAGTAATTATTTCATAACAAAAAGTTACATTTTATGAATTTAAAGTACAGGATGTAAATTTTAAGCAGACTTAATTTTGGGTTTAATTTAAAAAATCAATTATTATGAAAAAAATCATTTTATTTTTAAGTGTTGCTGTTGTTTTATCCTCAGTTACATCATGTTCCAAAGAAGGATGTACGGATTCTATGGCGAACAATTATTCTTCGAAAGCCAAAAAGGATGACGGTTCTTGCACATTCGACAGAGATGCTGTTATTGGTTCTTATTTAGTGAATGGAACCGTAAATTGTGACTTAAGTGGCTCTAATAGTTTCTCAAATGAAATTATTACTATTACAGCAAGTTCAACAGCTAAAAATAAAGTTGTTTTAAACCTTGATGGAATGATTCTTACATTAACTGTGAACGGAACCTCTTTGACAATTGACAATCAAAGTATTTCAGGTTTTAATTACTCAGGTTCAGGTCAATTAAATGGAAATACAATTACTTTAAACATCAGTGAATATTATGTTCAGGATGATGAAACTTGTATTTACAATGTTACTGGAAATAAACAATAGACAAAATCAATAACAAAAAAGCCGATTGTTTTTTCAGTTGGCTTTTTTTTGTTATTCCTTATCCTAAAACAGTTAAAGGAAAATTAATTTCTTTTTTTCTCTTAATGAACAAACGGAAAATGTAAATTTTAAATCGAATTAGATTTAAAATGTATTTTAAAAAACACATATTTCTATAAACACATATTTAATAAAATACATTTCGTTACATCGAACACTCCTACCTACCTACTCAACCAAACCTTCTTCAAAATAACCTGTGATTTCGGATCGGCATAGAATGCTTTGATGCGTTTGTGGTCTTCTGGGGAAATATTACCTTTTACAAGTGTACAATCTTCTACCAAAAAACTTCCCTTCAAACCTTCCTTATCAATTGAAATAGTAAATTCAGGTGTTTTCTTTTTTTGAAGAATAAATGTCAAACTTGCAGTTCGTGTGATTTTGATTGCATTTTGAATTTCACCCGACAAAATAGCATCAATAGGCTGATTCAGATAATGAATGAGAATGGGATTCAGTAATTGCTCTTCTTCGGGAAACATGGGGTGCAAAGATAATTGAAAGTCTGCTTTTACGAAATCAAATTTGAATCATTTCACCAACTTCGCCACTATCTCTCTGAAACTTTCAAGTCCAGCTTCGATGTTTTCGACGATGTCTTGCGCTAATTGGTCGGGATCAGGTAGATTGTCTAAATCAGCGAGTGATTTGTCTTTTAACCAAGTGATATCCAAGCTTGTTTTGTCACGGGCAATGATTTCATCATAAGAGAATTTTCGCCAACGTCCTTCTGGGTTGGAATCAGAATTATAGGTTTCTTTACGTTTGTGACGATTCTCAGGATTATACAATTGTATAAAATCGCGTAAATCCTCTAATTTCAGTGGATTTTTCTTCAAAGTGTGATGCACGTTTGTACGGTAATCGTACACCCAAACTTCTTTTGTCCAAGGATCTTTACTAGAAGGTTTTCCGTCGAAAAATAAGACGTTTGCCTTCACTCCATTGGCATAGAAAATTCCTGTAGGTAGACGCAAAATGGTATGTAAATCAGTCGTTTCAAGGAGTTTTTTTCTAACCGTCTCACCCACTCCGCCTTCAAACAAAACGTTGTCAGGAAGCACAACAGCAGCTTGACCAGTGGTTTTTAGCATCGTTCGGATGTGTTGCACGAAGTTCAATTGTTTGTTGCTGGTGGTTACCCAAAAATCTTGACGGTTATAAGTCAAATCTTCTTTTTCCTGTTCGCCTTCAGCATTGGTAAAAGTCATGCTACTTTTCTTCCCAAATGGAGGATTTGCCAAAATGTAATCGTAGCGCGTTCCTGAATCGGTAATTAACGAGTCGTTGGGTGAAATAAAATTATCCGAATCAATGTCGCCGATGTTGTGCAAGAACAAATTCATCAAAGCCAAACGGCGCGTACTGGCAACGATTTCATTTCCAAAGAACGTTTCGTATTTCAAGAATTTGCGCTCTTCTTTGTCGAGTTCTCGGTTATCTACAATCCAATCGTAAGCTGCCAAAAAGAAGCCTCCTGTACCACAAGCTGGATCAGCAATGGTTTTCATGGGTTCTGGACGCAAACACTCCACCATCGCTTTGATTAAAGGACGTGGCGTGAAGTACTGCCCTGCTCCACTTTTGGTGTCTTCGGCGTTTTTCTCCAAGATTCCTTCGTAAATATCGCCTTTATCTTTCACGCCCATCAAAATCCAACTTTCAGCATTGATGAGTGCTATGAGCTTGAACAATTTTGCAGGATCTTGTATTTTATTCTGGCTTTTCGTGAAAATTTGCCCCAAGATTCCTTTTTCTTTGGCCAATTCACGCAACAAGGTATTGTAATGCAATTCCAATTCGCTACCACTTTTGCTAGTCAGTGTATCCCAAGCGAAATTCGTTGGAATCGGCATTTTGCGGTTGTGAGGTGGTTTGCTGTATTCATCAGCCATTTTCAAGAACAACAAATACGTCAATTGTTCCAAATAATCGCCGTAACCCACACCATCGTCGCGTAAGGTTTGACAAAAAGCCCATACTTTACTAACTATACTGGATGCGTTTACTGAATTTTCTTTGCTCATTTAAAGTTTGGATAATACTGTTTAATCAAATTAGTTATTTCGAGATTTATCGTCGTTTTATTCAAAACACAATATTGATAGTAAACTTGAACAATGTTCTGATTATCTAATTCAGTACTTGTAAATTGCTCTTTTGATTCAGAACAAAAATAGGATTTATGCAAAAAACTAAATTTTTGATCTCTAAATGATAAAGTTCTATTCTCTATTTGAATTTCCATTTCTTTGTTAGAATAAGGACTAATCATAATTTTATTTTCTTTTATTAATCAATTCGTTAGGGTCGATTATTGGGAGTATAAATTCAGACATTGCTGTTCCTTGAAAGCGTGTCATTAAGATTCCTCGACTTGTAGAATAGACAATGGAAGCAAGTGCATTTGAAAGTCCTCCATTGATATCTAATGTATTTTCATCAATGATTTTTGCCAAATCATCTAAATTTTCAACATTGAATATGAAAACAAATTCGAATTTAGCTGATGCCTCATTTTCATTTGTCTCTTCAGTGCTGATAGTTTGTATTTCTACACTAAAGTCAGCTTTAACCATTTTATCATCCAAATTGAAAGCCATTTCAAAATTAACATCATTATTGAATGATGCAATTTTATCAGTTTCAAACTCAAATGGGCTATTGATTTCAGCATGTAATATCCTAAAACCAATTAAATGAATTTTATCAGGAACAATTTTAACTTGCGACACGGATATGTTTATTAGTGTTTTGTTTATAATCAAATTTTTCAAATTTCTTAAAATCCACAATTTGGGTATTTCTTGAAACAGTCATTTTAAATTCACCGTGAATCCTATTATTTTGACTATGTGCAAACGGGATTTGAATTAATTCTACGTCCAAATCAGCTTGAAGTTTTGCTAATGATCGCAAGGTGAAATTATGTTCACCCGTTAACCATTTACTGATTTCAGAAGGTTTCTTTCCTAAAGACTCTGCCAATTCTTTTTGAGAAATACCTTTTTCTTTTAACACACGATTGATTCGAACTGTTAAATCAGCATACCATCTCATGAAAATCTCCACATCTTTGGGAGTTTCATCAATGACTTCCTGCAAAAATTTTGCTCTCATACTGTATATTTTGCGTTTAATTTAATAGATTATTGTTTCTTCTTCTTCAAAATCTAAAATTCCTTCACGGATTGCATTTTTAATCTTCTTAGCAAAAATCTGGGCTTCCATGAATGAAGTTCTAGTTTTTCCTTCTTGTGCTTTCCAACTCGTTTTTTCATCACCATTGAAAACTATAAGTTTATCATTATCTATTCGTAAACAATATAATCTAAGTGGGTAATTGAAAAAAGAAACTTGTAAATCATCTACATCAATTTCTTTTTTAGGAGGCAAAGCATCTGCCTCTCTTTCATCTCTAAAATATTCTGGAAGTGCGCCATCTTGGTCTCCTATTATTTTAATTAATAGATTGGTTAGTTCTTGAAATTCTCGTCCATATTTAGACAATGTAGTTTTCCGTTTATCGTAAAATTTTTCCGTTTCTGACATTGAAGCACCTTCCTTACGCACAGTATAAATTGTACATTTAGATCCTTCATCATCAAGAATTTCAACGGTAAAACTATTCATTTATTTCAATATTACGAATAAAAAATAACTTAAAAGTTAATTTTATCTGTTTTTTAACAATTTTGAACTACAATTTGGCAATATTTTCAATTGACACTATTATATAAATTCATAATAATCTTCATCTGTTTCAATATTTATATATTTCTCCAAATATTTGGAATTATTATAAATATATCCTTCATATCCAATACTTTTAAAAATCAATTTACTCAACAAAGTATAAAGTTTAGCAGAAACATAAAGTAAATAATCATTGATTTCCTCATCATTCTCAAACTCTTTTCGCTTGATGGAAATGTCGCCATGGAGAAAATCATTTCTTGTTTCAATTATCTCAATATCATGAAGTGACAATTTAATATTAAGGTCCTCGAATGGGCGAGTAAGTTTCTCGTTGTTAGTTAATCGCTTATTATTTATTGGTCTATTTATTTCTTTTAGTCTTCTTTTCAATTTTAAAACTGACTTTTCATCTAATAAATGACTGTTTGAATCAATTACATCATTTAACTCATTAATAATTTTTGAAGAAATTTCTTTATCATTTATTGGGATTTTAATTAACTCACTGTTTGTATCAAAACACTTAGATAGCGTTTCAATAACAACAGTAAACACGCTAGGAATAATCAATAAAGATCTAGAATCTGACACTTCCAAAATCACCAAAATTGCCATAGAAAAATCAGAATTATGGTGAATCTTACTTACAAAAGCTGATAGATTTTCAAGAGAAAAATTATTCAATTTGTTGTAAATTTCTTGCCTCTTGTTATTGTCTAAATCTTTAAAAGACTTTGGGTGAGTATCAATAGGTTTATACAATCCTTTACAACTAGGACGGATACTATTTGAATAATAAAGCTTTCCTGAATTATCAAAAACATATTCTTCGTCACCCAAAAACTTTTTGGTCATAAAGCCCAATGCTAACTTTATAGAAAAACAAACCTTTAAAAATTCATTGAAATCCATTTCACTATGACACTCAATTAAATAGTATCCAACAGTTTTACCTTTGCACTGAACTATATCAAAAACTATATTGTCAATAGAAATTCTTAAACAATCATAAGCATATATTTTTTTTTCATCACAATATCGAATTGTTTCAAATTCATATATAAAAGATTTAATTTCTTCAATATCAACTCTATAAAACAATTTGAATGTGCTTTTTTTATTGAAATCTTTTTCAATTACCTTTCTGATTTCATAAGTACTTACACTTTTATAGGGTGAATCAACACTAGCACTTACAGAGGTACTTTTTAAATGAATTTTATCAATGATGAAATTTTTATCATTTAAAGTAAAAGACAATTTTCCATCTAAATCACTTTCGTCATATCTCGTATTTGACTCCAAAAACAATTTCGTTCCTTGTTTATTGATTCTTGAATCAAAATTGTGTAATCCATGAATTTCAATTTCTTTGTTTTGCAAAGAATTAATGTGTTCTATTTGCTCTATTTCAAAATCAAAATTTTTATAATTTTCAGTACTTTTCAATTTGCTTTAAATTTGAACGTTTAAGAATTTTTAGAAATACAATATATTGAAAAACAAAAAGTTGAATAATTAATCTATTTACACCAACTCCCCACTAAATGCCTTTTTCAAGATACTTTGGCGCAAGGATTCTGCTTTTTGTATGCTTTGTGAAATGCCTTCTTCCATCTTATCCGCAACGCTCAAACGACTCTCGATTTCTTGAACAATGCGCTGCTGTTCTTCGAGAGGTGGAAGTGGAAAAACAAAACTTTTAATTGATGCAATTCCTATATTTGCTTGAGTAGTTTCTACAACATATTTCCTGATTTCATCTGATATTTTTGGTGAAATAGAATATAAATAAATGTACTTTGAATCTACAATGGAATGATTAGGTTTAATTACTGCACATGAGTAAGAAACTAAAAAATCTTTGTCAAAATCAATTAAAATATTTTTACCAATTGTTCCATATCTTGGAAAGATAATATCACCTTTTTCAGGTTTTATTTTTCTAGATAAGTTAAGGTAATCTTCCTCTGAAATGTATTTGGCATTATCAAAAGATATTTTAAAATCGTTAGTAAAATCCTTTGTTGAAACATATGGATATCCCTTTTCTATTTGTTGAGGCATTTTATGATCAATATCCCCAATTTTCACACATACATTTTCAAAATTAGTCCACTCCCACCCTTTCGGCAACTTCCCTTCTTTTACATTTTCATTGGTAAGCTTTCCTTCAAATGCCCATTTCAAGACGCTTTGGCGAAAGGTTTTGAGCTGTTGCTGCGCTTTCTTTAAATCCTCAAGGCCTTTGTCTAAATCACTAAATAATTCCTCGATTTTTGACACAATGGATTGTTGGGTGGCAAGGTCTGGGAGAGGGATTTGGATATCATTCAATGAATTAAGTGTGATTCCTAAAACTGTAGTCCCATTAGATAATTTAACAACCTCATTTTCAATATTTTTAAATGTGTAATAAAGAAATGTTTTATCAATCTCAATTTTAGGTTTTACTATTTTTAAATCTTGATTTATTGAAGTTTGAATTTTTGTAATTATTGGTCTTCCTGGATTTATTCTTGTGGCCAAAATAATATCATTCATATCAGCTAAATTAGAAGCACTTTTTTCCAATCCTTCTTTCGTAATAAAATCAGATGTTTTAGTTAGAAATTGCCCTTTTATATCTTTAATTGAAGCCCAAGGGATTTCACCATTCCAAAAATGAGGAACGTTTTTACTTGGAGTTCCTCCTCCAATGAAATTGCAGATTTCCCCAAGTTTTTTAGTTTGCCAGTTACTCATATTTTTGATTTATTGTGTTCAAAAAAAACATATTTATTGTCTTTTGAATTATGAAGTAAAAACGAACTAAATGATCCATCTGAAATACTCGAATAATTTTCCAATTCCTTCTTACTAATTTTAACAACACTATAAACTGGATCTTTAAAGTCAAAAACATTCAACGATAGAATAGCTTTTTTAAGTTCTTGTCCAAGTGATTTGTCGCCACATGTTACTGCAGTAAGGTTGATTTCATTTTTTATTTCTAATCCTTTCAATACTTCTAAAAATGTTGCTTCTTGCCCTTTCCAGCCAATTACTAATAAATCCGTCATTTTTTTCAAACACTCAACCATTTGAGCCTCATGTTCTTTAGGCATAACAAATTCATCTTTATCTTTCATAGGAATGAGTAATTGAGGGAAATAACCTCTAAAAGAATCAAATTCAATATTTTGCGAAAGGAATAAATCATTGTTTGTTTTTGGATTCCTAAAACTTTCAAAGTTGAAATAATTAATTTTTATCAATTTCTCAAGTTTATCTTCCAACTCACTTAAAGGTCTTTTTTGAATTAGTAAATTAGAAACAATATCATAAGATACCCAATCTTTAAACTCTCTTACCCAATTACAAGAACCATGTGGCTTAAAAATTTTAATAGGATATTTTGTATAGGTATCTAGATTAATATCGTCGTAAGGTGCATAAATTTTCAGCAATTCATACTCTAATAGTAAATCATAGTTAAAAGTAATAAATGCAACTTCTTCACCAGTTTGCACCGTATAATCATGCGCCTGTTGAAGTAAAATCTGATAATTATTAGAACCTATATTTTTAGAGTAATGCTGAGAAATTACAAAGAACAAATGTTGAAAGCAATATTGCGTATTGATTAAATTAGCTAATGTTACATTATCACCTTTTTCAATTGCTTGTGACCATTTCTTCTGAAAGAAATCTTCAATGTCACTACTTGCATTGATTGCATGGCTAAAAGTTTGAGCACCAGGATATAAATCATAGATTTCCCTAAAATTTTTTCTTGAACCTAAAATGTCATTTCCTAATGGTGGTCTCCATTTTAGCACTTCATCTAATTCATGCCCTTTTTCATGGTATTTATTTATGCAGTCATAAGATGCTCCAGCGCCGAGGATAACTATTTTCATTGAATGTGGTTTAGAGTTGTGGATTGTTTTCCTTTGAGAATAGAAACTTTAGGAAATAAAAAACCCACCCTAAGCGCGCTGTTCAACGGGAAGCGGGGTGAGTATGTTGATGCAAAAATAAGATGAAAAAATGAATTAATAAACTTTTGCTCTATCATTTCTAATTTGAATTTGTTTTAATTTTCTTGTGTTTTGTTTCAATCATTTTTTTATCCCCCCAACCAAAAGAGGAACAAAGTGGGTGCGCGATGCATCGCGCACCCACTTTGTTCCTCTTTTTTTCTATTCTTCCAAAACACCATTTAATTTCTTTTTCTGCCAGTTTGCTGGATTTTCTTTTATGTAGTTTGTTATATTTTCAAATGCACGTTGGTCTCGAATGATATGATCATAAAACCGCGATTGCCATCCAAAATCAGGCATACTGTTTTTCTTGGCCCAAGTAGTCACAGCAGATTTAAATCCTCGCATAATCGATGCTAAATTCTTAGACTGTGGACCAAATTGATTACCTGGAACTAAGTCCGCTTTTAAATAGTACGAATTGAATCCAATTATCACAATCGCATGAAAATGATCAGGCATTACCACAAATTCTCCCATTTCCAACCGCATATCTTTTCGCAATTCAAAGGTTTTCAACCATTCAGTTTCTGCAATTTTTCCTAACTCACTCAAATTCATTTTTCCATTTTCAATTTCTCCAAAGAAATGTGTGCGATCTTTTGTTACAATTGTCACAAAATACGCAGCAGATTCAGCGTAGTTCCACCACTGCGCGCGTGATGTTCCATCTTTGAATCTTTTCATAATTTATTTTTTAACCAAACAGTTGGCGCGCGATGCATCGCGCGCCAACTGTTTGGTCGGTTCCTTAAGCCACCAACACCTCATTCAATTCCTCAATTATCTGATCCGTTTCTTCGCCGAATAATTCCCACATTTTGCTCAAACCACCTTCCGCGTTGAAAGGGCTCAAATCAAAATCGTCTTTCTCAATACTGAAACTGCTTGCAACCACATCTTTCATTTGGCGCAACCACTGCATTTGAGCTTCCGTAAAGGTGTTGTGCTGCCCAGCGTTTTTGCTGAAAATCCAGTTTTTAAAGTTGCTGTCCACCGTTTTGTCATACGAAGTCAGTTCTTTGTCCAAACCAACTACTTTGCGAATCAAACTCACCAAAGCCACCAATTCATTTTTGGTTGAACCATTCGTTTTTTCCAACTGTTCGTAAGCTTTCCAAACGGCAAAAGGTGCCAATAAGGGTTTGTCTGCTTTCAGTTTTTCGCACAATTCACGAATCATTTTCACACTGAAACGACGGCGCTGGTAATCCTGCGAATAGAATATTTGTAAAGCTGTAATCTCGGTTTTGTGCGTTTCCATCCATTCTTTAAACTCAGAAATGGTCGCACTTGCGTTGGCTTCTTGGTCCTTCACCCACCCTATTTGCGTAATCTTATCAATGTTCACCACGTCGATAATTTGGTCGTATTGCTTGCGAATGTCCACAATGAACTCGCGCAATTCAGGGTTATGAAAAGCAGCAACAGCCGTTTCAATCAATTTTGCTTTATCAGCACTTATTTTTGCTTCAATCTCCAACGGAGCTGCACCTCGCATCGCACCACGAACTGAGGTTTCAATTTGTTCATTGGCATCTGGATCGTAAGCCGTTAAGAGCTGTTTCACCAACTGACTAATGGTTTTTCCATTCGATTTTTCTACAAATTTCGCCTTGTCTTTGTCCGTCAACTGTCGATCCAAACGAATCAAACGGTTGGCAAGCGTCGTCAACATATCTTCAGAAGTATTTCCAACGGCAACGCTCTGCAAAACGTCTTTCAAGGAAATGCCAGGTGCTTTTTCCAAAGGTCGACTGTCAGTTTTTTGGGATTGTTCCACTCCTATTGCGTCAATTATCACAAAATGATCTTTGCTATATTTGGCTGCTGGCGTGCCTTTGGCTTTCAATTCCTCCAAAGAACAGGTGCGCGTTCCACGGCCTTTCATTTGCTCGTAGTAGCTTCTGCTTTTAACGTCGCGCATGAACAACAAAACTTCCAAGGGGCGAATGTCGGTTCCGGTAGCAATCATGTCCACCGTAACGGCAATGCGCGGATGGTAATCGTTTCGGAACTGTTGCAACACCGATTTTGGGTCTTCGTCCGAACGATAGGTTATTTTCTTACAAAACTTGTTTTCTTCTGCAAATTCATCGCGAACGATGTCAATGATGTCTTCGGCGTGGCTGTCCGTTTTGGCAAAAATCAGCATTTTCGGCACTTCAAATATTCCTTTTTCGTCCAAGCGATCGGGAAACATCATCGGCAAATTTTCTTTTACTGCTCGAATTATCGTTCGAATCGTACTTGGATTCACGATGTCTTTATCGAGTTGTTTGCCACTGTATTCTATGTCTTCGTCCACAGCTTCCCAGAATTTCTTGCGGGTCAAACGTTCGCGCTTATCGACTTTTTCTCCCAAGCCAATTTTACTTCCTTCTTTGGTGATTTGGGTTTCAATCGTAAAAACGTTGTAAGGCACCAAAACACCATCAATGACTGCTTTTTCGTAGCCATAATCGCTTACCAAATTTTGGTTGAAATAGCCAAAAGTTCGATTGTCAGGTGTTGCAGTCAAGCCAATTTGGAACACGTCGAAATAGTCCAAAACTTGTTTCCAAAGGTTGTAAATACTTCGGTGGCATTCGTCGATAACGATGAAATCAAAAAACTCGATGGGCACTTTTTCGTTGTACACCACTGGCACCGCTTCTTTGGAAAGAAAGGTTTGTTCGTTCGGGTTTTCATCTTCGGCGCTTTCGTCCAATTCGGTTCCTTTCAAAATCGAATACATGCGCTGAATCGTACTGATGTAAACCTGCGAATCGTTGGGAATAAAGGAGCTGTTCAATCGCGTAACGCCATACAATTCCGTAAACAATCGGTTGTCTTCTTGGGCTGTGTAAGCACGAAATTCGCTTTCGGCTTGTTCCCCTAAATTTTTGGTATCTACCAAGAACAAAACGCGTTTGGCTTTGGCATATTTCAGCAAACGGTAAACGGAAGTTATGGCTGTAAACGTTTTTCCAGAACCTGTTGCCATCTGCACCAATGCTTTTGGTCGTTGGTCGTAAAGTGATTTTTCTAAGTTAGTAATAGCATTTACCTGACACTCGCGTAAACCTTCCACAGGCAACACGGGCAGTTCATGCAAACGTCCTCTTAATGATTTGTCCTCTTTGCTCCACTGCAACAAGGTTTCAGGTCGGTGAAACGAAAAGGTATTTCGAGCGCGTGGTTTCGGGTCGGCGTAATTCGTAAAACGCGTTACATGCCCCGTGCTTTCATAGACAAAGGGCAATCTTCCGTTGTTGAGATAGCGCAATTTTGCCGTTGCATACTGGGTTGATTGTTCCTCCACAACTGAAAGTGAATCGCCCAATTCTTCACGTTTCGCCTCGATGATTCCAATGGGCGTTTTATCTACAAAAAGCACGTAATCCGCTGGTCCGATATCGGTTTGATACTCACGTATCGCCACGCCTAAACCAGCTGCGAGGTTCAACTTTTTGGCATCTTGTATGTGCCATCCAGCAGCGATCAACTTTTGGTCGATAAGGTCACGTGCGCGCTGTTCGGGATTTTGGTTGCTCATAGTAAAAATTGATGGGAACAAGATAGGGAGAATTTTTGGGGAGGAGTTGCCAAATAAATGATACAGATTACTTTTTGACTAAAAACTTAATTATCAAATCAAGATTGTTCACTGTTTTAATTGTTCAAAATTCTACTTATTTGGCTTAGCTATTTTTACTTTGGCTATTTTTGACTCAATTTGCCCCATTCGTTCACGATTACTATCAATCTTTTTTTCTTGTTCTCGAATTAAACCTTCAATCTTTTTCTGAAGTTCCTTGTTTCCATTTACTTTTAATGATAGATATAAGTAAAGTTTTAAAACTGAAGAACTTTTCAAAACTGGTATAGAAAGAAGTTCAATTACTTCTTTAATATAATTGACGTGACCACTTAAATCTAGATCTATCAAAGAATAATAAAGAATCAATAATTTAAATTCATTTCCTTGAGGGTTTCCTTTTAACTCATTGATTTTGTCTATTAAAATCACTTCTAAATTCCCTTGGACAACTGCATCATTAAAATAAGTTTGAGCCATAATTGGAACAAATTTGGTTATCAATTTAACTAATTCTTCCTCAGAAGTTTTTGACTCGTCAAACTGTTTACCTTCAATTTCATCTATAAGCGCAAATGCCAATGTGCAAGTTGAACTTAAAAGGAAATCAAAAACTTCATTATTCAAATCATTGTTTCTAAGTTTAGAATTTCTAAATACCCTTCCAAGAATGAAAAGTGCTTTTTCATAATTATCTACATTTGGTTCTATCCAATCATAAAATTTTTTCTTTTTTACACTACCTGTATTATCTGAGTTAGTTTCTGAAATCTTGTAAATTTCATCTTGTTTTTCTGGACTCATTGGCATTGACAAACCTTTTCTAATATTATTAGAAAAGCCATCACTAATATGAAATCTAGAGTCAATTTTGGATACCAATACTGAATCTAATCGATTAATATCATATTGTGAATTTAAATCATTAAAAATCCCAGAAGTTTTATCATAAACATCTTTAACAAATCTGTCATTGTAACTATCAAATCCAGAACAAATTTCTAATTCATTACCAAATGATAAATAGAAGTGATCGTCAGAGATAATACTTTTTCTAAACATCTCATCTATAGACATGTAATACCCTATAAAGTACTCAAAGACTCCGTTTAATCTAAAACTGAAAACTCCAGTTAATTCTTTTTTAATTATCCCTTTTTCTTGAAGTAATTCTATGATTTTTTGGTCATCAGCGACAAATCGCTTATTTCTATTTTTATAATCAGATGTAAAGTCAACCCAATCTTTATATGACATTAGGTAGTTCTTTTCATATTTCTCTTTCACCAAAAAGTGAGCTAACTCACCTAAATACGCCTTCAAATCTTCATAATCAATTTTATTCCTTTTGTAATTTAAAACGAAATTATCTTTATCTAAAAGATTATCAATATAAAGTTCAATCAATTGGAAGTTATTACTAAAGTTAAGATTAGAATTTTTCTCGAAAAGCCAAATAAAGAGTGATACTGTCCAATAGTTTGACGGAATGCTTAATTGTGCAAAAAGCTTATGGATTTTTTCCAGAATAACTTCTCTGTTTTTTTGTGAAATATTTGGCCATTTGTTAGTTAATGATCTTATTTCGTCTCTTGTTATGTCATGTATGTAAACATTTGTAAAACCTGTTGTTGTATTCCAATTTATTGAAAAAGTATTATACAAAGTTTCAGATGTAGATGCAATTAAATAGACATTTTTATTATTGTTCTTAAAATCACATACTTTTTGAATCAATTCCTCATCATTAAAATTATCAAGTAAAAGTAAAAGTTTATACTCTTTGAGTAGTTCTAAAGATTCCCTTTGATTAAGTTCAATAAAATCACGAAGAATGTTTGGAATATCTAATTTATATAAAACATTATTGAAATTATTACAATTAATATATAATGGAATGACTTCATGCTTTTTGAAGTTAGATAATGATTCCAAAAGGATTTTATAAAGAATTGCCGATTTACCACTTTTATCACGACCGATAATCAAATAATCTTTTGATTCTTTTATAAAATCTAAAATTGAAAAAGACTTAGAACTTTCCTTTTTTTGGTTAAACTCAGATTGTGATTTTAAAATTGGTTCACTAAAAAGTTCAAGAAAATTATTGGTTTTAATTTCTTTGTAAGATAAGAATAAATCATCTGCCTCTTCAGACTTTTCTTTAAAACGCTTTTTAAACAACGTTCTTAATCTATTTAGTTTCTTCTTTTCTTCATCTACAGGGATTTCTGAATGTATAGTATTCTCATGAACAAATCTTTCAATTTCTTTTACAAAATGGAATTTATCAATATCAAGTTGATAAGAGTCTAAATCGGTAGTTACAATGCTATAACCTATGTTCCCTTCATTACTTAAAGAAAGAGTTGCACTTGAAGAACAATGGTAAATTCCAACACCACCAATTAGTTGTAAAGTATCCTTTTTTTTATGTGTATGTCCAGTAAACATCATATGAAACTCTTTATAAATCAAGTCTTCAAGATCCCATGAATTCCAAAATGCAAAATCACTTAAAGGGTGATGCATTCCAAAAATTTTAAATTCACAATTTTTTAATTTTTGAATTGCCTCATTCAAATAATAAACAGGATATTTTAAATTGCCATAATCAGATTTAGAATCAATACATCTCCAAGCAGAATTAATTAGGCAAATACCAATAACAACGCCATCAATTACTCTTATATGAGTTGAAAACATTCCATCAATAATATTGTCTTCACATTTAATCTTATGGTCTAAATAAAACGAATCTGAAAAATCATTGTAGTTTTTAAGATTTTCAAGGCTTGCGTTAAGTGAACGTTTATTATTTTTCACAACGTATTCATCTAATAAATCATTTGAATTAATTCTCACTATAGACTCAGCTATATCAGGTAATTCTTGATTTCGAAATACATCATGATTACCTGGACAAATCAATAAATTTGTTTTTTCAATTTTTAGTTCCGTTATTATTTTATCTAAAAGTAATTCTTTAGCCTTTAAGAAGTCTTCAACCGAATCGCCTTTTTGAACTAAATCACCAGTAAAAAGAATCAAATCAGGTTTGCAATCAGATAATGATTTGATAAGATTATCAACCATTTTATGTGTTTTTTGAATCGATTTAAGTTTTGATTCAAAATGAAAGTCCGTTAGGTGTAATATTTTCATATTCTTTAAAAAATTTAATTATTTGTACAACTTTAAATTCCTTTATGAAATACACTTCCAACGATAGAAATAATACCCGCTAAAAGCAAAATCAAGCTGCTTTTATACTTCACTTCAATAGAGCTTATGTCCTCCAAAAATATTCCGATGGAATAATCAATTCCCCAATCTTTCACTTTCATGTGAATGCGATGATCGGTAAGAATGACCTTGTCATTATTTGAAGTCAAAATCACTTTTTCGTTTTCTAGTTTTTTCATTTTTTTTAAATCAATAGTTTAAATTCTTTCTTCAACCTTGTTCGAGAAAATCAACAAGCTTGAAGCAGAAAAATCCATTCAACTTTTTAAGTCACAAGATTTGTCATTTCTGGCTTACAAGGAAATAATTATTTTATTCTTGTACAATCAGTATAAACCCTGATATTTTATACTAAAAAGATTGAATTTTGCGGATTCTTAAAAATTGCATTCAAAATAGAGGAATGATTTTGAAAAAAATGATTCAAAAATAGCTTCAAAGAGTTTGAAGAAAAGTAAGATGTAGTTAATGCTTTGGTATAGAAAATGAGTTCCGATTGAGAAAAGTTTTAAGCACGTTGAAGCGTTTAGGACAATCACAAAATTGGAAGGAATTTGTTAGCAACAATTGGGAAAATCCTTTGCTAAATATTTTGTTGCAAAAAAACAACGTTTCTTTTAAATCTGAAAATATTTCTTCACATTTAATAATACAGGAGTTGTAAAAAAGAAAGCATCCTGAAAACCGTACATGATAAACCTTCATATCGTGTAAATCAGAATGCAATATGCAAATGTAGAAAGATTTTGGTTTTTACATATAGAATTATTGAAAATTTAATTACCTGAAAAATTTGGAATTAACGCTCAATTTATTTCATCAGATTTGTCAACAAAAAGTTTAACAACAGATTAGTTCTTAAATGTTGGCAATAGTAATGTTTAAACTAAAGTCTGTTAACTTGACGAAGTAGTCTATGTTAAAATTAGTTTTATTTGCGATCCAAGATCTAAAGTTTTTCAATAATTTGTTTTTCGTTTCCAGAATTTGGCTGTTTTGTTAAACCTGTGTTAAATGTTACCAGCCGTATTTTTTTTAGATGTCCAAAATGTCAATGTCATATTGGTTGTCTCTAAGTTTCACTTGTTTAAATTTCAAATTTGGATATTTTGCATCTACAATAATTTTTCTAATCTCAACAATTTCTTTTGGGTCTGATTTACAACCGAAAATAATTTCAGTTAAGCATTCCTTTTTGAAAGGATATTTTCCAAATGTCTTTTGAAGTGTTCTTATTTCTGCTTCGTATTCCCAATGATCGGATTTTGTCAACACAGCTTTATTTGCAAGATTATTTCTTTCGGTTAAGTAGTCAAATACAGGATAATCTTTTGAATACTTTACTGGAAAAGTCAAACCAAAAAACTCAGGGTCTTTAGTAATATCAAATTTCAAGCAAACTCCTTTGTGTGAGGCTGAGTAGTGAGCCCACAACAATAAATTGTCAGGACTTGGTAAGAAACAAGTTACTCCTATTTTAGCAAGAGTTTTTTTAAATGTTTTCGTGAAATGTTTTGCAAAACTGCCGGGGGTATTTTTGTTGGCTTGGACAATATCGTCAGGATTTATTTTTTCTCCAGTTAATTTTGTTGTGTAACTAACATATTCCTTAATTAGCTCATCCGTCCATTTTGTATGGTCATTAATTTGGCAGTCAAATGGGTCATTGAATGATGTTGGGTCTGCAAAACAAAGCTCTGCTTTTTTTAATGAATTTTTCAGATTGTCCGTAATAGAAGTGTGCTTATAAAGCATAGTCGGAATTTTGCCGTCTTTTATCATTTGTTTATGTAATTCTATAACTTTTATTTTGTCCATTATTTTATTTTTTAGAATGGTAATTCTTCGCTTCCTGATTTTGTTGCAGTACCACCAAGTTTTTTTCCTAAATATGTTGAAATTGCGGCAGATAATTCAACGACTAACTCAGCTTCTAAATATTCAGGTGCTTGACCTTCCCTTAAATGCCTTCCTTGTTCAGATGTAAAGCCCCAAATTTTTTCAATTGCAATATCAAGCGGCTTAGGAACTATGTTGGGATACTTTTTTATTAATTCTCCAAGAGTTGCTTTTTTATCTCCTGTTGTTTCCCTTGCTACACATTCAAGACAAGCAAGGGAATGCTGAATTGCTCCCGTTATGTCTGGTGTTGGTCGTCTCGATAAGTCGTTAAGAGCTTCTTTTATTTCAGTTTTAGCTGTTTGCAGCTTAACACTATCAAGAACTGAAACTACAGTTTTAACAGCGGTCTCAAATACTTCATCCCCACGAGTTTCAATTTGTCCGTTTACGATTTTCCAACCTATTCCATTTGATATGAAGTATTCATTTATTTCGTTGGTAAATGTTTCTTTGTCCTTTGGGTTAAGTTTATGAATAATCACTTCAATTATGTCATAAACTAAATACCATTCGCATTTTTCTAGATGCTGACCAACTTCCCAATCAATGTTTGGAAATTCAGACCAATTATTACTGTCTGGTGAAATTTTCAAAACCCTTGATGTAATATTTCTTAAGTCAGACGGATTTTTGTTAAGGTCGTAAAATGCCATTTTAATAAAGCCACGAAGTCTTTCAGGTGCGTCTTCACGAACTGTTATCTCCTTTTCCTTAATAGAAAAAAGTCCTTGTCTTTTTGAAAATGTTTCTTTGTTGTTCATTCGTCTCTGTCGTCTTTTAATATGGCTGGTAACTTATTTATACTCAAAATATTCTAACCCCTGTATTACAAATGCCCGTTGGATTAGTGAAGTCTGTTTCATTTTTTTAATCTAAAAATGTACTTTTATTTCAAAATTCAAGAGGTTTACCTTAGCAATAAAAGTATTTTTTCTCATCTCCACCAATGCAATTTTCAGCCAGCAAATAACCAATAATTTCCCACTCCCACAATCAATATAAACCCTGATATTTTTTGTTAAAAAGATTGAATTTTGCGGTTTTTTGAAGTAAATCGTATTTTATTTTAAAAATTAAATGGGAAATTTTTAAAATTTTTAAAATGCAGAAAGCTTTTTATAGCACATTGAATTTGTAGTTTAAAAAATCCTTTCCATTAAAAACAATTACTCTTTTCCCTTCAAACTACAACTAAAATATAGGGGTTTACACCTATTGCGCAACATCAAAATAGTCTATTACTTTGGAGCTACACATCTCTGTACGACTAAAAACCCATTTACAAAATGAAAAATCACACTTTAGATTTATTCGCTGCCTACGATACACTTTCATCAAAAGCCAAGAACAGGTTGCGGTTTTGCAACGTCACGACCCTCGAAGAATTGCAAGAATTTCTTTCCAACAAAAAGATTGCTTTGAAAACGGAAGGAATCGGACCAGTAACACTTGCCGAATTAGAAAATTTTTATCTTTCCGTTAAAAAATGACATCCAAATTCAAACTAAAAAGTATAAAACAAGGCCAATTCTTCAAAAAACAAAGCCAAAACCACCTAAAGGTAAACCTTGATTTTTGTAAGGGTAAACCTTGATTTTAAATTCGCTATTTACTTGTATTTCAAAGGATTATTTTTTTGTTCATTTTGGAGTCTATTTTTGGTAACTTTTGGTTTCTAACTTTGACTAATTCAAAAATTATTAACTTTAAAAATCTAAAAAATTATGGCAGGTTCAATTATTACCTTAGCAGCTGGGTCTAAAATGACAAAGAGCTTCAGAACAAATTACCCTAATGCTACTAAAGCAGTTTATTACACCGCAGACGTGTATGAAGACCTCCTTGCACAAACTGGTTGTGTTGGGATTCGTATCTACAACGCTATCAATGAAGATGGAAAATTAACGAATGTCATGGTTGGGGTGGACAAAGATGGAAATGATATGACAACAGGGAAGGTTTATGACGGTGGTTTACCAAGTCCTCCAGCAACACCTCAAAGTAATCCTCTCAATAGTTAATGGGTGCAATATTGATTTCATTTTACATAATGGTATGGGTAGATTTTTTACCCATACTTTTTTTTATTTTGAAACCTAAAATAATTAATTCCAATTTGTTGGTTTTTTCATTTCTAGCGAGCTCTTTTCTTTCACAACTAATTTCTTATTTACTTTTTTCATTCGGTCAAACAACTTTGCCAGTAATAATTTATTATTACATCGTATCAACATTCATAATAATCGCTTTTTATTTTAAGAATTTCCAATTAAATAAAATTTCAATTTTTATAATTTCCATTATTTACTTTCTAGTAACTGGATTTTTTTTATTTAAAAATTATCACCTAAGTAGTTTTGGAATAATATCAAATGCTGTTTGTATATCTCTCTCAATCTATGCGCTTATCATTAGTATAATAAGAAATGGTAAAAGTTCAAACGCAATAAATTTTGGTTTTACTTATTCAGTGCTATTCTATAATTCAGGTGCTATAATTCTATTCGGTATTTTGCCCTACCTAATTTCTCAAACTCAATCTGTTTGGGTTATCCATAATGTAATTGAAATGATTTCAAAACTAATTATCACTTACTCATTATGGAAAACAAGGTTGAATTAAACATTTTTCAGTTTACTTTAATTGGAACACTAGCCATGCTTGTTTTTTCAACAGGATTTATTCTCCTTTTTCGTTTTTACAAAAAACGCATCGAACGTGAACAGGAAGCTTTGCGCGAGGCGGAAGTGAACTTTGAGCGACAAATCAATGAGGCTTCGATGAAAGCGGAACAACAAGAACGCATGCAAATTGCCATGGATTTACACGACGAAATCGGTACCTTGATGACCATCCTAAAAATTAGTAACCACGATGCCAAATTATACGCAGAAGGCAACCCAAAACTAATGGTTGCGTTGGAAAACACATCTTCTTTAATTATTGATACTGCACTCCTTATCCGAAATATTTCAGATCGTATCTCCCCTCCAACTCTGGCGAAATTTGGCTTGAATGCCACGCTACTAGAGTTAATAAAAGCAATTAACGCTATGAATGAATTTCATATCCAGTATAATAGTAACCTGGAAAAAATTCGGTTTTTAGTTTCCGCTGAACTCAACCTCTACCGCATTCTAAAGGAAACAATCAATAACATCATCAAGCACGGTCAAACAACGGAGCTCGCGATTCAAGGAAATCTGAATTCTGAATTTCTGGAGTTTCACCTCAACTATCAAGGTCTTGGGTTAAGTAACGATCAAGTAAAAGAATTGCTCCGTGTTTCGGATAGAAATGGCTTAAAAAGTATTCAGTCGCGAGTAAATAACCTTCATTCAACTATTTCATATGCCTTTTCTGATGGTAAAATGGCAAGTATTCACCTAAAAATCCCACTACATGCAATCCAAAATTAATGTCGTTATAGTCGATGATCAAGCCTTGGTTCGTCACGGAATAAAAGGTTTATTAGAAAAAAACGAAAATATTGCTGTGGTTAAAGAAGCCAGCAATGGACTAGAAATCATTAATTGGTTCAAGGAAAAACCTGCTGATTTAGAGATTGAGGTTGTGCTGATGGACATGCAAATGCCTGAGTTAAATGGTTGGGATACCGCAGACTTTTTAATAAAAAAATTTCCAGATTTGAAAATCTTAGGTCTTTCCTCTTACAATAATGAATCTTTTGTTGACCGATTAATAGCCAATGGCGGCAGAGGTTATTTATTGAAAACGCAAGAAATTGAGGATGTGGTGCAAGCAATTGAAGAAGTCATAAAAATAGGTTACTATTTCAGTAGTCAAGTATCGTTGAATCAAATCAGTGATTTCATTAAAACTAGACGTATAAAACCGTTTTACAGTTTCCCGAAGTTAACGGAAAGAGAAGTGAATGTGCTTCTATTGATTTGTAAAGAAAAAACTACCCAACAGATTTCTCAAATTCTTTTCATTTCAAATAAAACCGTTGAAACACACCGCGTTAACATTATGGCGAAAATTGGTGCAAAAAACATGGTCGGCTTGGCAATGTATGCTATTAAGCATAAACTTTTAGAGATTGATTAGTGGTTTTAAAACATAACTACCAATCACTTATAAAACAATTCACCACAGAGAAACACAGAGGCACAGAGGTTTTGTTTACACCGACATTATTCTTTTGATTTCCTTGCATCTATGGCTAAAATTTATCGCTACGGATGCACGGATGAGTTTTCTTCTTTTCTCCTCTTTCTCCGCGACTCTGTGGTAAAAGCTTTTGCGGTTTGCCTTTGAAGTTGAAAAGTAAATCACCGCTGAGAAACACAGATTATTATTTATTCCTTTGATATCCGAGCATCTGTTGCTAAAATTTATTGCCACCGATAAATGGATGATTTTTCTCTTTTAATCTGTTGAATTTCGATAAAACCAAATTTCTTTTTTTTCTTTTTTTTCAATTTTCCTGAAAACGTCTTTAAAAAGGAGTAAATAAATGTTGAAAACTTTTCAAAAAGCGGCATTTTTCAACTTCAAATACATCGGGTTTTACCCTTAAAAATCATAAAGGTAAATCTGTATATTTTATTTTTAACATTTCGATTTATTTAGTTTATTATCAATTGATTAAAGCTAAAAATTGTAAGTTTTCAACAAATGAAGATGCTGAAAATAGGAAACAAGACTCTAACTTGGCCTCAAGAAATTTAACGTTTTTTGAGAATTCAGGCTATACTTTTTCAAGGGCACTTTTTGCTTTGTTTTTGCCTCAACTTTTTAAGATTCCTAAAATTAACTTACCGCATCTATGAACGTGAACGAAGAGGAAATTAAAAACTAAAAACAACTTGTGAAGCGCAGAATACAACTTATGCTACTACTATTCAAAATCGCGTCTTTTCCAGTTCTCGGACAAGGAAAAATCAATGACAAGCTCTTTGGAGGTGATAGTTCGAAGTATGTTTCCGTTTTTGGCGATAGTAACATCATTCAATCCTACCTCAAGAATTTCTCCATACCAAAAATCCAATTACCTTTTGATTTGAAAGGAAAAAGACCAAGTGAACTCCTTACGAATGAAGACAGCACTTTGAATTGGAAATGCTTCATACCTGAGATTTCAGGTCAAATTGCAATTGGTTACGATGCTGGACAATTGGCAAATTACTTCATGCCTGACAATTTGCGACCAATGCACGTTTTTCATACAGAAGGCAGTTTAAAAACGGATATAGCAAAACTTCCTTTTCAAATTGCCTATCGCTATGCAACGCTGAAAAACCCAATTGGAATCAATAACTATTTCCGTGTTTCATTTGATACCGAGCGCTTTAAGCAACAGCCAAAACTAAATGAAGCCAAAGTGCAAGAAGTGATGGGTGAGCAATTCAAAACCATTGCAGCACAAAAAGGTGAGTTGAACGGAAAGCTTGGATATACCGAATTGCTTAAAGAACAATTGAAGTTGAGAATCGAACGTGAAATAGCAACCCAACAAGAGCAATTGAAACAACTTGCTATTACAAAAGCAGAAGCTGAAATTGCGAAAACAGATTCTTTGTTACAAGATTCTTTAGCTACAATTTCGCCTGAAAAAAGAGATTCCATTTTGCAAGAAATAGAACATAAAAAGGCGTTATATGCAAGTTCAAAACAACAAGCTGATTCACTACAACTTGCCTTTGAAACTAAAAAAGCACAAATTGAACAATTGAAACAACAAGTTGATACCGTTCAATTTTACGTCGATAAGTTGGTGACTTTCCGCAATCAATTGGATTCTTTGGAAGGAAATCTACTTTCTCAAAAAGAAACATGGATGGCACTTTCAAAAGGAATCACCGCTAAAAATCTTCAAAGTCTGGGCTTGTTTAAAAAGATAGACATTGGTTTGACCTATCCAAAAACAAGTGCTTTAAGCAAAAACAGCATACCTGTAAAAGGAATTGACCTTGAAATTCAAAAAGGAAAATTGTATGCTGCTCTTACTGCTGGTGTTACAATGAACAATTTGATGGTAACGAATAACGCACTTCAAAACAGTTTACAAAATACAACTAACCTTTTCAATCAGTTTGATTTTCAACAAATAAGCCAACAACGCTTATTGGTTTTTGCCAAAACGGGTTATGGCGAGAAAGAAAAAACGCATGCTTTTATTGGAGTACGTTTTATGAATAAAGGAATTGAAACAGGATTTAGTTCCGACACAACGGAAAACACCTCACCTGCCGCTGGTATTGAATTAGATACACGTTGGATTCCGAGCTTTTCAAAAGGTACTGCTTTCGATTTGGTTTATGGCAAAACTTCCAAGACGTTACAAGTCCAAGATAGTTTGCGCAATTCGCCTTTTGTGAGTTTGTTCTCAAGCGAACGAACACACACAGGTTTGTTTCGCATGACACAACAATTGACGAAAATACACTCTTCAATTATTGCGAGTATTCGCTTCTTAGATTCGGATGCTGACATGGCGAGTATGGGCGTTTTGCAACCCAATAATTTGCGTTATGAAATTCAAACACGCCACAAATTATCAGGTTCAACGCAACTTGGATTTATCTATCGCAGCGATCAAGATAACGTGAATCAAATTTCAGATACTACTCGAAAAGTAGCCATGTATGGAATGAATATCAATTCTGTGTTATTCGAAAATATCAATGCAAGTGGCACATTTAATTATCTGAATCAACAATTCAGAGTGCCAAGTTCCATTCCGCAAGCATTGAATTATATGGCATCCCTTTCGGTAAGTGGGAACTATGAAATTTTGAAAGTAAAACAAGTGAGTAGCCTTCAAACTGACTTTTATAAAATTACTACTAGTCAAGGTGAAACGCAACTGAAGCATATTGGCTTTGATCAATCCACGCGATTCGAAGATGGAAAAAACACCTTCACTTTAGCCTATTTCAACGCCAGTTTACCAGATACAAGTGGACAAAATACTACCTGGTTGGTACAAGAAGCTTTCGCCTTTAAACGCAAAAAATTAGATTATTCATTAGGAATTAAATTGGCAAATAGTTCCAAATACGGTGTCCAATTTGGAGGTCATTTAGGCTTACAATATGCTTGGACCAGTCAATTGAATCTACAATTACGCGTCGAAAAATTAATTCTTGGAGATTTTTACAATACCTACGACCCTACTCGATTTGAACGATTTCCTTTTTACATACAAACAAGTTTAACCTATCAATTGAAATAGCTTATGAAACTTAAATTGCTCTTTTTCTACTTTCTATTCTTGGCTGGAATTTCGCAAGCTCAGGAAAGTATATTACTCAATATGCCTATGGATGGCGATACTATCAATACTAAACATCCCTTACTTTCTTGGTCGCTTTGGGGTGCTTTGCCGATTAACAGTGAGCGTGAATATTATCAAATAATTTTGGTTGAATTGGAAGAAAATCAAGATGCTTCCGCTGGTATTTTGATGAATACACCATTGTTGCTAGTCGATCATTTAGCTCAAAATCAATTGTTTTATCCGTATGATGCTCCCGAACTTGAGGAAGGAAAATGGTATGCTTGGGAAGTACAAAAGATTTTCGACAATGTCTTGGCATTAAAGTCAGAAACCTACAAGTTTTACATTTCGATTTTACCACCTGAGGAACCTGTTTATTATAAGTTGAAAGTCAAAGATGACGGAGCAATTTACGATTTGCAATTTGGAAAACTTTACTTTGAATTGGATGAAGATTATTTTGACAATGAATTAAAATTCCAATTGTATAACCCTAATAATGAGAAGATTCAAGCACAAGCAATTTTCAATCAAGAGGAAGGACAACTAGCTCAAGAGGTAAATGTTAAGCGAACAGGTTCTAATTTGTATGAGTTAACAATTGGTTCAAATCCAGCATTAGGTATCTACAAGCTTGTGGTACAGAATGCCAAAAAACAGAAGTATCAAATCAAATTTGAAGTAAAATGAAATCAATAATTAGCCCCATTTTATTTAGTGCTCTACTCTTGCTTTTAGGTGGAATAGTAAGTTTCATCAAACCTCCTAAAAAGGTTAATAAAGCAGACTTCTTACAATTTTATAGAACAAATATTAGTGCTTTTGAGAAAACTGAAAACCAAGGTGAACTTTTAACTAAAGTTCGATTCATTCCAACTGATTTTACAACCTTAAAGTTGTTAAATGAAGATGAACAAGCAGCAATAGATTTTCAAAAAGGTGCGCAAACAGCTTTATCTTTTTTAGTACAATTGGAAGTACCTAGCATTGGAAACAAAGAATTTTTAAACTTAAAAAATGACTCTTTAAGCTTTGAAGAACGTGTTTCTTACTACAGCTTCAATTTCAGAAATGATATTAGCTATCAAATCGACAATGGGCAGATTTTGAATATTGCTGACTTCCATTTTGAACGACTTTTTAACATAAGTCCTTACGGGAATTTCAATATCTCAATTCCATTACCAAATAAAAGAGCTAAGCTGCTAAAAATCATAGTTCGCGATAAGCTATACGACTTTGGGCACACCACTTTTGAATTTGATTTAAAGAAAATAAATGAATTTCCAAGGTTAAAAATTGAAACTATAACTAAATCAACCACTTCAAAATAATACTAAAATGCAGAATTCAAACACATTAAAAAAAGCAAAAGGTATTCAACTCGGAGCATTATTTTTGGCTTGTTGCATCTTCACTGAAGCAACAGCTGGAGGTTTCATCACTTGGATAAATTTCAATAAAATTCAAAATCAAGCTTTTCTAATTTCTCGTTCGAAAAAAGATAGTTTACCTAATTTATATTCTGAAAAACAGGTTGAAAGTAAGTCAATTGAAAATGAATCAATTGTAAGTCTCACACCTCCTATTGCAGGTGGTCCTGACCAACCAGAAGTGCAAAGTTTTTCACCAATTGGCACATCAGACATGGTGGATCCATTTACAGGTGATTTTTCTTACAACATCCCTTTAATGGATGTAGATGGTTATCCTATAAACATAGCTTATTCTGCTGGAGTTTCTATGGATCAAGAAGCATCTTGGGTTGGTTTAGGCTGGAACTTAAATCCTGGTGTAATGAACCGCGTTTTGAGGGGTTTGCCTGATGATTTTAATGGAGATAAAGGCGATGTGATTACAAAAGAAATGAATCAGAAAAAAAACACAACGCTAGGTATAACGCTAGGTGCTGATAATGAAATATATGGAGGGCCGATAAGTTTAGCAGGTAGCCTTTCACTAAATTTTAATAATTATCAGGGAGTGAGTAGCTCAATTTCAATTTCACCAAAATTTTCTCCTAAAAATCCAATCAAAGGATTAAAATTGGATGCAAGATTAGGTATTAGTGGGAGTAGTTCTGGAGGAGCAACTTTATCTCCAAGTTTATCACTGAGAGATGTAGATGAATCTCCAAAAGTGAGAAGCTTAAACATCGGTGCATCTTTGAATTCAAGAGCCGGTTTATCTGCCTCTATTTCAGCTTCTGCAAGAAAAGAGATATTCAAAACTTCTAAGAAAAATTCGGTTTCTTTTAAAAGTACAGCAAGTAGCACATTCAATTTTGGGAATATTACTTACTCTCCAAATATTACTATGGAGACAAATATATGGGGAGGTTCTTTTGCTTGGAAATTAGGTCCTGATGTTATTGGTTTCGATGCTTCAGCAACATTTAGCGCAAGTTTTTCTACAATTGTTATTAAAGATAAATTTAAACTTTCACCTGCATATGGTTACATGAACCTTGGTGCCGGTCATACGAAAGACAAAGTTTCGTTGGATTTTTCTAGAGAAAATGATGCCGGATTTTCAAAAAATACACCTGCATTACCAGTTACAAGTCTTAATTACGATATTTTTTCACCGATAGGACATGGAATAAATGGAAGCTACCGACCAGTTAGAAATGAAATTGGATACGTTCATGATGAAAATATGAGAACTATTTCAAATTCAACTGATTTAAACTTAGAAACGAATATTGGAAGTACTTTAAAAGGAGGGCTTGATGTTACGGGCACTTTTATGAAGAATATAAGTGGTGATTGGGATAGCGGTGAGAATAGAGCAAGAAATGCAATTGGTTTCGTAGATGGTAAAACTTTTTTCAGAGAGGCAAATGAATTATCGGTGGAAGTTGACCCAGCTCATTTCAATAAAATTGGAGGACTCAATGCTGTAAAATTTCCATACAATGGTATGACAGGAATTCACAATACCCTTAAATCTAGTTCAACATTTTATCCAGATTATTACCAAAAAAAGAATGGTACACCTAAAAGGAACCAAGTTGTATATATGCTTACCAATGAAGAATTAAAAAGTGGTGCAGGAGTAAATGAAATGCACCCTGATTGTTACGCAAATGGAATTGCAGATTACAATCATCATATTGGTCAATTTACAGTTTTAAACACAGAGGGAACTAGATATGTATACGGAATTGCAGCTTATAGTCACTTCCAAAAAATGGTTTCATTTGCTGTTGGTGCGCCAAACAATAATTACAACATTATTAATCACAACCTTTCACAAGTTAGGTATGCTAATGGTTCTGATAATTCACTTGCGAACGATAAAGGAATTGACAATTACTTCAATTCTGAAACTACCCCAGCTTATGCGCATTCTTACTTATTGACCTCAGTAGTTAATCCTGATTATGTGGATATTGACAACATCAAAGGCCCTAGTAAAGGAGATTTAGGTGGTTATATGACAATCAATTATCAGAAAATCAATAATTTCTTATGGCGCACACCAATTGTTGCAACTCAAGATTATGCCAACTATGAAGAAGGGTTACATTCTGACAATATGGATGACAAAGGGCATTACACTTCTGGTGAAAAGGAACTGTGGTATGTTCAGAACATAAAATCAAAAAATCATATTGCGATCTTTCACACATCAGCAAGAGCAGATGGAACAAGTATGAATGAAAATGGATCCTTAAATGCAGGTGGTCCTAAAATGCAAAAATTGGATAGTATTTCCTTGTATTCACTGCCCGATTACGAAGCCAATTCAAGCTCAGCTATTCCATTAAAAGTCGTTCATTTTGAATACGATTATACCTTGTGTTTGAACTATCCGCTTAATGGAAATTCAAGTGGAAACAATGGAAAACTTACCTTGAAACGTGTTTACTTTACCTATCAACATTCAAATAAAGGGCGTTACTCTTCCTATAAATTTGATTATTCAGCCTTAAATCCAAACTATAATTCAAAAAGTGTTGATCGTTGGGGAACGTACAAACCACAACCAACTAGTTTAACTGGTTCTGTTAATATAGACCCCCTAAGACCTTCTGATTTTCCTTATGTAGACTCAGATAAATCACTTGTTGATTCTTATGTTTCAGCTTGGAATTTAAAAAGAATCCATTTGCCATCAGGAGGGAAAATTGAAGTGGATTATGAATCAGATGATTATGCCTATGTGCAACATAAACGTGCAAATGATATGTTCAAAATTGTAGGTGTTTTAGTAGATCCAATTTTTGGTTCTGAAGTGGTTGATCGTTCAGGGGATGCAAAAACAAGCACCTTATCTGAATTTAATTCTGAAATTTATTTTGAACTTGCTAAATCTATTACCAATCCAAATGCACTTAATTTAAATATTAATGATTACCGCCCAGAAGGCAACTTAATGTATTTCAGAGCATTAATGAAATTTAATGGAAATAACTACGATTTCGTCCCTGGATATGCTGAAATTGACAATATTCAAATTAAAATTATTGATGGTGATACTTTAGGAGCGATAAAATTAAAAGGTGCAAAACTTAAAGACAATGGTCCTGCTATATACAATCCTATTGCCATAGCAGGGATTCAATTTGGAAGGATGCAATTGAGTAAATTTATTCCTCCTGCAAATTCTACAGTAATTGGAGACGATGACGCTCTGCCTGGTATTGCAGACGCTTTGGTTGGCGCATACGCTTCATTTGCAGAGTTCTATACTGGGCCAAATGGAAATGTTTGGGCTGCTCAAGTTGGTACTGATTTAGTTGTTAACAAATCTTGGATTAGATTACAAAATCCGAATAAACTAAAACTTGGTGGTGGTTATCGTGTAAAGCAAATCCGAATTTATGATGCTTGGGATGTCTTGACAAACAACGAAATGTCGAGTTACTTCTATGGTCAAGATTATATCTATAACAATAGTGATGGAACTAGCAATGGCGTTGCATCTTATGAGCCTGCTTTCGGTGCAGATGAGAATCCATTTCAACAACCTGAATTTTACTCCAATGAAATGCTACTTGCACCTGATGAACGCAACTATCAAATGAATCCTTTTGGTCAACAATTTTTCCCAACTGCATCTGTTGGCTATTCAAAAGTTGTTGTGAGAGATATTCAACGTGCGAATGTTTCTCGAACCGCTACTGGAAAAGTAGAGCATCAGTTTTATACCGCTAAAGAATTTCCAACAATCGTAGGAAGAACTGATTTAAATCCGCTGCGTCAGAAATCGACTTTGTTTACTTTCTTCTTTAATAAATCAAAAGATGAAATGACTGCTTCACAAGGATTTGTAATAGAAACAAATGATATGCATGGCAAACCAAAATCGCAGCATGTTTATGCAGCCAATCAAAATAGTCCAATTTCATCTGTTGAATATCATTACAAGAGCGAAGCTTATACTTATCAAGGTGCGCTTGTAAGAAGATTAGTGAATAGCGTAAGTTCAATTACTAAATCAGGTTCTTCAACTTCAAGCACAATCGGAATAAACTATGAAGCTGTTGCTGATTTTAGAAAAAGTAAATCGGAAACTGTTGCTGGATCTGTTGATTTTAATATAAATTTCACCATTCCATTTATTTTAGTTCCAACCACTTTCGGAACCTATAATTATGATAAAACTGCATTTAGAAGTGCAACTTTCACGAAAGTTATAGAGCGATTTGGGATTTTAGAAACCACTATTGCAAAAGACTTAGGTTCTGAGGTTAAAACGCAAAATTTAGCTTATGATAGTGAAACAGGGTCAGTTTTACTAACTAAAACTCAGACTAATTTCAATGATGCTGTTTACAACCTTACTATTCCTGCACATTGGTATTACGACCAAATGGGACAAGCTTACCGAAACATTGACTTTGAAAAAATAGAAACAATGGTTTTTGTTGCTGGTGGGTCTGCACAGTTATCCGGAGCAAATCTATCTCTTGGTGACGAACTAGTACTTACTGAATTTTTGACTAATGATATTCATTTCGCATGGGTTACAGATGTTTCTTCAAATGGTGTTAAACTGATGGCAAAGAATGGAGATTTAATACAAGGAATTTTCTCCAAACTAAAAGTAATTCGTTCGGGTCGTCGAAATTTACAAATGACGCCAATTGGAACTATCACGCTTCGAAATAATCCATTAGGTCAAATTAGCACTAACTTCTTTGAACAAGTTTTGCAAGCAGGAGCTACTGAATACAGTGATAATTGGAGAACATTCTGTGAATGTTTTATTGGGGGTGGATTTGAAGGAAATTACACAACTAATCCTTATGTACTTGGAAATAAAGGAACTTGGCGACCAGTAGCTTCTTATGTTCATTTGAGTGGAAGAGATCAAACCTACGAACAACAAAATTCAAACATTCGAAACGATGGATTCATGACTTCATTCAATCCATTCTATAAGTTCGCAAACGGAAAATGGAATATTGATCGTCAAAATTGGACTTACACTTCTAGCGTTACCGAGTTTAGTCCTTTTGGACAGGCATTGGAAACTAAAGATGCTTTAAATCGCTTCACTTCTTCCATTTTTGGCTATAATCAAACCTTAGCTACGGCTGTTGCTGCGAACACGCGATACAGAGAATTAGGTTACAATGGTTTTGAAGATTATGATTATATCAATTGTTCGGATAATCATTTCAAAATAGCCGATGAAACGAAATTAGTTTCAACTGAATCACACACCGGAAGATACAGTTTAAAAGTAAGCTCAGGTTCACCAATCACATTCTCAGCTGATTTATCAAATGAGTGTGAAATTGAAGATTGTGAAATAACGGCAAGCATTGATTCAAATAATGTTGAAGGATTAAAATCATCTTACTATTTGTTCACAGGTGGAGTTCAACCCTACTATTTTGAGGTCGAAACAATAAACGGAAATATAAACTATGAATTTTTAGAAAACTCTGGTAGATTATTGATTCAAGGACTTGCAAATTCTAAAGCCAAAATTACTGTCAGAGATCAAGAAGGATGTTACAAAATATTTGAATTTAAAAACTAAAAATTATGAAATACTTATTTTTCTTATTCCTGTTTCTATCAGGTTCAGTTTATGCAAAAAGTTGTTTGAATGCGCCTCCATCAGCAGATTCTATTCAATATTTAAATGGTGCATTCAACACTAGTTGTGCTTCAGCTTTTCCAATCTGTAAATTGACAATACATGAGTTCGATTACAACAATGATTATCAAACACCACAAGCAAGGAGTGCTAGCCCAATGGCAGCAAATGAAAGTTGTGTAATTCAACCACTTTACTATAAGTTCAATTACATTGCCTCTTCTGGAAACTTCAATTTATTGATTGAGTCAAGTAATGCTTATTTTACGATATATGGTCCATTTTTTAGTGATAAACTCACAAATTGTGAACTCTTAGAATCATATCAAATAAAAGATTTTTCAGATTCATTGGCAGATGGTGTGAATGAATCTATTTACATCGAACAAGGGTATTATATCTTAAAAGTTGTACCTGAGGATTGCAATGGTGTTTTAAATATCAGTTTTAATAAATACAGTGACTTAATTTGTGACACCGAAAAACTTTGTTCTGAATGTGTGACTTCCTTTTCTCCAAAAAGCGGAAAATACATAGTTTCTGCTTGGGTCAAAGAAGACCAAGCTAGTGCTTCAACAATAACTTATTCCAAACCATTTATCAATATTCATTTTGATGGTTCTGCAACTTCATCTTTTACCTTAACGGCTCAAGGGAAAATCATTGATGGTTGGCAAAAAATTGAATCGCTCATTGAAATTCCATCTGGAGCAAGTTCAATTGAATTAAAATTCCAAGTAAGTTCTGGTGATGCCTTCTTTGACGATATCCGATTTTTCCCTACCGATGGAAGTATGATGAGTTATGTTTATGATCCCATTTCATTGCGATTAATGGCAGAATTGGACGAGCGAAATTATGCTACTCTATACGAATATGATGAGGAAGGAAAACTAATCCGCATCAAAAAAGAGACTGAAAAAGGCATTATGACCATTCAAGAAAATAGAGATAATATCCGAAAAAACTAAAACAATGAAAAGCAAGCTATTCAACCTTACTATTGAAAAAAATAGTCTTAAACGCTCAATAATCTTTTTGTTCTTCATTGCAATTAGCACTATCAATTTTGCGCAATGGGTGACATGTCCGAAGCAAGAGTTAAGCGATTTAATTCTTAAAATGGATCAAAAAGCACTTGCCTCAAAAAGCTTTGCATATCAAGCGAACCAATATTTTTTTAATGACTCACTTTCGAAAGATACGGTTCAAACTACCAACTTTTCAATGACTTATAACAGTAAACAAGCTTTATTGAACATTGATCAAGTTGATGTAACACTCATTCAAGATGAATTGATGCAAGTGCGTATTGATTCTAGTTCAAAGCAATTATTCGTGCAAGATGCCAATAAAGAACTTGTCAACATAGGAGTAACAAGAGGATTTGAAGCTTATTTAAAAAGCAATACAACCGTTACTAAAAAAACAGTTGGTTCCCAAACAATTTACAAACTTTCATTTGACAAAAATGCAAAATATGCGCATTTGGAATTGTGGGTTAATACCAAAGATTTACTAGTCAACAAATACATTTTGTATGCAGGAAGAGAAATCTATGACGACGCCAAAGAAGAAGAAACCTGGATAAAACCAAGAATGGAGGTCGTTGTGAAAAACTATGTTTTTGCTGAAAGAGCAAATCAAATTGAAACAAAGAAAATCTCGGATTTCTTCAGTGACCCTAATTTATTGGTTCCGACCAAGCGATACGTGGATTTTGAAGTGATTGACTTAAGAAACAAGACTAAATAAGATAAATAAACGCAATACCAAGTTACATTAAAATTCAGGTTATGGCTCATTCATATTCAAGTAAAAGAAACCTAATAGTCATTATTTCAATGCTATTCATTTCACTTTATCACTTTGCAGGTGTTATTCCATTTACGAGTAAAATCTCTACTAATTATGGTGGTACAGCTGTAGTAATTGGAAATCCTTCAGCAAAGTTAACAACAACTGCTACGACACCAATAATTACACAGTGGGATAGAACAGTAGTTAATCGTGTTTCATTTGGAGTTGATTTGAATTACCATGGATATGTGGCTAGTTCAGAGCGTGTAAAAGTTAAGCTAAATGTAAAGCGTTGGAATATTTCTAATTCGCCATTAGGTGACACTACTATTTACTTAAATATTAGTTATCAACCTCAAATGGATACGTCGCTATACAAACGTTTACAACGAACCCAATTTAAAAATGCTTACAAACTAGAAGTTACAATTGACAGTATTTATGTAAATGGAACTTCAACGACTACACTGCCAGCTCATTTATTTATAGAAGGTGAAATTATCTGCGATCGATTTATGACGATGTCAAGTTTAACTACTCAAATTTCCTCCAATTCACCTGTTTTTAATAATGTAGATTGTAATTCTACTAGTCCAGAAACGGTTACTTTGAGTTGGGCACCGAAACTTGGAGCTGTTGAATACCAACTTGAATGGTTACATGTAAATGATTATGGTTATACGACCAACCCAAGTACCGTCAATCAATTGGATTCCAATTGGGTCAATTATAATTTCAAATACAATTCTACTCGAATAACCTTGACTGAAAACACGTATGATTTGAGTTTGCTTTTCAATCGTGGTTGGATTATATATAGGGTTCGAGCTATTGGTTACAACACTAATATTAATAACTTGGTATATACTGTATGGAGTTTGCCTGAAACTGGAGTTGTAGCAAGTACGAATGCGAACAGTAAAGTTTATGTAAACCCAACAATGGCACATGAAAATGGGATGAATTGGCAATATGCAGCAACTTATGCAGAAGAAGGAAAGAAAAAAGAAGTTGTGAGTTATTTTGATGGGAGTTTACGCAACAGACAAACAGTAACGAAGATAAATTCAGACAATAACACCATCGTAGGAGAAACGATTTACGATCACCAAGGTAGACCAACTGTTCAAGTTTTGCCTGTTCCAGTTCCTACACCAACTTGCGATGAGGACAAAGAAAATAGCATCCGTTTTTATCCTAATTTTAACTTAAACGATAATACAGCTCCTATTGCTTATTCACGAGCTGATTTCGATTTAAGTCCAAGTACGGATAGCTGCGCCGTTTCGGCAGGTCCAATGTCGACGAATAGCGGAGCATCTAATTACTATTCAAATGCCAATGCAAACCAAAACGAAGCGCAAGGCTATGTTCCAAATGCTAAGAAATTTCCTTTTACACAAGTGGAATACACGCCAGATAACACAGGACGTATTCGCAGACAAGGTGGAGTTGGAGAAGAATTTCAACTAGGTTCTGGGCATGAAACATTGTATTTATATGGGCAGCCTAATCAAGTAGAATTAGACCGACTATTTGGTTCAGAAGTAGGTTATGCAAGTCATTACAAAAAAAATGTTGTAATTGATGCACATGGTCAAGCAAGTATTAGTTACCTCGATCAAGAAGGACGTGTGATTGCGACCGCATTGGCAGGAAATAATCCAACAAATTTAGGTGCTTTAGCCTCTGCTACTGGTGCTGAAGCAGCATTGACAATTAATGCTTTTGGAAATAACAATACCCAAAACACACTAAACATGGATGGAAATGGTTATAGTTTCAGCACGCAACTAAATGTGGCTTACACAGCTGACTACACTTTTAATTATTCATTCACTGTTCCACCTCTAATTGATCCATGTTTACCTACTTATTGTATTGATTGTGTATATGATTTAAATTTGGAATTAGTTGATGAATGTGGTATTAATCTTGCGCCAAGTGGCTACCAACATAAACTTACAGGAAAATTTGTAAGCAATGAAGATGGTTCGCATACCTTTCATGCAGTATGTAGTAATCCTCAAAATGGAACAGCAGGCACCAATTCATTTACAGTTGAAGCTTTGCAAAGAGGAACGTATAGTTTGAACAAACATTTAACGATTCATGACCCTGCTCGTCAAGCTTATATTGATTTGTATTTGAATGATGAAATCAATGGTTGTATCAAAATATTAGAAGATTTTATCGCAGAAGAAATGGCAGCATTGGATACAAGTTCTTGTAACATAACTTGCGAGTCATGTTTTGAAAACTTAGGTTCATTGGAAGATTTTATTGCAGCAGGTTATGGTTCAGCAAACGATTACTTTCAACAAAAAGAAGAATGCGAAGAATTATGTGATACCGAACCGATTACTCCATGTGAGGCGTCTTATAACTTAATGTTGATGGATATTTCGCCAGGTGGACAATATGGTGAATATTTCAATGTGGCATCCAATAGTGTTGATTTTTCAAGTTTCCCAGTTTCAGTTTATAATACTGCAAATAGTTTACCAATTTCAAGCGCTTCTTGGCGTTTGCCTATTATACAAACTGCTTTTGGAGAAGAATATTACTACGCGGAAGAAAACGGAGACAGCAGTAAAATCTATTTAAGCGGAATTCCAACTACCTATTCTCCTTTACCTGTTACAGGTGCGATCATTAAATGGGATGCAGTTGAAGGACGCAATTATATCTACCCACAAGAATTGGATGATGTGGAGGATTTCATCAACTTATTTGAAACTTCTTGGGCAAAATCATTGGTGAAATACCATCCTGAATATTGTTATTATGAGGCTTGTGCAGGATTTGATTCAACTCAAAACGCAACAGATGCTTTCACTTCCAATTCTTTTGATGGTTTACTATTGGGAACAAATACTTTTTATGATGCGATTGAAAATGGATTTATTACACCTGATTTACTAAAAATTTACAATCCAAGTGGACCAGGGAATTTGAGTACTCCTCCAGTTTTAAATTGGTTTGCTCCAGCAGGTGGAAATCCTAGCAATAGCAATATTTCTTGGGATCCGTTTGTGTATTTTGACAACACCAATGCAGCACCTTGCAATACTTACGGCGATTCACTTTCATTCTTGTTTACAAATTATAAAGTGGTGAATGGTGTGACGCGTTCGATGCCCGAAATGGCCGCTTATGCCGCAAGATGTGGAACTAATGTTTCTTTAGCTCCACCTACAAGTTGCTTCAATTTTGGTAAAACATACAATGGGTCTTATGATATTACAATTCTCGATAAGGAATGGAATAATTTAAAATCCTTCTATCGCAGTGCAAAACAAGCCTATCAAAACAAGTTTCAGCAATGTCATGCAATGAATGTTTGTGATCATTATTGCGGATGCATTGGAAATCCAGAGTTTAACCCTTATGAATCAGATGGGACTTATGCATTTGACATGGAAGAATACAGCAATACTACAAGTCCTTGTGGTGGAACAATGGGAGCAATTTATGGTGGAAAAGTAGGACGTTTTTCAACCCCAACTCAAGTAGTACCAACACAAACGCCCAATCAAGTTGCATTTGAAATTTATAACCAAACTGGTCAATGTCCAGTTGCATTTAATATGCAACAAGTACTTAATACCTTAGCAACTACTGGAAATTTTGCGAGTTCAAGTTCAATTAAGCTCAACACATACCCACAACTTCATAGTTTAATTCTAGCTCAAAATAACTATGAACTACCCGCATCAATTCCAACCTTAATTCAAACGCGCTCTTTTTCAGGTGACACTTTGTACATAAGTTGGACTGATTCTGCAACCACTGTCTTGTATAAAAAATTCCGTTATGTTAAAGGAACAACTGCTGTCAGTTGGGATGACATTGATCGCATAACGGCGTTTAATGCATTAACTGATTCAACTTTTACAATGAAAGGGAAAAGAATTGGAGTTCCTTTTGACACAACGATAACAATTTCTGGTTTTGTAAAAGGTTTTGAGTTAAAATCTTGCTCTTTTGAGGAAGAATGCACGCCCAATTTATTTGCAAAAGACATTCAGTTTATGTTTAATACCCTGTTCCAACATGGAGATTTGTATGATACAGTTGCCTTAGCATTAAACCCTTATATTTCTGGAGGAGATACAATTACCCTTCAAACTAATTGGATTGAAAATGCAATGGGAACTTCAGACAATTTATTTTACCGTTATAATGGATCCAATGAATATCAAATTTCATCAGTTGCGCTGGGTTCTTCCTATGGTCTATTTATAAAATTCACTGGTATCACCCCTACTAACTTTTTGAGTTCGCATACTATCGCTTACTTTACTGATATTGTTCCATCTGGAGGTAGCTCCTTTGAAATGAAAATTGTTGCTACCAATGGAGAAACTGCAATTGTACGAGGAACTGCAGTGATGAAAGAAAAATTTAAACCAAACAAAAAAGTACCTTTTGGTGATTGCACTCAACCTACACCGTTTGAATGTAAAACACCTCAACATAAAACCTTTAATGATTTATATTTATTATTTAAGGATGTTTTAGTTAATCAAGCTGGAACTGGAAACATTGACCTTTATCAAAGTAATTACTTGTCGCAAACCATCATAAATCAATTTTCCACAGGAACACGTTCAACTTACATGGATTACGACACAATCAAAGATGTACTTACTATTGTAGCTGGAAAATGTGATTTTGATTTAAAATTATTAAGTCCAAGAAAGTTAATTGATTTAGATTCTATTATTTCATTTAACGGATTTGATGTAAGAGGAAGTGCTGATGGAAATAATAATTTCTACGGATTTGAAATTTATGTTACGATTTCAATCAACGATTCGATTGTTAATGATACAATTATTGGTAGATCTTGTCTTGCCCTTAAAAAATGTGGAGATTGTGATGGAACAACTGGCACTTACAGCGCATCCAATTACAATGTGGATAATTGTACTGAAGCATATCAAAACTATCAAACTTGTGTTTATGCATATAACGATTGGGCAAGTGATGAAAAATACCCGTATGTAATTCCAGACACTTTAAGTTATGCTGATTTTATGAAATTGGATGTTTGTGGATGCATGGACGAGTTATGCGAACGCTTGAATAACATTCAAGATAGCCTTATAACCTTTACTTCAGGTTCACAATTTGGAGCTTACCTAAATCCAACGGCACTTTGTGCAGCTCAACCTTGTGTAACACCACTAAATGATCCTTTTGATTTACCAGTAGTGGATTCAACCGAGTTTACACTTGTGGACAATTGTGTGGAAATGTTGGTGAACCAAGCGATTTTCAATGCACAAACGAACTACCAAAATTACATTGATAGCATTACCGGTGCTTTGAATGAACGCTATATGGCGCATTGCTTGAATACCACTAATTTACAAGAGCTATTTACCTATACTTACACCGATAAATTGTATCATTTTACGCTTTATTATTATGATCAAGCGGGGAACCTCATTCGCACTGTACCTCCTGCAGGAGTTGAAATCTTACCGATAAACTCCTCCACACATCCGCTATCACTTCAAATCGCAAACGACCGAGCAAATGGCAACAAAACGGTGTTTACGCAGCATCGTTTAGTGACGCGCTATGAGTATAACTCATTGAATCAATTGGTGGCGCAATCTACACCTGATGCTGACCCAATGAACGAATTTGAATTGTATTTAACGAATGGTTTACCATCAGCTTTAGAAACCAATAAAATACAAATGATTGACGAGTTCAAAGGATATCTCGCTGGTAAAGTTGGAACACGAGGCTATCTATATCGTACCACAGATGGAGGAGCAACTTGGAACCGTGTTCATGGTTTGGTTGGAACGGACTTCAATAAAGTTAAAATGATTGATAATGCAATCGGTTTTGCTGTTGGGAATCGTGGTATAGTAATGAAAACTACCGACGGTGGAAATAACTGGGATTTAATGAGTGTTTGGGCTGGTGCTTCATCCTTTCAAATAAGTGATTTGAATGATTTTGATGTTTATTCTCCAAGCGCTGGAAATTATACTTTAACTATTGTTGGAAATGGAGGTATTGTAATAAAAAGTACAAATTTAAGTACTTTCACTTATAACACTGCTGGACACATTAATAGTAGTTATAACTTAATCGCGATTTCAAATAATGGGACAAATCAATCAATTCTTGGAGTAACAAGTGATGGTAATTCTTTTGTTTTTGGAAAAGCTTATGCGAGCACTAACTGGATTAGACAACAAAATGGAATCGCACTTAAAATTAATGCGGTTGATTCCTTGGATTCAAAATTCTTAATAGGTGCTGGTGATGATGGAAGAATTTACATAAATGATTGGAGTTTGGAAACGAATCGATGGATTACAAAAGCATCTAATATGACCATTGGTTTCTCGGATTTGAAATTCTTTAATGCTACAGAAGGAATTGGTATTGCTGATAGAAAGTTATATCGAACAACAGATGCTGGTGTTAATTGGATACAAGTTGCAACAGAAGACTTCAATGATTTAGCAAAAAGTAACGATAGAAGTTCTATAATTGCAGTTGGTGATGGAGGTGTAATACGCATGTTATTTCCGACTTATAACTCCACATTTGGTTCAATGATTATTCCTTTTCAACCTGGAAGCTCAATTGATTTAACTTCTTCTTGGGTAAATAAATCTGGCATTGGAGTAAATAGTCTAACAACAATTGCTGTATCAAACGGAACACATGTATATTATACATGGAATGGAACAGTTCAAAATCCAATATGGTATTCGTACAACACTGGCGGTAGCCATCCTATTACAGAAATGTATCTCAAACGTACAGGATCTAACTTGCTACTGGACGGATTGGTATTAACAAGTACAAGAAAAGTATATCGTCTTAAAGTGGGAAGTTCATCTGTTTTCAATTTTATTAATTTTCCAGGCTCACCGAATGTTCATTCGTTAAATCAAATAACAAATAGTAACTTATTCGCCGTAAGTACATCAAATGATAATGTATATCGTGTATCTTTAAATACGGGTGACAATGGTGCTAATTATGGAACCTCAATTTGTACTAACCTACAACTTGCTTCTAGTATAGTTGCGATAATTGCTGAGTCTGACACACTTAAATTAATTGGTGGCTCAACTACTCATCTTCATAAAAACGGTGCATCGTACGTGAAAACTGAACAATACCGATTATTGTCACCACAAAATTTGAAAACATTGGTTTACGAAAGTGCCAACTTGAGATGGATAATGGCAGGAGAAGATGGAGCTATTTATCATTATGAAAATGGGACAAATGATTGGTTATTGAAAAAGAATGCTAGTAATGCTAATATCAATCAACTTCAATTTGTGGCAGGTCAACTTTATGCTGTTGGTGATGATGGTTATTTTTCTAAACTCAATTACAATAGTACAACAGATGAATATACCGAAACCCCACTCACCCTACTCACTGGCTCAACCGTCGAAGATGCCGTTTCTGAAAACTTATATGATTTGGCTGTAAATGGAACAAAAATGTATGTCGTTGGGCAAAATGGGCGTGTCATCTACTCACCTTTTTATGGAGGAATGCCTTTCGGGAAATTGACCCAAGGAACAAACGACCTCAAAAGTATTTGTGCTGTTCCTTCAACGAACAAAATGCTTTCGGTGGGAACTAATTCAACACTATTACAGCACGTAACGACCAATTTCATTGCCAACAAAAACCTTTTCTTGCCAGAAGTGACGGATGTACATTTCCTAGATGGGTTAAACGGAGCTGTGGGAGCACAAAAATTCGTGATTCGTCAAACAAACGATGGCGGTCAAACATGGAAAACCATTGTTGCAAACAACTCTTCGCACGTGACGGCAATCACTTCTGCTAAGGTTTGGATGACTGACCCAAATAAAGTAATGATTTTGGGTGTTGGAACTGGGCCCATTCGCTCAACCAATTTAGTAGGAACCCGCTTTAGCACTTCTGGTTTACCTACCAATGTCACTGCGGTTTCAAGATATGGAAACTATTTGATTGTCAACAGCCAAGTAGGAACACAAACCCAAATCAGAACTGTAAGTGTGCTCAATGATTCGGTTCAAACTTTATTTACAATAAACTCCACAACTACCAACGCAGTGGAAGTAACAAGCACCAAAAACATCTTGATTGCAGGAAACACAGGAATGTTCAGAAGCTATTCTTGGACAGGAGTTCCGAGTGCATCATCTACTACATTATTACACACTACAACAGCTTCCAATTTGGGAAGTAAAACCATCAACGATATAGAAGTTTTAAATACGAAAGAAGTTGTTTTGGTAGGAAACAGCGGTGCATATTACCATTCAGAATCCTCTAATACAAACACTGCCGGACAAATTACTTCAATTTCTTGGTATGCTCAAACAGGAGTATATTCCAGCTCAATTGACCCTTATTACGTCAATGCAGCCAACCAAATAAACATCAAAACGATTGCTTTCACCAACTCTAAAACAGGAGTTTTAGGTGGGGCATATACTGGAAGTTTCAACAGTAGTTTATACAACCAAGAAGCGTATGTGCGCTCGTTCTACGATGTGCTTTCGCGCTACACAGCTCGTTTCTATTACGACGGTTTAGGCAGATTGGTAGTGAGCCAAAATGCACGCCAATACAACAATGCAGATGCAACTGGGCGCAAGTATTCCTACACGCTTTATGATGCTTTAGGACGCGTTTATGAAGTGGGTGAAAAAACAGAACCAAGCTCGGGAGCTAAGTTCAAAAGTATTTTTGGGGCAACGGTGGCAGATTACTACAACCCGAACGTAATCAGCACTGCGAAACTGGAAACTTGGATAGCCAACACAGCAGGAGCTCGCAAAGAAGTAACCAAAAGTTACTACGATGCAACAGTGATTACAGGTTTGCCAGCAACGTTTACACCAGATGTTTTGACCCAACGCAAACGCATTACGCACGTGACTTACGAAGAAACGTTTGATAACAACGACCAAACGTATGACCATGCAACGCATTACGATTACGACATTCATGGAAATGTGCAAACACTTTTGCAAGACAACAAAAAAATGGCTACTACCTTTACTTCGATTACTTCGCAACGCTACAAACGTATGGACTACCGCTACGATTTAGTTTCAGGAAATGTTCACCGAATGAGCGTACAGAATGGCGAAGTAGACCAATGGCACCACGCGTATCAATACGATGCAGATAACAGAATTACAGCCGCTTACACCAACACACAAACACCAATCATTGGTCACGGGCAACTTTCAGCAGCTTTGGAGAATGAAATGGTTTACAATTCAGATTGGGAAAACGATGCGAAATACTATTATTATGCGCATGGACCTTTGGCGCGAACTGAAATTGGGAATGACCAGTTGCAAGGTTTCGATTTTATTTATAACTTGCAGGGTTGGATGAAAGGTGTAAACGCCATATTAGATTATAAAGACCCAGGTCAAGATGGTTTATCAGGTCTGGATCAATTTTTTGCTAATGATTTGGCAGCATTCAGTTTGGAGTATTTTAATAATGATTATACAGCAATTAGTGGAGGAAATATCACAACACAAATTCAGTCTAGTTCTCATCCAGCAACAAACAGTAGTCAATTGTTTAACGGAAACATTCGTTATATGCAAACTAGGTTGACCAATCCAACTACTCTAGCTGCGATGCCTATGTTGAATGCATACAAATACGACCAATTGAATCGTTTGAAAGAATCAAGATCTTACGAAAGTGGACTTTCAGGTAGTCTTTGGAATCCTACATCGTATGGAGATTCGTATTACAATGCATTTGAATACGATGCAATGGGTAACATCGAAAACCAAATTCGACATTCACGAAATGGTACTTTGATAGATAACTTAACCTATCATTATCAAAAAAGTGGTGGTAAATTGGTAAGGAATAGATTGTATCATTTGAATGACGCGCAAACGAATGCTGCTGCATTTACAGATGATATTGATAATATGTTGACTTTTAGAAGCGATGTAAATCGTTTGAATGTGAATAATAACTACAATTATGATGAAGAAGGTCGTTTAGTCAAAGATTCATCTGAACGAATAAATAAAATTGTTTGGCGAGTTGATGGAAAAGTTAAGGAAATTCAACGAAATGGAGGAAGTGCAAAATGGTTGCGTTTTGATTATGATGCGATGGGTAACCGAATTGCGAAACACGTTTTTGCTAATAATGGAAGCACACATGAAAAATCGACTTACTATGTTCTAGATGCTCAAGGAAATCAAATAAGCACTTATGATTATGAAGTTGTCAGTGGCTCAGCTAGGTTCCATTTGAAAGAACGTAATATTTTTGGTTCTTCAAGAATTGGAAGTAAACAAGATTCGTTAAATATTTTGACAGCGACGTTAACACAGAATTACACACAAGTGCTTGGCACTAAGTATTATGAGTTCTCCAATCACCTTGGAAATGTGCTGACAGTTTTTAGTGATGTGAAGATAGCTTTGGATGCAAATTCAAACGGAGTAGTCGATGGATTCCGTGTCCCTATACGAAACATAGCCGATTATTCGCCGTTTGGTGTACAGCTGGATGGAAGGACAATTCAAGGGGATTTCTATCGTTATGGTTTCCAAAATCAAGAGAAGGATGATGAAGTTTCTGGAAACGGAAACTCATATTCAGCAGAGTTTTGGCAGTATGATAGTCGAGCAGGTAGAAGATGGAATTTAGACCCAGTATTTAAAGAACATGAAAGTCCTTATGCATGTTTTGCAAATAATCCTATTTGTTTCGCTGACCCAAACGGAGCAGACACGATAAACGGAAATAAAGCAATACCTGCAATTAAAGACCTTAAAAAATGGGCTGGACAATTGGATAAACAAAAGAGCAATATCGAAGAAATGATAAAAAACAGAGATAAAATATATGAAAGTATAGGAGATATTGATACAAAACAAGAATATTCTGAATTAATGAATGATATAAATCCTTTTAAGAAAAATCCATGGCATAAAGCTGTTGATAAAAATATCAAGATTAATGAACATTCAATAACGGCTTTAAAAGTTGGTTTTGTAGTAATGGAACTTATTATTAATGCAGAAATTTATAACTATAATAGTAGTGTTGAAAATTACAATTCAGCACTTGCTGAACTGAATTTTGCATTTAAAACAATGGACGATGACGATAATCTTTATATAAGCAACGAAAAAGGAACTGTTTATATGAGTCAAAATTCAACGAATAAAAAGGCAGCTTTGCGACTTACAATTGATGATGATATTTATCGTTTCGGTTTTATAAGTTCAAATCAAAAAGGTTTAATGAAAACATTAAACTCACAAGAAAAAATGGGATATATTATGCCTTCGTTAGACTTGTTGGGCGCAAATGCTGGTGATATTATAAAAGCACATCCTAAAGTAAAAGAAATTTATTCTAAAATGACAAAAGACATCCAAAAAGGACTAAAAAGAGAACTTAAAAAACTGTAAAAAATTATGAGAAAATTATTTAATATAGGAATTTTTCTAGTTATGATAATTCCAATTGATTCTTGTACAAATAGTAATGACATAAAAAATGACATTGATAATGTTGAAAATCAAATCGAGGATAATATTAATAAAAGTAAAGACTTTAAATACGAGCGAACAAATAAAATTGATACTACTGACGAAGAAATTGATTATTTAATTGAACTAGAAAAAGAAAACAAATAGTATAAATTTAAAGTTACTTAGATAAGACTTTTAACAAAACCAATCTTTAACACTTTCAAAGAAAGCTCCGCAGGTCGGGGCTTTCTTTTTGGTTTAAAGTGTTTGATTTGTTTGTTAAAGTGTCGTTGCTACTCCCACGACAAACTTAAAATAAGACCTTCGATGTATCGAAGGTTTATTGAAAATGAGGCGGTTACAAGGTTTCTGATTTTGATTTCAAATAACGAAATTGAAAGTCAAAATGGAATGTGCTATCGAATAAATTTTGATGTTGGTTTTGTGCTTTAGTTACACATACTACAATTTGATTTTCTGTTTGTTTCAATTCTAGTGGCTTTTGCGGCTTGAATTTGAGGTTTAAAATCAATGTTTACAGATTTTTGGACGTAGGCTTCCATCGGAGTCAAACCTTTGAGAGAACCGTGAGGTCGTTGGTGTTGATTTTGAAAAAATGAGTTATAAGTTCTTTGAAATGAATTGTTATCAAAGTAATGAAATCACGCCCCCGATAGAAGCGGCATCCTCCTCCATGGTTTTTTTTAAAACTTGGAGGAGATATAGCGGAGAGCGGGATTAGGCGCATGAAAAGAAAAAAATTGTCAACAGCCAAGTAGGCACACAAACCCAAATCAGAACTGTAAGTGTGCTCAATGATTCGGTTCAAACTTTGTTTACAATCAATTCCACAACCACCAACGCAGTGGAAGTAACAAGTACCAAAAACATCTTGATTGCAGGAAACACAGGAATGTTCAGAAGCTATTCTTGGACAGGCGTTCCGAGTGCATCATCTACTACTTTATTACACACTACAACAGCTTCCAACTTAGGAAGCAAAAAAATAAACGATATTGAAGTGTTGAACACCAAAGAAATTGTATTAGTTGGTGACAACGGAGCATATTACCACTCAAGTGCTTCTGATGTAAACACTGCCGGACAAATCACTTCAATTTCTTGGTATGCTCAAACGGGGGTATATTCCAGCTCCATTGACCCGTATTACGTCAATGCAGCCAACCAAATAAACATCAAAACAATCGCTTTCACCAACTCCAAAACAGGGGTTTTGGGTGGGGCTTATACTGGAAGTTTCAACAGTAGCTTATACAACCAAGAAGCGTATGTGCGCTCGTTCTACGATGTGCTCTCGCGCTACACAGCACGTTTCTATTACGACGGCTTAGGCAGATTGGTAGTGAGCCAAAACGCACGCCAATACAACAATACAGATGCAACAGGGCGCAAATATTCCTACACGCTTTATGATGCTTTGGGACGCGTTTATGAAGTCGGGGAAAAAACAGAACCTTCATCAGGTGCAAAATTCAAAAGTATTTTTGGCGCAACGGTGGCAGATTATTACAACCCGAACGTAATCAGCACTGCGAAACTCGAAACTTGGATTGCCAACACAGCAGGCGCACGCAAAGAAGTGACCAAAAGTTACTACGATGCAACAGTGATTACAGGTTTGCCAGCAACGTTCACACCAGATGTGTTGACCCAACGCAAACGCATTACGCACGTTACCTACGAAGAAACGTTTGACGGAAACGACCAAACCTATGACCACGCCACGCATTACGATTACGACATTCATGGAAATGTGCAAACGCTTTTGCAAGACAACAAAAAAATGGCTACTACCTTTACATCAATTGCATCACAACGCTACAAACGAATGGACTACCGCTACGATTTGGTTTCAGGAAATGTACACCGCATGAGCGTGCAAAATGGCGAAGTAGACCAATGGCACCACGCGTATCAATACGATGCAGATAATAGAATTACAGCTGCATACACCAACACGCAAACACCAATCATTGGTCATGGGCAACTTTCAGCAGCTTTGGAAAATGAAATGGTGTATAATTCGGACTGGGAAAACGATGCAAAATACTATTATTACGCACATGGACCTTTGGCGCGAACAGAAATTGGGAACGATCAGTTGCAAGGATTTGACTACATCTACAATTTACAAGGATGGCTAAAGGGAACAAATTCTATTGTGAACGAAAATGATGCTGGTCAAGATGGGTATTCAGGAGTCAATTCAACTTTTGCGAAAGATGTGTCAGCTTTCAGTTTAGAATATTTTAACAATGACTATCAGGCCATTAACAGCGAGACTCCATTCGCTTCGGTAGAAACATCGAGCCATGCCGCGAGTAATAGTTCTGCCTTGTACAATGGGAATATCCGATACATGCAAACAAGGCTAACGAACCCAACAACGGGCGAAGCGATGCCGATGTTGAATACGTATAAGTATGACCAAATCAACAGATTATTAGAATCACGTTCCTATGAGACAGGACTTTCAAGTAATAGTTGGAATCCAGTTTCGTACGGTAATTCTTATTACAATTCGTTCAGTTATGATGCGATGGGGAATATTTTGACACAAGTGCGTCACAATCGTGCAGGAACTAAGATTGAGGACATGAAATACAAATATCAGTACCTCGACCCAACCACTAAAACTAAACTACAACGCAATAGATTATATCATATTTATGAGCCACTTTCGCTTTCAAGTTTGGACGCAACGGACATAGACAACATGGGTTCTTTTGATTCTACTGCAGTGAACATCAATGTTACAAACAACTATTCCTACGACGAGGAAGGCAGATTAATTAAAATTAATTCAGAACTAATTCCAAAAATTACTTGGTCACATGATGGAAGAATCAAAGAATTTTTAAGAGTAGTAGGTTCAGAAACTAAAATAATTCGATTTGATTATGATTCACAAGGAAACAGAATTGCAAAGCATATAATTAATAATCAAACTAATAGTCTAATTTTTTCATTGTATTATTTAAGAGATGCTACTGGAAATGTTAACTCAATTTACAGACACGAAAATGGTACAGAAAACACCTCTTATTCTATTATAGAAAGAAATATTTTCGGTAATGCCAGACTAGGCTTTTTAACAGACTCCGTAAATCTAATTAATCATGATAATAGTTCAAATTATACTTTAATTCTTGGTAAAAAGAAATATGAATTTTCAAATCATCTTGATAATATATTAAGTGTATTCAGTGATATTAAAGTACCAATTGATTCCAATTTTGATGGTTTAGTTGATGGGTATGAAATAAATATTATTAATTCAACTGACTATTCTCCATTTGGGGTTGCACTTGATGGACGATCTTTAGGAAAGAAAACAAGATATGGATTAAACGGAAAGGAAAAAGATTTTGAAATTTCAGATGATGAAAATTTTATGAATTTTGAATTTAGAGAATATGATGCAAGAATAGGGCAATTCTTTTCTGTTGATCCACTTTTTAACCATGAAAATCAGGTAGATAAGTCAACATATTCAGCATTTTGGGATAATCCTGTTATGTATGATGACCCTGATGGAAGATGTCCAATCTGTCCATGGTTAGATGCTGTGGTAGATATAGGATTCGTTATTTATGATATTGGTTTATTAGCTCATGAAGGAATTACTACTGGATCAACAAGTGCTGAAAACTGGGCAGCATTAGGTGCAGATGCTTTTTCAATTATTATTCCAATGTCAACCGGAGCAGGTTTGGCAACAAGAGGAACTATTAAAGCGGCAAAAGCGGCTGATAATGCAACTGATGTAGTAAAAGCAACTGACAAATTAAGTGATGTTGGAAAAATAAAGAATCTTAAATCAGTTGACGTAATTACTAAAGGTTACAAATCGTTCAAAAAAAGTAATTTTAGGGATAATTTAAAATTAAAAACAGGTCATAATGGTAAAGGAATGGAAGCACATCATAAAATTCCTCAATCAAAAAGTATGCGTAAATGGTTTAATGATCATGAAATTACTGACACTGATATTCATAAGCCGTCAAATGGAGTGTGGAGAGAAAAGACTAACCACAGAAAATTATCTAAACAACATAATAGAGAATGGAAAAAGTGGCAAGATGATAACCCCAATGCAAAAAGGGATGACATCCTAAGACAACGTGACATTATAGAAGAAAAAGTTTTTGGAAATTCAACTGGTGATAAATTAAAAAAAAATAAATAATGAAATTCTATCGTTTTAACAATGCATACAAGAGAAGTGCAATTCAAATTTTAACAACGCAAAATTTTTCGTCATCTGAACATATTCCTCTAGATTCACCAATGATTACTAACAACAAATTTATTGTTGATTCAGGTAAAAAATGGTTCGATTTAATTGGCTTTGCAGATAGTCATATTCACTTTGCTATCTCAAGTAAATTTAAAAACATATTGGAAACACAAAAAATCAAAGGTTGGACGTGTTTTCCAATAGATATAGATGAATCAAATGATAAGTATTATGTTTTTCAATTCACCTCTATAGCAGGTGAAATATTGAATAGAGAAAAGTTGAATAGGTATGAGGAAAAACTTAAATTCGATTTGAATACATGGGATGGGGCTGGGATATTTACTCTTAAAGGGACTACTATAAAGGTTTGCACAGAAGATGTAAAAGAACTTTTAGAAAGAGAGAGAATAACTAACATTGAATTTGATGAATTATAAAATTGAATTTATAACTTGCAGGGTTGGATGAAAGGAGTTAACGCCATAGAGAACACAAATGACCCAGGAAAAGATGGATTTGCTCCAGCAACTGGGGTTAATAATCCCAATACTTTGTTCGGGAAAGACCTTGCGGCATTTAGTTTAGAATATTTTAATACTGATTATCAAGCCATTAATTCAGCGACACCATTTGCGAGTGTGAATACTTCGAGCCATCCAGCAACAAATAGTTCTGAACTATTCAACGGGAATATAAGATATATGCAAACAAGGTTGACAAATCCTACAACTTTAGCAGATATGCCAATGTTGAATGCGTATAAATATGATCAGTTGAACAGGCTCAAAGAATCAAGATCTTACGAAACAGGTCTTTCAAGCAATGTTTGGAATCCAACAACTTACGGAAATTCGTACTACAATGCATTTGAATACGATGCGATGGGGAATATTTTAACTCAAGTGCGTCATAATAGAGCAGGTACAAAAATCGAGGATATGAAATATAAATATCAGTACCTCGACCCTACTACCAAAACAAAACTGCAACGCAATAGATTATATCATATTTACGAACCTTTGTCGCTTTCAAGCTTAGATGCAACCGACATTGACAACATGGGTGCTTACGATTCAACAGCAGTGAATATCAATTCTGTAAACAATTACGTTTACGACGAAGAAGGACGCTTGGTGAAAGACAAAGCAGAGAAAATAAACAAGATTGTTTGGCGTGTGGATGGAAAAGTGAAAGAGATTCAGCGAATGACAGGCTCAACAAAATGGTTGAAATTTGATTACGATGCAATGGGTAACCGAATTGCGAAGCATGTTTACAACAATACGGGTACAACACATGAACGTTCTACCTACTACATTTTAGACGCGCAAGGAAATCAAATTTCAACGTACGACCATGAAATAGTTGGAGGTTCTGCCAAATTCCACTTGAAAGAAAGAAACATATTTGGTTCTTCACGAATTGGAAGTAAGCAAGATTCAATTAATATTTTAACAGCTACGATAACTCAAAATTACACTCAAGTAATTGGAACAAAATACTACGAGTTTAGTAACCATTTGGGCAATGTTTTGACTGTTTTTTCTGATGTTAAAATCGCCTTAGACGAAGATGCAGACTACGTTGTAGACGGCTTCCGTGTCCCTATACGAAATACAGCCGATTATTCTCCGTTTGGGGTACAGCTGGATGGGAGAACGATTACGATGGATAGTTATAGATATGGTTTCCAAAATCAAGAGAAGGACGATGAGATTAAGGGTGCTGGAAACTCTGTGAATTACAAGTATAGAATGCACGACCCTAGGGTTGGACGGTTTTTTGCGGTGGATCCTTTAGCTGCGAAATATCCACATAATGGGACTTACAATTTTTCTGAAAATAGACTTTTAGACGGGATTGAGTTAGAGGGGCTCGAAGTTTCATTAATAGGAACTAGCACATCTGTATCTGTTATACTTTCTGGAGAAGGTGGAGGAGGAATAGCAATTGCACCTGATGGTGTTTATGCTTACGGATATTGGTCACTTGGCTTAGAAACAAATGCAAGTGTAGGAAGTACAGTAACATGGACTAGATATCCTGATATGCCATCAATAAAATATTTGGAAGGTGCAGGAGCAGAATTTAGTGTCAGTGGAGGAGAGGCTGCGTATGGCTCAGCTGGTGTTTCATTTGCTGGAGGGTATGCTGGATATTCTCTTTCCGCTGGTATTGGTGGAGGAGTCCTTCCTGTTTCAGGTGGATTAAAAGGAGGAAGTACAACTATAAGTCCTGTTACAAATAAATCTCAACTAAATGATGCTAAAAGACATTTAAATGAAATGAAAGAAGATTTAGAATATGATTTAAAAACAGAAAAAACTTCTTATAGTTATCTTGATAACAAAATTAAAAAGGAAACATCAAAAGAAAAGGTAAATTGGGATAAAGTAAAAGACCTTTAAGGAGATCGAAAAGAGGTATTCACTAAAATTCAAGAAATCCGTTCACAAATAAAAGAGATAGATAAATCAATTAATGTTGTTAACGACCAAATTTCAAAACTAAATGAATAAAATAAAAAAAATATTTTTTCTGGATTTATTCATTAATTTGATATTAATTTTAACATTTAAAATCAATAGTTTTGTAATTCTAATGTCTATGACATTACCATTCTTTATTTATTTACTTTTCTGTTACAAAAAATTAGCTGATCTTTTAGAATTAGAATACCCAGAAAAATTTAAAAAAGAATCAATACATTTTTCAACAATCGATGTTTACTATTTGAATCCAATTGAATCATTTTTTGATGATAAATCTGATAATTCTAAAATTAAAGTATTGAGGATTAGATATAAAAATGCATTTTTAACAGCCGTCCTATCATTTACATTCATGGTAATAATAGATATTTTAAATTCTCTTAAAATTATTTAATTGCTTTTAATTGAAATGATGCTCCAATAAATATAATAAAATATATTCTTAGAGACAAAAACTAACTTTAACTTTAAACCCCATTCCCTGCAAAACTCTAACCCACCATATCGCCCCTTTCCCAAAATCCGTGTTCCTATACGAAACATAGCAGACTATTCTCCGTTTGGGGTGCAGCTGGATGGGAGAACTATTTCGGGGGATAGTTATAGATATGGCTTCCAAAACCAAGAGAAGGATGATGAGATTAAGGGTGCTGGAAACTCTGTGAATTACAAGTACCGTATGCATGACCCGAGGGTTGGGAGGTTCTTTGCGGTTGATCCGTTATTTAAAGAATATCCTTGGAATAGTAGCTATGCGTTTAGTGAGAATAGGTTATTAGACGGTGTTGAATTAGAAGGTTTAGAAGTTAGGTTATTCGTTGAAGCTGGAAACGGTTCAACCAATCAAGGACATACTTTTTTATCCATTGGAGAAGGAAAAAACTTAACTGTTTATACCTATGGAAGATGGGCAGGTACAGACCAAAGTTCTGGAGGCTTCCATTCATCGCTGGGAGATGGTCCAGGTGTGATGATAAAATTAACAGGTCAAGATGCACAAGATGAAATTGATAAATATGTTAATAAGTATGGTGCAAAAGCATATGAATTAAAAAAAGCAAATGAGTATAAAGTTAAAAAAAGCATAGAAAAAGAATTTAACAAAACATCACAAACTCCAAAAAAGGGAAAATATAAAAATGATTATCGTGCTCATGTTATAGATCAATATGATTTATTTAATAACAATTGCACAACTAAATCAATTAACGCAGTTGAGGCTGGATTGGATGAAAAGGCCATTAAATACAAATACAAATCAAATCACCCTAAAGCAAATGGAATAACAGTAACCAATAATGTTATTTCAATTTCCCCAGCTGGAGTAATGACTGAATTAGATAAAGCAACAAAAGATAAAGATTCAGGTGTTGTTGATGTGACTAAAAAAGTAGTATCAAAAAAGAAATAAAAATGAAGATTTTAAAATTTACAGAATGGATATTTTTTACAATGATGTTAATCATTATTTGGATAGATTTCAAATTTATTATACAATTAAGTTTAAATTCGAGTTACGTAGTTAGAGAAATATCTGAAACATCAAGATTAGAGGGTTTAATTGGAATTGAGGAAATTATAACCAATGATTATGAGAGTGTTTTTTATGTTTTATTAATAAATTCCTTAACACTATTATTTGTAATAGCAAGAATAATAGTGATTAAATTTTTTAAAAATAGGGACTTTTCTATTGATGAATACCCTCAAAATAACTAAAATAAAGCATAAAATACAAATAACACCTTATAAAAAGACTTTCAAAAAACCCACTTCCCTGTACCCCAAAAACCAACCATATCGCCCCTTCTCTAGTTTCCGTGTTCCTATACGAAACATCGCTGATTATTCATCGTTTGGGGTGCAGCTGGATGGTAGGACGATTTCGATGGATAGTTATAGATATGGTTTCCAAAATCAAGAAAAGGACGATGAGATAAAAGGTGCGGGAAATTCAGTGAATTATAGGTATCGAATGCATGACCCGAGAGTTGGGAGGTTTTTTGCGGTTGATCCTTTGGAGAGTAAGTACCCTCAAAATAGTCCATATGCTTTTAGTGAGAATGTTGTAATTAATTGTATTGAGCTTGAAGGATTAGAAAAAATAAACCATATGGTTTACTCTAAAAAAGAAAAAGCGTGGAAGATTTCATGGACAGAAACAGATAATAATCTCAAAGAAAATGTTAATGCATACCATCATTTTAATAGTCAAGGAGAAAATAGCTACACAACTGTTAAACCATGGAAAAAAAGTTCTGGAAATTCTGGAACAGTATATTTTCCAGGAAATATCAAACCTACTGATGAAAACCGAACAATGATGTATCATATGTTTGAATCAACTGAAAATGCGAAAAAATCTCAAGATCAATTAATGCTTGATGCAAAAGTCAGTAATTCTGTTGCAAAAGATGCTACTTATTATGGAGAATTTGAAGGCGATTATGATGGTGGTGATGGTGGTGGTGTTTATGCAGGACTTAAGAATATGTATAAGGCTGCAGATGGTTTAGATGAAATTGGAGACAATTTAGGATATGCACCAACAGGGGTTACACAAGCTGGATCACTAGCATTTTCAGGTGCAGCAGATATTTTAAGATCCATTGCTGATTATAATACATTGGATATAAAATCAGCAAGTATGAATACTGGCATAAGGCTTGTGACTTTTGGAATAAATCAAAAAATAGATAAGGTGATTGGTAAATCAAAACTTGAAGAAACTGAAAAATATATAATCAAACAAGTTAGTGGAAAAGCAACCGATGAATTAAAAGAAAAATCCACGATAAAACCAGAAAAAAATTAGACAAATGAAATTTCTTTTTGATAGTATAATTTTAACATATCCTGGAGCGATATTTATATTTTGTTTTGGATTTTACAACTTAAAGAAAACACTCAATGACCAAGATAAGAAATACAGCTATATAAGAGTTAGCTCAATTTTGAATGGTGTAATATTTTCAATAGGATGCATTGTTTTTGGAATCTTAATCTTTTTATTAAAAATCATGAATAAATTTTAAAAACTACTGTGCTATTGTGCTACTCCCACGCTTAACTTAAAATAAGACCTTTGATAAACCAAAAACCTAATATTAATCAACCTTAAAAAACTATTTTTTTGAACCTTCAAAAACAATCATATTTTTCAGTTTCAAGCAGCCGCGCCCCTATAAGAAACACTGCAGACTACAGCCCGTTTGGTGTACAGCTCGATGGAAGGACGCTTTCTTATGTTCCACCAGCACCAGCTCCGCCGAGTGTAACCGTTGTTTACCAACATAAATTTGACGACAACCCGAGCACGCACCCTTATACCACTGCTCCAAACCAACTTAATACAAAACTGACGAACGTAAACTGGACAAACTCGCAAAGTTCGTGGACAAATTTCGCAGGGTTCACAGGAAAAGCAATTGCAACCAATTCTGCAACGCCTG
>JACCEA011267298.1_pt1 | contig 66698 bp, 61 predicted proteins | sample 7449851 | NCBI WGS metagenome assembly JACCEA01 (sample SAMN15323453, study PRJNA562643) | freshwater metagenome | isolation source: river surface water | place: USA:Blue River Watershed | collected 2017-08-18 | reverse complement strand
TTTAAACTTTCTAATATAAAATCCGGCGATATATGATTTACCATACCCCGGTGGCAATATTAACATACCTTTAGTATTGTTACAATAATAGTTTTCTAGTTTTTCCATTACTACTAGTTGATAAGGCCGTGGCTCACAGTTAATAGATTTTTGTTCTACTATCTGTATTTCTTCAATTGGTTCATAGTTGTACAGTAACAACTCGTCTTCATCAGGTAAACTTGATAATATTTCTATTATTATGGATTCTTCTTTTTGGTCATTTTGATCATTTTGATCATTTTGATCTTCTTTTTGAAACAAACAATCTAACATGCGATCTAAATTTTCTATTTCAGTGATTACATCTGTTTCAATATTTGTTGACACGTCGACGCTAGTTTGTACCTCGTCAGTGACATCTGTCAAATCTACAACCGACAATAGAATGTCTTTGACATTTAGTAAATCATCTCCATTGGTTGTATACGCTGTATCAATACCTAAATCATTCATATGACTAGTAACGTATTTGATATCTGCCCAGATATTTTCGGAGGTAAACCACTCCCGATCTTTTCTTATGCGCCTGCAGTTAAGTAATTTGTGTATTTGCTTTTCTATATGAATTAAATACCCGCTAGTGTATTTATACTCCGCGGTTGGATAAACAACTGCCACTAATTGTAAATCAGAAAAATGGGCGGTGTTAAGTTGAGACATACGTTTTTTGATACAATTCGATTTGCCCCATTTGTAAATATTCTTATCTGGATATTTGAGTATGTACACTCCACTGTTATTAGTCGATAGCATTATATTTAATGCAGTGTCAATTTTCTAGCTTATACTACGAAAGTTAATAGTCAAAAAATCATACGTTAATACACGTTAAAATTGAAAGCATAATTATGGTATATCCAAGATGTCAACTAATAAAAAAATGGCAATTCCGTCATGTGTTCCGAAGCGATTGAATAGTAATTTCAACGCAATGAAAGCACTGGCGAATCTAATGAATGCATCAGATGCGATTTCTCCTGAATTGATTAAAAGTTTCGCGCACATGCTAAACAATACTATTCCTGTTGGTGATAATGAAAAATGCCAATGGGAAATGACTAGATTCTTTTACTATCGTAATAAGACGTATTTCTTCAATATGGTCCGCAAGAATGATGCAGCGGCTACTCTCCTTTGGACTGAACCCGCGGCAATGCTTGCTTATTTCAAGCTGAATCGCAAATTGTACATTCGCTGGGATCGGAAAACTGAGAAGTTCAGCGTTACTATGCACAATGCTATCAAATCGCAAGATGACGATGAGCAGATTGTGTTCAATCCTAAGAATAAGAAAACACGCGATGAAAATGTCTTTGCTGTTCTGAAAGAAGATTCTGATGAGGATGAAAAAGAAGAACCTACAGACAAATCTACTAAGAAAAAGAATATTACTCCACCCAAACTAAAGGAGGAAAATGAATCAGATGCCGATTCTGAAGATGTTGAAGTTGCAGCTGAACCTGCCGTTGAATCGGAGAAATCTCCCACGGATAAGTGAAAAAGTAATTTTATTTTTTCAAATATAATGGGTACTTGCGTTTCAACAAATGAATCTCCGATTCAACAGACTGAAGTTACACTTGATGATAAACTTATAAAGGACAAAATAGAAAAACTAATAGATAATATAACCGAAACAAAGGAGCTTAAAGAAGAAACCTCAGAAAAAGAAGAAACCTCAGAAAAAGAAAAAAACCAGATATTACATCATATGTCAGATGATGACTTAGAAACAATCCATGAAAACAGATACAATCAAATACCACTCTATGTTAGATTCACTAATATTTATGATGGTGATACATTTGACATTATTTTCGTAGATCCGTTTACTAAACAATTAACTAGAAGAACATGTCGTGCATATGGATATGATGCACCTGAATTAAAACCTACTGCTAAGAAAGTTCCTAGTGCGTCGCAGCGAAAGAAAATCAAAAAGCAAGCAATTGTAGCACGCAATAAACTAATTGAATTCATAGATAACTGTGATTTGATCGGTATTGTTTGTGCGGATAAGAAAGTTAAGAAAGTTAAGAATATGGAAGATAAAAAAGAAAAGTTCGGCAGAACTCTAATAGAAATATTCAAATTTCCCAAAGACAAGTTTTATGATGGGATTCCAGAAGATATAGAGGATCAATGCACGACGAAAAACAGTCTATGCACTTACATGCTAGAAAATACAGACTCTGTAGAATATTTTGGTGGTACAAAAGATTAACTTACTAATATACAATGTTTTTAGAATCTGTATTGTTATGGGTTCTTCAAGTAATAGTGATTTTGCTAATTGTGTTCTATGGTATTCCGTGGTTAGTCTGTGATGTAATGAAAATGAGACCAATGTGCGATTTCTTATCAAAGATAGGCGGATTCTTCCTTGATATTATGAATAAAATCTTGTAAAATAAAAATGATTATTTTTTAAGTATATAATGCTCCCAATCATCCTGCTTTCCGCGGCAATCTGCATAGATTGCCCAAATTTCCTAAACGTCCAAAGTACTGCTAAATTATCTACAAGCCAATTCTGTGGCGCAAATGAAAAAATAGTCTTGATGCGGCTAACCATTAAAAGCCTTGATAATCCATTCATGCTAAATGTGTATGGCGGAGATTTCGTAAATCTTGTTCCGCCTGAAATGCAAATTCCAATGATGTCTGTCAAACTGAATGGGCTCGGAGTTTTCATGACTTATATGCAGCTAACTGTTAATTTGACCGGGCCTGCCAATGTTAAATACGGTCTTGAATGGGCTTGCCTATCTACTTTGACAAACAACTGGATTCCCAATTATTGGTCAGACAGTTGTTATCCTACTATGTCAGGCTGCTTTTCGAATCGATCCAGTACTTGTTATTCTAATTACGGTCCGGCCGATCCGTCGACGTGCAAAGGAACACAGCCGGCTACTTATCAACTGTGTGATTGCAACAGTTGGTCAACTGGAACTTGGAATCAATGCGCAAACTGCACGAGAAATCGCGTTGTAAATTGCGTTGATGCCGACAATAACGTAGTGAATGACAATTTATGTACTGGTACAAAACCTCTAAACACAATGACGTGTACTGAAAGTTGCCCAAGTAATTGGGTAATCGGAGAATGGAGTAAGTGCAATTCTTGTTGGCAAACAAGGATGATTTCATGTGTCGACGCCATTGGAAATACTAGATATGATTGCCCGATGACGCCCTCAACAGAACAGAAATGTGATTGCCCAAGTTCAGAATTGAATTCAGGTATAATTGCAACAATTACTGTTGTTGGTTTCGTAATCTTATTAATTGGCGGCCACGTATATTGTAAGAAAAGAAAATCAAAAGAACCGCCTGACGAAGAATACCAGGCTCTTGCTTAATTTTTTTGGTTTTATATATGTTTATAAGGGTAAAATTGAATAAACAATAGCATATAATGGGTAACAACCATGCCGCGAAAATTGCTAAACTCCGGAATGCTGAAACCGACATCATTCGCTATTATTACTCCGGCAAAACACTAGGAAAAGCAGAGCATCTTTCTGTAGTATCAAGTATGATATCTAAATACAACAAAAAAAGACTGCGATACACACAAATCAATAACAGTCTAGAAAGGATCTCCGGTGGAGATTGCAAATACTACGTTTTACAAGAAGAATTGATTTATTCAAATCCAGAAGAAAATATTCCCCTATTGATTACAGCTTTGGAAAACTACATAGCAGTCAAGATTACTATGTATCATTATGCCTGTCATACCACTGAACTGAAAATGCATTGTTTGATGAAATCCGAGCGTATCTTGGAAAAATATGAAGTAGTAGAGCCTACCATCGTTTGACGACAGGTTTTGCCTTTGGTTGATAAGGAGTAGTATTGATGATATGCAGCCATTTCAGCTGTGATAAAGTCTTCAATGCTATTTTGGAATACCACAAGTCTGTTATTTTTTTGTTTTGCTCGCCTACAACATGGCGTAGAGTTTGTTGGTCTGATTTGTGCTTTTCATATAGCTGAATCTCGTGTTTTACCGCAGTTGATTGAATTTCAGATAGTTTGAGGAATATTTGATATAGTGATTTCAAGTAGTTATTGGGAATTTGCACCTCTGTGTTACGTGTCATCTTTTGAATAAGACGATGATACAGAGCCGATCCCTTATCCACGTCGAATTTAGTTCCAACTACATAAATTTCGGCGTTGTTAGATTTTGATGATAGCGGTTTGCACACATACAACTTCTCAAAGCATTCAGCAACATTTTCCAATAGCCACACATTATCCTTTGTTCCGTATGTAAACATTTTGCAAATCATCATACCATTATCGGCAATTGTTCCCATTGCCGCGGCGAATTGCGCGATGTTATTATTCCAATGCAATTCCTCTTGTTTGTCAAATTGATCATGACAATCAATTCCAGTATCAGAAATAAATACATCAAACGCGAATCCATCATTGTCACAAGTGTCGCAGAATCGTTTAATATCTTCTGCGGTATTTTTGAAACTACCAAGCCAATTTTCAGTAGCGCCGTAGTTATGAAACAATCCATAAGTATCATCTGCTTCGATATTTTCAGACGCGCTATTAGCGTACCATTTCCAATGTTTGTCACTATGCACCGTCGAAATATAGTGAATTAGTGCTAGTAATCCTGAACCAGGCAAAGCCGCGTGATCATAAATAGTGATATCGAGTTTCTTAGAAAAGATATCATCCAATTTGAAATGGTACAATATTTCGATTATTTTAATCCATGCCGTTGATACACTAGGAGTGTTGTATCGATCAGATATAGTAAATCTGGCGAATTTGAATGGATCGCGCAGACTCAGATATTTGCGAAATTCGTCTGCTTTATCAGATCTGAAATATGGTTCGATCAGTGCTTTTGTTTCTTCGAGTTGTTGTCTTTGCTGTTGTAATTTTGTGAATACTCGGTCTGCATTGCTGCATTCCGATTTTTTGATTTCGTATACTTGCATTATATATTGAATAATTACTAATTTAAGTTGATTGGCTATACTTAATATAGTTCATTTGTAAAAAATGGACAACATTTGGTCTGGACTACTAATTGTTATGATAATTATAATCATAGTGTTAATTGCAGTTATGATGAGAAGACTGTCGCTATGGGGACCTAAAAATTTGACGTACTATCAAAAATGTGCTAGAGATGAATTCAAAGATGTATCGGGTGATCAATGGCAAGCAAAAAATCAGTCAACCATAGATTATGCGGCTTCTATTCCAGAAGAGAAACGTACCGCTTTTGATCATTTTATGGTAGGCGCCACTTATATGTACGGCAGAAGATATCCAAAAAGAATAGCTAAAAATTATGGGCGAGCACTGGAAGAAATCAAGAAAGGTAACGTTTTCAGAGATGAGCGCATGGTAATTCTAGACAGAATAAGAGATCATATTGAGTATCATCCTGAACCATACGCGATAGAAGAATTGGAAGAATTGAAAATACCTGTTGCCGAAATCTACAATGGAATAAGACCTAATCACGAGTTGGAAATGGCTGTTATCGAAAATTTTAGAGATAACAAAGATAACAAAAAGTATGACGCAATTAACAGTACTAAGCGCGAAGAGAAAATCGAAAAAAGTGTTACTCGCGCCGAAAAGATAGAAAACATGAAACCTATAATTAGAACCGACGGCGAAAACACACATTCGTCAGCGGTAACATTAGAATTCGCGAAACAATACAAGAAGATTAGAGTATACAATGATTTGGAAGCAAGAAATCTACCAGTTCCAGAAGAAGTTATGACTGGATTGCGCACTATCAATACTAAACTAGAGCAAGATCTAAATAAGACTGCTCATTCAGAAGCTATGATGTGGCTATCATCTACTTATGGAAAAGAGCATCCGACAAAGTGGAATGAAATACGGCGCCGATTCTGTAATGATTTCTCATTAGTTGATGTGAGCGAACCTTCACGACCAAATATCGCTGAACATGACGTTATTGCGGCGGTGTGGAGACGTATTCATTCAAAAGATAATGCAGAACGGAAAGAAGAACTACTCGAAATGTTAACTAATCAAGTAGACGAACTAGTAAAAAATGGCAAGAGTGTTTGCACTTCGGGGCGAACAGAAAATGTTGTTGCAACTTTGGCTACTCTAGATGCTGATCCGAGTCTTGGCATATTTAAAACAGACGAGATGATAAAACAGCAAATGTATGAAACGGCTTCTAAGGTAATCAATGAAGAAATAGAAAAACTACCTGAAGATGAGAAAAATGCTTACAATACTAACACTACTGAGAGTTTGCCACCGGAAAAACTGGAACATCTCAAAGGCGCTGTTGATCAGATAATAGAAAAAACTCTATCAGAAGTCTGCAGTAAGTTTGCGTCCCAATTGCCTTATCATAACACAAAACAAATCCGACTAGAAATAGCTAATGTGTGTAGGTTCTAAACTTAAACCTGCGGTTTAAACTTAAAAATCCCTATATTTCTTGTGTTTGATAAAGTAAATATACGGTTTGTATGGATAAGTTGGCAGATCAGTTTCTTGTCTTTTTTTCAGTGCCATAATCTTATAATCAGTATTTTCATTTGTCCATTGACCTATCCATTTATTCAACGGAACATCGAATTGCTTTATAGTCGCGGCTAATTCTGATTTCTTCTGCATTAATACATGTAATTTATCCTTATCTATTTTCCCCTCTTGTAACATCACACGAATAATCCAAATGTCCATATAGATAAAGCGCAATGCCACAAATGGATGCGCATATTTTACATCTTCATATTCAAAGTATGGAATTTGCTCGTACTGCAACGAAGTAAAGATATCCAGTAACGGTCGTTGCTCGCCGGATACTTTGAGATAAACAGTATATTTGCGTAATCTGAAATCAAATGGCGCGTGTAAATTCTGATTAACTAAAATAAGAGTAAAACGGCCTTCTACTTCAAACCATCCTTTCAACAAATTGAACAAATCAGATACGTGCATTTTACTCAATAGTTGCATAGAAGGAATTACTACTTCTTTTCTATTTTGTAAGACGGAAACGATGTATGATCCGCAAACTATAACATCATCAGAATTCTTGAATTTATCCAGGAGTTGTTTGCGGATATAGTTAACTCCTTCTTGAATTTTACCTACCGGCGATCCACCTGTTTTTAATCTATCTTCCATTAGTTTGATCATTTGATTAATGTCGTTGTCTATTTGTTTCCATTCTTCATGAAACGCAGGATTGTATCGCTTATGATAAAGTTCCATTAAGTAGATATCAGGCGGCAGTACTGGAATATTCCACGACTTCAGTTCGACAGTATATTTTTTAATGATAGGATTCAAATAGCTTATCTTCATTAACTTACTAAGGTCGCGGATGTTAACAATGTCTTGACCGTTCACATTTATGATGAAATGGTATTTAGGTTCAACTGTACGCAGCACAACAAACGGATATTTAGAAACTATTACATTGGATAATTTATTAGAGACGCGAGCAGCATCTTCCGTGTAAATTGAAAATGTTCTAATAATATTATCAGTGGTCAAAAGGTCTACATTGTCAATTACCCAATCTTTACGCACCATCATAAAATCCAATATCATATCATGTAAAACACGATGTTCATCTCGTAAATCTTCTTTACGGCTTTCTACTTTCGCATCTTCTATCCATTTATCTATCCAATTTGTTTCAATTAGCTTACTGAACATTCCTATATATTATAAAATACATCTTCGTGAAAATTGAATTTATGTTATAAGTGTCTGGTACAACCTTAACAGTATTCAACTAATATTTGAATTGTCTCCAAATAGAGATAATTAGTATAGTTCTATGCATACTACATACCAGACGGAAAGAGGTATTTTGTAGTAATTGGTAGACGACCTTTCGTTAACCCATCACTCCATTAATCAAATAAAAAAAGAACCCAAACCCAGCACATAATGCTCCCAACATCTTAAACCATATCGATAGTCATCGCCTATTCAGCCGAATAGCATGCACTCCCTCATATGAAGATACGCGGAAATTATCGTGGGTCGACCCCTTTCCTACGGCGTTCCTATTTTTTTGCAGCAGTAAAAAGCTCAGTTGCTTCATTATCTTTGTATAGGCAAAGCCATAGTTTTTCTTTGTTGAACAATTTCAGTTGGCAATTATTAGAATTATATGTCATATCCAGCGATCGCGGCAATACCAATGATTCCATATTGATAAACGAAATATGATATTGCTTAACTGTACTAAACACGTTCCACGATTTAGGTTTAATCTCTAGTTTAACCGGTTCGTTTACAATTGGTCCGTTTGCCGATGCCATTAATAGATATCCTTCATAGATATTAGAGAATCTACCGATTCTTTTCAGACCAAGATTGGCAATTTTCAATTCGGACGTTACTAGAAAATCCTTACCACCGGTGTAAAATCCATCCAGTTGACGATGTGATAGGGTTAACAAACTAACCACATAAACTACGATCAGCAAAATAACAACTATCAAACTTATTAGATAGGGTTCCATCTATATTAATGAAAAAATTTATTCTGTGTCGGATTCCGAATCTTTCTTCTTCTTGGATTTCTTCGTTTTCTTTGGTTTCTTCTTTTTTATTTGGACAAAAGGAGAACTAAAAGGTTCTTTCTTGGGTTTTTCAGTTTCTTCAGATTCTTCAGGTTTTTCATTATGATGTTCTTCTTGAGTAGGTTTTTCATTATGTTCATCATTATGAACAGGTTCATCATTATGAACAGGTTCATCATTATGAACAGGTTCATCATTATGAACAGGTTCATTATGATGTTCTTGTTGAGTAGGTTCAACTGAATCCTTAGCAGTTTCAGTTTCAGGAATCTTAGTAACGGCGTCATTTTCAACAGATTGGTATCCTGCAAATTCGCTAGGAGTATTTAGTTTTGAATCATCGGTAGGAGTTTGTTGCTGATAATCAACCACTACTCCGTCCGACATTGAGTCCAATGAACTTTGTACATTATTCAACGCTTCTAGTTTAGCTGCATTTAAAACCGCCGGAACTAACTCAGCATATTCAGTATGGCCTTGCTCATTATGGGGCTGTTCAGTATCATCAGTGCGAATATCACTCGGAGCTTCAAAACTTGTAAACTCGCTAGTTGGACGTGTTACAGCATCTAATTTTTGTTGAAGAGCTGAAACAATAATAGCTTGTTCTTTCTTATATCTTTGAAACTCAGCAACAAGTTCAATCATAAGATGCGGTAGTCGCTCCAATCGTCTCAGTTTAGTATCGACTAGGTCCGCTACGGCTTTACTTTTTTCCAATGCGCAAATTTGTTTAGCTCCGTAATTTCCTCTGCGGTACATTTAAATGTTAAATTTATATATTTGAAGTGTATATTTGCATTCTCCTTTTTACTTTTAACAAGTATATATAGTTACACAATGGAAAGAAAAACAAAAAGGCGATCAAATTCAGGAGTAAGATCAAATCCTTCTACTCCTAGATCGCAAAAAGATAATTGGGAAGGTATTAATTCTGACGGATATAGAGAGAGCCATACTGGTAAACCAGTAGTATTACGCAAACTCAAAAATGCGCCCGGTGAAAAATCAAATATACAAGTATCCGTAAGAGTTCGACCTTTATCTCGACGAGAAATAGAAAAAGATTCTACTGTTGTAACTTCGGTATCAAATGGAACGATCAGTGTTGATAATTTACGGGGAGGCGAATTACAAAGTTTTACTTTTGATCATGCATATGATATGGACTCCACACAAGTACAAATTTATGAAGATATAGGGTTCTCCATAGTTCAGAATGCGATAGAAGGTTATAATTGTTGTATAATTTCGTACGGACAAACTGGATCTGGCAAATCACATACTATGATGGGGTCCGAAGATGATTCAGGATTAATTCCAAGAATTGCGCGTGCACTAATTCAACAAGCAGAACAGAAAAAATTAGTAGATGATGGATGGGAAGGTCATTTTGAAGTGTCATACTATGAAATTTACGCAGAAAAGATTTACGACCTATTGTCTAGTTTAGAAGAACCTCTAAAAGCAAGATACCACGATAAAAAAGGTGTTTATGTTGAGAAATTGAAATATGTAGCGGTTTCGTCATATGCCGACATAATAAAAGTTATGGAAAAAGGTAATAAGTCCAGATCGGTCGCGTCAACTCTACTAAACACTCAATCATCGCGGAGTCATGCTGTCTTTACTATTACATTCAAACAATACATTTATGGTCCTGAACGCAAAAAGTTGAAGGAAAAGAAATCGGTGATTAATTTGGTGGATCTTGCCGGGTCAGAAAAAGTATCAGCATCCGGTGTTGAAGGTATTAATTTCAAAGAAGCTACTTATATTAACAAATCACTATTAACATTAGGTCAAGTTATTACAGTGCTAGTTAAGAACCAAACTAGCAGTAGGCAAGAGCATATTCCGTTCCGCGAGTCTATTTTAACTTGGCTACTAAGTGATTCATTCGGCGGCAATTCTAAAACTGTTATAATCGCGACTATCAGTCCTTCTCATTTCAATCTGAATGAATCTCTAAGTACTTTAAGGTACGCATACAACGCAAAACGTATTGTTAACACTGTAGTAATCAATGAAGATTCTGACAATGAACTAATTTTAGCATTACAGCGGGAAATAGAAGAATTGCGTTCTATGGGCAACTCTGAAGAATTGGAAGAGCGTCAGCGAATTTTAGAAGAAGCGCAGAAAACATGGGAGGCAAAATTACAAGAATCGCAACAAGAACTAGAACATGAGCAATCTACAGTTCAGCAATTAGAAGTAGAACGCCAAAACTTGGCAGACAAATTAGCTGTCGTTATGGCGCAGCGCGATAATGATATGCTTCTTATTAAAGAACAAACTAGATTAGAAGTAGAAAATATGGTAGTTCAACAGATAACAGAATTAAAGGAACAATTCCAACTTAAATTACAATCGTCCGAAAGTGATTTGTCGGCGCTACGCAGAAAATACAATCAGTTGGAACATGATTGCATACAAAAAAGTAGACAATTAGATTTGTTACACTGCACTCATAATGAAGTTAAATCTCAACTGGCCGTAGCTTCTGAACAGAAAACACATTTAAATAGCGAAGTAAACAGATTAACTGAACTTATCTCTGTAAAATCTACAGAAGCACTAGTTGAAATTAGCAAACTGTCTGACGCGGCATACGCATTAGAAACTAAATTAAAACAAACTGTTGAAGGTTCGGCGGAAATTCAAGCGCGTCTCAATGATGTTTATGAACAAACTAAAATAGCAGAAACAAAACACATTGAAACTATTGTTAACTTACAAAATGAACTGGATACCTTGAAAAATCTACAACACGAAAAAGTATTAGTAGAAAGTTCATTTGCCGAATTGTCCACTAGAATGGCCGCTATGACAGAAAAATATAATGCTTTGGAAATCGAAATGGAAGAATCCCGTCGTGAGAATGCTAAACTAGTAGAAACAGTAACTCAACTAAAAGCTGAAAATGCAGAATTCAACAATTTGAAAATAGAATTACAAGCTAGAATCGAAGAATTAGAAAGCGCTGTTAATAGTGTACCGGTTACAGTTGAAAATGGTATAATCGCCGAACCTGTAACTATTGAAAGTGCAAGCATTGAAAGTGCAAGCATAGTAGATGCAAATACTGAAATTACAATACATGAAGTAGATGAAGGTACGGTGTGTGGAAAAACTTACAAAGAATTAGAAGATGAAAATATTTCCATGCGAAATTTCATCGATCGGCTGAAATCAGAACATGCGAGTATTTTCGATCAATTACAGGGAACTCTAAGTGAAAAAGATCAAGAATTGATTAAACAAAGAGAACAAGTACAATCTCTTACTAGAGCTAATCAACAAAGAATAAAGCAAATGTTACGTGTCATCAACGCATTAAAACAAATGGAAAAAGAAGTAGCTAATTAATATAAACGCGGTTACAAAAAAATGTCAATAGAAATTGAACCAGTGCAGCTTAATGTGCCTTTTCGCGATTCTTCAAAATCTGAAGCCCAGCTTCAAACCCCTATGAAATCTGAAGTTCCACTTTCAGAAAATCCGCAAGAAGTCCCGCAAGAAGTAAGATCGTATTTAATAGTGTATCTAATAGTGATATTCATTATTCTGATATGTATTCTAAAAATCGTTCACTCCAACCAGTCGCGTTCCCTTTATCAACAGAATGACGATCAGCTAGTTCTTTCTGATTCTTACTAGTATATTTGCCGTTCTTATAAACGTCACCACTGACAAGTGTTTCTTGAATTTCCTCCATATCTTTGTCAGAAACGTTATTAAGTACTTTTAGAACCATATAAACTGGCCGACCGGGATAAGGACTAATCCAAACTTTCACTTCTCCATATTGTTCTAGCCAATTCAACATATGAATTTCCATAGCATCCCAATCTCGTGGGTCAGTCCATCTAGCAATAAGAAATCCATTTCTTCTTACCATTCTTATCAAGTTAATCGAATTGGATATGTTCATTTTTTTGTTTTTACGCATAGGGTCAATGTCATTGATTACAATATCCAAATTGGGGAATAGTTTCCTCGCAGATATCTCTAGAAATCTATGCAAATTAACATTTCCAGGAGGCGTACTCTTGCGCGATGATAATTCAGGATCGTTCAATGTATGCAAATCCATAGTGATTCTATTTGTTTGTTTAAGTTTTGGTGAATTAATGAAAGCATTAAATCCATCAGTTAGAGGGCTGGTTGAATATGCAAACGCAACTAGTTTTAGTGAATGTTTAGTAAGCATTTTTTTGACTATTTTATATGCTAGAGTCCATCCATCTAACCATTTGGATGTTAATTTTGGTTCATATTGACTCAGAGGATGCGCCGAATTAAATAGAGGAGCATATCCATCACCCATAGAAGGTTCTGGAAATTCGATAGGAAGTGCGAATTCTAATTTTTTTTCCATCTCATATATACTAGTAATAATTTTTCCTTTTTAATGGGAGGATCACATTCATCTACAAAGTCGGATATATTTCTGTCGACGGTAAATGACGCATTTGTAAAAAACGTCAATCGATGCACGTCAAGTACTACCGTCAGTCAACAGCTGAAAATCGACGGCGATGGAAATATTGTCGACGGTGGCAGTATGGTTTCTGTGCAAAAGCTAACATTATCATGTGATCAAAATTCACAAGCCTTAGTTGATATGCAGAATCAAGTAGCTCAAGCTATTAAACAAGCCGCGACAGCACAAAATGAAGCGCTGCTAGGTGCTTTACAATCTAGCAATTCTGATGTTGATTCTACTATTAGAAATGATGTGCAAAATCATTTGAATCTAAAGAACATTAATGAACTTATTACTAACACGAACGCAGCTCAAGGTATCGACATCCGCGGAAATAACAATATCGTACGTAATTTCACACAATCAGATGTGCAAGATATTCTCTCTTCTAACTCCCAGAAAATATTGCAACAAATGAAGACGGTAAACGCTATCACTCAACAACTCGATCAAAAATCAGATAGCACTGTCACCAATCCTATTTCTGAGATTATTGCTAGCATCGGCCAAGCTATTGCTGATGTTTGGAATGCCATGACTGGTCCGCTCAAATGGATTTTAATTGTAATTGCTGTAGTACTAGTCGCTTATTTGTTCAGTGGATATGGTTCTGGCGCAGAAGAGCGTCCTCGTATGAGATTACCAATGCAAAATATGCCAAATATGCAGATGCCATATTATATGCCGCAACAAATGCGAGGTCAAATGCAACCTCAAATGCAGCAACAACAAATGTTTCAACAGCCGCAAATGATGCCACAGCAACAGATGTTTCAGCCTCAAATGATGCCGCAGTTTCAACAAGATCAATCCCAGTAAAAATAAAAGAACTAAAAAGAACTAAAAGAACTAAAAAAATAAATGCTTGTTTATTTACCAACGTAGCTATCGAAAGTGTATGGAGCCAAGTGTAGTTGAGTCTTCAACATCATACCATGCTGTTCTTGGAACAATAATTTAGATGTCCAGCAGCTCATAACTTCAGAAATCTGCGCTTTATCTTTACAAGTATTGCATCTGTAAATATTCTTCTTATGATTAACAATAGCGTATTGATTGCATTTACGGCAAATATAAACGGGATGACCGTCTGAATGATGTCCGAACTTTTCCAGTAAGAATCTCATATCGCCGTGAACCAGGAAACAATCCTTTTCCATTTCACCCAATCGTAATCCACCATCTCTAGACATTCCTCCAACTGGTTGGCGTGTCAATGGATCTACTGGTCCGTCTGAATTAGTCTGATATGAGTCCATAACGAATTTCAGAAGTCTTTGATAGAAAGTCAAGCCTAACAAAATTGGAATACCAATTGGCTGACCTTCAAATCCGTTGTATAAATTAACTCTGCAGTAAGGATCAATTCCTCTTTTTTCGAGCTCCTTACTAAAGTTTTGAATATTATGATCATAGAACATAGAGCAATCACAATGAACACCTTCAATAGCGCACCATTCAGCTGAGATCTTTTCAAACAGATCTCCACAAGTCATACGAGTAGGAATAGCATGCGGATTCATAATCAACATTGGAATAACTCCATCCTCGGTAAATGGCATATTTGAATCGCTATAAGACTGAGCATTGATATTTTTTTGTCCAGTTCTAGATGAAAACTTATCACCAGGTTGAATTTGACGGACAATGCGCAAACCAATAGAGATGAAATCAACACCTTCGCTGGTCTTACCAATAATCACATTATAAACTATCGCATCCTCGAATCCTTTGTAAACAGTCGAGTAAGCCGAATATAAGTATTTGCGTTTACGCGATTCTTCTGAGATATTAACTAATTTACAGATTAATACATCATTCTTCGTAATATAAGTTCCCACTGGAACATATCCATGTTTGTTCAACTTAGAATAAGATGCATCAGGACTCATATCCCTAGTATTAGAAGCATCGGGCTGCCCGAAATGTTGTTTATTACTTTCGAGTTCACTTGAATAGCTTGTAAACTTAGAGCAATCAAATGCTCCACGATCGATTCCACCTTGTGCAGTAATACAAGAATCTTCTTGATTGTATCCAGTATAGCACATAATAGCAACTTTAATATTTTTGCCATTTGGCGGAATAATAGTGTTGATTTTTGTTGAAGCCAGCGGAAATTCATTGACATACTGAATATAAGTATTTTTGTCACATCTATAAGGCCATACTTCACTGTATCGACCAGCGGTTTGTTTGCTTTGATTGTTCTCGAACACATTTCTTGGCGTTTGATTGCAATGCGCATAAATAGCAACCATCGCCGTTACACTCAACATTTCTTGAGGTAAATCAAGATGAGTAAAGCGATAAGTAGGATCGCGAACATATCTTTGCAGAATATCAGGACCACAAGCAAGTAAACCATTAAGTGATTGTTCGGCTGGTGTAATGTACTCAATTACTTTTGCTTCAATTAGATCTTGAGTTGTCATTTGGCCGGCTTTAATTCGCGCAATATCCGTAGGCGTCAAAATAATTCCTTGTTTGAATGGGCGTTTAGAAAATGGTTCATCTAGATAATCTTTCACTTCGGGATCATCGACAAATTTCTCTGGGTCGTCCCATGTGTTGTATACAATAATGAGTGGACGATACGGACGACCATAATCAACTCTAAAGTCAACATGATCCTTTCTCGGATCCCATACAATACTGGCCAATATGTCTATTTTGCAGTTTCTGCGAATATCTCTGTATTTCTTAGCAAAGCTAAATGCATTCTTGACACTTCCGATTTTGTGACCGTTAACATAAACATGTGCTAGTTTCAAATCGTAGATCATTCTTGGAGTAACTTTACTAATTGGTGTTATGTCTGGATCGGCAAGAATTATTGTTTTCAAAAGATTCGAGTCGCCCGGTCTAGTAACATTAGCAGTATAAGCAAGCTGTTTCTTAACTCCTACTGTTTGACCTTCTGGTGAAGCAATAGGACAAATGAATCCAACACCAGTATTTGTGTATTGACGCATAGCTAGCGCTCTGGCACTAGCATTAGATGCACTATTAGTCGGCGCATTAATTTGTCTCTGCGCAGCGATTTTATTCAATACACTACCTTTTCTGTTTAGAATTTGAGAAGACAATCTATTAGGCACACTTCTATGCGGTGTAATTCGTAATTCTTCTTCTCGTGCCTTTTTAATAGCTTGAATAAGGAAATGTTCGAATTTGTACCCGTAAACATGCGAACTTAAGACTAGCATCATATTAACTTTTTCATATGGTTGATTCTTAAATGCTTTCTTGATAGCGCGTTTAGTACCGTACACACTAGACAAATTGAAAATTGTCTTGAATGTACCGACTAAACTCATCATGTTAGTCCTGATACGTTTCGATCCGACATCATCACGTCCCGTTTCAGGAGAAGCACCCATAGCACAAAGCATAACTTCACGCAAAAGATCAGCTAATGTTTTTAGCTTCTCAATTCTTTTGTCTGGTGTAGTTCCGATATGTTCTAGGAAATGCAATTCAAAGTATGATTCTAGGTTCGAGCGCAGATGTTTGCGTTGTTCGCGTGATAATTTAACATCTTTCTTGCGACGTTTCCTTTTATCGACAATTAAAGTTGGTATTTCATCATCCGCTTCAGCATTTTTGCGTTCACGTTTGCTTTCAATGAGTCTAAACTTTTCGGTCGCGACTAATTCTTCGATCATGTTATTTTTCAGTTCCAAAGGATCTGTTACAGATAGATTACCATCAAAGTCATCATACTTGACAGTAAATGCTTTTTTCAGCATACTAATTAGTTTTCCTTGGATAGTTCCTGATTTTTCAGTACTATAAGCTTCCATAGGAAATCCTAGGATTTCTTCTGTAATTTCTTTGTCACTGGTCCATCCCATAGCACGAAATAATACGTAGAATGGAATATATACTTCACTAAGACTGTCCATACGAGTCGATCTTCTAATTTCAACAGTAAGTTGACCATCGTCAAGCATGCGAATAATAAGCTGATCTGAGTTTTCAAATCGGTCACCGCCGCTGCTAATAAATTCTAAACGCGCTGTTTCTCTTTGATAACCTGCATTTCTGAAAACTCGAGCCTTATTGAAGTCTACGTTTTCATTGGAATCCAACGTCCATTCTTTGCCGCCGATAATGAAATATCCTTTGTCGTCTGGATCGATCTTGTGTCGAAGCTTTTCTTCATGCGACATATTCCATGTATTACACATTGGAGTACCGACTGGTACTGGCAATCTGCACAATCTTTGATCTTTTACTTTGTTCTTCAATTCAACAGGCGGGCGATCATCCTTGAAATACACTTTTACTACGGATTCTTCATTTACATAGATAAATCCACTGTAGTTTCTTTGCATTTGGTGTGCTTCAATAGGATAAAGTGGAGCACTAGAATTATCATGTTTCGGGCGTTGAAAGTTAACCTTTGTATAACGGACAACAACATCAATATGATCAACATCGTCGTCATCTTCATGTAAATCTTCGCCGCTCAAAGTAACTTCTACTTTGAATATACGAGTAATAATTTCTTCAACGCCGTTATTGAAATCTTCGGCACTATCCGTTTGAATTGCAGTTAGATCAGGATGCATCATACCCAGTCTATCTGTTTTGTACAGGATAGTCTCTGGAACAAGAGTGTAATCTCGTTCATCTATTTTTAATTCAGCCGGCGTTCTTGGCTGGCGTTTTTCTGTTTTGTATGTTTCTTTTCGATTTAATTGCTTTTCTATAAAGATATCATTGCACTTGCTTAAAAACTTGTGTCGTGCTTCGGCAAATGTAACTGCTTTGGCTGATGATTTGGCGTTTTTGCTTTCCATACCTATAATCGTTATTAGTGCATATATTTAACTAACTATTCATTTTTAAGAATTATTCTTTTCGAATAATATATATCTAAGTACAAATGGAACTTGCATCAAAATTTCCAGGTAATCCTTTATTTCATGGTGAAACATCTCACGAAGACAATGCTGAAAGTGAACAACAATCTAGAGGGAAATATGCTGGAAGATCTCCGGCTAATACTGGTGCTCTTCAGGCTAGATTTACAGAATCAAGTCTAGCCGGTAGAGAATATGAGAAAAAAATAACTCAAAAAACTCAAAATTCTCAAACTGCTAAAAAGTCAAAAAAAGTGCGTTTCAGTGAGTCTGAACCTAAAAAAGAAAAAGAGGAAGAAATAGAATTCCCATGGATGTTGTTTATTCTGTTCTTAGTAATTATTTACGCAGTGTACTTCTTTTATAAGTATCAATCATCGCCTTCATCTTCGTCGTCGGACTTAGTCTGAGCACGGGAAATTTTTTCTTTGGCCTTCTTGTTTCTTGCATCTTGAAGAGCTTTACGACGTTGAGCTTCGGCTTTTGCGCGTTCAGCATTCGCTGAAACTCGACTAGAAGCATCAGTTTCATCGTCAGAATCACCTTGTAAAATCTCCAACTGACGACCGTGATAATCCTCCAAATATTCGCGAGAATCTCTGGTAGGACCGGAAATTGCCTTAGGATTAATATTGCGTTTGATAGGAGGACCGCCGAACATAGAAGTATATTCTTGTTGAATAACCTTCGGGCGACCTTTCAGAGGTTTATTATGAAGAGCCTGCGCAACAACATCTTCAACATCATGATCTTCCGGATCTTCTTCGCCAGATTGTTCGATTGCGAGTTGCTTAATTTGCTTTGCCGATTCAATCGCCATAATTCTACGACTTTGAAGTTCAGCTCGACGTTGTTCCATCGCATCAACACCAGCTTCAATTTCTTTGGTAGTAATAGCTTTCACAGCATCCTTATGTTCTGCGCGACCATTCCAACTATCCGCGACAGCTCTAGAATACTTATCAAGTACTTCTTCGCCAGTGTAACCACCATCATTATCGTATTCGGTACGACCTAGTCCACTAGTCAACCGCTGAAACAATTCAAACGCGGTCTTCATTTTCTCGCGCATTTTTTCACGTTGTTGACCTTTTGATTGCTTGTCGCAATGCAAAACCAAAACCGCCAATGCTTTTTCGGCATTAGCGATTTTATCATCTAGAGTAACAAGTGCCTGAGACATTATTTGGTATATTTTCAGATCAATAAAGTTTTAACAAGTAAAAAAGAGAGTTAAGTATAACTCGGATCAATAAGTTCGATCACTTCAATATTGTTGAAACCGAATTTTCGTGCTAGTTCTTCAAGTGAATCAAATCCGCACATATGACTATCGCTACATTTTTCACAAACCGGACCGCATTCTCCATGTGCAATCCATTCCAAAGGAGTTGGTACACCATGAATAGCAACCAACGCGCGTATGTCAGCGGCTAATCTGTCATTTTGACCCTTGGTATACCTCTCCCTAAACATATAATCTGCGAATGGTGATGGATTGATTTTTCTGCCCAAACGTTTGTATGGATTAACATATTTTTTGCCAGATAGAGCGGGCATGTATTTTCCATAGAATAGAAGTCCTACATCAGTGTCAATCCATTTGTACTCTGACAGATAATCCGTGATGCTTAGACCGTCTGCATCTGTAAATTCCAAATTAATATTTGAATTAACTAGAATTTTTACCATCTGATGTACTTTCACCAGTGTTTCAGAATCTTTCGCAGTTGCATAAGTTTTCAACAGGCGCTGTAATGTATTAGCGCCGCGCCAGTATTGATTGTATTCATAGTAATTAACCACTGCCAGATTAACAGTTTGTTCTGCTAATTTCACATGTAGATGACCAATTATCATATCAAGAGGTCGTTGTTCATTGTTTCTCAAAGGAGCATAAGGATCAAATCCCATACTAAACAATCTTTCTGCCCAGCCGGCAATTCTCACACGAGGAGCATGACCGTAGAATACAGAATGAAAGAGCGTTGAATTATCTTCATCACGAAAGGCGACCGCAGCCTCCCGTAAAGAATCTTTAGAATTCAAATAATCAAGAAGCACATCAACGCATTTGTCACATTGTTGAAAGTCATCTGCTTCGCCAGTACCAGTTAGTCGAAATAATTGATGGGTCAAACCACACACGACATTAATACCTACATATTTCTGTTCAAGAAGAAATTTCAATGCTTCAGGTTTAGCATGGCCGTTTTCTATGTACGAGCAAACACTAACTTTTTGCAAGCATTCGCAGTCTTCAGCGTCACAACGCAAATCGTATGTTTCTGTTACGGAAACTTTACTTTCTAGCATTCGAATAATTGTGTCTTGGTCATTTTCGGCAAGAGCCGTACGAAATTCAGTAATCTGTTGCATGAGTATATAAGTTAGAAATTCACTTTTTAATATTATAGGATGAACTATCAATGTGATAAATGTGGTAGTTTAGTAGAATCGGATAATATAAGATTCATCGATTTATTTTCTAGAAATTGTATATGTAAGCCGTGCGCTTTAACCCATGAAGCTTGGGTATCAAACTATGTGCGTACATTTTCCCTAGTTAGAATGTGTGATATGAGCCCTGAATATAAGCGATATTGTGACACTATTAAACGAGCTGTACTCGACTATTCCCAAGTAGAATATCGCAATGGCGGCCTGGTATATTCTAATGTAGTAGGTGATGAGGTTGTAATGGGCGAAGAACCTAAAAAATGCACTTGCTGCGATTAATAATTTTACTAATATATGTTTTCAGAAGTTTCTTGGGCATTACTAATTGCCATTTTTATAATATTGATATGGCAGCTTTCACAGGCGATAAGTGAGGACTTTGCAGAATATAAAAGAATCAAAGATTTATCCAATGGTAGAGAATCATTCGGTGATCCTGGTTCAGACCAATGGATTAAAGCATTTGAAGAAAAATACGGTAGAAAGCCAGAAGGAAATAAAACATCCAATATGGCAAAAAATATAGTCGGCGGATTTGTAAGAGGCACTGTATTAGGAACTATAACAGGCGGATTTACAGGCGCTATTCAAAATTCATTGATATACGGAATAGCATCGCCTACTATCAGTACATTCGCTGAATCATTTATTGATGATAAGCCTATTCTGAAAGTCTAAAAGTTGCTAATCAGACTCATCTGGTTTGATTCCCATTTTTTCTTTGTATTCATCATACATCTTATTCAGAGCGGACAAAGTATCTCTGTCATTGGTTTCTTTGATTTTTTGGAAGATAAGATCAATCTTATAAGCGTTTTGAGATCGCGCAGTTGCATATTTAACTAATTCTTCCTTTGGAATAGGATCTTTTGTGTAATGCGGAGGAATAACAGTCTGGAAGACATCGGGATCAAATGAATACATTCCTTTCAACCAACTCGGCATTGTTTCATATACTTCTTTCTTTTCCTTTTTTTTCTCTTTCTTTTCTTTCTTCTCTTTTTTGTCTTTTTTGTCTTTTTTCTTTTTAGAATCTTTTTTGGATTTAGAATCGCTATCACTGTCGCTATCACTGGATTTAGCGGGTTTGGTCGACGCCTTCTTTTTCCCTCTATCCGCCATGCGCATTATTGCATCTACTTTACTTAACAATTCAGAAATAGAAATAGAAATAGTTTCCTGCGCAGTTACAATTTTCTGTATCTGAGCAGTCTGTCTAGACATAATAGAAATTAATTCGCTTAACGATGTCTTGTGGTCTTCCATGATTGTATAATAATAGTTTCAAATTTTATTGTTTTTTGTTAAGTTGGATGTCAACAGCTTGCAAAGCACTGGCAAGTTCATCTCTAATATCATCAGGAGATGTTTCACGCAATCCCAGCAGTCCTCCTTTACTCAAAAGTTCTTTATGTCCAGTACCCATAGGGAAACTCTCATTCATAAGTTCCCTATAACGAGTATTACTAATAATGCTAATTTCTTGCGGAGTTTTTCCTGATGCACGCAAAGCCGCTTCTTCGGCAATAACCTGAGTACGAATTTTGTCTTCCTGTTGAGTTTGACGGCGACGCGCATCTCTAATAGCAGAAATTCTATCAGCTTCGCTATCTTCGTCTTTAACCATACTCAGAAATGTTTCATGTGTTACAGGTTCATCTTCGTTTCTAGGAGCTTTCTTTTTTGGTTTTTGCTTTTTTGACTGTTTAGACTTTTCTTCTGCGACTTGCTCGACTTGCACAATTGGAATATCCCCATTAATCAGTTCGTCGCGTCTAGAAAGAAGTTTCTTTCTATTCTTAATTGCTTCTAGCAATCTTTCAGTGTAGTGCGCTATCCAATTCGTCGAAGAATCGATAACATCATCAAAGTGCGCTAGTTCTTCCGAAAATCTTTCGAAATTGCTCATATTTTTGTATATCATAATAGGTTGTACTTTTAAAGCATAAAAATTGAAGTAATATAGTATATAATGGCCAAACAACACGATATTAAACAACTGGCGGAGGACCTTCTTAATGGAGCAGTTCTCGCCGACACGGATTTAAAAAATGTATTCTTTGATTCCGCAACACAAATAAGTTCGGTTTCGATACGCAAACAAATGAAATCTGCGCCTGTTTCCAGATCCAAAAAAGGAAAAGAAAAAGGAAAAGAAAAAGGAAAAGTCGTACAAAAAAAGAAGAAAGCCGAACCAGAACAATCCGATGATGACGATATTGAAGATCAAGAAGAACATGATCAAGTTGATCAACATGAAGATCAAGAAGATCAAGTTGATGATAGTGAAGTAAAAGAAGGAGACAAAATTACAGTTGATAACATGTGGGACATTCTTATCGCGCCGCTTGGATGGTGTGACAAAGATGAAAGTGAAAAAACAAAAGCTATGGTAATCAATGCAATCCCTAATGCAAATCGTAGACTCTTATTGCGTAATTTCATTACGTTCTTGACTATTGATTTGAAGAAAAGTTTGGAACGATTCGACGATTTTATCGAACTTGATATGATTAATAGATTGAATGTTCTTGCTCATATTGTCGCAAAGGGACAATTGTTCTTGAATATGGTAATAGAAGAACCATCTCTGGCTTTGTATCTGATTCAAGAAAAAAATTATCAAAGGCTGTGGGAGTACCTTTCGTGAGAGAGTAGACTTTCATAAGAGAGTTATGGCACCTCCATAAATGCAGGAGCACCAATGCTCGCTACACCTAAGATTTGATCAACTTGCTGCTGAGACATGTGCTCAGTTACCATGCAAATATTTTTTCCGCCCAAGTTGGAACGCCACATATACAATTCGTCTACATACGTCCATGTAAGTGTTTTCAGAGATGCTAGTTCACTATCATTGCATTTAATACCATCAGCGCGTAAAGTTGCGCTTGTCACAACTTGAACAGAGCTATTAAATGCTTCAACTACCTTTATAAAATTAATGTTCTGAGCTCTGAACACAGTAATATCGGCGTCATTCTGTTTTCTATCATCGCGCAATGCCAAACTAATAAAATAGCATTCGTCGGGCGTCGCTGAATTAACTATTTGGATTTTTTCCTGAGTCTGCACAGGGCTATCGAAAATTTCGGCCGTAGATCTCTTGAGATAATCAGCAATCCATTCTTGGATGGGCTTCTCAGAAATATCAAAAATACGCTTAACAATTTCTTGTTGATTCATTCTATATAAAAAATTATCCCATCATTTTAAGTAAGATTAACATTACATCGCGATCAATACAGATACTGAGTACAGCTCGTATGTTGTTTTGTCTATGCATTATATTTCAATTTTAAGACTTTTGCAAGCTCCGACAGATCATATTTTTTCTCACGGATTTCTCGCTCTAATCTTTGCAACGCTTGTGTGAAATTAGTCGGCACTGATACATGATCTCTTAGTTCTTGAATCTTTTGCATGATCATAGTACAAATAGGAGATTTCTTAGGTGTGGGATTTAGATAAGCTTTGATAATCTCGTAAGCAGTAATAGCTACAATAGCTCTACAATTTCCATCGCTGCAATGCACAAGTATATTTGCTTTCTGCGTCGCGAAATGATTGATAATAGCAAACATCCTAGGGAACCATCTATAAAAATCTTCATTAGAGACATTTTCGATTCTAATCTCATATGAGAGAATTCCAAATTTGTTATACAAGTCTAGTACGTTTGGTGGTTTCTTATTTTCACTAATAGACAATACAGCTTTAATATCATTCTCTTCTAAATTTTGTTCATCTGTAGCTGCCGACCAAGATCCTACAAAAACACAATCGTCAATTTTGTCAATACGTAGTTCACGTTCTAGGGCCGCCATTTATATTTTTGTCTTTTCCATCTTTTAACTTAGGACCATGAAGTGCTTTCAGCTTATATGTTTTTTGGAATAACGGAACAAGTTTTTCAGCGTCGAATGATAAATCAACTACAAGCCAATGAATCAATTCATTTATCTTCTTACATTTACGAAACGGACGCGATCCTTTCTCATTTTTCAAAGATGCTTCATTTATAATAGTGTATTTTTCCATTGGTTTGGTGAACTGTTCAATAGCCAGAGCAATATCGGGTTCTTTAAATCTACCTTCTTCTTGGAATGTTTTAACGAGTCTGATTTTCTTTTTAGGACCCAATCCCTTGAATCGTCCGGCGGTATCATTGTAGAAATCACATCCCATCATGATTCCGACGTGAATGAAATCTATCAACTCCCAATCGTATTCATCTAGAAGCAGGCTGAGATTATATTGCAAATATGATCCTTTGTTTTTGGAATCGCGCATGATTAGTTTCTTTGCGCCAAACATTAATGCATCTGCGTCATTGGTGAAAACAGCATCCGCTACTCCAATTCTAGTTAGATGAGCACACAAACCTTCTGCTTCAAATCCATAAGGAGCTTCTACATATGGAATCTCAAATGCGTCGAGAATTTTCTTAATTCTATCGATGATCAGCTGTGTAATGCGGAATGTTTGCTTTTCCAACTTTGAAATTTCGTGGCTACTATTTTCAGGCACGGCGAACATAGGGTCATCCTTATATTTGTTGAATATCTGGTCATCCTCGTATTGAAGAGGCGTCATCTTTGTTTTCAATTCTTCTATTTTTTGAACAACAGCATCGCGCTGTGCTCTACGTTGATCGTTTGCTAGTTTGAATGGATTACCTTTTGGATTGTCAAATACCCAGATTTGATTAGCACCGGCCAAGTAAAACATTCTAATAACACCCAATATGATCTTGATGTAATTAGTTGGATTTCCATCTTTATCCGTCATAGTAGTAAGTTTTAATGTTGACTTGATGGCTCTGTGAATTTCATACGAAACATCGATTGCAATAGTTTGACCCTTAAAGTCGTCTTCATTTAAAACAGTGTGATATTCGAACGTATCTCTAAACTTTTTAATTCCCATGGTGTATATGAATATGCAATTCACATTTTTAAATGTTAAATTCATGAGAGTACTTTGTATAAGTCATAAGCAGAGCTCCTAAAGATGAGTTTTCAGTGTAGAACTACTGAGGGCGGCTATCCGCATTGCAAATGGCTTAATCACCCTTTGTAATTTGAAACATAGTTCACTTCAAATCAAAGTACGTTGTAGGTTAGTTTCTTGCGTGAAGAAGCCGCGGGACTTTCTTCATTTACTAAATTACAACTTTTTTTTATAAAAGCAAAAAAGCAAAAAAAATTTATTGAATTTATTGTGTGAAGTGATGTTTGATTATTTATTCATCATCGGATTCAGCGTCGTCGGCGCTGTTTTCTTCTTCCTCGTCGGAATCATCCTTCTTCTTCTTCTTCTTGCTGGATTTCTTGCTAGATTTCTTCTCTTTGGAATCTTTCTTAGTCTTCTTCTTCTTCTTTTTCTCAGCTTCATCGCGAAGAGGCGCCATATGAGCATTGATAGCTTCACGCCATTGAATTGCTCCTTCAATTCCAGGAGATACAACGGTAATTGCCCATGCCACAGTGCTAGCATTAACGGAAATCTTATTGTACCAACGGAATTCAGCAATAGGCTTAGCCAGCAGATAGATGAATCTAATCACCAGATGAGCAGCAGCTTCCGCAATGAATTTGCTCTTTGAGAATTCTTTCTTGCAGTTCTTGTAAAGATCTTTGTAGAATCCCATAAGATCCAAATCTTTGGTAGAATACCCAGTATCGTCTCCTTTTAGGGGAAACATACCGTTCTTCTCAAGGATTTGAATGGAGAATGCCAACAGAGATCCTGCACCAGCTGCTTTTGCAGCATCAGAGGTGAGTTTCTCAGTGTCAGGAGCATCTCCAATGTCCTTTTCTTTGAGATTGCCCTCGAACTGCTGGAACTCATACATGAGTCTAGCAGTCAACCAAGTGACAATCTCAGCAACTTCGGCATTTACAGTAGCCAAACTGGCGTACTTGCGCTTAGTTTTGTTGCCCTCGTATTTAGCCTTGGCAACGGCATAAGTTGCGAATTCCTCAGGATCGCAGTTGCCAGCCTCGCTAGCGGCCGCAATTTTGCGGTACTTCTCGATCCAGTGAAGGATGCAAGAAGAGAAGAATTGTTTGCTTTCATCCTTTGCTTCTCTGCAATAGAATCGCTCGAGTTCGAGACATGGGTCATCAGACTTGTTTTTACGGCTCTTTTTGCCCTTTTTCTTCTTATCTCCATCATCTTCGGATTCAGATTCAGATTCGGCTTTCTTATCCTTTTTCTTCTTTTTGTCCTTTTTCTCACCATCAGATTTGTCCTTTTTGTTAGATTTTTCGTTATCACTATCACTTTCCTCTTCTTTCTTTTGCTTATCTTCGTCGTCCTCCTTCTTCGAGGATTTCTTAGATTTCTTAGGTTCGTCAATGTCAGACATTTTTGATGTTTTTGGGTTTTAATGTATAAGTGATAAGTATATTTCAATTTTCACAAACATTTAAGTATGTAACATAAATGAATTTTGTAGTACAACTATTAGAATTTAGAGTTTTTTATACTTTTTTTATCTTTTACATATTATACAAGTATGGAAGCTAAAGTTGATTCTTCGCAGATTACATTCGTTTCCTATAAGGAAGCGGGAAATATTATTGTGACTATTTCATGGGAATGCAGTTCGGACGCGTGCGCTTTAAATAGTCTTAAATGTCGTACTGGATGCACGCATAAAAATGTGGCGGACACTGCGTTAAGTCTAGCGATGATTCAAGGAATGGAGCAAGAACTTATCGGAACACCGCGAGCTCTCAAAAAGATGCGCGTTGGTGAAGTTCATTATGGTGTGCAAAATAATATGTTCAGTTTTAGTTACAGTACTAAAGCGAGCAAAACAGTTTTGCTTCGAACTTTGAAAGCTTGCGTGAAGGCAATGCGTCCGGCAAAATACGCATCGGCCGCAGCTTCTATGTTGAAAGACATTGGACAATCGTGTCCTTCAGAAGTGCGAAACACACTAGTCGATAGTCTACAGAAGTCTCTCGCTAAAGGATTGTCGATTTTCGTGATTGGTTCCATGAAACTCGTTTCGAAAAAAGATACTAAATCCGCCGATGAGATTTTGAAAGACATTTTGAAAACTGCGCTCGAATACATGAGTCCTCCAAAAGAAGTCGGCGACAAGAAACCGTACACTCCCAAAGGCGAAGAAGAAAACAAAGAAAATGAGAATGGTACTGAATTTTCCGCGTCTGGTATGGATGTTGTTTGGCTGTACAGTTATTTGCACAACAAACTAGGTATCGATCCTGCACGTAGCAATAAGGGACTTATGGTTCCTATTGGTGACGCCAAAAGAAAACAACTTGCAAAGAAAAAAATGATCGATGCATTTGTTGATGCTAAATTCGGCCCATTGAAAGATGATCTGACTGCTGTAGCATGCTATTACGCTTCTATTCAATGTTTGACTGACGCTCGTACTTTGGCTAAAGCATCCAACGGTGTTACAGTCGAAGCTATTAAATCATCCATTGCTAAGCATATGTAATAGTAAGCTACGCTTACAATTGCAAAAAAACTAATCTGTAAAGATATATTTATGCATGTAAGGATTCTTCTTACTAACTTCCGAAGTAGATTTTCTAGGTATGGATTTAGCAAAATCCCATGATGATTTACCACCTAATTTAAACTCATCATATTCATCCGCAACTGTGTATTGAAGCGGATCTGATATACCTTTTATATAAACCAGTTTTCTATAATGCTCAACTGGTAAATCTTGCTTGAAGCATTTCTCAATAGCCAGCGTTGCTCTCTTACGAGTGGTAGCGGATTGGCTATTTGTTTTAGTGGAAAAGTAAGATGTTGCGCATTCTGGCGTGGTGAAGAAATTGTTACGTCCATTTTTTCGCAGCGGCGGAGTGATGTCATGATCATCTTGAAAAGCCCAGAATGACGTAGTATGACAATGCCTAGACTGATAGAATAACTTTTTAGTTACTTCAGCTTTGCCCCATTTTTTTACTTCTGCCGCGCAGTCGTCAAAGATAATACCGATGTTAGGATTCAAATCAAGAAACTTAATAGAAGTTTTTTCTTCCGGCGACAAATCTGATCGGCGTTCTAGTTTGTCGCGATTGAATCTGATCGCTGCTTTGTAGATTTCTGTCAGGTATTTATGTTCTGTTTTCCTGATTGCTTCCAAATGTGCTTTTTTAGCGCTAGGATCCAAACTTCTATTTTTATTAGTCGCTACTACTTGACGCGCTGTAGCTTTCTTTATTTGATCTACTTTGTTAGCGGTCAAAGCATCAGAACACTTTTTGAACAATTCGGCAAGTACTTGTATTTGGTTTGCTTGTGCATAAACTTCACCGGCGTCCATTTGTCTTTTATATAGCAATTCGATAAATTCAACAGATATCTCTGTTTTAATAAAGACACTATCTAATTTATTGGTGTATTGTCTGTTTTGAGAATTCGTAGGCGAAACAACAAACCATACAGGAATCATATCTTTTAATAGAAACATTGCTTCTTCAATTAGTTTACCTTTACCGAACCCAGATTCACCATAGAACAAATTTACCTTATTGAAATAAATTAATGGGTCCTTATCTAAGAAGTTTAATTTTGAGCCGTCATCTAGAGTGAGATAATTCGGCATTGATATACCTTTTTAAACTCATAAGTTTATCATATTTATTGCAAAGGTGCATTTTGCAAAGGTGCATTTTGCAAAGGTACTATTAACGGTGTAACTTTTTGCACTTGCGGAGCTACTTGAGGAGCAATAGCAGCGCGATCATTCATAGCATTAAATAAAGCTTGCTCTTTCGAATTAATAAGCGAGTCTGTTAGTTCATCAGCAGCTTTATTTCGATATTTATTTGTGTAATGATTATTAATTACTTCATTATGACAAATAAGAACAATTGACACGCTAACAAATATGTAAATCATAGGAGTTAAATGAGACATAACAGAGCATTTTTTCCAATAATGCCATATTAGAATGATGAAAATAATGATGCAAATTAATATCGCAGTGTATATAGGATTTGCCAGATATGATCCACTCAAATCTTTAGCACCGCCGCAAACTGTTCTAGTAATATCTAGCGGCATTGTAATATATTAGTGCGTTAAAAAAATTAATACATGTCAATTTTCGGAATGTCATCTCCAACGACATGTCTAATTTCCGGCGCCGATGGTTTTCTTACTTCTGTAAGCTGTTTGATATCTGAAAGTAACGATGTATCTAATTTAGCAGTAATGTTAGGACGTGCTACAGATTCTTCACTAGTTGTAGATTCTACATCGCTATCATCTTCTTTATTTTCAACCGGTCTAACAGGCATAGCTGGCGTATCTATTCTCTGTAAATCTGCAGCATAATCATTAACAGAAGTATAATCTCTACTTACAACGTTTTTAGATCGTGATTTCGATTTTCTCTCTTTATGTGGGCGCATTTGTTCTACTTGTTGTTGCGGTTGCAAATTTTCAGTTGGAGTTATTCCCATCGATCTTTCTCGTTGGCGCAATACAGCCGCTATAGTTTTATATTGTGCTTCTAAATTACCATATGCTTCTTTAATCCTTTTCATTTGTTTGTATTGTTTGCGAATAATCTGTTTCATTTGTTCTGCTTCTGCTTGCATCTGTTCTTTTTCAGCTGATAACTTATGAATGGTATCTTTCATCCGCTGTGAAGCAGTTTTGGATATTTTTTCACCTTTATGTTTGCGTGAACTGCTGTAAATGTCAGCTATTATTTCATCGCGTCCTAACGCCAATATATTTACAATCTCGTCTCGTAAATTTTTAATGCATTCATCTCTTATAATTTGAGATCTATCATCCAGAATACGCGAAATATAATATCTATAAATTAGATCTGTTATATTCTGTATTGTATCAACCCATATCTTCATCAGTGCAGTTACTCTTACTTGCGATCCCATATGTTTGAAAATTTCATCAGGAATGCACACTTTCACTATTAGCAACGAACATTCTTCGAAAGATAAATTATCTCCACATCTACTGTAGTAATTATAGTAATCTTGCAGTATTTTATTTGCATTTTCGCTAGACTTAAAAGCAACCAAGTAATTAGTAATAGCTAGACGGTAACATTCTGTCAATGTTTGACGAGAACCTTTGGCATGATACTCTTTTGCCGTATTGACCAATCCATTGTAATATGTATTAGCTAAATACGTACTTAGAATATCGAATACTCGGTAAGTTTCGCTTGGCAGATCGTTAACGTTCGCAACATTTTCGTTGCAGAGAGTACTTTTCTTCTCCATTATTTTTCTCAAGGCAAATATATTGTGTTGATGCAAGGTTTTAAATCGTAATGGAACAAGAAATAGTCATACTAGAAGCCCCTCCAAATAATTCGTTAGATGAAACAACCTCTGAAAACGAAAAATATGTTATATTAAAGCAATCACTAAGATTAGATGCTGTCAGTGCTATCAAATCTATGGATGATGAAGCTAAGGATTTGGAATTTGATTCTACTATTCCTTCTCTTATGGTTCAAGAACTACTAAATTATTGTTATCCTATTTGGGATAGACTTAATGAATCTGCTAAACAAACAAACAAATTTCTGATCAAAACACCACTAAAAACTGAGTGCGATGGATTCATCGGAGAAATTAAAATTCGAAAAGCTCCAGGCGCCGCAGATGTAGTTGGATTGAAAATCCGCGATGATTATAATCAACGGCTAATTACTAAATGCGGGACATTGTTTATTACGGGCGGGTTCACACTCAAATTTAACAGTCGAGTTTATACTCAACAACTAGATAATTTCCCACATCCTACTAAGCCGGCAGATGTTGTATTTACGGCAGAAGCAAAAGCTGTCGATAGTATGAAAAAACTATTGCGCCATTTTGAATATATGCGATATGTGTACGATTTAGGGCTTACTCTTTACGAGTATCCTAAAATAGGTTATTGGTACGAATTCGAGAAGAAATTAATGGCTATGTGGGGTATAAAAAATACACGTGTACCGCGAGATACATCTTTGAAGCCAACACCAGTATTGGAACAACTGTCTAAACTGACGGGATTCCAATTTTTAGACTTTTCGAAATACACTCGGTTCGAAACTTCTAAACAGTTGAATGAACGCGATTCGTGGTGGGCAGAGCTTATATTGAATAAAATATCGCAAGTCTATATTAACTCTGTACTTGGCAACAAGAACGCTCAAAGATTTATAGATCAGCTACTCACTAAGCAACGTATCGCGGTCCACATGAAAAATCATACAATTAAACTTACAGCTTATAAGGAAATGGTAGCAGTAAAAGAATCTATTTCTAGATCTATGTTTTCTCTCAATATGCGTGATTTGAATAAACATCAACTGGGATTAGTTGAGAAAAAATACGCCGACTATCTTAAGCAAAAACCATTAGAGAAAGATCAACGCCGTATAATAAGAGACTTCCAAAGAAGTCTATTTGGTCCAATAGATGATTTGAAACTATACTTTGGCAGATTGAAAAATATGCTCAAACTGAAGTTTATTCCGAAGGAAATTCAAGATAAAAAACAGTTCTTAGACATATACTATGATTATTTGGTGTGTCCGCATAGATTGGAAATGGCGCAAATGTTTATATCCGGCGATTCTAGAAAAGATGCAATACAGATCATTCAAAAAGAATATTCCCTACCAAATCTAACTACTCATTTTGGATTCTATTGTAAGATCTGTGGAGAAAAAATCAAGAGACTAGACGCTGATTTATACACAGAATTTATTCCAGAAGTAGAAAATGCGCAAGATGAATTGTATGACTTCGTACTGCGCGAATCTATGAACATTATTTCTTCAGAAATTGTATTTGAAGGAATTGTCAGTGTGCCAAAAATAGCAACTAGCATTGCGGCTGTATTGTACAATATCATAGCAGTTACAGAACGGCAACTATTGAAAACTAATACTGTATTACCAGAGCATGTTCGCGACATATTGGTAATCTATATTTCTATTTATTGTATGGCGATTATCATCAGAATGATCATATTGAATCCTACTATCAAATTCAGAGAAGTAAATGACAGAGTAGGCGGCAAGAAGAAAATCAAACCACGCCCGGCTGTTAATATTCCAGCGTTAATGGCCACTGCTAAAAATATTATCGTACGCAATAACTCGGCTTTATTCAAAAGAGCAAACTTCAAAATAGAATCTATTCCTAGTCTGCTAGTGAAAGCATATGGATGGGCGGCCAGTCTAAATCAGATTAAGAACAATGATAATAGTATTTTTACTGGTAGAGAGCTGGATTTATTGCTAGCTTCAAGTGTCGTATTCAGATACGCAATAGACGCCACATTATATTCTGGTAACAAATTCGATAAAAATAAGATATTGGGACGAACCGATGACGAGATTTCTAATAGTAATATCGGAATCTTTGCCACTATGCCTATCTTGGAAAAATGGAAGATTAGATTGCTGCCGGAACTAAGTGAAATGTTCAGAGAGGAAATTAGAAACTATGAATATCGAGCATATGTAAAATCTATGCGGTACGCAAAAGAAATGTATGAGATGATTGCTATTCCTGAGCCAGACCCGCGTCTTGTTGAATTCTATGATGAATACAAAGACCTACTTGAGTTTGATAAGAAAATGCTTTGGCTAGAAAAGATATACAATATAAGAACTATTAAAGCGCCGCCTGTGCATGGAGTTCAGCAAAATTTCTTCAGTGTTCATAGTTGGAAAGTAGAACTCTCAAAATATTATGATAGTGATGGAAATCCACAAAAATGGGATACTGCTATTTACGATACTAGCGACGGCGAAGTATCGATATCTATAAAGGAAACAGATGCATGGATTAATAATCCTAAGTATAAAACCGCGAAATTCAAAGATATGAAAAATTCTAAGAATGGCGATATAAGATCTACCGTTAAAATAGACGATATTCAAGATGCTATCGCGGCCCGCGCGAGAAAGACAGATATGTTAATGTATTATTCTGTAAGATGTCCATTAGGAGAAAAACACGAGTACAAGGATAATGTATGCACCAAATGTTCACTAAACAATATGAAACCAGATCAATACTTCAAAAAATACGAAAAAGAATACAGAGCAGTAGCTGATGTTAAAACAGAACACAATAACAAATTGTTGCATCAAATGAACAATAAACATAAACTTGACGCGCTTCCAAAAGTTGCCCCATGGAAAGTGGATCAATCATTAATAGTTCAATGGGCAAAATTAGTATCGACGCCGTTTTCGTTGATTAACAATATGGGAGCATCATACGGTTGTGATTATGCGCTTTTCAAATCTGGTAACTCCGTATCAAATGATTATGTGACTCGGTCGAACGTACTAAAATCATACTATACAACTTTAATTAGAACTTACAATCGCATAAAATACGATAAATATAGTGTTTTTACTGGAGAATTAGCTACTATATTCGCTTCCAAGCGCGAACAAGTAGGAAATTTCAGAGCTAAACTTTTGGCAATAGATCCAGAGTTAGTATTCATGCAGTTATCCGTCGAAACGCCAGAAGTACAATGTAATTTCTTATTGAACACAATAGCTAATATTATGATTCAGCTATCTAAGATGGAACCGTTCGGTAAAGGACTCGCTACTATTCTGACTAAACGTATGCTTATTAATGATGAAGAATTTTCTAAACAGCGTCCTCTTAAGAGGGATGTTCTAGTTTATAAATACAGATACGACAGTGATTCTGATAATGAATCTGTTGATTCTAATTTGGACCCACAGGAAGAGAATGTTCCTGTTACATCTAACACTGAATTATTTGGATATAATGATTCAGATATACAAACTGCCAATATGGGAGAGGATGATGATGACGAATTAGATCCTGATCTTAAAGACTAATTTTTTATTTAATATAATGGAAATAGAAAAATTCACAATCTATCTGGACGACCGCGAGAAATATGTTATTCCTTATTTTGAAAGTGCCGTGACATCACAGAATTGTAGATTCAGATGGGAAGTTCGGCGTCTAATACATGGTGATTATTGTATCACTTACAATAACAACCTTCTAATTATAATAGAACGTAAAACATGGGCGGATTTGGCGGCGTCTATCAAAGACAAAAGGATATTACATGTGGAAAATCTAAAAGTATTACGCAAACAATCGCAATGCCGATTAGTATTGTTAATGGAAGGCAGAAAACCTAGACGTGACATAGCACATGTTTCTGTAAAAGCATTACAGTCAAAACTTGATCATTTGCTGATAAGAGACGAAGTATTGATAATTTACACAGATAATGAAGAAACTACTTCTGAACGTATAATTCAGTTGATCAAAAATTGTACAACATTAGAACTAGAACTACCAGAAAGTAAAACTGTAGTACAGGAAGTATTGGGTGGAGGCGAAATATCGCCAGAAATAACAATTCTCAAAGAGGAAAAACAAGCATTGGAAATATGGTGCTCCTTTCCTAGGGTGGATTTAATGACATCGAAAGCATTGAAAGATGCGGGTCATACAGTATTAGAACTAGCAAGTGGTAAAATTACGGCTACTGAATTATCAGAAATGAAATATCCTAGCGGGCGGGCTATCGGAAAAGACAACGCAAAAAATATAATCGCAGGCGCTCGTCTTCGCAAAACACATCTTAAAATACTTGGTTCTATAAAAGGAATTTCTCCAGAATCCGCAGAACTTATACTAGACGCTATGGATGGCGACCTGTGTAATTTTGATGATTTAACGCGACGATCCGTATCGAATATTAAACGCGCTAATGGGAAAAAATTAGGTATGGCGTTAGCAAACAGACTATTCAAAATGTTAGAACCCGATACTGAGTAAACGAGATTTAAGATCGATTACTTTCAAAATACTTCCTTCTTGTTTAATTTTTTCATTAAGTGTGTTTGAAATAGCTTTTTGCAGTAGTAGTTTTATGTCGTCGCTTTCTTTTTGCAAACTAGTGAATTCTTCTATTAGAGTTTTATGGATTACATGCGCAAACTGTTGCATTTCATTAACGTAGCTAAGTAAGATTTCGCTAGTAGGAAATGACGATCTTTCTATTACACTTTTGAAAGTATCCAATTCTATAAGTGCTCTAAATTCTTCTGTAAGAGTATTAATAATAACCGAACGAATATCTTGCTTTTGCACTATTACTAGCGCTTCATAATAGTTGGTAACGTTGATGTCTAGGTATTTATTGAGCGCTATATTCAAACTATGTTTGATAGATGCCATATCTTGATCTTCTGCTTTTTCCTCAAGAAACTTCATGTTTGGTACCATTGAAGTAGAGAAAAACATTCTATCCAAGATTATTGCTTGCGCTGTCTTATTAAAAAGTTCCATTCGTGGAAATTTCTCATTTTCCAAGTATGCGACGAATGGATTCATCAGGTGAGTCGGAATATTTCTGTTAGATGTAGAAATGAAAGGACACAGAAATCGCCATGAATCTTTACCAATCTGTTCTATGACATAATTCTTTTCTTCACCGCCGCCGATAGTGTTAGAAACCATTATCAAAGATTGACCCTTCAAATCACGGCGCATCATATTAGGATATCTTTCATAGAATGATTCGAAATCATAATTAGGCGGTACTCTGAACACTACTAGCTTAGCGCGTTTTAGTAAGATTGCAGCTAATGTTTTAAGATCGTATTGGCCCAGATGTAATTCCATAATTTCTTTGTCATGTCTTATTTCTCCTCCCCATGGAGGATCGACAAAGATCACATCTGCACTCGCTGTAGATAGTGTGAAATCCTCATTGTGCGTTTCCACTTTGTTAATAGTTACAATTGGCAAATTATGCACTAACATTTTGTATCTACCTTCATCTATCTCATAAGCAATAACTTTTTTGAATGTGTTAGCGAATGCAAAAGTGCAACCTCCTACTCCAGCAGTTGCATCTATAATTGTGATGTCCGTTCCTACTTTCTCTTTAATTATGTTAGCAATTTCCAATGCAATATAATCCACAGTGATAGTATGTAGAGCTACTGAATCTGTTTTTAGTTTGCATCTTTTGATAGGATCCATACTCGGAAACAAATACTCCATTCTGGATATTTTCCTGGAAATAGGATACCCTATTTTTTCTTGGTTAGCTAAGATGGAATTAGCATCATCTGAAGTGGCTGCAATAATAAATCCACGGCCCTTTGATTTACCTTTGGGTGATGCTAATATTACTATTTTAATTACTTTCCCATATGGCGAAACTAGAGCCTCAATATCTTCAGGAGTTTTGCCTTGAATATCATCAATAAACAACTCGGTCTTATCTGGAGTAAGTTTGCTACTGCTAACGCTGCCACTGCTACCTCCAGTTTTTTTCTTTTTAGGTTTGATTATTTCATGTGAAAACTGCCATTTGGAAGTAGGTAATTGTACAAAATGTTGGCACCTTTCAATAACACCCTTAGTAACACCGCGCAAAGGGAAATATTCGCCAACTAACTCTTTCGTCAGATATGGATTTTTGAGTACCCATGTTGTCACTTCTAAAGGCGTAGGAGTAATTCTTTTTAGAATAACTAGTGTGGTATCAGTCAATTCTTTGAAACTAGACACTTTCAGTTCTTCTAGTATTGCAGCCATAGATACCGCATTAGTTTGAGGTACCAATCTAAATGACCTAAATTTAATAGTCGCTACTGATGTTTCGAAATTACTAAGCGCGAATGTTTTATCTGATTCTATCAATTCTTGCAAGAAATGGATAATATTTGGAGGCGGCGACGACTGATATGCGTTGTTTATTACTGAACTATAAAGTACACAAATGAATGGGTCCTTTCTAAACCAACTAGACCATTCTTTGAAGAACTCTTCTGTGTACTCGATTTTATGAGTTGCAAATGTCTGAATAGCTTCCAACTGTAATTTATGCGAGTCCGATTGATATTGCTGATAGATAAGTTTATCCATCGGGCGCAAATGTTCTTGCATATTCAAATGCAAATCGGCGTGAATTAATCTAGAAAATATGACCACATCATTTAGTTGATCTAGTTTAGATTTTACTTTACTGAGAGGTACTTCTCCGTTGTCTAAAATATCTAAGGATTTGGTTACATCTATCGACCTTAGTATTTTAGACAACTCAGTTACAAACTTATGTTTCTTTTCCAAGATTGCATTCATTGTCTTAAACTCAATATATTATAACGTATATATTCATTAACATTCTAGGTGTAATAGAAAAATACCAATATGGATACAGCTCAACCACGTGCAACTATTCATCCAAGAGTTGATCAGTATGCAACATCATTACAACCTCCCGGACCAAAAAACGATCCGCAGCAGGCTCAACAACCTGTACAACAACAGTCCGATGGGATGGGCACATATATTTTGATAGCTGTTCTGATAGTGCTTATAATTATCATTGTTGTATGGGTGATAATTTTCAGAAGCCCTGATACTAAAGAAGAAGAGGAAGATGTTAAAGCTGTAATACGTAAACAACCTGAAGCTTCACCTGAACGAGATATGCTAATCGCTAGAATTAAAGAATTGGAAGCTGCTCGATATGCGCAACCTCAGCAACCTGTTCAAAATCCGCAGCCTCAACAGCAGCAGCAACAGCAAAAGTCTACTTTAGAAAGAATTAACCAAGTCAAAGATGAAGATTTGGATGCCGCACTGGAAACTATTAATACTAAGAAACCACGTGAAATCGCCGCTATCTATGAAGAAACATTGTTGCAAGTAGATAAGACTTTGCCTTATAAGTCGCCAGATACTGTCATGACAGTATCTCCTGTTAGAGTCGGCAACGGTGAAAAAGATCTTCAAGAACAGGAACCCTCTCCAAAAATTGTGAAACGTAAGGAAGACAATGATAAAAGCGAAGGACACAATCGTCCGATTACTAATTTAGAGACTTCCGATTAATAACTTGAACATATAAAATATATCAAATATAACAATGAGTGAATTCGTCGATGAAAAAACGGAACTTGATGCGATTGATCCTAAGAACATTACAGGATCAGTAGATGAGATTGAAATTATTACCCGCGCGTTCAACAGCAGAATACTTAACATCATTAACTTCTGCAAACAAAATAATCCAGATAGTCCCGAGTTTACAACTTTGGATAACCTCGTTCGCGCATCAGAACTAGCTGATCCAACTACTCTGCTGGTTAAATGCAAAGACAAAATGTGGACTTCTCGTGAATACATCCAGACTCGAAATGAAAAGTATTTCTTAGATCGCGATTACAACGATCTAATCAAGAAAGATGCTAATCAAGAATTGATTCAAAGTCTAGTTGATTTAATCAAATCCGGCTGGAAAACACTGGATGCTGAAGAAAAAGATGTTATTTGGCAGAAAACCAGGACAATGTTGAAAGCAGTAATTTATTTTACTAAATGGGAAAGGGCCTCATCTAAACAATAAATTTTTTGAATATAACTTAAACATTTATCAGCGATTGAATATAATTATGGCTCAAGTAAAAGTGAAAACCATTAAAACTTATGATGACGATGGCACCATCTCATCGAGTTTCAATCAGATTCTCGGCACGGAAAATGCGGAGGTAGAGATAATCAGGCCCAAATATATTAAACTCCGCGACAAACTAGTGCGTGTTGCAAAATTGCTCGATGCACTAACTATCGATCGCATTGCCGATGTAATTCCTGACCAGAAAGATTGTCTTATTGAAATAAATAAATTCGCTAATGACTTAATTGAAGTATCTAAGATCAAGACTATTTCAGATGAAGAAGTTCCTTTTGACAAAGAAGAAATGAATGCTTTATACAAATCACTGAAGGATAATGTAAAATTGCGTGTAATGTTTTTGATTCTGAAAGATTTGCGCCCGTATCACAGTCATCTTACAGAAGAAAGTGATAGATGGATTGTAGATATGCCTGGTATCTCATTCAAAGTATTTAGCAATTTCTCAGAATTCAATTTGAAGGTTATTTGGCTAGTTGAAACTCCAGCGCCTGCCAAAGAATACATTAACACTATTATCTGTAGAATCTACAAATTAAGCGATGAAATCGCCGAAATCGCAACTTCTCCCGATATTGATCCTGAGAAGTTTAGTGAGTTTATCCAGACACACGTTGAAAGCTTACGTAAGAATATTCCTAGATGTGACGAAGCATTCGATAGAATCGCAGCATCTAGTAGTATGCTGAAAGATAACTTTGGAGAATACTATCGAGGATTCGTACAAAGTGGAGATCCATCTTCAATGATTCAAAGTTTCGTGATGGATGTATCGAAGAAAGAGAAGATTAGTCCTAAAATTACGAGACAATACAAGGAAATTATCAAATTCTACAATAAGAACACGGCTGGTCGTGAAATGCCGGAGAAATACAAGAAGTTAATGACTAAACTGAACGAAACATACGCGCTCGTAGAACGCAAACATGAGGAAGCAGAAAAGAAGACAGCAGTAAGTGGAGTACCTGTTGATCTGACAGAAAACAAAGAAGAGTCTATTGATAAACCGCCTAAGACAGAATCTCAGTTGTCTAAAATCAAACGCAAGAAGGCTCGCGCAAAGGAGAAGAAAAAGAAACAAAACGAAAAAGGTGAAAAAAGCGAAAAAAGTGAATATGAACAACATTCTGAAGAATAATGCTAAAAAAGCGAATATGAACAACATTCTGAAGAATAATGCTAAAAAAATTAACCTACTAATATACATAACATGAATGAGTTTTCTGTAGGGTTGTTTATAGTTGTAATATTTGTGTTAGTTCTTCTGTCGGCATGTATGCGCCGATCTGTACTGCAACTATCGTTTATCACAGCAGCAGTAAGTTTGATAGTAATCCTGTTTATGAATAAACCAGACGCGCCGTCAAGTCGACCAGTGGCAGTGCATCAGAAATTATTCAGACCTAAAGAAATATTCGAATTGCCGCATAGAGGTGAAGGTGATACGTTTGATGTAGATTATAAGATACACAGTGGTCAATCTATTAAGCGCATATTTAAAGATATGGGTGGAGCCGGCGATAACAGAATGGCAAGACGATCCATGATTCAAAGCGGACGATTCAAACGATCGCAAGATATCAGATCTAATTACACGCGTGCAACAATGGATTCATTCGATAGAAACGAATTGGATATGCAAGAAAAAAGAGTATGGTGGGAGGATATGTCTCCCACACAAGAACTACTATAAATCAAAGGAAAAGTCACTCATATTTGTATCCTGGTATGATTCGCGAGTTTTGTCATCGTATTTCTTCTTATTTTTTGTAGGATAGTACTTATGATAGATAGCCCATTTATTGTCAGGATCAGCTTTGATTTCGTTAATGATATTCATTGTTTCAATCATTACTGGTTCCTGTTTTTTCATGAAGTCCGGATCGGGATTATCAAATCTCATGATACCCCATTGAAATAGTTTCCATCCTACGATTCCTAGTACTGTAGCTTCGCATTCCTTAATTTTACGATATCCTTTTTCTAATTTGAGTTTCAATCTATCCATGTACTTGTCTAAATCGCGCTTGTGTGGTTGCGTTTCAAATGTTTGCCGGCTGAATGGAACTTTCTTATATACGTTCCAAGGGAATATTATTGGCGAAGTATGATAGATAGAAATAAGATTCATCTCAGCCAACTCAAACAGTCGGCCGATTTCTTGTTTGGACATATCACCAAAGTCTAAAATTTCCTCACTACCGCGTTCATTCAAAATTACATCTAGCGAATTATTGTGACTTTCATTAGAATATTTATATTCTTGCTCTTCAGTCTGATAAATAATTAGGTTACCGAGCGCAATAGGAGATTCGTAATTTCCATCTTTGTCGTGGATTCTTTTGTTGAAGTATTTGTTGTAACCCATATTTTCTTGATTACACATTCTAGTAATAAATTCCATAAACAGCGCGGTATCTGCAATAGGAATAGTACACAGTCCAGTTTGTAGCTGGGCAATATAATGTTTAGGAATATGACCAGTCGGCACTCTAGTAAATGGATTCTTATATTCGAATAGTACTATCATCCACTCGCCGTCAATTTTCATTAATCCTAGACCATCTGGACTGCATCTAGAATATTTTACAGGACCCGGCAGCGCTCCCAGTTCTCTCATATCTACAGAAAATACTTTTGTTACAATTTTAGCCACTGATTTCTCTAGATACGTACCCCATCTCATGGGTAAATTACCTTTTAACACTGTTAATCCAGATTTCTTCGCTACTAAATCGGATATTTTTTCATATGGTGAATCTCCACTTAGTGTGGCCTGTTCGCTGCCTCCAAACGTTACATATGTTAAGTTGTACCATTCAGTTGACCGTTGTTCGCTAGCACCCTTATGTTGCTCGCAATATAAGTCAAGCTGTGATTTCTTTTCATTGTATTTAGATACGTTAAAAGTATCGTCAGTCATTATATATAGTTTTATACTTTCAACTTTATAACAATAAAAAGTACCGCAATGGAACCGAATGGAAAAAATCTTAACGTTACTAATTGCGCCGAATACCTAGAAACCACAATACGCCAAATGACCGATACTCTCAATATGAAAAATAAGAAAAAGAAGAAAACAGTGGAGGACCTCCATATTATACGTAAAGGCATTGCACACGCTGATTATTTCAAAAAACTCTTACCTAAATTGGTGGAGTTCACTAATCAACTTTGCAGCATTGCTGATACTTTACAAACAGAAATTTCAGAAGGAGATGATACATGCGACTCAAGATCTTGGTCTGACTTGGCGGAATATGATGATATAAGAAATGAAATAAGAGAACGTGATTCGCCTGCTAGACAGGTTGATATTATCCACTTTGCATCTGCACAGCGTGCTGATACTCAGCAAACTATGCGCCATCCTGAAGTAACAATTTCACCGCCGATATCAGATGTGTCCATTGAAGTAATTTCTATAGGCGAATCTCAAGTGTCAGTTGGATGTGTAGACTCTCTCACACAAATTCCTCCTGCTATCTATCGTTACTCCGGAGATGCTGTTAATTCACCCGGGTTATATATTTGCTTGTCTCCGAATGTTTACGTGCAACTTCCGTTTATGAGAGTTTTAGGAGAGTCCGACAAACACAGAACGGAAAGATGCTTCAGAGGAGATGATTGCGTTAATCCTACGTGCACAGGAGTACATCCAGGAGCGCCATATTTCAGAATGGGTAACAGTGAAAAATGTAAACGAAACCCATCTCTTGGTAACGCGGAAACTCTTGCAAAAGATATCAGAGAAGCAAATTTCTCAGATATTAAAACTCTTTTGATGCATACTATGAGTGATCTTGCAACTGCATTTGTGTGGTTCCAAGAAAATAAATCCGCGCCGACTGAGTGTGTTCTACATGACATTGACATTTGTCAATAGTTAATAACTTAAAAAGACCCCATAATATATAGATGAGTTTACCAAAAACAATCGATGAGATACCAGAATGGGCGGACAAAATGCACAAAGATATCAATGACATGTTTGAGTTTCAACAACTAGATGACATTAAAAATACATTGAAGATTCTCTCAGCAGTAAAGAAAAAACTAGACACGGCAATTAATAGTGTCAGCACATCGTATGCTGTAGTTAATGATAAGTACCAACGACGAATGAGTATATTCAGGTCTCAACTTTCTATCGGTAATGAAACAAAGATAGACTCGTCTAAATCTAAGATAGAATTTGCCCCACAAATTCCGGCGAAAGGCGTTGTTGTAGTGGCGAAACTAAGTAATGTTATTGATACACCTATTTATTGGGTGGAAGAACTACAGCAATTCGCCATAAAAATAGCTGGATGTCTAATCCGCGGCAACATTGGTAATATTTATAGTTCACATGATTCAATGAGTAAAGTAACAATATGCCGATACAAGAGCAGGTGTAAAAATTTGACAACTCCTGAAGGTTGTCAATACTATCACGATCCGATAGAAACTCCCGGACTCGCAACATCTTACAAAAAAAGAGAAGTAAGGAACTTTACTAATGGTTCGTTTATTTATACGCACGAACCTATCAAAGAAAGCAATAAGAACATGAAACATATAGGAAACAGATCAACTATGAGAGAAGATCTTGAATCAGTTAGTAGTGGCGAGGCGCAGATGATAGCAGATCAAACTATTCATTCATTGTTAACAACGCTTGTCTTGCATTCTACGAACAAATTAACTCCTTCACCTTATTTAGATCTTTATGAATCGTGATCAATCTTTTTTTCGTCGACTAGTGTCAAGTTCGAAATCAGCATACTCAGAATCGCCGCTGATTGAATCAGATACTTCGTACGGATCCATGGTATTGCCGAATATGATATCTCGACGAGCATCCATAAAATTCATAATCCAAGTACGTAATTCTTCGACTTCTTGCACACAATTACCGCCTTCGATAGTAATTTTATTGCTTTGCATAATATTTAACCATGTGCCTTTAGGATCTTTGTCGCGCTTAACTTTGAAAGGATATATTGACGATCTGTAAAAGTTAACAGATACAGCAGACGAAGAACCATCAGGTTCCAAGATCACTTCTGCTATTTGTTCTCTAGTTCGCCCAGCCATTATACGAATAATATTTCGCATACCCACAAAATCTATTCTGGTTATTTTGCTCTTAGTTTTGAAATTTGGCACTTTAGGTAAGTCTAATAAATCCAACTGAACCTCAGCATCTTCATCGCTATCGCTTTCTTCTACAATAGGATCGTCTTTGGGATCAGGAAATCCTAAATTATTCAGAATATTAATTACTTGCAAAGGAAATACATTTGTTGCTTTGTATTGATCTATTTGAGTTTTCAACTCATTCAACTTAATACGCCAAGTACTGTAAGCTACCTTACAGTTGAAGTTTTGCATAGTTGTTACTAAGTTGGTTAGTTTAGCATCGGATTTGTACACTTTACGTAGATAATTAATCAATTCATTGAGAATTTTAGAAATAACACAGTATGTAAGTTCTTTAACGCCGGGAATTTGAATATGTCCTGTTCTGAACACTTTAATCTTGTAATATTTAGGCTTTTTGTATTTGCTTTCTTCTGGGCTATGTACGACGAACGTAATTTGACTGGCGATATGAGTTCCCGAACCTTTGCATTTTCTGTTGCTTTTAGTTTTTTTGGTCCTACTTCGTCGCGATTGTTGTTTTTTACGTTTGAATTCCGCGTATCCGGGCGTTGTAATAACTCCAAAATTACTACCAATTTCTACTATATTTCCTGCGCACTTGAATTTTTTGATATCTACTTGTTCGTCTAAGTCGATTCCTGAAATAAAGCCGTTCAATGAAATAACACCTAGCTTTAGCGGCGTTAGTATTGATTTTTGACTCTCAGTTCTGAATTCTGATTCGCTGTCAGACATTGCTATATTAACTGCTTTCATTTTTAAAGCATTAATATAGTTTGTTAATCAAAAAATGATACTGGACCAATACAAAATCGGTGCCCTTCCAATAATATGGTTGTTTATCTTTATTGTGTCGATTATTGTCCTATATGTATCGCTAGGAATGTATGATGATTTATACACTGTTATAATGTGCTTCAGTACCAGTATAATGGCAACTGTATTTACTTACTATATGATGGAATTAAAAACAACGCAGGACAAGATACATACAGTTCATAGTTCGCTTGTTGCCAACAAATGAGATTCATTGATGGATCTCCTATTAGAGAACTTATCACGCATGCCTCCCATTTCAGATGCAAATTGTTCAGTAGACTCGTGTTGAGGATTATCAGTCTGAAAATCATCAAGGTGTGCCGATCTATTTTTTGGCCCGCTTGAATATTGTCTAGTTTCAGTACCTTCATAAGCTGAATGAGCATGTCCTACTTTATTAATAGATTGTTTAGGCAGCGGTGCATATCCAGCGTAATTAGCAGTTTCACGAGTATCGCTAGCATCTTGGGTATGTATAATCTTTCCAAGTGGAGGTGCATCAACTTGTTGATTTACTCGGCGAGTTGCGGCAGTAGTTTCAGTACCGAATACTGCACTCATTTCTATTTGTTTGCGAATAGCCATTTCATCTGCTTCTCCTTTTTGAGCCATTCTTCTTGTTCCTACTTCCATCAACTCAACGATATGTCTATCAGAATCAGTATTAAACAGTAACTCCGAGAACGGCGAGTTAGGTGTTTGCATCTTACGATTTATTCTTTCTGTACTTTCACCTGCATCCGCTGTATGTTCGATAACTTCACTAAGAATACCACCGATTGCATCCTGATGCTGACGGAAAATCATATCACGATTTGCCAATTCCATAGAATCACCAAATGTAGTACCATCTGCGGTAAATTGTTTTCTAAAAGATTGAGTAGCCAAATACGAAGCCATTGTCATTGCTAACGTTTTGGAAACTACTTGATCCCTAACATTTACAGGCAAATTTGAAGTATCAACTTCGCCATATCTTCTATTTTTACCAAGATCGGCCGTAGCCATAGATGGATATCGTCTATTATCGCCGTATTTTGCAACAGCCACTTCGTGATCAGGAACAGAAGCCCAACCTGTTAATGGATCATTGCTAATAATCGTAGTTCGATTAACGCGACTCATTGCTTCTGATTTACCGATGTCGACAATTGCGCCATCCAATCTTACTTGTTTAGAATTACCTGCTTTGCCTACTGGTAATCCAGAAACTCCTACTATGAAATTATCCTTTGACGTGCCGAATATCTTAATTCTTTCACGACCTTGTCTAAAAGCGTGTTGTCTAATATTTCTAACCATTGTACCAGGATTAACGCTTGATTCTGGTACAGACAAATCGTCATCATTATGCAGTTTAATAAATCTACCTCTTGCCCAACTTTGATCAGTAAATTTAGTCATATCTGGTCCAGTTGCAGTACCTCTCGGATCCGGCTCAAGAAACTCATGATCAATAAATGATCCTTCTGGCAGATACGCTTCAGTATTATTTCTACGACCTCCATCACGTGCTTCAATAACACTTCTGGAATAAGATCCTCCACCTCTGGATTCTCCTGTTTTAGGATCATATCCACCGTTACGAGGTCTATCACTCTCCCATAAAGGTTCATCACACGATAAATCAGTTAATGTGAGACGATTAAATCCATCCAGTAATTCTTCCGAAGATTCTTCTGGCATCTCTGTAACATCATACTTAGCATAAATGATGCTATCTTTAATTCCACCGCTCAAATTATCATATGTTCGAGGCATTATAATATAAAAAAAATACTTTTAACAGTTTCAATCCGATTCTTCTTCAGATTCTTCTGATTCAGATTCTACTTTCTTTTTAGTAGGAAGAATTCCCAAATCAGAATCCTCTTCATCCTCTTCACTCTTTTTCTTTTTGTTCTTTTTACGAGGTTTGTCACTATCGCTATCGGAATCCGCTACTGGTTTCAATTTCTTTTCACTTAGCTTGGTTTGAGTATATACTGTCACACCTTCGTCCACTTTGATGATAGTTTTCAATGGCATTTTCTCTTGTAGGAAGATTTTAACGCTATCTCCAAGAGACGCCGAACTAATAGCACGTAAAGCTTCTACTTGCACAGAAATAACAAACAGTTCGTTCTCTTGAACAGTAGACTTTAGCGCTAATTTATCATTTTTATCATCTAGAATGTCTTTGGCTTTGATTTGACCGTCGGTGTTATTATACTCAATGGCAAGAGGTTCCGTTCCTGATTTCCTAAACACTATTCTTTCCTGAAAACTCTTGGAATCAGAGATTAGTCGCTTGAAATCATACTGGAAATACTCAAACGAAATAGAATACTTACTTTCGTCGAGGAATTGCGCGCGCATTTCATCTGTTAATTTAGTGTATTTGGGAATTAGAGATACACTTTGCTCGCTTCTAATTCCGACAAATCCATTAATAAGTGCAATATCAATCCATCTATCTTTTTCATCTTTGTCTTGCATAATACCTACACAAGAATGACGCTTGTTAATTTTCTTCAACACCGTGATAAGATTACCAGCGCCAACTCCAATGTCCAAATTATTCTTGTTATAATAGTGATTCATTTTACTGCCATCAAACACAACCATTACTGAGTTATTTTTGAATGGGCTCTGCGCAAATAAAATCATCTCCTTTTCGTTCGTTATAATTTGAACAGAGCTGGCTTTGATGTTTTTGAATAGCTGAGCTATTTTCTTTAGATGCGTCGTGTTATAATAAAGTAGTTCAGTTAAATTCTTCGGATCTTCAGGCTCAGTCACGATTCCTTTAACGACGACAGGCGGATTTTCTGGCACGCGTCTAGGTCTTCCTGGAGGTCTTTTAGCTTTTGCCTTTGCCTTTTTAGACGTTTTCCGACTGTGCCTGGTTTTATCATCGGACTCTGAACTTGAAGAGCTGGAACTCATTGTTATTATAATTATATAATTAACGTTTAAGGGTCTTAATTACTCTATGGTTGCGGCATAATATCCAATTTTTGTAATTTCAAAATCTAGCCCTAGTGTTGGAAAGATCGTTTGGAGTATTTGATCATTTTTAAGAATAGTCTCGTCGTCCTGAAAGTGAATATTAGAAACAATCCGTAAAAACCGTTCTTCTTTTTCTTGTGTACTTCTATCGATTTTCTGCTCAAGAATCTTCAGAATAATATGCGGCTGGTAGCAGCTATTTTTTCTATTCGATGGTTTCACTTTGTTGTATTCAGTCATAATAGAAGGGAAATATCTCTTCACTGTTTCTTTTTCTTCAGAAGATAATTGCTCAGGTATAATTCCTGTCATCATATATTTGATTTTAGCTGCGTGATTATTATATGATGTTTCTTCTAATTCTTTTAGCCAGACCCGAATTCTTCTACATGTTTTCTTATGTGGTAGTTGAGCTTTGTCGCGAATAGCCAATTCGTTAAGTCTAGCAATTAATGTTTGCGGAATATCTTTGTTATCGATACCCTGCAATTTATTTAGCCATACGATACAATTTTCTTCTTGCTTATAATTGCTAGTATTGCGCGAAGTAGTAGTGTAATCCAAGTAGATATCTGCTGGAACATACCCATGAGCAGTTTTCTTGAAATGACACTTTGGACAACGATATTCGCTCAAGTGCAAGATTAAATCCATCTGTGTTTTGCATTCACTGCACGTCTTAATATCTTTAGTTTTTTTCTTTTTTCTCAAATGATGATTATGAATTTGTCTCATTCTTTCCAAAGTGTCTAGTTTGTCCCGTAGTTTTCCCATGATAGCTTTAATCTTATCGTCGTAAGCTGTTGTTCTATAGGTTACCACTAATTGGTTGTATTTGTTTCGATATTTCTGTTCTAGACAATCTATTTTTCCAATAATGTTGTGCTGAACTAAAACTGTATTATACTGCGCCGGCGACCCAGCATAAATAGGAGTGATAGCTGAAATGTAGTCTTTTGTAATTGAATCAGTTTCATTATCGAATGAAATTGATATCTCTGCAAAAATGTCACGAATATCGGCCAACTTCGAAAGTTTGTCTGTTATATTATTATGGACTGTTTCTTGTGTTGTCATTTTTTCGAGTTAGAGTTCTCAAAGTTTAAATATATATCACATAGATTAATTCTTTATATACGAATGAGTATTGCGAAAGATCTACAAAAGATCCTGAAGGAGCAGGAACAACAAGATATCTTGGATAAACAGATCCAAGAACTGTTGCAGCAAGTCAAGACCTCTGATTTGTCTACTGCTTCCAAGGAAGAACTAAAGAAAATGAGACACGAACTGCTAAAAACTCAAAAGTTAATTAATCCGTACGGTAGAACCATCGATGGTAAAGAAAGATTGATGTGCGGCAGTTTGACCGTAATTAGAGATGAATACGCTAAGAAATTCTTTATGACTTCGATTATTGGATATTTGTTCCGCGCGCTGAATGAATGGAATGTTCCTGAGAATGTACCGGCTGTGGACATTAATGATTATATTAAAAATCCTGATGTGTTGAAACCTCCGGAAATGGCTAATGGTCAAGCCCCTGATCCTGCTATGCTGCAAGCATATGAAGAATCTCGTGCATGGATGGAAAAACGTATTATTGTGTTGCAATTCTTGCAAGACACACTATTGTTCAATCCTGATGAGCATGTGCGATCGGCTCACATTCCAAATCCCGATGAACCTGAGCGTAAGCCAATTGCAACTGCAGCAGCTCAACTTGCAGTTTATCATCGCCGTTCAGAATTGCAAGCAAAGAAGAAACAGGATTTGAAGGCTCTCTACAAAGCTGACACTATGGTAGAGTATGTCGATCGTGTTTTGTTTGCTGTACCTGAGCAAGAGTATCAAGACAAACTTCGCGATTTGAAGAAGAAAATGCTTAAGGATTTGAAAGATCGTCGCGATGAACTGAAGGATCTGACTACACGTACCAAGATTACTGTTCACAAAAAGATTGTAAGCACTAATGGAGAAGAAAAAGATATTGTTGTCATGCGAGATGTTACTGAAGATGATATCGCTGCTGCTAACACTAGAATCAAAGCGCTCAACATTATTATCGGCCGTCTAATTTCTAATCTTGCGGAAGTAGATGACAGAATGCAAAGATACACTGATTACATTGCTTGGAAAGAACGCAAAGCACAAGAAGAGATCGAAATGAAAAAGGCAGCGGAATTAGAAATGGCCGAGCGTGAAAAACATACTAGATTCGCGGATAGTCTAGAGATGAAAGAAAAGATCGCTTATGTTGAGCGTATGAATGCCAAGTTCGATGCTCAGCGTAAGAAAGAACAGGAGCATGCCGAATCTGTTATTCTAGTCGGCAAAGAAGAGATTCCTGTTGCAGACTCAAAGGCTGTTATTGAAGCAGTGGATAAAGTACTAGCTTCCAACGTCGAAACTGCCACTGCTGAACTTGACATGAGCGCTGTTGCTGAAACAAAGGACTCGCCTGTGGTGACCGAAGTTGCCGCTAAAAAGCCAAAAAAGAAATTCGACAAAAATATCGTCAGGCCTAAAGCACATGTAATGCCGCCTTCTACCGACGAAATTGAAGCTGATGCCATGCGACTTGTTACAGGAGAAAAGACAGACAAAGATCCGCATGTTACTAAGCGGGTTACAGAGATAATTCCTCCTCATGATATTTATAGCAAACTTAATAGATACATCGAACAAAATCATGATGCGCTACGCAATGCAGTAACAGATCTATACTGTGAGAAACCAGATATCGAGACTATGTTCAATCCTTATGATATCTTTGACGATGATCCACCAAGCGTAAAGAATGCAAGAACTAAAGATCAAAAGGCTACGGATTTCGTTGAGCGCAACAAGAATACTACTATTGCACCGATTATTACTTTTACTACTAACAGATGGAATCTCATGGGTTCGTTCGCAGAAAATAAGGAGCGCGTGCAATACTTCAACTCACAAACTAATGTATTGGAGGAGATGGCAAATCAAATTCAACGCGACCAAATGCTCGGACGTGATCTTATGCAAAAACGTAAGGAAAAGAAGCGACGTGAAAATCGGGAGCTCGGTAAAGACGAAGTTGATGAAGGCGATAAGAAATTCGAAGAATGGAAGAAGCTTAATGCGCCTGCTGCTGGATACGTTGAGGAAGATGTTGACGATCCTATGCGCCCACCTGATGCTATTGATGTGCCGGTATTCACTGTTAAGGATGGTGGACGCATTATCGAGAAGACTAAGTTCTACACTGAAGCTGAAGCTCCAGAAGGATTGAATGACTTAGCAGAAGCTCAATCAGCAATACAGTTCCGAAAGTAAGTAATTTTTTTCGACACCCGAATGTTAAAAATTGAAGTTGTTAATTCATATACGATGGCAGCAGTAAAACATTCCACGAGAAAAATGGCTCGAATTGCGCATGATGTTAATCAAATGGCGCTTGAGCCTGGATTTGAAATAGCATGTGTGATTCCAGACAAATTTAATGAGTTTTACATTAGATTTACTCCTGAGGACGAATTTTACAAAGGAATTAAAATGGTAATGAGACTTTCCGTTAAGAAATTTCCAATTGAACCATTTCATATTCAGATGATGACTCCCGTTATGTTTCACCCGAATATTTCCAAGGAAGGTTCTATTTGTGTCGACTTTCTCTATGACAAGGATGGATGGGTTCCAGAATATACATTCGTTACCGGAATGCGCGCATTTATGCACCTTTTGATTTGTCCAAATGCAGATGGCAATCATTTGAACGCGGACGCATCGCTTATTTGGAGAAATTGTCAACGCGCTGAGAATTTCAAAGATTACAAAGCCGCCATAAAGCAAAACACAGGAGTATACAATACTGGATATGATATGTATTTCAACAGCAGTCAACCGTATCTTATCAAAGGCAAATCAGCATCTCCTAAAATTCAAAGAACACAACGTAGTTTGCAACTATTACAATGTAAATTTAACGCACCAACTGAAGAAAAAACTTCAAAGAAAGATTCAAAGAAATCTCCAAAGAAATCTCCAAAGGAAGATCCAAAGAAATCTTCAAAGAAATCTTCAAAGAAATCGCCGAAATCAAAAAAGTCCAAAAAGTCAAAGTCATCAAAGTCAGCAAAAAAAGTAGATTCAAGTTCTGATTCAGATTCTGATTCTGATTAGATTGCTAATAGCAATCAACTTATTCTTCTGTCTTCCAGCGAAGAGGCTTGGGAATTTTGTATTGTTTGAATACATTCCGCAGAGCTAATTTGTGAGCAAGAAGCAACTTATAATATTTCATAAATGTTGGGATAGTTACCTTGCATTTTCTCTGTATTTTTTCAAGTGAAATTCGTTGGTGTAACACTTTGACGCACGAAATCAACATACAGATTGCACCGGCGCATCTAGTTTTCTCTACGGTGCTTTCTAACAAATGCAAATTCTTCTGTTCTGCTTTTTTGATAAGAGCCACTAGAAATGGACAATATTCTTCTGGTATTTTGAGACTAGCACAGGATGTCTTAATGTATAAGTCTAACTTTTTGTTGTTATTGACTACATTGGTCAGACCGCGCTCATTGAGACTATAAATGATCCGGCGCGCCTTTGTTATTGCTTTTTCGGCAATAGAAAACGCATTAGCCAAACTTTGATTACTTACATTCAAATCATTATCTAAGCATACGAAACTGATGAATCCAGCAAGCATACTCTTTAATCCATCACCTCTAAACACCAATCTCACAGATGATAACTGCGAAATATGGCAATATTTCTCAACTGCTTCTTCAAGAAATACTTTCGGTATCGATAATGAGGAGTTACTAAGAGTACGTACAACTGATTCCAAAATCTTACTTTGTCTGTATTTTTTAGTATCGGAAGACTGTAAAACTTGTCTACTGATACTAGATTTCATTAATCCACTTCCTTGAACGCGTGCCATTACAGACGATTCAGAAATATTATTGTATCCATTCATAGAATCACCCATATCACCACTGATAATTTTGGAGCTATAAGCACAGCTCACACATTTTCTTCTTCCTTGATCATGCACATATATTAGTTTTTTCTCACATCGAGGGCAAAGAAATTTCTTCTTTGGTCTAATTCGATCTTGGTCCAATAATTCGTGCGGAGAATCATGGGCATCTAGATCATCTAACGTGAGAGCTCTAATATCTGTTATATCTGTTTTCAAATCATCTAATTCCGATAATAGACCATCCAGAATATCTGTCATGTCTTATATATTAATAGTTTATAACTTTAAGTTTTTATATCTTAGACAATATTCACTTTTAATATAGCATGGACAGACTAGTTTTTGACGCTTATAAGACAAAAGATGTCATATTAAAATCGTTGGATATTGTCAAGCAGTTTATTATCGATCATAAACTGCTATTGACAGGCGGTATGGCTATTGATATGGCTTTAAAATCAATTGGCGAAGAAGGTATTTATAAGGATGAATTGCCTGATTATGATTTTTATAGCCCTACATTCTATAAACATTCTTATGAACTGGGACAAAAATTATGTCAGGCGGGAATGCCTAATGTAACAGTTATTAACGCTTTACACGTTGTAACAATGCGAATTCGTACAGATTTTGATGTAGTTGGAGATTTAACTTATATGAATCCTTCGATATTCGAAAAGATGCCATATTTGGAGATCGAAGGTATGCGTGTAATTCACCCGCATTTCATCATGGCTACTCAATTCTTATCATTGGCGCGCACTTTCGATAATTATCCACGAGAGATAATATTTCATAGAAGTAAAAAAGACATTATAAGATGTAACCTTCTAGATAAAGCATTTCCCGTTCCGCCTGGTAAAGCACCTAAAATGACAACAGTTACATTTTCTCTCAAGGAATTTGGATCCGTATGCTTGAGTGGTTGGACTGCATTAGCATATTGGTCGGGAAAACTTAAGCATATCGGCGATCTTAAGTTTGAAGTAGAAATACCCGAAGGACGCAACGTCGAAATTCTCAGCGAATCAATTGACAAACTAGATTTATCAAAGGCAAGCGGTTGGCGATCTGGCTATTTGGATATTGTACCTCGCTCTTTTGTCTTGGACAATATTAGAGTGTTTGATAGTTTTGGATACAAAATCAGTGCGCACCAGGATGAAGTATATATTTGCAATATGCAATATGTTTTGTGCCAGCTTATATGTGAAGTTCTTTTTCTTGGTAATGATGATATCAGCAAAGCTGATGAGACGCGCTATGGATATAATAAAGCACGTGAACTACTTATAGAAGGAATTGCAGCCGGTAAAAAAGAACTGATGCCTTCTATTAATATGTATGGAGTGCATAGTTTGAGTGCTAATTTCTTCATAGGTGCTGTCAGATTTTTACATGAAGCAGAAGTGCCTAATATTGATCTCAATAAGTTTCAATTGCCAAGTATGCATGCATTTTCTCAATGTGTTATACCCGAGAAACTCTTGGAATATGATGCTCAATCGTGCGAATTCTATAAGAACGATTATCAAGAAACAACACCTTTCGAACCTCTTCAGCTGATACTTCAGAAATTGCAATAAGATTCCATTCTGGAATTTCTACAACGCTTAACTGTTTCTTGATTAGAGGAATCCATTCTTTTTTTAGTCCGGTCTCAGCTAATCGGCCAACTAGCGATAAATTCACTTGCTGATAAATTAACACATTCTCCATATTATAGAACTTACGGTTTTCAATTATATGATCTTCTGGTAGTTTCTGATGAATAGGAATTATCTTTGATCCTTCAAACACACTGTTTTTATAAGTATTGATGAAATTCACATCTACTAACTGATTGACAAATATAAGATCAATGCCTATGTATTGTATGAATTCTTCTATGACGTATTGTGGTAATCTACGTTTTATAAGTATCTGCCACGGTACTATATCTTTATATCTTCGCAGAAATGCCAAACTGATGCTTTGTGAATTACATAATAGCTTCACTAGAGAAAAGTTATTACTAATGCGCGGGAATATGTGCAGTAGTACATGAGTCGTTAATTTCATCTTTTTTAATACCCATCTCCAATTAACAAGAAAATACAATTTGATAAGAAATTCTTCAGTGTAGAATTTTTCCTTATCCGCAAATATTAAATCGGGTATATTCTCCGGCAGCAGAGCTTTGGCTTTTTCTATTATTGATATCCAACTGGTGTCATCTTTAAATCTAGCTATTATTATCGGCCAGTCCAAATATTTCATACATACACTCGCGGTTTCTTTGGAACAGTTGACTGATACATATTTCCAATCAATTTGATCATGATTCGCTAGTAAGTACTCTACAGGTGGATTTGCACGTACAAGTAAATTATGTATATTAGCCATAGTAACTATAGTTTTATTTACATCGTTATCGTTGCTTATTCGAAATTCACTTGGAAAAAATGAATACTCCATCTATATTTGAGAGCAGCCACAAGGAAATATTTTTATTATTTCATTAATTAGAGTTGTTTTCTCCAAGTAATGGGTTTCGAGCGCGCGCAACGCCGGCAATAATTTCTGCTCACGTTCCATAATTTTTTCAATCAGAGGTTTTTTGGTAGTGTCACTTTCATAATGCACAAAACTCAAATCACAAGATTTTGAGTCTTTTAATAGTACTTCGATGTCGGCTGCAAATTTATCCATTTCTACTGTCGACGATCCCGAGATTTTCAACAATGCCCTAATTGGAAATGCCATTAATGATTGTATTCTTTCATGTGGAACTTTAGGACAGAATCCTTTGTATGTCCATGTTTTATTTAGGTTATCTAACCATTCAGTCATTCCTGGATGTTTACTAAGAATAGTCTGATATTCTTTATCGTAAGTGAGATTCCAAAGTGGAAAACTGCTAGTATCGTCGGGGTTGTGGCTTGCCCATTTTTCAATAAGCGCCGTCCAACTTCCATTTTTCTCCACTATTTTGCGCAGTATAGTTTCGTAGTATCGAGTAAACTTAAAGAACAATTCCCGCAACGCCCAAGCAAGTGGTTCATGCAGAAAGAACATCTTACGTAGATTTTTCACAATCACAACAAAATCCGTTTTGTAATATTTGTCTAACATTTCCGTAACATCTTGTTGAGGTGTAACGATGTTGAAAAACCGCATAACAAATTCACGCAACGCCGCATCTTTGTCGCTTTGCTTTTCAAGATACTCACTAAAGTTTTTCCATTCGATGGCTCTATTCCTGATGGCTAATTCGGCCTTATTTCCAACAGACACAGTCTGTTCCGAACCGCCTATAATTAATGTCATTTTATTTGGCTGAATTTCCATAGTTATATATAGAGCTAAATATTCTTTAAAATATGGAATTACCAGACGATCCTTCAGAATGCGCATTTCATAAAGATGCTGATAAAGTATGCTCTAATCCGCATTACATAAATAAAATGCAGGAGTTCTTAGGACTACTATCAAAAAAAGCTGATTCAGCTTTTATCGTCGATAAAATGAAAGAAAAAACTGGATGCGATACTGAAGCTTGTATATACGAGAGATCTCCATTTGTAAAGTTTATAGGTGAAGATGAAGCTCGCAAGATACGAAAAGAAGAATTTAAAGTATCTGGACCCGCCAATTCAAACGATTGGTTGAGTAATGTACATATAGATGAAACCTTGACGCAATTGTCGATTGCAAATCCGGGGTTTATTCATATACCTTATCAAATGCGAGATTTTCAGAAACAACGCACAGAACTAGCTATTTTTGACTTCGCTAAAGCATACAAATCAGGAATGAAGACATTCGGATGTGTTCTAAATACCGATTCGTCAAGAGGACCCGGCGAACATTGGTATTGCCTTTTTGGAGATTTCACTAGTGAACCTATTCGTATAGAGTATTTTAATTCTACCGGCGATTATCCGCAGAGTGAAGTACACGATTGGTTGACCAAATTACAGTATCGCCTGCAAGATGAACTAAAGAAAAAAGTGGAAATTATAACAGTAATGAGTAGAGGCGTTCAACAGAATTCCGACGATTGCGGCGTATATTGTTTATATTACATATGGTCTAGATTAGGCGGCGTTTCTCCGAGTGTGTTTAGTGATCCATTGACAGCACCTAATGACAGTTTAATGAAAGAAGCTCGTAAGTTCTTCTTTATTGCGTAATTTCATCCAACTCTTTTTTAACGAGTTTTAAAGTCCTATTGTTTTCATAACGGTATCCCCAAATGCCTCCCACAAACCCACCAACCAGACCGCCAATAATACCCAATATCAATACGTAACCGTACATTTAATATATTAAGCCAATCTTATATCCTTAATATAGTATAAAATTGAATCATAATACTATTATATTTTACTCGCATGGAGTACGATTTAGCCGAAGAACCTATTGCAAGCGGATTATCAGGTACTATTTATTCAACTAGAGATGGTAGTCGCGCCCTGAAATACATAAATTACAAAAATCACAAATACACAAATTTGACATGGGTTGTAGAAATATCGGTTCTAAAGCATTTAAAACACCGCAAAATCGTGTGTTTAGACGATATCGTCTTGACAAAGGATGGATGTTTTCTAGTAATGCCTAAATTAATTCCACTGAATTCTGTCAAAGTAGAATCATTCAAATCTAGGGTAAAAGAACAACTAGCTTTGGATATCGCGGAAGCTCTTGCATATCTGCATTCTTTCGGATTGATTCATACGGACATTAAACCTAAGAACGTTCTTATTGATGTGAAAAATAATATGTTCGTATCAGCATTACTATGTGATATGGGAGCAGTACAAGCAACTAATGTTAACAAATTACTACGCAAATTCTACCCTGTCGTAAAAGCTCCTAAGTATATTCCAAAAGAATATGCTGAAAATACAATAATTCCTAAACACTACCCTTGGTATCTAGCTTATCCATTGTGTTCACGACCGCCTGAGATTTCACAGAGGAAATACATTTCGTTGGAATCAGACGTATGGGCATATGGTTGCTTCTTGACAAGTATTATTAATGGCGGAAATGGCTTCAACCATGATAGTTTGCCGGAAGGTATGAAATGGGCAGACTATATTGACAAGAATGTTACAGGCGATTTGAAACCGACTGTTACCGCATGTTTGCGCGTTGATTCAGACAAACGCCCTACTATGATGCAAATTATCAACAGCACAGACGACAATGATTTTGACGAGATACAGTCCAAAACTACATTAATTGATTTGGTGTGCTCTTTGGCTATCGACTCAGACGCGAAAATCCAAATTACTAAGATTATTAACGGTTGGACGCAAACAACAGACATTTCACCGGATTGTGTAGAATTTTGTAAACGTCTAATTGACAAAGCCATGGATGAACGAACAAAAGTTCACTTTGAGAACAACGCATACTTGCCAGTGATGATATGCATTAATATGGCATTGCAGTTGTTTCACCCACAAGTAGTTGTAGATGTAGGTTCCATCTATGGAACAGATCAGCCTGTAGGTGCAGAATATTCGGAAGCCACTATGTGGTTGTTTAGAGTAGTGTTCGAGTATGACATTTTCGCGTTGTAGAAAAGTGATAGTTATTTTTTATATAGAATGGATAACGACTTTCGTAAGTACAATAACATCATTTTATGGTTAACAAAGTACAAGAAACAAGAGATAAAGTCCAAAACTCTTGATAGAACGCAATTCATCGAAGAAATGCAGAAAAAATCATATGTGGCTATTTTGGCGGATGTGAAAGTTATCCTTGTACTTTCTGTATCAGGAATAGAAGCAGACGTCGCGGCATTTAGAAAAATATACAACAGCGAATCGCATCCACATATGATCTTCGTGACAAAACGAGTTTTTACTAGTTCTATTGGCAAAGCTAAATTAGAAATGAAATCACATATCGAAAATTTACGCCATATGGATTTCGCATGCGAAAAACCTAATGGACCATTATGCCCTACTCATATTGTAATGAGCGAAGCCGAAGTTAAAGATTTTTGCGATTTTCATCATACCAAACCGTCCGATTATCCGCCAATTTCTATTTACGATCCACAATGTATGTGGGCTAATGTCAAAACTGGCGATTTAGTTAAGATTATACGGATCGAAAATAATTCCGCAGGAGAAACTTGCACCTATCGATTCGTTACACGTAGAACGTTCAACATGACAGGTAAGAAAGAAAAGCTGATTAATGTGAACGATGATGACCCTGATTCGTAAGTTAGATTTTTTTTATATAGTAATATATTGATGGCGTCCCAAGAATGGAATGAGCGAATTAATAATAGACAGTTTTTCAATGCTGTTCTTATGGGAGTATCAAAAGCACTAAGTACCCCTATAGACTCGATTAACAAAGAGAGTCTTTTTAGATTTATTCTAAATGCCAATTCTAAAATGATGATGCCGTTTGATGATGCTCGAGTAGTTAATATGTTAGTCAAAGGCTACCGCGACTATGTGACCAAACGTTCTACTGAACAAGTTGACACTCGAGAATTGTTAAAATATGAAATCAAAGAAACTGCCGAAACTGATGGTTCTCGTAGTCATGCTAATAGACACGGACGTAAGTTGGATCCGAGGTTGGCTAGTGTACATGTAGGATCTTTTATCGGTTGCGAAACTCCTTTCCAGGTATTGCAATTATTCAATCCTGAAGCTTTGAATTGTGAAGCTAGATTAGTTCTTGACTCTCATTATCGCAGAGAAGAAAGTCCTATGAACAACAAAAGTTATTCTTGGAATATTCTGTACGATATTAACAGATCACGCGGCACTGCAAATATTGTTGGCAGCAAAGTACGTGATATTAAATCGATTACTGTATTGCCAATTCGAATTCCGAATCCAGTTTCTACTGCCGGACTAACGACATACAAAAGAGTTCATATGTTTTTGCACCAATTTAATCCTCAATCTTATGCTGCTTCTAGTGGCAAAAACTTCCATTTCGTGTTTGAACCAACGGCAGATGGCGCCGGCAACTATATTTTAAGTCCTGCAGGAGAAACTGATCATGGAGGTCAAATTGTCTTTGACAAAAAAGTAACGATGCTCGATGAAATTACATTTTCGTTTACTGATCCCGTTAATGATCTGGTGTTTTTGGATGATCGTATTCAATCAACTACTTGGGCATACGGCGCAGTTACTACAATTACACTAGCAAGTGCCCATAATCTTGTTAATGGTGATCTTATCACGATTGAAGATTTTAAAACTACAGACGCTCACGATCGCGGTCTAATTGCACAGTTCAATACTCAAACTCTTGCAGTGACTGTTACAGCTCCTAATCAATTCACGGTTCCAGTCGATAGTAGTGCTATTGTCGGTCCTATTTTGAACCTTGCAATTCCTGTGTTCATAGAAAAACGTCGCTTCTTCGTGTATCTAAAAATAACTTACACATCTCCAGAAGATACATACCCTTAAAGATTGTGATTTTTTTAAATATAATGTCTGTGTTCAAGAAATCACAATCTACACAGTTTTTGTTCTTACCTAATGTGCACTCATGTGATCTATTTTCATACGACTCATTATGGAAGGAAGAACCAGTAAAACCTGTGAAGAAGAAAGTATGGACTGTATTGCCAAAGTTCTTTTATGGACTTGACACATGGGTTCATAAGTGCAACTTAAAATGCCATTCTTGCGGCGATACTTATGATAGCATTCCAGTGAGTATGCCAGTGAGAATGGTAAAAGACGATGGTAAAATTGGGTTTGAAGTAGAATATAACTACTGCGGATTCCTATGCGTCGCTCGCGCTATTAGCAAAATATCTAATATTTCCGTTAGAACACAAAGAGATATTATGCTGAAACTGATGTTTGAATATTATTTCAAAGTTAAACCAGATGAGATAACGCCTGCACCCGATAATTCAGAACGAGAAGAATACGGAGGTACTATGACTCATTCCGAATTCAGAAAAATCATAGAAAAAAGAATGAGTGAGCTTCTAGCTACAAGATAACATGAGAAAGAAGTTGCATGAAGCTGTCCGCTACATCTCTACCTTTTCTAGAATTTTTTCTTGTCAATTTGGCATATGAACATTTTAGCTCAGTATTTCCGAATATTGATATATACTGTTCAAAATTGGCTTTTGCGTGTTTTTTGTTAGCCTCGTATAGATCTGTGTTTTCGGCATAAAATTTGCCTATTTCCAAGTTTGGTCCTATTGTAATAAGATTTTTAAGCCTTGGGTCTTGTATAATCAGTTGATGAGGTTTGTCTTTTTTGAATGAGATGGGTTCGTGTGCCGACACTAAAACATAATCGTCTATTTCTTCATTATCTGAATAATGATAAGCAATTTGATACATTACTTCCGATGATAATTTGTTTATTGTTTGATCTTCAATAAGCACTTTATCAAAGCTAACAGATGAATCGATCTGGTGTAATGCCGATTTAGTAGCGCGTGCTCTTTGTACAACGTTGGTGTTTTTGATTGATGTACTTGGGAACATGTCTATTCTAGACATATAAATTATTTTGAAACTATCTTCAAACCATCTGACTAATTTGGAGCATCTGTTTACTAAAGTATTCACTACTTTTTGAGCTTGTGATAAGCTCAATTCATCGAGCTGATCGAGTGTTTTTATTAATTTAGTATTATTTTTGATCCACCAATTAAGAATACACTTTATATCATGCTCCACCGTGGCTACACAGATAGATAAAGATCTATGTCCCACATCAAAGCTCGCAATATTCGACATATTAAATATATTAATGATATAATAAGAAACAATATAAAGTATTCGTCTAAGCTCGATATAGTATTATGGACTCTTTACGTTCAGGTATTAATGACCACACAAATATTTTGGGTCTCGCTGCACTAGTTACAGACACAGATGACATTCGTTCTGAAGTAGATTTAAACGATCTGGAATCGCGAATTGTCAACCAAAATAAGAAGCATGACAAGCCTAAGATGGCGCCGGAAACATACTCAAGCGAGATTCAAAAAATTGTAAAGGAAATGCCAAGTATCAAAGAAGGTGTTTCTTCGTCTACTGACGATAGTAGTAGTGATGATTCTAGTGATAGTGAAGATTCACATCCGAAGAAACTTATAAATCGTGTTTTTAATAAATCTCGAGCAAGTGACGATGAACGTGACGTATCATCCGCTTTCAAAAAGTCAGAATGGTACAACACTAAAACTCAAGAAGAACACGCACAAAATGTAATTGGTCGTGTATTCAAAACAGGAAAGAAAAGTGTGTATGATGAACCTGAGCGCGATCATGAATTAGAGCGAATGATTGCGAAAGAACAAGAAGAAGATTTGAAAGCAATGTCGTTGGCCCAATTTGATCTATTGCGTTCGGCGCTACTAGAAGATCACGTTGATCTTTCGCGAGTGCCCGCGGTTGATGAAAAATCTTCTATGGCTCAAATCACTGCTGCATTGCGCATGTTGCGTCATAAAAATGATTTACGTCGCTTCGTTAATATTGGTGAAGATTTTATGATTATGATGGCTTATGGTATGGAAGCACTTTTCGATGGAGAAAACGATTGGTTTGGAATGAAACCCAATTTGTCTGGATGGAGTGATACTGTGAAACCACGCATCAGAAAGATGAGAGCTGATACTTCCGCCGTTGTATCATCTGCTATGAATCAATTTAATTTCGGACCACTTGCTAGAATTTGTATGGATCTAATTCCGTCTGCTGTATTGTATGGGCATATTAATCGCAGTAAGAAAAAGGGTCAAGCATCGGAAAGTGAATGGAAAGACAGTATCAGACATATTGACGATGTTGCCAAAAAGTAAAGTTAAAAAGTGAATTAAATACTAACTATAAGACTTCTATAAGATGAACATCGAGCAATGGAAAAAAAGAATCACCGGTGGAGGCCGCGAATTCCAGAAATTAAGATTTAATTTGTATGGACAAGGAATTAAAACATCCTACGAGCCGTACGAGCATGAACCGCATAAATATCAGGAAGATGATCCTGATACGGTATTTGGTGGGAAGGAATCAAGAAGAATGATTTTTACTATTACGGGTAGAAATGGTTCGAAGTTTCCTGATGTCGACGGACTAATTTTAGATAGAAATGGTTGGAAATATGTAGTTGTACCGCCTCCCTATTATGAAAGAAACTATACAGCTGACATTGTGAATTATCATTTGTCAGAGCGTATGTACGATATTATTCCATTAACAGACGGCACTCTCATGCATTTATATTATTGGAATCATGAAGGGGGTGATAGCTGGCGCATTAGCACTAACTCTGGATATGATGTAACTGATTATCCATGTTTGTATTTACAGAAAACATTCAAGCAAATCTTTGAAGAAGCTGCGGAATGCTCAATAGACGAGATGAATCTTAATCGCGAGTTTTCGTATTCATTTGTCGTAACACATTGCGATATTCATTGGTATTGGAAAAGCAGAGAGCCGCACAAGCAGATCATGCTTGTTCATAAAGCAAACCGCGATACCGGCGAAATTTCGTATGAGTGCGAATATAAATGCCCCGTGCAAACGCCAATTGCGAAAGACACAAAAAATATGGTTATTCGTAATTTTCACAGCGACGAATTTCCTATGGGCGTGCTCTTACGAAGCCGCGATCCTGCTATTACTAAACACATGTCGTATGTTATGATTGAAGGCGCCCTTTACAAAGAGATCAAATCTCTTATTTATTCGGTACAAAAAAATATTCCTGCCGATCTAAATCAGGAGAATGCTATTGTTCTGTATTCTTATCTGAACACAGATACTCAGTATGCTTTCAGAAAGGCTTTTCCGCAATACGAAGAATTATGTGAGATGATGCATACCAAAATTACTGATCTGATTCGCGCTGTATGTGATTTGTACAATAGTCAAGCTGACAACAGTCAACTTGTTGACAATAGTCAAGTTACAAAATACGCCGCGATTATCAAATCATACATTGACAATCTAACCACTATCAAACCTGACGAATTTAGTCAAAAAATTATAACATGTTATGTAATGGATAAAGATATGCTTAAAGTGCTATATCCTTATATATTCAATTAGTCGTTCTTTTTAACCTCATAATTTCAATGATATTTTCTACTTTTTTTTCTAGTTCAGACATTCTGGAGTTGATCCTGGATAGTTCCGTTTGAAACATTGATTGAAACGCGGCTATAGTTATTTTCGACGAATCATCTTCTTGGTAAGATTGTGTTTGCGGTGGTAGATAATAAGATGTTCGTGGTTGATATTGGGGCTGCGGCTGTTGTTGTGGTTGGCGTCTAGGTGCGCTAGGAGTTTTACTGTAAACCTTTGCAACGTCGTTAAGTTTGACATTGAAACTTTTATAATTAGCAGCTGATCTATTAACTTTATCGGTTTCTAAAGTAATAGTATTCGCTACTATATCTTTGGATTTGATGAAACCGCCTGTTCGAAGTTCTCCGGTTACTTTCACATATCTTATATGAGTGCCTTCTGGTAAATCCATCCAGCTACTTCTAGGAACTTCATAATATCCTTCTAATTTAGACGTAACTTGTGGCGCTGTCGCAACTTTTTGCTCATCATATTTTTTGAATGTAACGGCGGGAGTTCTTCTAGACAAATCAAACGGATTATCGCCCATTTTTATATATTACATACTATATATTATTTAATGTGGCAATCGATAATCAAGAAAGTATCTGAACATGATAAATTGGGCTACGAAACGCGCATGGCTCAAATTAAGCATCTCAAGAATATGGCTATCGAATCAAACCGTACAATAGTCACAACATTCAAACTAATTTTCAAAGGTGAGTCTATTGTGTTTGCGTTTTTATATAGCACAGATAATGGTCATATGTATTATTGCGCTACTCCTTCTTTCGAATCGAAAGACGGTGAATATAGACCTAAAGTTTGCAGATTTGACAATTTGCAGATTATAGCCGATGCTTATCCTGAAATGCTGGCCGAAATTGACGACTATGTAACGGCAAAAAAGACAAAGATGAATTGGTCAATCGAAATAGAAAACTTCTGCCATCACGATAATTGCACAGTTACTATTGCCGGACTTGGACATAAATTACTTCTAGTGATGTGGTACGGTTGTATCTATAATTTGTACTACGGTATGATAGAAATTCATTTGAACGAAAAGTTCAATAAGATATTAGGATTTGGCGGCGACGATATGCAGTTTTTCAAATCGCTTGAAAAAAAGTATGGTGATGAAGCAGTGCGTCATTTGAGGCAACTACAAGATTATTACTATGCAAATCCGGATCTAGAAACATCGGTGCGGCTAGGTCAGAAAATTATTCCACTAAGTTTAATTGAAGCTCAACGGCCGTTTTCTATTGGTTATAAGCCGTGGCGAGAATTACTTGTAAGTAATAGATTAAGTGATCTTGTAATAAATAGAGTATGCCCTGCTTTCTCAGTGCAAAGTACGTACTTTTACATATATCAAGGCGACAGAATGTTATTTGATAACGCGGCACAAATTATGAGAATAGACGTAAGCAGATCAGCGTTACTAATAGCGCAAACTCTTGCCGAAGCTAAAAAACATCCACAATTCAATGAATGGGACGATGATAAAATTATACGCATGAAAGAACTACTGGACGAGCCGCTGTTATATTCGAAACAAGAACTAATTATGTCCGAGGTAGCACTTTGTGTAATGACAGAATTCATGGGTAAGACTTTACATAACGCTATACAAAGTGCAATGCGATCTGATTTATACAATCGGTACATTGGAAATATTCTTAATAACCCGCTTACTCTTCCTAAGTTCATGTTTGAATATATTTATGCGCTGCTTTGTACTAATACGCACTATGGAATAATTCACGGCGATTTGCATCTGAATAATTTGAGCATTCACGCTACATATAGCAGTGCATTACGCGATTTATCCACGCAGAAGACTTATGTAGCTTATGACATATTGGGTAAGATATTTTTATTGCCTTCAACACAATACTACGGAAGTCTAATTGATTTTAGTAGATGTCTTATATTACCAAGCAAAATACCACTCTTGATGAATCGCGATTTAGAACGATCGCCGAATAGTCCAGGAATTAAAGATGTTGGTACTCTCATCATTTATATGATTGCAAGAGTGCGATGTCTTTATAAGACATATTTACCTGACTTTTACAACGAAAACATTATCGTCATTGAAATCGGTATTCGCGAACGATTTCCCGACATATTCCATTTGTTGACGGCGTTTGATCCATTTATGCTATGTGTAAAACTACGCGATTTCTTGCGAAGCCCCGATCATAAAAAACATTTCAGTAAAGAATGCCAAGAAAGCAATGGGGAATTTCTGGATTCTATCATAAAAAAATGCACAACATATCTCACCACCGATTTTGTAGAACACATTCAAAGATTGAAGTCAAAATCCACTTCAACTAAGTTGCAAACAACAGAAGTACAAATTCTAGCGCCTGATCCTGCGTCTTCTGTTATTAAAGAAAACTCCAAGCAAACATCTTTCATTGAATGGAAAGATCCGGATATATCATTTGATGTTGATGAGTATCCTAATTTCAAGCTTTTAATGGGTGACGAATTTGCAAAATTTAGAATTCTCAAACTAGGCAAAGAAACAATCATCGACAGATATTCCTACTCGGCGCCATTGACATATTCGCTAGATGATTATTCTTCGTTTCCTCCTATGCTAAAATCATCTAAGAAGAAATTCGTAGTAGTCGATGCAGTAAAAACCGCTAATCTGCAGAATATTGAAGAAATAGCAAAGGATCATTTGTATCTTTAAGATAT